>Ga0075418_10002289_pt1 | contig 21877 bp, 23 predicted proteins | sample SoiMetdeltSBSDD2_FD_81776 | JGI IMG/M metagenome (GOLD analysis project Ga0075418, IMG submission 81776) | Bulk soil microbial communities from a Populus tree surrounding site in Tennessee, USA - Soil MetaG P. deltoides SBSDD2 | ecosystem: Environmental > Terrestrial > Soil > Tree plantation...
GAGCGGAGACGGCTTCGTCGTCGCCGTCGCGGGGGGCATCGGCCCGGACGTCGCCGCAGTCGACCGCGCACTGGCGCGCCTCCGGAGCGACGGGACGCTCGGGCGCCTCGCCCGGAGCTGGCTCGGCATCGACCCGGCCCGGCTGCGCACGCTGCGCTGAGGCACCGCCACGCCGCTCGCGCTCACGCGACCACGCAGGCTCGTCGCCGGCGACCGTGTCGCGGTCGTGGCACCCTCGGGGCCTGTCCAGGCCGGACGGCTCGACGCCGGGCTGGCGGTGCTCCGGGGGTGGGGGCTCGAGCCGGTGGTCTACCCGCACGTCCGTGACGTCGGGGAGGTTCCGTACCTCGCAGCCGACGACGGCGGGCGGGCGAGCGACGTGGAGGAGGCCTGGTGCGATGCGTCGATCGCCGCGGTGCTCAGCGCCCGCGGCGGCTTCGGGGCGCAGCGGATCGTCGAGCTCCTCGACTGGGAGCGGATGGCGCGCGCCGGGCCCAAGGTGTTCGTCGGCTTCAGCGACGCGACGGCTCTCCACGAGGCGATCGCCGCTCGGCTCGGCCTCGCGACGCTCTACGGGCCGATGGTCGCGGCGGAGGCCTTCGTCACGGACGCGGCGACGCAGGAGCATCTCCGGGCGACGCTCTTCGCGCCCGAGTCGGTCCAGGCCCTGTCGCCGCGCACGGCCCGCACGCTCATCGGCGGCCGGGCGGCCGGGGTCACCGTCGGGGGCTGCCTCACGCTCCTGACGACCGATCTCGGCACGCCCTCGGCCAGGTCGACGGCTGCGGGCGGGATTCTCCTGCTCGAGGACGTCGCAGTCGATCCTTACGAGCTCGACCGGGGCCTCACCCAGCTCGCGCGGGCGGGGGTGCTCGACGGGGTGGCGGGCATCGCGGTCGGCTCCTTCTCGGGCTACGAGCCGTACGACGACCTCGGCGCGGTGCTCGTCGCGCGGCTCGGCCCGCTCGGTGTGCCCGTCGTCGACGAGCTCGGCTTCGGCCACAGCCCCTCGTCGTTGACGATCCCGCTCGGCGTGCCCTGCGTCCTCGACGCGGATGCCCGCACGCTCACGTTCGAGCTTCCCGCCCTCGCTGCCGCACGAGGGTGATTCGGCCGGCGCCCGGCGAGCAAGAATGCGGGGGTGCCGATGTCGGCTGCCCGCGTCCTTGCCACCGTCGCGCTCGCGGCGTTCCTCGTGAGCCTCGGCGCCGCCGTGCTGCTCGGCCTCGGCGACGACGAGAGCGCGGCGGTGCGGCCGCCTGCCCCGACCACGGGGACGACCACCCCGACGCGCGAGCAGCCGGCTCGCCCGAAGCCTGCCCCGTTCGTGAAGCTCACCGCCGTTGGGGCGTTCGACCCCGAAGGGGACGGGCAGGAGCGGAACGAGGAGGCGCCGCTCGCCGTCGACGGTCGCGCGACGACGTTCTGGCGGACGGAGCACTACTCGAGCTTCTTCAAGTCGGGCGTCGGCCTCGTCCTGGACATGGGCCGGCCGGCGCGGGTCGAACGCGTGCTCGTCGACTCGCCGACGACCGGCGCCTCGGCGCAGATCCAGCTCGGCGACTCACCGCAAGGCCCCTTCCGCGCCGTGACGCCCTCGCGGCCGCTGACCACCCGCACGTCGTTCGCGGTGTCGCGCCGCACCGGCCGCTACGTCGTGGTCTGGGTCGTCGGGATGCCGCAGGACAGCGCGGCCGAGGTCGCAGAGGTGCGCGTCCGCGCGCGCACCTGAGCCGCGCCCCTGCGGGCCGTCACTACGATCGGCGGATGGAGTCGATTCCCCTCGGAGCGTCGGATCTCGAGGTCTCCCGGGTCGGGCTCGGGTGCAACAACTTCGGCCGGCGCCTCGACCGGGAGAGGACACGTCAGGTAGTCGAGGCCGCGCTCGACGCGGGGGTCACGTTCTTCGACACGGCCGAGTCGTACGGCGACGGGGACAGCGAGCGCTTCCTCGGAGCGGCACTCGCCGGGCGTCGAGCGGACGTGGTCGTCGCGACGAAGTTCGGGTGGGCGCCCGGCGACCTGCCCGGCGGCTCGCCCGAGCGCGTCCGGCTGGCGATCGACGCCTCGCTCGACCGGCTCGGCGCGGACGTGGTCGATCTCTACTACTACCACCGTCCGGACGGCGTCACGCCGCTCGTGGAGACCCTCGGGGCGATGCAGGAGCTCGTGGACGCCGGCAAGGTGCGGCGCCTCGGGCTCTCCAACGTCGGCGTCGGGCTGCTCCGCGAGGCCGGGACGATCGGTGCCGAGGTCGTCGCGGTCCAGAACCGGTACAGCCTGATCCACCGCGACGACGAGGACGGTGTCCTTCCGTTCTGCCGGGAGCACGGGATCGGCTACGTCCCGTACTTTCCGCTCGAGAGCGGCCTCTTGACAGGGAAGTACCGCCGTGGCGAGCCCGCGCCAGAGGGATCGAGGCTGGCCGGAGGAAGCCTGGGCGACGAGCGGTTCGACGAGGTCGAGCGCCTCGAGGACCGCGCCGACGCGCTCGGCCGCACGCTCCTCGAGGCGGCGATCGGCGGTCTTGCGTCGATCGAGGGGATCGCGTCGGTGATCGCCGGCGCCACGACCGCCGAGCAGGTGCGCGCGAACGCCGCCGCCGGTGGGTGGCGCCCGACGGCCGCCGAGCTCGACTCGCTGCTCGGCTGAGCGCCGGTATCTAGGTGGCGGTCTCGGTCGGGCGCCCCTGGGCGATGCGCTCGCTCAGCGTCATCGCGAGCACCTGCGACGGCTTCGCCGCGGGCGTCGGCCGGTCGCCGGCCTGTTCGCGCGCGGGCGGCGGTTCGTCAGGGACGGCCGCCGCGGTCGCAGCGGCCGCTGCTGCCGCCGACTGCTTGGCGTCGGCCCGGGCGTTCCACAGATCGGCCTCGAGGCGGTCGATCTCGTCGACCAGCATCAGGATGGCCTTGCCCGCCGCACGCAGCTCGTCGCGTGCGCTCGTCGAGAGCCCCGTACCCCACGCCCTGAGGGTCTCGAGACGCTCCTCGTCGAGCCGCTCGACCACCCGAGGAGCGTATTCCACGGGCGCCCCGCAATGGACCGTCCGAAGGGTCGGGTCCTCCCCCCGCTAGGTCCGGTCCCGACGTGCCAGGAGTTTCCGTGGGACGCCACGAAGCGGCCGGGGCCGGCGATCGCCCGACTAGAGTCGAGCCGTGGTCGAGCGGCACAGGGACGGCAGCGCGTTCGAGGCGACGGCCGCCTACTGCCGCGCCGTTCGCTCGGGGCAGGCGATCGCCGTGAGCGGGACGGCCGCCACGGCGCCCGACGGAAGCGCGCTCCATCCCGGCGACATCTACGGCCAGACGCGCGAGGCGTTCGCGCGGGCGATCGACGCGGTGCGCGCCCTCGGCGGCGACGTCGGCGACACCGTGCGGACGCGCCTCCTGCTCGTCCCCGAGAGCGACTGGCGCGAGGCTGTCAGGGCGCACCGCGAGGTCTTCGAGGGAGTCGACCCGGCGAACACGACCGTGTTCGTCGCCGGCTTCATCCCGGACGGCGTCCTCGTCGAGGTCGAGCTCGACGCGTGGGTGGAGGAGTGAGCGAGTTCCTCGTCGTCGGTCTCGGCGACTCGATCACCGCGGGAAACCCGGGCTGGGACCCCGACCCGGCCCGTCGACCGTTCGAGGATCCCGGCGACGACGAGACGAGCCAGTACCTGTACTGGGCCGCCGCCGCGAACCCCGGTATGAGATTCTCGAACCACGGCGTCGGCGGCGAGCGCACCGACGAAATCCGGGCCCGGCTCGAATCAGCGGTCTCCGGCGCCGACGTGATCGTCGTTCAGGGTGGGATCAACGACGTCGTGCAGGGCCGCTCGATCGAGCTCGCCGCGCACGACCTGCAGGCGATGGTTCGGAGGGCGAAGGAGCTCGCGGAGGTCGTGCTCCTGCCGAACGTCCTTCCCTGGAACAACGGCTGGCCCGGTGCCGAGCCGAAGATCCGCGCGCTGAACGACCTGATCGCCCGGCTCGCCGAGGCGGAGGACGTGTCGCTCCTGCCCTTCCACGAGACGCTCGAGGATCCGGAGCGGCCTGGTCGGATGAAGGCCGAGTGGACACCCGACGGCAACCATCCGTCCCTCGAGGGTCACCGGCGGCTCGGCGAGCTCGCCTTCCGCCTCCCTACAGGTTGGGCGGAGAGTCGACGCAGATGATCCGGAGCGGCTGCGTGTCGCTCGCGTTGCGGAAGAGGTGCGGTCGCTCGGCGCTGTAGTACGCGCTGTCTCCTGCGCGGAGGATGCGCGGCTCCGAGCCCTCGAGCTCGAGCTCCATGCTCCCGCGCAGGACGTGGACGAACTCCTCGCCGGCGTGACGCCCGTACTCGGCCAGGTGGGCACTCGGCTCGAACTCGACGATCATCGGCATCATCACGCCCTGCACGCTCGGCGCGAGGAGCCTGAATTGGATCCCCTCGGCCGGGGACGGCAGCGTCTTCTGCTCCGACTTGCGGACGAGATCCGGCTCGGCCGCCGGCTGCACGGGTACGAGGTCGCCGAGGTGGATCCCGTAGAAGGTGACGAGGCGGACGAGGCGCCCGATCGTGATGTCGCTCTTCCCGTTCTCGACGAGAGACAGGAACGAGGGGGAGATCCCGGTCGCGGCGGCGACGTCGTTCAGAGAGAGCGACTTCCCGCGACGGGCCGCACGGAGCGCTGCACCGAGCCCGGCGGGCGTCTCGACGGTCGCCACGCGCGGCACCCTACCGACCCGCGCACCCCGTTTGACTTCTCACCCTCGCATAATAAACTGAACGCGCGTGCAGAATATTCAACAGGCGGGAGGCCCCTGGTGAAGGTTGCGATCGTCGGGGCCGGGATCACCGGGCTGTCGGTCGCCCTCCAGCTTGCCGAAGGTGGAGCAGAGGTCGTCGTCCACGAGCGGACGGGGGTCGCGGCCGAGGCGTCGGGTGTCCAGCCCGGCGGCGTCCGTCAGCAGTGGAGCACGCGCGTCAACTGCCTGCTCGCGCGGGAGTCGGCTGCGTTCTACCGCGACGTCGCGGAGCGGCTGGAGGCGCGCACGGAGCCGGTCCTAGAGCCGTGCGGCTACGTCTTCCTGGCCCATTCGGCGGCGCGGCGCAAGGGGCTCGCGGCCGACGTCGCGCTCCAGAACGAGCTCGGGATCCCCTCGGAGCTCCTCGAGCCGGAGGACGTCGCGGCGCTCCTGCCGGGCATCGACGCCTCCGACGTGACCGCGGCCTCGTTCTGCCAGGAGGACGGCTACTTCGACCAGCCGCAGGCGGTTGTCGAGGCGTTCGCCGAAGCGTGTCGGCGGCGCGGCGTCGCGATCGAGCATTCCACGGTAGTCCGCCTCGTCGAGCGCCCCGACGGCTGGACGCTCGAGCGCCAAGGGGGCGACGCGGTCGCGGCCGACGCTGTCGTCGTGGCGGCGGGGTACGACGCTCCGTCTCTCCTGGCGACGATCGGGGTCGACCTGCCGATCGAGAAGGAGGCGCGGTACCTCCTGATGAGCGACCCGATCGCCGAGCGACTCCTCGAGCCACTCGTCGTCTCCGCGGAGCGGCACTTTGCCGCGAAGCACCTCCGCAACGGCCGCGTCCTCGCGAGCGACCTCGCCGCAGCCGGCGACCCGCAGGTGGGCGCCCCGGCCTGGCGCGCGCACGTGAAGGAGAGCGTCCGGCGCTTCCTGCCCGTGCTCGAGTACGTCACCTACCCGATCGTCGTGGAGGGCTTCTACGACGTCACGCGCGATCACCAGCCGCTGATCGCCGAGGCCGAGACCGGCCTGTGGGTGGCCGCGGGCTTCAGCGGCCACGGCTTCATGATCGCCCCCGCCGTCGGCCGGATCGTCGCCGAGGCGCTCCTCGACGGCCGCCGCGACCCCGCGCTCGAGTCGTTCGCCCTCGACCGGTTCGCGCGGCGCGGTTCCCTCGCCCCCGAGCTCCAGATCGTTTGACCACTCCGTCCGTGTCCATCTCCAAGGAGGATCCACATGCATAGGACGGCGCACGTCCCACGCCTTGCCCTGGCGGCGCTCGTCGCCGTCGCACTCGCGGTGGTCGCGGTCGTCGCGTCCGTCGCGCCCGCCGCCGGCGACAAGACGGCCGCCGAAGGCACGCTCGTCGTCGACACGTCGTTCGTCGTGCAGACGATCGACCCGCAGCGGATGTTCGAGCCGACGTCGCAGATCGCGGTGAAGGGCATGTACGACACGCTCGTCACGTTCCGCGGCCAGTCGACCACGCCGCTTCCGTGGCTCGCCCGCTCCTGGAAGGTGTCGAAGGACGCGAAGACGTTCACGTTCACCCTCCGGCGCGACGTGAAGTTCTCCGACGGCACCCCGCTGACGTCCGCCGACGTCCTGTTCTCCTACAACCGGGTGATCAACCTGAAGGGGTCGCCGTCCTTCCTCCTCGCAGGGGTCAAGGTCTCGGCGCCGAGCAAGTACACCGTCGTCCTCCGGTCGTCCACGCCGAACCCGGCGCTCCTGCGGATCGTCCCCAACCCCTCGCTCGGGATCGTCAACTCGAAGGTCGTGAAGGCGAACGGCGGCACCGACGCGGTCGGCGCGGACAAGACCGACAAGGCGGAGCCGTACCTGCTCGGCCATTCCGCGGGCTCGGGGCCATACGTGCTCAAGAGCTACAACAACAAGACGGAGATCGTGCTCGAGGCGAACCCGGGCTTCTGGGGGCCGAAGCCGACGTTCCAGACGATCGTGATCCGGAACCTCCCCGCCGCCACGCAGCTCCTCAACGTCCAGCGCGGCACGAACGAGGTCGCCCTCGACCTCTCCGCGCAGCAGGCGGCGACACTTCGTGGAAAGAGCAACCTCAAGGTGATCACGAATGCATCCGCGAACCTGTTCAACATCGACATCAACACGGATCCGAAGATCTCCGAGGTGGCGGCGAACCCGCACATCCAGACCGCTATCCGCTACGCGCTCGACTATCCGTCGTTCGTGAAGCTGTCCGGCCCGGGCGCGGTGCAGGCGCCGGGGATGATCCCGACGACGTTCATCGGGCACCTGCCTCCGAGCGCGAAGATCAAGCGGAACCTTCAGAAGGCGAAGGCCGAGGTCAGGGCGTCGGGGATCAGCAACCCGAAGATCACCATGTACTACCCCGCCGAGCTCACGATCAACGGGATCTCGTTCGCGACGCTCGCGCAGAAGACGAAGTCCAACCTCGCCGAGGTGGGGATCCAGGTCGACCTCGTCGGCAAGCCCGTCAACTCGTTCCTCGAGACGTACGCGGCGGGGAAGCACCCGATGAGCCAGTCCTATTGGGGGCCGGACTACCCGGATCCGAACGACTACCTGGTCTTCACTCCGGGCGGCCTCGCCGCGAACCGCGTGAACTGGGCGGCGAGCAAGGACCCGAAGCTCGCCGCGCTCGCGAAGAAGGCGCAGCGGACGGTGAGCGACACGCAGCGGGCCGCGCTCTTCCGGCAGATCGGCCGGATGATGAACCAGCGGGCGCCCTTCTTCCCGCTGTTCCAGCCGGCGCAGGCGATCGTGTCGAGCGGCAACCTCACGAACGCCGTGCTGGGCGTGATCTGGCCGCTCGACGTGCGGGCGGTTGGCACGAGATAGCGCAGCAGGGACGGAGTCGGGGCGCCCGCGGTCGCGGGCGCCCTGGCCCTTCTTCCGGTTCCTGGGGAGGCGCCTCGTCGCCCTGGTAGTCCTGGCGATCGGGATCACGTTCGTCGCGTTCGTCCTGACGCAGCTCGTGCCCGGCGACCCGGCCCTCTCGGCGCTCGGGCCCGTCACCTCCGCCGACCCCGAGGCGGTGGCGGCGTACCACGAGCACTGGGGCATGGACAAGCCGCTCCCCGTGCAGTACGGGACGTATCTCTGGAACCTCGTCCAGGGCGACCTCGGCGTCTCGCAGCTCTCGCACCAGCCGGTGCTCGACGACCTACGGCACACGATCCCCGCGACGATGGAGCTCGCGTTTCTCTCGATCGCCTTCGCGATCGCGGTAGGGGTCCCATTGGGGGTGATCGCGGCAGTGCGTCAGAACCGGGCGTCCGACCACGCGCTCCGCGTGGTCTCGCTGGCGGGAATCTCGATGCCGACCTTCTGGCTCGCGCTGCTCGCGCTCTACGTCTTCTTCTTCCGCCTCGACTGGTTCCCCGGCGGGGGCCGCCTCGACCCGGGGACGACGCCGCCCGGAGAGATCACCGGCCTCTACACGGTCGACGCTGTCCTCCACGGCCAGTTTTCTCTCGCCTGGGACGCACTCCACCACCTGATCCTCCCCGCGCTCGTGCTGGCGGCGTTCAACGTGAGCCTGATCACGCGCTACACGCGGTCGGCGATCCTCGAGGTGATCCACGACGACTACGTGCGCGCGGCGCGGGCCAAGGGCCTACCCGAGCGCACGGTCGTGATCCGCCACGTGCTGAGGGCCGCGCTGCCGAGTGTGATCACCGTGATCGGGCTCGTCTTCGCCAACGTGCTCACCGGCGCGGTGCTGGTCGAGAACATCTTCGCCTGGCCGGGGATCGGGCAGTACGCCTACCAGGCGTCCCTCGAGCTCGACCTGCCCGCGATCATGGGGGTCAGCCTCTTCGTCGCCGTCGTCTACGTGACGGTCAACTTCGTCGTGGACGTGCTCTACGGCGTGATCGACCCGAGGCTGCGGCTGACATGAGCTCGGCCCCGATGCTCGTCCCGGAGGAGGTCGCGATCCGCCGTCCCAGGGTGCGGGGGCTTCTCTCCCAGCCCCTGGCCGTCGTCGGACTGGTGATCGCGGTCGGCTGGCTGCTCATCGCGATCTTCGCGCCGCTGATCGCCCCGTACGACCCGCTCGCGCAGGACTTCCCGCTCACGCAGGCGCCCTCGCGCGAGCACCTGTTCGGTACGGACGAGCTCGGCCGCGACGTGCTGAGCCGCGTGATCTACGGCTCGAGGCTGTCGCTGCCGCTCGCGCTTCTGCTCGTGGCCCTCGCAACGGCGCTCGGCAGCCTCCTCGGCGCGATGGCGGGGTACTTCCGCTCGTGGGTCGACCCCGTCGTGATGCGGACGACCGACCTCGTGTTCGCCTTCCCCGCGATCATCCTCGCGATGGTCGTGACGGCCTCGCTCGGGCCGAACATCCGCAACGCCGTGCTCGCAATCGTGATCGTCGCCTGGCCGAGCTATGCGCGCGTCGTGCGCGGGCTCGTCCTCTCGATCGGCGACACCGAGTTCGTGCACGCCTCGCGGCTCCTCGGATCGTCGTCCAGGCGGACTCTGGTGCACGACGTGCTGCCGAACCTCGCCGGCCCGGTCGTCGTGCTCGCCACGCTCGACCTCGCGAACGCCATCCTGCTGCTCGCAGGGCTCTCGTTCCTCGGGCTGGGAGCCCAGCCGCCGGATCCCGAATGGGGCTCGATGGTCGCCGTCGGGACGCAGTACTTCCAGTACTGGTGGATGGGCACGTTCCCCGGCCTGGCGATCTTCACCGCCGTGATCGCGTTCAACTTCCTCGGCGACAGCCTGCGCGACCGGCTCGACCCGCGCGGCGTGTCTCGCGGCAAGCACCAGGGGGTCGCGTGAGCCTCCTCGCGGTCGACGAGCTGCGCGTGCGGGTGGCGACCGACGACCGGCCGCTCCAGATCGTCGACGGCGTCTCGTACGCGGTCGACGAGGGGCGGATCTTCGGGATCGCGGGGGAGAGCGGGAGCGGCAAGACCGTCTCGGTGCTCGCCCTCATGGGCCTGCTCCCGCGCGGCGCCTCCGTCACGGGCACGGCGCGCTTCGAGGGGAACGACCTCGTCTCGATGCCGTCGGCGCGGCTGCGTGAGGTCTGCGGGCGCGAGATCGGGCTCGTCTTCCAGGACCCACTCACCTCGTTCCACCCGATGCTCTCGGTCGGCCGGCAACTGACGGAGCACCTGCGCCACCATTACGGCACCAGCCGCACGGACGCGCGCGGCCGGGCGGTCGCGCTGCTCGAGGAGGTTCGAATCCCCGACCCGGAGACGGCGCTCGAGCGGTATCCGCACGAGTTCTCCGGCGGGATGCGGCAACGCATCGCGATCGCCGGGGCGCTGATGTGCGAGCCGCGGCTCCTGATCGCGGACGAGCCGACGACCGCGCTCGACGTGACCGTGCAGGCGGGCATCCTCCGCCTGATCGACCGCCTCCGCCGCGACCGCTCGCTCTCCGTGATCCTGATCACGCACGATCTCGGGGTCATGTCGGCGCTCGCGGACGATCTGGCGATCTTCTACGGCGGCAGGATCGTGGAGGACGGGCCCGCCGAGGAGCTGCTGGCGGCGCCTCGCCACCCGTATACCCGGGCGCTCCTCGAGGCGCTGCCGCATCCCGAGACGGCCCGCGGCGCTCCGCTGCACGGCATCCCCGGCGCGCCCGCGCAGCCGGGCAGCCTCCCGAGCGGCTGCGTGTTCCATCCGCGCTGTGCCTACGCGATCGAGAGCTGCCGTACCGAGGTGCCGGAGCTCCGGCGCATCGGCGACCGCGGGCTGGCCTGTCCCGTCGATCCCTTCGCGCCGTGAGCGCGCTCGAGATTCGCGACCTCGAGGTCGCGTACGAGCGACGCGGCCGCGATCCCGTGCGCGCGGTCGTCGACGCGAGCCTCTCGCTCGGCCGCGGCGAGATCGTGGGGCTCGTCGGCGAGAGCGGCTGCGGCAAGTCGACGCTCGCGCGTGCTGCGGTCGGCCTGCTCAGGCCGACGTCGGGGACGATCGTGTTCGAGGGGCGCGAGCTACCTCCGCTCGACCGCGGCGCACGGCCCCGCGAGGCGGCGCGCCTGCAGATGGTCTTCCAGAACCCGTACGCCTCGCTCAACCCGAGGCGGCGCGTCGGGCACCAGATCGCCGACGCGCTCGCGATCCTCGGGCTCGCCGGTCGCGACGAACGGCCGCACCGGACCCGCGAGCTGCTCGAGCGAGTCGGGCTGCCGGCCGCAGCGGCCTCCCGGTTCCCGCACGAGTTCTCGGGCGGTCAGCGGCAGCGGATCGCGATCGCGCGCGCGCTCGCCGCGGACCCCTCGGTGCTCGTGCTCGACGAGCCGCTGTCGTCGCTCGACGCATCGGCGCAGGCCCAGATCGCGAACCTCCTCGTCGACCTGTCCCACAACCTCGGTCTCGGCCTTCTGCTCATCTCGCACGACCTCGGGATCGTCCACCAGGTCGCGGATCGAGTCTGCGTGATGTACCTCGGCGAGATCGTCGAGGAAGGCGCGACGGACGAGGTCTGGGCGAGACCGCTCCACCCGTACACCGAGGCGCTGATCCATGCGATCCCGCACCCGGACGGCCGGCGGTTCATGCCCGAGGCGCTGCCCGGTGAGGTGCCCGACCCCGCTCGGCCGCCGGCCGGCTGCCGCTTCCACCCCCGCTGCCCGCTGGCGTTCGACCGCTGTACCGACGAGCACCCCACCCTGGAGCGCGTCGTGGACGCGCGCGCGGCGGCGTGCTGGCTCGCGTCCGAGCGTGCTGTCACGAGTCCCGCCGGGACAGCTCCTCGAGCAGCCGAAGGCTGAACCGGACGTGGTCGAGGTAGTCCTCGACCACGCCGTGCTCGTTCGGCGCGTGCAGGCCGCTCCCGAGTCTTGCCGTGCCGGCGGGTGAGACGGTGCTCGCGCCCAGGACGTCGAGCATCACGCGGGCCGGCCCGGCGCCCGGGAGCTGCGGGTAGACGACGGGCTCGCCGTAGACCGCCGCTGCGGCGGTCAGCGTCGCCTCGGCGAGCGGCGTCCCGAGCACGCCGGGCGCGGGCCAGAGCATCGTCTCCACGTCTAGCTCGACCTCGCCGAACCCGTGGATGTCGAGGTGCTTGCGGAGCTGGTGGACGACCTGTTCGGGATCCTGGTCGGGCACCAGGTGGAGGTCGATCCGCGCTCTCGCGACCGCGGGGACGACGGTCGTCTCGGACGACGGGTCGCCCGCCGCGAGTGCCGAGACGTTGACCGTCGGGCCGTACGAGAGTCGCAGGGCGAGGTCCTCGGCGGAGCGGCCCGGGAGCCAGCCGGATGCCCCGCCGCGACCGAGGGTCTCCCCTGGCGGGGCGAGCGAGCGCGCAACCTCTGCGGCCGCGGCGTCGGGCTCGCGTACGGCGTCGGCGAAGCCCGCGATCGCGACCTCGCCGTCCTCGTCGACGAGACTCGCGAGCGCGTGTGTGAGCATCCACGCGGAGGAGCGGAGGACCGGCGAGAACGCGGCGTGCTGGTCCTGGTCGAGGAGCCGCACTCTGAGCTCCGCCGAGATGAGCCCCCGGCAGCCGAAGGCGACCTCCGGTCGCCCGTCTTCGCGCCGCAGGAAGCTCTCCCAGAGGCAGTCCGAGGCAGACAGCCAGTCCGCGTGCCGCACGAGCACCTCGCGGAGCCCGGGGCTGCCGACCTCCTCCGCGCCCTCGCAGATCCACAGGAGCGTGACCGGCGCGTCGCCGTCGTTCGCGTCGAGCCACAGGTCGATCGCCTGGAGGCGGGCCGTGATGTCGGCCTTGTCGTCGCACGTCCCGCGCGCCCAGACCGCGCCGGCGCGCAGCGCTGCGCCGAACGGATCGCTCTCCCAGGCGGCGAGGTCGCCGGGCGGCTGGACGTCGTAGTGCGTGTAGACGACGAGCCGGCCCGGGCCGGTGCCGGTCAGCTCGCCGAGGACGACCGGAACGCCGTCGGGCGTCCGCTCGACGACGACGCGGTCGAAGCGCCGCCGGACGCGCTCCTCGACCCATGCAGCCATCTCCTCGATGGGCTCGCGGTCGCCGGTGACGGACGGGATCCGGCAGGCCCCGCGCCACTCGTCGACGAGGCGGTCGCCGTCCCGGCCGACCCGATCGTCGTCAGGGGGCAAGCGCGTAGGGATACGAGGTCAGCACCTCGGCGCCGTCCTCGGTCACGAGCACGAGATCCTCGAGCCGGACGCCGCCGTAACCCTGCCGGTAGCAGCCAGGCTCGACGGCGACGACGTCGCCTGCGACGAGCTCGCCGCCCGAGAGATCGAGCGACGGCTCCTCGTGGACGTCGAGACCGACGCCGTGGCCGAGCCCGTGGAAGAACCCTTCGAGCAGCACCTCGCCGGGCTTCTTGGAGAGCTGCGTCGGGTATCCGCCGGCCTCGATCACCTCCGAGGCGATGGTGTGGAGCTCGCGACCCGTCACGCCGGGCTTGATCGCCGGGATCACGCGCTCGTGCACCTCGAGGCAGAGGCGGTGGTAGTCCGCGAGCTCCTCGGAGACGGGCCCGACGACGAACGTGCGCGTGATGTCCGTGTAGAAGCCCGACTCGACGTCGCGTGGCCAGAGGTCGACGGTGATCGGCTCCCCGAGGCGGATCGGGCCCGAGCCCATGTGGTGGCCGATGCAGGTCTGCTCGCCGTGGGCGACGATGAAGTCCTCGGCGGTGGCGCCGTGCGCGAGGAAGGCTGCAGCGACCGCCTGCTTGAGGCGTTCGGAGGTGAGCGGCTCCCCGTCGAGCTGGAGCACGTCGTCGACGGGCTCGGCGGCGCGAAGAAGCTCGGCCGCGGCGGCGGTGCCCGCCTCGGCCGCGACCTGCGCGCGGCGGATCCCCTCGAGCTGGAGCGGCGTCTTCGAGCGGCGACGCGCGCTGAAGAGCGCGCGGTCGACTTCGAGCGCGACCCCGTCGGCGCGCAGTCGGTCTGCGAGCTCGAGCGGGAACGCCGGGGGAACGGTCGCCTGCTCGACGCCGAGCTCCCTGCACGCCCTCGCCGCGATCTCGAGCATCGCCGCATCGGCGTCGAGGCCGCTCGCGACATACTCGTCGAGCCCGAGGGACTCCAGCGGCAGCACCGTCATCCCGTGGATCTCGCTCATCCGTGCAGCCTCGAGCGAGCGCACCACCGTGTAGCGATCGCCGTTCCGCTCGACGTAGAGGAACGGGTCCGCGACCGAGTGAGGCACCTCGACCCGGAGCTCGGGGCACCGGGCGGTATCGCCGAAGATGAGGATGCTCTCCACCCGGGCGAGCTTATCCAGAGGCCCTCGCAGGACTGACGGCACCCACTGCGAAATCGCCGACATGCCGAACGGCTGGGAGCCGGTGGCGATGCGCCGCCCGTATCGGGTGATGGCGGTGGGCCGGGCGACGACTGCGTTCTTCGCCGCGCCGGACGAGGAGAAGGAGGAGCGGTTCTTCCCGCGGTTCACGCAGATGCTGGCCGAGTGGGAGGAGCTCGGTGCGCGCGTGATCGCGTCGTTCTGCGACGACGTCCTGCAGGTCGGCCCGAACCGGGAGCCCTGGGCCTGGAACCTGATCTTCGAGGTCGACGACCTCGACGTCGCGGCGGCGATGGTGCAGGCCGTGCGCGAGCCGGTCGACGGCGTGCGTCTCGACCGCTACCTCGAGCTCGAGGTTCGTGTGGGCCGGCCGTTCTGGGCGCGCGAGGAGTAGAGAGGCCCCGTCGAGCCTGCAGAGGCCCGCATCGGGCGCGGGTGCCGTGCGTAGGATCGGGCGATGGAGCTCCATGCGGTGGTCGTCGGAGCGGGGCCGGCGGGGCTCGCGGCGGCGTTGACGTTCGGCCGCATGCGCAGGCGGGTGCTGGTCCTCGACACGGGCGAGCCCCGGAACCGCTACACCGAGCACCTCCACAACTTCCCGACGCGCGACGGGGTCTCGCCGCTCGACTACCGGGCGCTAGCGCGCGAGGAGCTCGGGGGCTACCCGACCGTCTCGTTCCGCGACGTCGGGGTGCTCGGCGCCGAGGTGGGTGAGGAGCGCGTCCGCCTCGTCCTGGACGGCGACGAGGCGTTCGAGGCGGACCGCGTCGTCCTCGCCGGAGGCATCCGCGACACGTTGCCCGAGATCGACGGGCTCGCCACGCTGTTCGGCACTTCGATCTTCACCTGCCCGTACTGCGACGGCTACGAGGCGGGCGGGGCGGCGGTCGGGCTGATCTGCACCGGCCCGGGCCAGGTTTCCCATGCGGCGGGGCTGCTCCGGATGCTCGGCGACGACGTCACGATCTTTCCGAACGGCTTCGAGGTGAGCGACGACGAGCGCTCGGGCGCGGACCGGTTGGGCGCGCGAGTCGTGGACGGGCCGGTGGCCCGGGTGCGGGACGAGGGCGAGGGCGTCGTCGTGCTCCTCGAGAGCGGCGCCGAGGCCCTTTGCGACCGGCTGTTCGTGCGGACCGAGGTTCATCCCTCGAACCGCCTCGCGGAGCAGCTCGGCTGCGCGACGAACGCGGAGGGGTTCATCGAGGTCGACGAGCTCGGCCGGACGAGCGTCCCGCGCGTCTACGCGGCTGGGGACGCGTGCTCCCCCGTGCACCAGGTGATCGTCGCCGCGGCCTCGGGGACCCGCGCGGCCCTGGCGGCGAACCACGACGCGATCGAGTCGTTCGAGCTCGCGTAGCCTCCCGAACCCGTCCTCACACGGACGTCTATGCCGGCTCACAGGGTGCTCCAAGCGCGGCGAGCGACAGTCGACGTACGCCCCGATCCGAGGGCGCACAGCGAGGAAAGGAGCACACCTTGTCCATCACGACCTCGGGGGGACGTCTACCCCGGACTCTGGTCGTCGGCTCGATCGCCGTCGGCCTGGCGGCCGGGAGCTACGGGATCGCCGACGCTGCGACCGGCGACTCGGGCTCCGGCTCGAGCCCGAGCACGTCGTCGAGCGGGACGACGACCCAGCCGGCCACCCCTACACCGCCGGGGAACGGCCAGGGAAACGGCCCACCGTGCGACGGTGACCACGGGAACGGGACACCGCCCGCGAGATCGGCGTGACCGTCTCGAGCCCGTGAGCGCCGACGGCAGCTGAAGACGTCTGAGGGCCCGCCCGGACACCCACGGGCGGGCCCCGTTTGCATTTCCCGCCAAGCGCGCGCTCAGCCGGTTCTCAGCCGACTCACAGCCGCTCCAGGCACTGTTCGGGCGTGCACGACACCGCGAACGAGACCGGTGGACGGATCCTCGTCGTCGACGACGAGAGCTCGATCGTGGACGCGGTCGCGACCGCCCTCCGCTACGAGGGGTTCGAGGTGGAGGAGGCATACACCGGGCGCGAGGCGCTCGCCGCCGTGGCGCGGTTCGACCCCGAGCTGATCGTGCTCGACTGGATGCTCCCGGACATCGAGGGCATCGAGGTCGGCCGCAGGCTGCGCGCGCGAGGCCACCGGAACGCGATCCTCTTTCTCACCGCGAAGGACGCGGTCGAGAACAAGGTCGAGGCGCTCCGCGCCGGCGGTGACGACTACGTGACGAAGCCGTTCAGCCTCGCGGAGGTCGTGGCGCGTGTCCAGGCGATCCTGCGCCGGACGGCGAGCGAGCTCCCCGGCGACGTGCTCCGCTACGAGGACCTCGTGCTCGACGAGAGCCGCCACGAGGTCTTCCGGGGCGAGACGCCGGTGCAGCTGACCGCGACCGAGTTCGCCCTCCTGCGGTACTTCCTGCTCAACCCGCGGCGCGTCCTCTCGAAGTCCCAGATCCTCCAGAACGTCTGGCGCTACGACTTCAACGGCAACGCGAACGTCGTCGAGACCTACGTCAGCTACCTGCGCCGCAAGCTCGACGCGGCCGGCCCGCCGCTGATCAGGACGGTGCGGCAGGCCGGGTACATGCTGGAGGCGTGACGTGCTCGGGCGCCTGTCGCTGCGTGCGCGGCTCCTGCTTGCCGTCCTGGCGCTCGCCACTGTCGGGCTGCTCGCGGCCGACATCGCGACGTACTCGTCGCTGAGCTCGTTCCTGATCGACCGCACGGACAGCTCGCTTCGCGATACCGCGCACTCGATCTCCCAGCCCGGTGGCGACCTCGGCACGCGGATCGCGCCACCCGGCACGGTTGTCCAGGTGCGCTCGCTCGACGGAGGGACCGTGGTCGCGACAGTCGCTCGCCCGGCGCTTCCCGGCTACGCCGCCCCGGCGCCGAAGCTGCCGGCGACGATCCGGCCGCCGAAGGACACGGCAGGCCCCGAGGCGGTCTCGTACTTCACGGTCTCGAGCGCGACCGACGGGGGGCGCTACCGCGTGCGCGCGTCGATCGAGGACGGCGCCACCGGGATGCTGGTCGTCGCGACCTCGCTGGAGGACGTGGACTCGACGCTCCACCGGCTGCTCCTGATCGAGGCGCTCGTGACGATCCTCGTGATCGGCGGGATCGCGGCGCTCGGCCTCTGGGTGGTGCGACTCGGGCTCAGGCCGCTCGGCGAGATCGAGGACACCGCCGCGGCGATCGCCGCCGGCGACCTCTCCCGCCGGGTCGAGCGCGCCGAGGAGCGCACCGAGGTCGGGCGCCTCGGTCTGTCGCTCAATGCGATGCTGACGCAGATCGAGACGTCGTTCCGCGCGCAGGAGGCGTCCGAGCGACGGCTTCGGCGGTTCGTCGCGGACGCGTCGCACGAGCTGCGCACCCCGCTCGCCGCGGTGCGCGCCTACGCCGAGTTGTTCGAGCGCGGCGCCTCGGCGCGCCCGGCCGACCTGGAGCGCTCGATGAGCGGGATCAGCCGCGAGTCCGAGCGGATGAGCGTCCTCGTCGACGACTTGCTGCTGCTCGCCCGGCTCGACGACGGGCGTCCCCTCGAGCGCGTGCCCGTCGAGCTCGACGACGTCGTCGGCGAGGCAGTGGAGACCTCCCAGGCGGTGGATCCCGGGCGTCCGATCGAGCTCCGCGCGGAGCGCGCGGTCGTCGTCGGCGACCGCGTGCGCCTGCGGCAGATCGTGGACAACCTCCTCGCGAACGTCCGCGCCCACACGCCCGCCGGCACGCCGGTCTCGGTGAGCCTGACCCGCGTGAACGGCTCCGCCGAGATCGCGGTCTCGGACTCCGGGCCGGGTCTCGACGACGAGCACCTCGAGCACGTCTTCGAGCGCTTCTACCGGGCCGACGCGTCGCGCGCGCGTGCGAGCGGCGGTGTCGGCCTGGGCCTCGCGATCGTCGCGGCGGTCGCCGAGGCGCACGGCGGGAGCGTCTCCGCGAGCTCCGAGCCCGGGCACGGCGCCACGTTCCGCATCGCGCTCCCGCTCGCGGACGCGACCGCCTGAGCCTCACAGGCATTTCACAGCCTGCTCCCAGAGGCGGCCCAGAACGGGCTGCTGCCATGGGGGTGTGGCAGGCACCAACCGAAAGGATCGAAGAGTGAGAAGGACAGTTGTGAAAACAGCCGCGGGAGCCAGCGCGATCGTGCTCGCCGCGGGAGCCGGCGCCGCCACCTATGCGGTGGTCGCCGACTCGTCGGACGCCCCCGCCGTCGCCGCGGTAACGGCAAGCCCTGTGACCGAGACGAGCGGCGGGACCGTCTCCGACGTCTACGACCGCGCGAACGACTCGGTCGTGGAGATCACGGTGACGCTGGACGGCGGGTCCGCCCCGGGCGCGCCGGGTGGAGGCGCCTCGCAGGCGCAGGGGTCGGGCTTCGTCTACGACACGAGCGGACACGTCGTGACCAACGCGCACGTCGTCGAGAACGCCTCGTCGATCCAGGTGCGCTTCCCGAGCGGCCAGACCTACGACGCGACCGTGGTCGGCGTCGACGCGTCCACCGACCTTGCGGTGATCGATGTCGACGCGCCGTCGTCGGCGTTCACGCCGCTGACCCTCGCCGACTCGTCGGCGCTCCAGGTGGGGCAGGAGGTCGTGGCGATCGGCAGCCCCTTCGGGCTCGAGAACACGGTCACGTCCGGCATCGTCAGCGCGCTCGATCGCTCGATGGAGGCGCCGAACGGTTACACGATCAACGGCGCGATCCAGACCGACGCCGCGATCAACCACGGCAACTCGGGCGGTCCGCTGCTCGACCTCGAGGGCCGCGTGGTCGGCGTCAACTCGCAGATCGAGAGCGACTCCGGCGGCAACGACGGAGTCGGGTTCGCCGTGCCGTCGAACACCGTGAAGTCGATCGTCTCCCAGCTCGTGGCGGGCGGGACGGTCGAGCACGCCTACCTCGGCGTCGGGCTCACCCAGACGCAGAGCGGGGTCGCGGGCGCGGAGGTCTCGGAGGTACGGAGCGGCGCTCCGGCCGCCGCGGCCGGGCTCCAGGCCGGCGACGTGATCACATCGGTGGACGGCGACTCGGTGGCCTCGGTGCAGGAGCTCCAGAGCGCGATCGAGACGCGGAAGCCGGGCGATACCGTGAAGATCGGGTTCGACCGCGACGGGGCGGATCGCACCGTGAGCGTCGAGCTCGGCACTCGACCTTCCTGAGACGGAGGAGACGGACCATGGAGGACCACGACCACGACGCGACTCGCCTCACACGACGCGATTCGCTGCGAAAGCTCGGTGGAGTCGCCGCGCTCGCCCTCGGCGGCGCGGCCGGGATCGAGGTCCTCGACCCGAGAGACGCGGCCGGCGCCGGTGCGGGGCCGGCCGCGGTCTCCGCGGGGCTCGTCAGCTGCGTGCTGACGCCGGAGATGACCGAGGGGCCGTTCTTCCTCGACGGCGACAAGGTGCGACGCGACGTGCGGGAGGGTCGGCCCGGCGTGCCGCTGCGGCTCGAGACGAAAGTGCTCGACGTCTCCTCGTGCAAGCCGATCAAGGCCGCCGCAGTGGACATCTGGCACTGCGACGCGGCCGGCACCTACTCCGGCTTCGCCCAGGAGGGCACGGAGGGGAGCACGTTCATGCGCGGGATCCAGCGCACCGACGAGAACGGTCTCGCGACCTTCACGACGATCTACCCGGGCTGGTACGAGGGCCGCACCGTCCACATCCACGTCCGCGTGTACCTGGGCGGGAGCGTCGTCCACACCGGCCAGCTCTTCTTCCCTGACCGGCTCACGGACACCGTCTATCGCCGCGCTCCGTACAACCGGCGCCCGGCCCGGACGACGCGCAACGCGACGGACTCGATCTTCCGGAACGGCGGGTCGCGCTCGATGCTGCGGCTCGCGAAGCGCGGGAACGGCTACGTCGCCCGCATCACGATGGGAGTCAGCCGGGCCTAGGCACGACGAAATACCCACGTCTCCGGGCTCGTTGGAAACCTCATGACGGGCACGGGCACGCGCGTGGCGACACGGACGACGACGCTCGGCGTGCTGTTCGCCACGACGACCGCGGTCGTCTGGGGCGGGCAGTTCGTCGTCGGCAAGTCGGCGCTCGAGACGATCGACGCGTTCCCGCTCTCGACGATCCGCTACGCCGTCGCGGCCGCGCTCTGGCTCGTCGTGCTCGCCGTCGTCGAAGGCCCTCGGTCGCTGCGCCTCGACGGGCGCGGCTGGCGGCTTTTCTGGCTCGGCTCGCTCGGCTTCGCCGGCTTCAACCTCTTCGCCTACACGGGCCTCGCCCACGCGCGGGCCGAGAGCGCCGCCCTGATCGTCGCGCTGGGGCCGCTCCTCACCGCGCTCGTCCTCTGGCACCGGACCCGCGTCCGGCCGTCGCGTGCGACCTTCGCGTTCCTCGGCGTCGCCCTCCTCGGCGTCGCGCTCGTGGTCAGCGAGGGACATCCCGTGACGATCTTCGAGGGCGCGATCGGCTGGGGCGACGGGCTCGTCCTCGCCGGCGTGTTCAGCTTCGTCCTCTACAGCCTCGGTGCGGCAGAGTTCGCGCACATCTCGCCCCTTCGCTACACGGCGCTGACGGCGGGCCTCGGCTGGGTGACGATCGCCGCCGCGACCGCGATCGCGGTGGCGACCGGGCTCGCGACCTGGCCGTCCGCCGACCAGCTCTGGTCGACGACCCCGCAGATCGCGTACCTCACCCTCCCGGGAGCGTTCGTCGCGGTACTCACGTGGAACGCGGCAATCGCGGCAATCGGGCCGCAGAACGCCGTGCTCTTCTCGAACCTCATCCCGGTGACGACGTTCGCCATCGAGATCGCCCGCGGCTACCGCCCGAACGCCGTCGAGCTGGCCGGCGCCGGGCTCACGATCGGCGCGCTCGTCGCCAGCAACCTGGTTGCCCGCCGCCCGCGGGCGGCCGAGCGCGACGAGGCGTCGCCGAGCGAGATCGAGCTGCGCGAAGCCGCCTGAGGCGGCTCACCCTGGCGCGGCTTCACTTCATTTGGTATAGCTTCGTCACTTCATTTTCCAAAGTGAGGAGGACGGCATGTCGGTGCTCGAGGACGTGCGGGGGGCCAACGAGGCGTACGTGGCGGGATTCACGAAGGGCGACCTGGTGATGCCGCCCGCGCGGCAGTTCGCGGTGCTCACCTGCATGGACGCGCGCATCGACCCGGCGCGTGCGCTCGGGCTCGAGGAGGGCGACGCCCATGTGATCCGGAACGCGGGCGGCATCGCGACCGAGGACGCCGTGCGCTCGCTCGTGATCTCGCACCACCTGCTCGGCACCCGGGAGGCCTTCGTGATCGGCCACACGGACTGCGGAATGCTGACGTTCGACAACCCGACCGTGCACGACCTGCTGCACGAGCGCCAGGGCGTCGATGCGAGCGAGATCGACTTCCTCCCGTTCCCGGACGTCGCGGCGCGCGTCGCGGAGAGCGTCACGAGCGTGCGCGAGTCGGGCCTCCTGCCGGCCGACTACGAGCTCCACCCGTTCGTCTACGACGTGCAGAGCGGGCGGCTCGTGCCGGTCGACGCCTGACCGGCGGCGAGCTACGCGAGCAACGCCTTCAGCATCGCCGCGTTCGTCGGGGCCTGCGCCACCTCGGCGCGGCCGTCGGCGAGGTCGTGCGGCACCTCACCACCGCCTGAACGGCCGTTGTTGTTGAACATCGCATAGACGACCTCGGCCTCGCCCGCGAGCCCGCGCAGCGTCTTCGCCCATTCGCGCAGCTCGGCCGGCGAGTAGAGGTAGTCGAACCGCTCGGCCGTCGACCCCGTCCGCTTGAACCACGTCGCCCGGTTGCGCCCGTGGAAGCGGACGTACGCCGTCGTGGACGTGCGCCCGACGACCAGCGGGATCACGTCCGCCGGCGCGTCGACGGTGACGTACGTCATCCCGTGCTGCTCGAGGAAGGCGAGCGGCTCGGCCGGATCCTCGAACCACGCCTTGTGCCGGAACTCGACGAGCATCTCGTAGCCGGCGAGCTGCTCGCGCGCCC
>Ga0075418_10002291_pt1 | contig 21870 bp, 16 predicted proteins | sample SoiMetdeltSBSDD2_FD_81776 | JGI IMG/M metagenome (GOLD analysis project Ga0075418, IMG submission 81776) | Bulk soil microbial communities from a Populus tree surrounding site in Tennessee, USA - Soil MetaG P. deltoides SBSDD2 | ecosystem: Environmental > Terrestrial > Soil > Tree plantation...
CAACTCGGCTTCGGCCATGTTGTGGAACGGAACGAGCAGCCTGCGCACGCCGAGACGGCGCATGGCGATGGCGATCGGCAGCACACCGCGTGTCGGACGCAAGGCGCCATCGAGCGCCAGCTCACCGAGGACGCAGACTCCCGATAAATCCTCGCCCGCATACTGCTTCGAAGCCTTGAGGATGCCGAGTGCGATCGACAGGTCGAAGGCCGCGCCTTCCTTCGGCAGATCAGCCGGGGCCAGGTTGACGGTGACGCGCCGCTCGGGGACCTCGAAGCCACCATTGAGCAGCGCCGAAACCACGCGCTCACGGCTCTCGCGCACCGCCGGGCTCGGCAGCCCGACGATGTGGAAGGCGCGCAGGCCGCGCTGCAGGTCGACTTCGACCGCAAGCGGGATTCCGTCCAGCCCGTGGACCGCAGCCGACAACACGGTTGCAAGCATGGACCAGGAGGTGGTCGGGCGTGGCTTGTCGCTCCGTGCGAGCGCACGAACCGCGCCATCCCAGCGGCATCCGCGCTAGTGACCCTTGCCCTTCGACTTGCCGTTCGACTTGCCGTTCGATTTGCCCTTGCCGGACGACGATTCCGAGCCGCGCGGCGCGGCGTCCTCCGATTTCGACCGATGCTTGCCGGCGATCTGAGACGGGCTCTTCCCCTGCCGGCGCATTTGTAGGACCTCGCTCGGCCTCTGGCGCGAGTACTCCGACAGCGCGCGCAAGGTCGTGAAGCTCCGGATCTCGTCGTCGCTCATCCGCATGTCCTGTCGCGGATGCTTGCGCCAGTGTCCCCACGCCCGCCCGTACGGCGGACCGGGATCGCTCGGCAGGTCGACGTAGTAGATGTTGGTGTCCCGATGGCAACGATGCGTGATGTCGTACCAGGTGAGACCGCCGCGGCGCCAATCCAGGATGATTTCCAGGTCCATGTCCGCGACACGAGCCAGATGCAGCGCTACCACCATGTCGGGTTCGCTCATCCACTCGCTGCAGCCGACGACCACGTGATCGTCGGCATGGTAGTAATCGTTGTACAAGAAGCCGAACTCGAAGCCCGAGGTCCCGACGCGCACGCCGACGCTGGTCTCGCCGCGGGCGGAATGCGGCACGAGAGCGAGCGCAGCGAGCCCGACCACCAGGCCAAGAACGGAAGCTTTTGGGCCGTTCGAGAAACGCACGTCTACCTCCTCGATTCTGCTGGCGGAATCGAAGTGGCTCGATGCAAGGGACGATCCGGCCCGCGGCGGCCTGGTCGGATTGCAGGTGGAGGGCCGGCGATTTTCGGGCGACAGCGGTGCGTGTGGGGCATGAATGACATCGCCCTCCGCCGAGCGGAGGGCGACGGGATCGGAACCGAAGCAAACGACGGTCTAGGGACGATACAGCTCCTTGACCGCGGACCAGCTCTGATTCTCGACGGACACGGTGCTCATGATGTGCGCCCATTCCTCGTAGCCATCGTTGGTGGCGTAGTCGCCGCCGCTGGCACCGAACTTCGAGTACAGGTACAAATACTGATTATCGAGCCCATCGAAGGCGGCGGCGGGGACGTAGAGGAACATGTCGCCCGAGCCGCTGCCCGAGTTCAACGAGTAGTCGAGAAGCACACGGTTCCCCGCGCCCATGTCATAGACGAGATTCTCGGCGAACAGCGCGGCATTGCTGGAGAGCGCCGGATCGGCCGACGTATAGATCCTGAGTTCGTCCAGAGACAGCAGCGGGTTCGCGCTCGTCTGATTGATGTCGAGCAAGAAACGCATATAGAGTACGCCATCGAGCAAAACCGGCTGCAGCGCGCCCACCAGCAGCGAATGTGTCCACAGCCCAGGTTTGACGTCCACGAGATCCCCATCCAACGGGCTGTGATCGGTGTTGAAGCCCTGCTCCGAGTCGGAGTTGGTGCTCATGCGGACGAATGGATCGATCACGCCCGTTCCCGCGGGCTGCGGATCGGACTGCAGGAAGAGAGCGGCCCCGATGAAGCCGGACGCACCCGCGGTGGTGAGATCCAGATCCGTCGCGCCCGCGGCGTTTGCGCCGACGAGCAGGGTCAAGAGCATGGGAACCAATGGCTTTTGGATCATGTCGAGCTCCTGGCGCAATGCATCCGAGCGGATGCGGTGTGCTACGAAAGTGCTCGATCGACCCAAGCCCTAGGGGAAGAGCGAAGAGCCGACGGCGGAGAACTCTCAAGAATAAAGGAATCGGTTCAGAATAAACAGTGCATGTTTTGCAGACGTTGACGCTTCAGCGTTCCCGTGAACCTCGCACGGGGCTTGGATCCTCGCGGCCAGGGCGCACCACCTTGTAATGCAGGAAAAGCTCGCCCGCAGGACTGGCATGGTGACTGAGCAAATCGAGCCGTGGCGACACCGCCGCGAGAAACCCAGCTCCTCCGACAGCGCCCGGTGCCGGACCTCCGAGCAGAACGGGGCAGAGCGTGAGGTACAGCTCGTCGATCAGACTCTGTTCGAGCAGGGCGAACACGAGCTCGCCTCCCCCTTCGACCAAGATCTCGGCGCAGCCACGCGCCTGCAGAATCTCGATCATCGGCGCCAAGTCGATCCTCCCCGGTGAACGGTCGGGCAGGGTGAGGACGCTGGCGAAACGTGCGACCTGAGCGGCACGCCCGCGGTCTGCGGTTCCCGAAGTGAAGACCAAGGGCTCCATGCCCGGTGTGCCGAAGAATCGGCTGCCCTCGACACGTAGCTCGAGCCCATGGGAGACCAGAACGCGGAGTGGCTGCGCGCTCTTCCCCGCCGCCCGGCGCGCATCGACGAGGTCCGGATCGGAGAGCAGGAGGCTGGGATCTTCGTCGCGCAATGTGCCGGCGCCGATGACGACGGCGTCGGCGCGGGCGCGCAACACCTGCATCTGGCGTTTGTCGGCGGCGCTCCCGAAGCGGAACTTCTCGCGCGCCACCGTCCCGATCTTGCCGTCGACGCTCGAGGCCAAGTTGACGAACACCGTCACCGCAAGACCTTCCACAGCTCGGCGACCGGTGTTTCGAGCTCGCTCACGATGTCGAAGTCGTGAATCGACTCCATGCTGGTGGAGTGGAGCGCCAAGGTGCTGCCCGCGAACTCCTCGCCGAGCACGCCGGCGACGGCGGAGGCGATCTGCCGCGTCGCATCTTCGATGAACTGCGGATCGCGGTGGGCACGGTAGACCAGGTGCAGCTCGAACTCGCGCGGCAGAGTGTTCTGCACACGGAAGACGCACCCGTCCACTGCGGCGAAGAGCGACTGGAACGGCAGCAGGCCGCTCAGGTTTCGCACCTCGATACGGGTCGTGCAACGCTGCGAATGGGTGAGCAGCGGCGCAATTTGCCCGAGCGCGGCATCGATGTCGCTGCGCGCCTGCTGCAACGCATGTTTGAAAGTCTGTTGCACGCAAGGGCACGCGGTGATGTGCTGAACGACGAACCCGGCCGATTCGCTCCATTGTCCTCGTTGCAAGGTGGCCGCTGCCGACAACCCGACATGTTCGAGCGAGACCTTGTCCTTGTCACCCTTCCAGCCTTCGACGCGTTCGAGGTAGCTGAGGGTGCCGCTGGCGCGCACTTCGGCGCCGCCGCCGTATTCCTTGGCTCGCAATTCTTCCGCCAGCCAGCGCACGTACTCCTGCAGCGACGCATGCACGACCTGCACGCCCTCGGCCAGCAGGCTGCCGATCCGCGAAGTGTGGATGCCGCGTTTGTCGGCGGGCACCTCGGTCAGGAGCCGCACGCACGCATCCAGGCTCACCTCGCGGCCCGAAGCGAAGGGGTCGCGCAGGCGCAACGGCACGTGCTCGCGCACCAGGCCGACGCGCGGCAAGCCGATGCCGATCTCGGGCCGCTGGTACGGGATGTCGTCGCCCGCTTCGTCCATGGCGCGCAGCACGTCTTCCGCCGGCACACCGAATGTCGTGGCGAAACCAGGTTGCGCGCGCGGATCGAAGACTTTCGATTCCATCATTCATCCTTCTTTGTCGGGCCAAGGGAACACGTCATGCTGCGGGCACGACCCGCGGCACGCGGGCGGCTTCGGCCTCGTGGCGCTCTGCCGCACGGTGCGGTTTCGTGTAGCGCGCCAGCTGCGCATAGACCACCGGCACGACCACGAGGGTGAGGAAGGTCGAGAAGAACAGGCCACCGACGACCGCGATGCCGAGCGGACGCCGCGCCTCGGCTCCTGCGCCGAGACCGATAGCGATCGGCAGCACCCCGAAGATGGTGGTGAAGCTGGTCATGAGGATCGGGCGCATGCGGATCTTCGAGGCCTGCATGACCGCGTCGAGCAGCTCGTGGCCGCGCGCGCGCAGCTGGTTCGAGTACTCGACGATGAGGATGGCGTTCTTGGTCACCAGACCCACCAGCATGATGAGACCGATCTGTGAATAGATGTTGAGGCTCTGGCGGAAAACGAAGAGCGTGAGCAAGGAGCCCACGAGCGCCAGCGGCACCGACAGCAGGATGGTGAACGGGTGCACGAAGCTCTCGAACTGCGCCGCCAGCACCAGGTAGATGAAGACCACGGCGAAGACGAAGGTGAAGTACAGCTTGCCGCTCGATTCGCGAAACTCGCGCGACTGACCGGCGAGGTCCTGCTTGATCGATTGAGGCAGCGCCGTCTCGGAAATGCGGTCGAGGTCCGTGAGCGCCTGCCCGAGGCTCACTCCGGGCGCCAGGTTGGCCGTCAAGGTCGCCGAGCGCAGGCGGTTGAAATGGTTGAGCTCCTTCGGGCTCACGGTCTCGCGCACGTGCACCACGTTCGCGAGCTGCACCAATCCCCCCGTGCCGCGCAAGTAGATGCCCTCGATGGCATCGGGCGTCGACCGCTGCTTCGAGCGCATCTGCGCGATGACGTCGTACTGCTTCGAGCCGCGCTTGAAATCGGTCACCACGCGCCCGCCGAGGAACGTCTCGAGCGTCGTGCCGATGTCGGTGACCGAGACCCCGAGCTGCGCGGCGCGATCGCGGTCGATGCTGATGTCGAGCTGCGGCTTGTTGAGCCGCAGATCCGAATCGAGGTTGATCAGATAGCCGAGCTTGTTGGCCTCGCCCATCATGGAGCGCACGGCCCCTTGCAGGTCGTCGTAGGTTTCGCCCTGCAGCACGTATTCGACTTGCGACGACGCGAACCGCCCGCCCAGGCTCGGCGGGTTGATGACGAAGGCGAGCACCCCGGGGATGGAAATGAGCTGCGGGAACAGCTCTTGGACCAGCTGTTGCTGCGACTTCTGGCGCTCGCCGCGTGGCTTGAGACGCAGGAAGACGAAGCCGTCGGTCACTCGGCCCGGCCCGCCGAAGCCGAGGCCGGTGGCGGTGAACAGACCGCCGCGTTCCGGCAGCGGCAACAGCCGGCTCTCCACCTCGCGCATGTACTTATCCGTGTATTCCAAGGTCGCGCCCTCCGGCGCCAGCACGATGCCGAATGCGATGCCGCGATCCTCCACCGGCACGAACTCGCGCGGCATCAGGCGGAAGATCCACACCGCACCGCCGACCAGCAGGATGGCGAGGCCGACGACCGCGGCGCGACGGCGCAGCGCGAACTCGAGCAGCCTGCCGTAGTTGTCGTGCAACGCACGGAAGAAGTTGTCGAAGCTGCGCGACGCCCAGTTGCTGCCGCCACCGTAGAGCGGCTTGAGGAAGCGCGAGCACAGCATGGGCGACAAGGTCAGCGCCACGAATCCCGAGATCGCCACCGACACTGCCACGCACAGGCCGAATTCCCTGAACAGCTTGCCAACGTTGCCGGTCAAGAACGCCACCGGCACGAACACCGCTACCAGGGCGATGGTGGTGGCCAGCACGGCGAAGCCGATCTCACGCGAGCCGTCGAAGGCGGCTTGCCGGCGCGGCTTCCCCATCTCCATGTGACGAAAGACGTTTTCCAGCACCACGATCGCATCGTCGACGACGAGACCGATGGCCAGCACCAAGGCCAGCAGCGTCAAGATGTTGACGGTGAAGCCCATGAAATAGGCCACGGCGAATGTGCCGATGATGGATGTCGGGATGGCGACGGCCGGAATCATCGTCGCGCGGACGCTCTTCAAGAAGACGAAAATCACCAGGATGACGAGACCCGTGCCGAGGAGAAGCGTCTGCCACACCTCGTCGAGCGACTGTTGGATGAACGTCGACGAATCGTAGGCGACGTCGAGTCGCATGCCATCGGGAAGCTGGGCGGAGAGCTGCGGAAGTGCCGCGCGCACTTCGGTCGCGACATCCAGGGTGCTCGCCTTCGACTGTTTGGCGACGCCGAGACCGATGGCGGGCTGGCCGTTGTAGCGTGCCTCGGTGCGCTCGTCCTCGGCACCGAGCCTGACCTCGGCGATGTCGGCGAGGCGGACGATCTGGCTGCCGCTCTGGGCGATGACGAGGGCGCCGAACTCCTCTGGGCTCGCCACTTCGCCCCGCGTCCGCACCGCGAACTCGCGTTGGCTGCCCTCGACCCGGCCGCCCGGGATCTCGGCGTTCTCGGCCCGAATGGCCTTCTCCACGTCTTGCGTCGTGAGCCCGTGTGCGGCCATGCGTTGCGCATCGAGCCAGACGCGCATGGCGTACCGGCGTTCGCCGCCGATGAACACCGATCCAACGCCCGGCAGACGTTGGATGCGTTCCTTCAGCACCAAGTCGGCCAGCTCCGACAGCTCGAGCTGCGAGTGCCGTGTGCTCGACAGCGCCAGCCACAGGATGGGCTGGGCGTCGACATCCACCTTGGAGACGATGGGATCCTCGGCCTCGCTCGGCAGCTCGCCACGCACGCGCGCGACGCGATCGCGCACGTCGTTGGCCGCTTCGTTGTGATCCCGTCCTTGCTCGAACTCGACGGTGATCACCGCACCCTGCTCGCGGCTGGACGATGTGATCGTCTTCACGCCTTCGAGCGTCGACAATTGTTCCTCGATGACCTCGGTGATCTCGGTCTCGACGACGCTGGGGCTCGCGCCGCGGTAGAAGGCGGTGATGGAGACGATCGGTGGATCGATGTCCGGGTACTCGCGCACCGGCAGTCGAAAGAGCGCGATCATGCCCAGCAACAGGATCGCCAGGCTCATGACGGAGGCGAGCACGGGTCGCTCGATGGACATCTCGCTCAGCTTCATGGCGTCCCTCCCTTGCTCGCGCCGTCACCAGCCGTGACGGCGGCGATGGGCATGGCCCTGGCGCCTTCGAACAGTTTCTGGTGACCGGCGCGCACGACCTGCTGCCCGGGCTCGAGCCCCGACAGCACTTCGACCACGTCGGAGAGCCGGGTGCCGAGCACGACGGGTGCGCGCGCTACCGTGCTGTCGGCCTTCAACACGTAAACGAGCGCCTGGTCACCCTCGACGAACACGGCCTCGGATGGAACGGTGAGCGCCATCTGCCGCTGCGCCAGCACTGCTTTCACGTCCGCCGACATCCCGGACCGGAACTTGTGGCCCGGGTTGGCGACGCGCGCGATGATGCGCACGCTGCGCAGGTTCGCATCCAGTGCCGGCTCGACGACGTCGATCTCGCCCTCGAGCGCGTAGTCGGGATATGCGGTCGTCGACACGCTGACGTGCACGCCAGGGATCAAGATCGGGACGTAGCGTTCCGGCGCCCAGAAGATGACGCGAATCTCGTCGAGTCGCGACAAATCGGTGATCGCATCACCGACCCGGAGGAATGCACCCGGGCTCACGCGCCGCGAGCCCACGACGCCGGCGAACGGAGCCAGGATGCGGGTCTTCTCGTGCCGCGCTTTCGCCACCGCCAGGTTCGCCTCCGCCACCTTGAGCGCGGCGAGGGCGTCGTCCAAATCCTGCGGCGTGCCTGCCTTCTGCTCCACGATGCTCTGCACACGTTCGTGCGTCACGCGCATTTGATCGCGCAACGCCTCGGCGCGCGCCAATTCGGCGGCGGACGTCGCATCGTCGAGCTGGGCCAGGAGATCCCCGGCGGCCACGGCGGCGCCTTCGTGGAACGGCAACGATTCGACGATGGCATCGATCTCGGCCACGACCTCGATGGCGTCGCCGGCTTCGATGCTGCCGACGGCTTCGAAGCGATCGGCGACGGGGCCCTGCACGACCGCTGCGGTTTCCACCGGCATCGGCGGCGGCGCGAAGTGTGCCTGCTGTTGCTTCGAGCATCCGGCGATGCAGACGACCCACGCCGCGATACACCCGAGACTCTTTGCACTCACTCGATTCACCTTTCGCTGCATGGCGGCTGTTCTCATGGCGACGACCGCGGCGGAAAGTGTCCCGCGGTCAACAGGCGCAGCGCCGCGGCCGACTTGGCGGCGCGGACGAGTGCCTGTGAATAACGTTGCTGCGCCGTGGCCACGTCGTCGGCCAGTCGCACGACTTCGAACGCAGTCTTGCGACCATTCTGGTACTCGAGCACACCGATGCGTGTCTGCTCGATCGCGGCCACGACGCCGCGGCGAGCGGCGGCGACACGCGGCGCGGCGTTATCGAGCTCGCGCTGTCGGTTGCGCACGTTCTCTTCAAGCTCGCGCTGCACTGCCAGGAGCTGGCTCTCGGCGAGCTGCACCTCGGCGCGCAGGCGGTCGCGCTCGCCGCGGCCTTCACGCAGCCCCAAGGGCAAGGTGAGTCGCAGCCCCAGACTCCAGGTGGGGAAATCGCGCCCGAAGACCTGACTCCAGGTGTCGCCGGCACTGCCGCTCACGCTCGTCCGCAAGGTATCGCTGCCGAAGATGACATCCTGCGGCGTGCCCGCGAGCCCGTTGCCGCCGAGCGAGCCCACGAGGTCGAGCTCCGGCAAGGCATCCCAGCTCGAGCCGCGTTCGAGCGAGCGCAGCGCGGCGATCCGGTTCTGCACCACCTGCAGGTCGTGGTTGTGCACGAGAGCGAGCGCGACGACCGAATCGACCGGCGCGACGGGAAACTCGAGTGGCGGTTCCTGCTGCGGACGAAAGGTCGACAAGCCCGGCTGCGGGCGCTGGCCGATGAGTGTGGCCAAGCGATCCGAGATGGCGCCGAGCTGCTCCTCGCGATCGAGCACCGCCTGGTCCTCCTGCGCCAGGAACACCTCGGAGTTGGCGACATCGTCGGGACCCGTGACGCCGATGCGATTGCGTAGGCGCGTTTCCTCCACCAGCTGTGCGGCCCGATCGCGGATCAGACGCTCGACGGCGAGATCGCGCTCCGCGGCGTACAGATCCCAGAACAATTGTTCGACCGCGGCGCGCACGGCGAGCACCGTGCTCTCGTAGCGCGACTCGGCGGCGTCAAGCTCGCGCTCGGCGGAGGAGAGCGATGCGCGCGCGGCCGGCCCGAAGCCTTTGAGCAGCGGCTGCGTAAGCTCGATCCGGCCATCGGCGGAATACTCTGGATTGAGCGCCGCGAAGATGGAGTTGGTCTCGAGCCGCCTGGTGTCGACGACCGCTTCGATCTCGGTGCCGGTGCGCCAGCGGATGCGCGCTCCGGCCGTAGTCGCTTGCCTCTCCGTTTCCAGAACCGCGGCGCCTGCGAAGGGGGTCGCGGCCGGGGCTTCGGCACCGGACGTTTCGTAGCTGCCGAACAGCTCCGGGTCGAACTCGCCTTTTTCGCGCCGCAACGAACCGTGCGCGGCGCGCAAACCTGCTTCGGCTTCACGGATCGCGGTCGCCTCGGCCAGCGCCGAATTCACCGCCGCTTCGAGGTCGAGCGGCGTCCCCGGCAAGCGCGCGATCGCGGCCGCGAGCACGCTGTCCGGCGACGAGCCGAATGGCGGCTGCACGGGCTCCTGCGCCCGGCCATGCCCCACTATGCAACCGATGGCCACGACGATCCCTTGACACACGCGCGGGATCCGCGCGTTGGACATCCAGCCCATGCACGCCTCCGTGAAACTACGTATCGGCCATGAAGAGTAATCAACAGCAGGGCCCGGAATCAATCCGGTGACCCCGGAGACGATTCGGAGACATCGGCGCGGGCTGGCGAGGAAACGCTCGCCCCGGGGGAGGGGGCGCGGCAGGCTCGTGCTCCCGCCCATCAAAAGAGCGGGGGGCAGCGGCTCCCGTGCGTCAGTCGGCGGCGTCGGGCCGGAGCCCGAACTCGCGCATCTTGCGGTACAAATTGGGCCTTTGCATCCCGAGCTTCTCGGCCGCACGGCTGATATTGCCGCTCGATTCGGCGAGCGCGCGCTTGACCAGATCGCGTTCCAGCTTCTCCTTCGACTCGCGCAGCGACAAGCCGAGCGTGTACTGCTCGAACCATTCCTGGGTCACGGCTTGCGCCGCGAAGGCGGGCAGATGCAGATGCTCCGGCCGCAGCTCGCAGCCCTCGCAGAACAACAAGGCCTGCGTCATCACGTTCTCCAGCTCGCGTACGTTGCGCGGCCAGGCATATTCCTGCAACCGTTGCAGCGCCGCTTCGGAGATCTTCGGACAGTCGCGCTCGGCCTCGCGGCACAGCTTGTCGAGGAAATGCTGCACGAGCAGCGGGATGTCCTCGCGGCGTTCGCGCAAGGGCGGCAAGGTCAAGGTGATGACCTCGAGCCGGGCGTAGAGATCCTCGCGGAAACGCCCTTCCTCCACCAGGGACAGCAGGTCGTGATTGGTGGCGGCGACGATGCGGACGTTGGAGGTGCGCGCGCTGTTCTCGCCCACACGTTTGTATTCCTTCTGTTCGATGGCGCGCAACAGCTTGGGCTGCGTTTCGAGCGGCAGATCGCCGATCTCGTCGAGGAACAGCGTGCTGCCGTTGGCTTCCTCGAACAAGCCCTTGCGATCCTCGGTGGCGCCGGTGAACGAGCCGCGCCGATGTCCGAACAGCTCGCTCTCGATCAGCATGTGCGACAGCGCGGTGCAATTGACGGTGAACAGCGGCCGTTCGCGGCGCTGGCTGTTGTAGTGCAGCGCACGGGCAACCAGTTCCTTGCCGGTGCCGCTCTCGCCGCGCACCATCACCGTGTGATTGGTTGGCGCCACCAGCGCGATGCGGTTGAACAGATCGCGCATCTTGCCGCTGTTGCCGACGATGTGCGACGGCCCATAGCGGTGCTGCAGCTGATTGAGCAGCAGCAGGTTCTCGTTGTTGAGCCGGCGGTTCTCGCGGCGGAGATTGCGCCCTTCCAGCGCCCGCTCGAGCCGCACGCGCAGCTCGTCGAGGGATGCGCCCTTGGTGATGTACTCCGACGCGCCGGCGTGCATGGCCTCGACCGCGTTCTCGACCGAAGCGAACCCAGTGATGACCAGCACCGCGGCATCGGGGTCGGCGGCGCGCGCCGCGCGGATGACCGCGAGCCCGTGCTCCTGCCGGGTGGGCGAACCATGGACGGGCGGCAGCTCCATGTCGACGATGACCAGATCGAAGGCCGCGTCGACCAGCTGCTCGTGCGCTTCCGCGACCGTGGTGGCCTCGTGCACCGCATGGCCGAGCTTCTCCAAGGTCATCAGCATGGCCTCGCGATGCGCGCGGTTGTCGTCGACGACGAGGGTGCGGACGCGTGTTTCGGTTTCGATCACGTTGGTGCCTCCGATTCATCCGGCGCCGGCAGGCTCACCGTGAAGCAAGTGCCCGCCTTGGGATCACTGGTAAAGCTCAAGTGCCCGCCGTGGCTCTCGACGATTTTCTTCGCGATCGGCAATCCCAGCCCGGTACCGATGTCGGGTTTGGTGGTGAAGAACATCGAGAACACGTGCTCGCGGATTTCCGGCGGGATGCCGGGGCCGTTGTCCTCGATGTGGATGCGATAGCCGCCGGCGCGCACGCCGTTCCCCCGGTGGGCGCGCTCGACTTGAATGGCGACGCGCCCGCCCTCGGGCGCCGCTTCGATGGCGTTGTTGATGATGTTCTGCAGGGCCTCGCGCAGCTTGCGGCGGTCGACGACCAGCGGCGGCAATGGCCGCTCGCACTCGAGCACGACGCGCACGTGCTTTTGGCTCAAGCGCTGATTGGCGTAGGTGAGGGCTTCGTCGAGGAGCTCCTTGAGGTCGCAAGCTTCCTTCTGCAGCTGCGGATCGGCGCCGAACTGGCGCAAATCGTCCATCTTGCGGTGCAAGCTGTCGATCTCGCGCACCATGTTGGCGATGGCGCGGTTCCCCGATCCATTCGGTGGCATCTCCTCACGAATGTTCTCGACGTAGAGCCGCAGCCCCCCGAGCGAGTTGCGGATTTCGTGGCCGAGCTTGGCGGCGATCTCACCCACGGCCGCGAGCCGCGCCCGGCGCGCTTCCTCCTGCGCCCGCACCACCTGCTCGGTGATGTCGTCGAAGGTGAGCACATAGCACGGCAGATCCGCGTGCGGCGGCGATCGCAGCAGCTCGATATCGACGAGCGCCACTTCGAGGGCGAAGGTGCGCTCGATTTCGCCAGAACGCGAGGGCACGGCGACGCGGGTGCTGCGCGGCGCCGCGTTGTTCCCGGCGCCGGCGTCGTGGCTGCCGCGCATCACCTGTCCCAGGAGCTCGAGCATCGCGGGGCTGACCGCGAACAGCTCGCGCACGTGCTGTCCGTTCAAGGCCTCGCCGCTGCGGCCGAGCAGCTCGGCGGCGCGCGGATTGTGGCGCAACACCATGCCATAGCGATCGGCGACGATGAGACCGCCGGCGATGTTCATGAGCACGAGATCGTCGTAGCGCCGCAGCAGACGCATTTCTTCCATGTGATGCTTGGCGCGCCAGCGGAACCCGTAGACCGGAAACACCGCCGCGCCCCAGGTGAACGCGACGACGGGCAACATGAAGGGCAGCCACACATTGGCGCCGATGAACAGCGCTTTCTCCACCAGGAAGTACGCCGCCACGATGCCGAACCCGAGCACGACCCCGCGCCAGGAGGGCAAACGCACCATGCCCAACGCGCCCAGCAGCAAGATCGTCCAGGTGAGGAAGAAGCGCGACCATCGCCCGATGCGGACGATCGTGTCGTTCGACAAGATCGTCTGCAGCGCTTCGGCGAGAACTTCGCTGTCGGGCACGCGACCACCGAGCGGCACGCTGTGCGCCTCCACCACCCCGCTCGCCGTGGTGGCGACGAGCACGATCCGGGGCACCGGCGCGGCCAGAGCCTCGGGGGACAAAGCCGAGAGCCGTGCATCCGCCGGACGCTCACGGTAGTTCACCAGCACGCGGCCGCGATCGTCGACGGGAATGCGCCGCACGACGCGGCCTGCGCGCACGAGGTCGAGCGACCGGCCCGGGCGCAACCGCGTCTCGCTCAGCCGAACCCCATCGTGCGCACCGATCAGCTGCAACAGGAACGTGGGGTAGAGCTGGCCATCCTTCTCGAACACGAGCGGCACACGGCGAACGACGCCGTCGTTGTCGCCCGGGCATTCGATGGCCCCGACGCGGACGGGGGTCGCGGCATCCGGGGCGTCGAGCTGCAGCGGGAGCAGATCGAACCCCTGGAGGCCATAGGTGAGCTGCTCGTCGGCGTTCCCCGACCGCATGCCGACGACGACGCTCGCGCCGGCCGGCAGTGCGGGGCGGTCACGACCCGTCGCCGTTTGCAGAACCTGCTGGAAGAGGGTCGTCGCCACCGGGTGCCACCGCGGCAGCTCGATCCCCACCACGCCGTTGGCGGCCGTGTGGCTGGCGATGATGGCGGAGAGCGCCGACGTGATGCGCCCGGCCTCCGCTCCGCCTTGCAGCGCTGCCGTGAGATCGGCGTCGTCGATCACCAGGGTCCGGACCTCCGAGCGCGGCGTCGGCTCGTCGAGGCGATCGCGGACCCACATGCGGACGTCGAGCGTCTTGAACTCGAAGACTTCGAGCGGGCCCCAGGGCAGAAGAGTGATGCTGGCGAGCAATCCAGATGCGACGATGCAAAAAAGATACTGTCGCGGATGGATCATGTCGGCTCCAAGACAAAGGAGCACCCGCGTACGTTCCCCGCGGGCTTGGTTCGATGCCCTGCCGTCAACATCTGGACCTCGCAACGGCCGTACCAAACGAGGCCGGAAACCGACGCCGAAGTCATTTGATAATTCATGACTCGGCAACGGCTTATGCGCCGATCCCGAACCCGCTCCGGGCCTGGCCTCGGCCCGTCGCAGAGTGTTGTATCACGATCATACGGTGACTGCGGCGCTTCCGATACAAGGTGAGGGCGGGTGAGCATCCGATCGAGGGCTGTGTCATCGTCGCGGTCGAGAAGGCGGACAAGGGGAAGCGTGACTCGAACGACCAAAGTCGTGTGCTGGCAACTCGATCAGCGCGCCGCTTCGAAGGTCACGGCAAGCACCACGGGCACCGGCGCAAACAAGGCACGATGCATGCGAATGAAGAATCTCAGGATGGCGTGCAGGCAGAGGAGCCCGGCGTCACCGAACGAAAGTCGAACTGGCGGTGGCGCCGGCTCCTCACATCCCTGCGATCCGTGATCTGCGCACGCAACCGACGAGTTCTCCGCCGTTGCGCGCCCCTCTTCCCGGTGTGGCTTGTCGCCACGGACATCAAGCCTGTGGGGGGAGTGGCTGGCAAGCCCAACCTGCGGTCCAGGGGCGCCAACGGCTTTCGGTCTCACAACCCCGTCTCCCCAACCCGCAACAAGACGAGGGACCTCTCTCGCAGTCCTCGCCTCTGGATCTCCCACGCTGCAGTCCTTGCCTCGCGAGCCGGCCGACCGGCTCGCGTCCGTTTTTTTCCCCAGGAATCGAAACTCTCCTCGCCTGTAGAATCGCGCCGAGTGCCGCGAATGGATCCCACACCTTCCTGGAGGGAACCGCTTGTCTCCGCATCGTTTCATCCACCGGCGGATGCGCTCGGCGCAACTCGCATGGACACTGCTCGTTGCCCTCGCCACTTGTCTGCTTGGGTGCGGTGGCACCTCCAAACCTGCTGCGCGCGAAACGATGCTCGAAGACATGGTGCTCGTTCCTGCCGGCGATTTCCTCATGGGACTCGACCAAGGTGCGAGCTCCACGGACGAAAGCCCGCAACATCGCGTCTGGCTCGGGGATTTCTACATCGACCGGACCGAGGTGACGAACGCACAGTTCAAAGCCTTTTGTGACGCCACCGAGCGCATCTATCCCAACAACCCTTCGTGGGAAGAAGGCTACTTCCTCGCCAAGCCGGACCATCCGGTCGTCAGCATCACGTGGGAACAAGCGCGAGCGTACTGCGAATGGGCCGGCAAACGACTCCCCTCCGAGGCCGAATGGGAAAAAGCAGCGCGCGGAACCGACGGGCAGTTGTATTCTTGGGGAAACACGTGGGACCCGGAACGCGCCAACGTGTGGGGTGACACGAGCGGTGCCGATCGTTTTCGCCGCACCGCTCCCGTCGGCAGCATCCCCAAAGGACAAAGCCCATACGGTGCGGTCGACATGATCGGGAACGTGTGGGAGTGGTGCGCCGATTGGTTCGACGAGCACTACTACGCCACCTCACCTGAACGCGATCCGCGCGGACCGAGCAAGCCCACCGTGTTTCGCGTCGTGCGCGGTGGCGGGTTCTCCAGTCCACGGGTCCCGACGGGAGACACGGTGGTGGCGAATCGAAGCAAGAACCCTCCGACGCAACCGATCGATCGCTTGGGTTGCCGCTGCGCCTGGTCGAAAGGGTTCAAGAAGAAGCGGTGAGTCGATGCGCGGCCAGGATCTCCTCGGGATTGGTTTCCTCGCCTCCTGCTGCATCGTGACCTTGGCAGGTGCCCAGAGCGTGATCGACCCGGCACTCGAGGTCTCGGTCTACGCCTGTTGCCCGACGTCGCCGACCTCGATCGCGTTTCTGCCCGCATCCCCCGAGGATCTCCTGGTGCTGGAGAAGTTCTCGGGAAGAGTGCTGCACTTCCGCGACGGTGTACTGCAGGGCACGGCGCTCGACCTCGCGGTGTCGAACTACGGCGAGCGCGGGCTGCTCGGGATCGCCCTGCATCCGCAGTTCACCCAGAACTCCTTCGTCTACCTCTACTACACGTCGAGTCCGACGGCAGAAGACACACCGTTTCTCGACAGCGTGCTCGACAACCGCGTCGTGCGTTTCACTTGGAACGGCAGTCAGCTGGTGACACCGCTGCTCGTGCTGCGCCTGCCGGCGCGACCGAGCTTCATCCACGCCGGCGGCGTCATCCACTTCGGCCCCGACGGCATGCTCTACGGTGTCATTGGCGATGTCGGCAGGTTCGGCGCCGGTCGGATGCAGAACAACGCGAGCGGCAACCCGCCCGACACCACCTCGATCGTGTTCCGCGTGCGCGACGACGGCACGCCCCCGACGAGCAATCCGTTCTACGCCCAGGGCGGAGCAATGCAGTACGTCTACGGCTATGGCCAGCGCAACAGCTTCGGCTTCGATTTCGACCCGCAGACGGGCGTGCTGTGGCAAAGCGAGAACGGCCCGAGCGATTACGACGAGCTCAACCGCATCTTGCCGGGGTGGAATGGCGGCTGGAGCGACCTGTGGGGACCCGATGCGCGTCACGCCAACGACACCAGCGGCCTGTGGGTGGCGCCCGGTTCGTTCTACGCCGATCCGAAATTTGCATGGAAGGAAGTCGTGGCGCCGACCTCGGTGCTGTTCTACCGCAGCGACAGTCTGGGCGCTCATTATCGCAATCAGCTTTTCGTCGGTGCCCACAACCAGTCGGGCAAGATCTATCGATTCCAGCTCACGCCCGATCGCAGCACTCTCGTCCTCCCCGATCCGTCGGTCACCGATGGCGTTGCCGATACCTACGCCGAGGCCGATGTGTTCCAGTGGGGGAACGCTTTCGGCGCCGTCGTCGATCTCGAAATCGGGCCGGATGGTGCGCTCTATGTCGCCAATTTCTACGGTGACGTCATCTATCGCATCGGGCGCGCCAACACCTCCGATGTCGCTCCGATCGACGCGCGCCACCCCATCGTCGCCGCACCGAATCCGTTCCGCACCACGACGTCGTTCCGCGTCGCATCCCCGTTACGAACGCTCGTGATCTACGACGTCACTGGGCGTCTCGTCCGAATCCTGCACTGCGAGCACGGCACCGGCTGGGACGGCAAGGACGAACGCGGCCGGCCGGTGGCCGCCGGGCTCTACATGGCGCGTCTGCGTCTGGCCGATGGCCGCGCCGGCGCCGGTGTCAAGGTCGTGCGCTTGGAATGACGCACGGCTCGGCCGCAAGGATGCCACATCACACCCCGAGAGCCGCCGAGTCAGAAACAGCGCAGCTGTCGCAACCCCTCGTACACCACGACTCCGGCCGCGATGGCGAGGTTGAGACTGCGCGCCGCGTTCCACATCGGAATGGTGAAGCAGGCATCGGCGTAGCGTGCCAGCAGCTCCGGCCCGAGCCCCGTCGTTTCCTTGCCGAAGACGAGGAGATCCCCGCGTTGGAAATCGATGTGCGTGTACGGCACCCGTGCGTGCGTCGTCAGCAGATGGAACCGGCACCCCGGCAGCGCGGCGAGCAGCGCGTCGAAGGAATCATGTGTGTAGATTTCGGCGTGCTTCCAGTAATCGAGCCCGGCACGGCGCAGCGCCTTGTCGTCGGTGGAGAATCCGAACGGCTCGACCAAATGCAGCGGGCAATGCGTCGCCATCGCCAAGCGGCCGATGCTGCCGGTGTTGCCGGGAATCTCGGGCTCGACCAGCACGATGCCGAGCGGCGGGTCGGGGTGCGGCGTCACCCCGGGTTGCGCGCGCACGCGCTCACTCCTTGCCGAGGAGCTTCTTGATCTCTTCGGTGAGCATGGGCACGACTTCGAACAGGTCGCCGACGATGCCATAGTCGGCGTTCTGGAAGATCGGCGCGCTCGGGTCCTTGTTGACCGCCACGATCACCTTGGACGTGCGCATGCCGACCAGATGCTGGATCGCGCCGCTGATGCCGCAGGCGATGTAGAGCGACGGGTTGACCACTTTGCCGGTCTGGCCCACTTGGCGGCTGTGCGGTTGGTATCCCGCGTCCACGGCGGCGCGCGAGGCGCCGACCGCACCACCGAGCGCCGTCGCCAGGCCTTCGATGAGCGCGAAGTTCTCCTCCGACTTGAGCGATCGTCCGCCGGAGACGACGATATCGGCTTCGGCGAGTTCGACACGCCCGGCAGCGGACTGGACGAACTCCTGCACCACCGCCCGCGGCGGCACGCTCGCCGTCCATGAATGCTTCGTGATCGCGCCGGTCGTGCCGTCCGGCGCCGCCGGGGCCACCGTGTGCGGCCGGAGCGTGAGGACCTGGATGGACCGGCCTTGAACGGCGAACTCGGCGTTGACCTTGCCGGTGAATATCGGATGCACGACGCGCAGGCTGCCGTCCGCCCCCAGGTCCATCTGCACGACATCGGTCATGAGCGCGGCATTCAAGCGCGTCGCCAACGCCGGGGCCACGTCCTTCGCCATCGACGTGTCGGCCAAGAGCACGATTTCATAGCCCTGTTCACTGACCAGCCAGGCGAGCGCGGCGCTTACGGCTTCGGCGCCGGCAGCGCCGTTCACTTGCTGCACCGCGACACCGTGGGCGGCGAGCTCGCCCGCCGCCGCGTCCGCTCCCTCCCCGACGAGGGCTGCTTCGAGCACGCCACCACCGGCGGCGAGCTTGCGTCCGGCGCCCAAGACTTCGAGGGAGGTCTTGCGCAGCACGCCGTCCCTCTGCTCCCCCACGACCACGATCTTCTTCGGCATGAGACCTTCCCCCCTCAAATGATCTTGGCTTCGTTGCGCAGGAGCTGAACCAAAGTGCGCGCTTGTTGCTGCGCGTCGCCGTCGATGAACTTGCACGCGCCGCGTTCCGGGAGAGGCAACAGTCGCACCAGCTGGGCGCCGGCGCCTGCCTTCCCCACCGTGTCGGCGGCGAGGCCGAGGTCGGCCGCCGTCTTCTCCTCGATGGGCTTCTTCTTCGCCTTCATGATGCCGGTGAGGCTGGCATAGCGTGGCTCGTTGAGGCCCTTCTCGCAGGTGAACAACGCCGGCAGCGTGCAGCTCACGACTTCTTCGCCACCGTCCACGCGCCGCCGCACATTCGCACTTCGTTGATCCGCCGCGAGCGTGAACGCATGAATCAGGTTCACGTTGGGCAGATCGAGCAGCACCGCGACGGCGCCCGGCACGGCGGAGGCATTGTCGTCGATCGCCATCTTGCCGGCGAAGACGAGATCGAAGGCTTCGAGTCGGAGCGCCGCCGCCAGCGCGCGCGCCGTCGTCATGGTGTCGCCGCCTTCGAAGGCCTCGTCCTTGAGATGCAGGGCCCGATCGGCTCCCATCGCCAGCGCCGTGCGCAATGCCTCGGCCACCCGCGGGGGACCGAGCGCGACGACGGTCACGCTCGAATCGCCACCCACTTGTTCCTTCACCTTGAGCGCTTGCTCCACCGCGAACTCGTCGTACGGGTTCACTACGTACTTGATCCCGTCGCGCACGATGTCCGTGGCGTCGGCGGCGATGCGAATCTTGGTCTCCGTGTCCGGGACCTGTTTGACGAGGACTCCGATCTTCACGCCTTTCCTCCTGTCGACGCGCTCATGGCACGTTCGCGGCGCTGGCGAGCCAGGCGAGCGCCGCACAGTACGCGACCCCCAGGTCCGACAGCTCGCGCTCCGAGATGGACTCGTGCTGGGTCTGCCCGTGCTTGTCCACCCCTGGCCGCTCCGGCCCGAACGGGATGGCGAACGGCATGACGTTCCCGGCCGAACGCGCGATGGGCTGGACTTCCGCCCCGATGTCGCCGCTCGCGAGCTCGTAGGCATCCACCAACCAGTCGCGAACCTGCGGCGGAGGGGCGTTCTGCACCGGCTCGCGTCCCTCCGTTTCCCACGCCAAGACGAGCTTCGCATCGTGTTCGCGATTGAACTTCGCCACCAGCTCTTCGAAGCGGGCGCGGATCCACGGCCGATCGTGCCCGACCGGGAAGCGCACGTCGATCAACACCGCCACTTCTTCGCCGATGCGGTCGAACTGCACGGGGTTGATGCGCGGGGTGCCCATGCGCGCGTCCTCGTAGAACAAACCCGCAGCCTTGCCGGTCGGATCGGACTGCAGGCCGCGATCGAGGAATTGGACGATGTCGAACGCCGAGTTGCGCAACATCGGCACCTTGGCGAGTGCCGACGCCATGTCCATGATGGCGTTGCGTCCGGTGGCGCTCTCCACGTGCGACGGCAAGGTGTAGCTGAAGAAATGCAGTGTGTCTTCCTGCACGTAGGTGCCGTAGCGTGAGACCGGAATCGTCGTCTGATGCGGCTCGATGATGCCGCGCCACTTGGTGACCATGTCGAGCGACGGGTTGATCGAATCGACGGGATCCTTGTAGAGAACCCAGGCGCGCGTCTCGGCCGGAACCGTGTTCATCGACCAGTAGGCCGTGATCCTGTAGATATAGAACATCTCCGGTTTCAATCCCGTCGTGGACTTCATGCCGCGTCGCGACGACACGCGTGCCACCAGGTTGCCCATCTGACCGTCGGCATAGGGGAAGATGCCGTCCGCCGCCAGCACGACGCCTGGGGCCGGCGCGAGCTGGCTCAGGCTCGTGGCGATACTGGCGTCCGGCGTGCTCATCGTGGTGCCGACGATCAGGACCACCGGCCGAGCCAGGGCGAGCCCTGCATCCCGCAACGTGCGCAGCGCGAACAGATTGACCAGCAGCGGACCCTTGTCGCCATAGGCGCCGCAGCCGATCCAGCGCCCGTCCTTCAAGTTGAGATCGAAAGGCGGCGTGTCCGTATCCCATTTGTAATCGACGGGGCGCATCACTTCGACATGGGTGTAGACGGCCACGGGCGGCGTGCCGGCCTTGCTCTTGCCTGCCAGCCGAATTTCCAACGATTCATTCCCATGCCGCACGACCTCGAGACCGAGCCCCTTGGCGAGACCGGCGAGGGAGTCGAGCGCGTGCTGGAACTCCGGGTTGTCGGTGTTGTCGGAGATGACGGAATGATAGGTCTTGAACTTGACCAAATTGCGCAGCTCGCGCACGAGATCGGTACCATAACGCACGCTGAGATAATCGCCGAGGAAAACTCCGAGCGCGCGCCGCTGGGTGTCGTTGGCCGGGTCCAACTGGCCGGACCATTTGGCGAAGGCGGCGTGGATGGCGGGAAAATCGCGTTTGGCCGCCACCGCCGTGAGTGCCGCGGTCAGGTACGCACGGAAGACTTTGCCAGGCTTGTCGTCCGGGAATTCTTCTGCGTCGGCAGCCCGCACGTACTTGGCGAAGCTCTGGCGCAGGGTCTCGCGCGACGACTCCAGCTTCTCGCGCAGGTCCAGGTAATCGGTTTCTTGGGCGCTGGCCTTGCCCGTAGCGGCCACGGTCAGCACGAACAGCGCGAAGCACCACGGCGTGCAGCGGATCCAAGTGGTCGAGGAGGAAGCGAGTCGTGGACGTCCTGCGCGCAACATGCGTGATCCCTTCGCGTGGCAATCGTCGAGCGTGATCGCGCCTTGGGGACAGTGGAAGTGCGGCGACCACGCCAGGATAGGGGGCAGCTGTCGCGGGCGTCAAGCCGAAGGCGTGCTGTGCTATCGTGCGACCCATGCTGAGCGTCGTGTACTCGCCGCGTTACGAATGCGACATCGGGCCGCACGTGTTTCCCACCCAGAAGTTTCGCCTGGTGGTGGAACGCCTGATCGCCGACGGCGCCATCGACCGCGCCCAGATTCTCGAGCCCGAGCCGGTGACGCGCGCCGATCTGGAGCTGGTCCATACCGCTGCCTACATCGACGACTTGCTCGAGCTCAGGCCGACGCCACGCGTGCTGCGCTCGGAACTGCCGATCACGGCGGCGATCCGTGACGCCGCGCTGCTGGCCGCCGGAGGCACGGTGCTCGCGGCGCACCGGGCGTTCGCGGACGGCGCCTGCATGCACATCGGCGGCGGCTATCACCATGCGATGCCTGGACACGCCGAAGGTTTCTGCTACGTCAACGACATCGCCGTGGCATTGCGCTGTCTGCAGCGCGACGGAAAGTTGCATCGCGCCGCCGTCATCGACACCGATGTGCACCAAGGCAACGGCACGGCGCGCATCTTCCAGG
>Ga0075418_10002292_pt1 | contig 21868 bp, 20 predicted proteins | sample SoiMetdeltSBSDD2_FD_81776 | JGI IMG/M metagenome (GOLD analysis project Ga0075418, IMG submission 81776) | Bulk soil microbial communities from a Populus tree surrounding site in Tennessee, USA - Soil MetaG P. deltoides SBSDD2 | ecosystem: Environmental > Terrestrial > Soil > Tree plantation...
CGCGCCGCGTCGGCGCTGCCGCGCTCGAACCACACGCTGCGGCCCGCGCGCGGCCCGGTGATCGCGAAGAAGCCGACCAGCAACAGAGCCACGACGGCGCCGGCGATCGTCGGAGGCCGCACCGGCGCACTGTCGTCGGCGGTGTCCTCGATGTCGTGCGAGTTCTCGCGGTCGTACGCGGCCAGCGCTTCGACCGCGGTGGTCGCATCGTCGGGAGGCACGATCAGGGCCCAGCCGTCGAGCCGCTCACGCATCCAGTGCGGGATGCCGGCGGCCGCGAGCACCACCGCCCACTCGTCGGCCTGCGGCCGACTCGGCGTCACACGCACCGCTGTCCCCGGGCCCTCCATCCGGAGGGTGGGTGATGGACGCCGCTACCCGACCTTGACGCCCTCCGCCGGGGTCGGCGCCCCAGCGCCCTCCAGCCCCAGCCGGCGAATCGAGATCTCCGCGCGCTGCTGCAGTCGAGCGTCGTCGTCGTTCAGGCTGCGCGTGAAGCAGCAGAATTCCAGCTGCAGGCCGTTGGGATCCTTGAAGTAGATCGACTTGGCCCAGTCGTGATCGACCACCTCCGTCACCTCGACGCCCCGGGCGATCAGCTCGTTGCGCTTATCCTCCAGCGCGGCTTCCGAGCCCGCCTCGAAGGCGAAGTGGTAGAAGGCGTTCGGCACCCCGAGCCCGCGGTTGATCCCCGTGTCGTAGCGCGCGGCCACGCCCGGCACATCGCGCGCTTCCATGAAGGCCAGGAGCTGATCGCGCCCGGTGTCGAAGAAGATGTGGCGGACCTGTCCGCCTTCCTTGATTTTCAGGATGTCGCAGCGCACCGCCTTGAACTTCAAGACGTTCTCGTAGAAATCACGGGTGGCGTCGAGATCCAGCGTGGAAAGACCGATGTGCGAGAAACCCTTGCTCGACATGGTGCGCCTTTCTGGTGTGGGGCCCCGATATGGCCCCCCACACCCCCCAACGTTCGTCGCGCCCCGGCGGAGCCGTGGCGCTCCTCGTTAACCCGACCCGGTCCTAGACGAGCAGATCCTTGTACGTGGCTTCGTCGAAGCCGACGATCAGCGTCCGCTTCTTCCGGAGCGTGGGAGCCCGTAGATTGCCGGTCGGCCCGAGCAGCAGGCCGAGCAGCTCGGCCCGCGGCGGCTTCTCGCGCCGGAGATCGACGTGGACGATGCGCTTGCCCTTGGCGACGTAGAGCTCGTCCACGTCCTTCAACACGCCCAGCGCGGCGTCGCCCTTGATCGTGGCCTTCTTGGCGTCGGCCTGCGTGCCGACCGTGACCTTGTGCTTCGCAAGGAACCCTTGCGTCTTGGCGCAGGTCGTTCAGCCGTTTCGATGGTAGCTCCAGTCGACGGTGCCCATGTCGGCCTCCCTGAATCTCTAGCCTACTACGCGAGTCCGATCGCGCCGCGCAGCTCCTGCCAGAGACGGTGGAGATCAGCCGGGAGCACCGCACGCTGATCCGCGAGTGCGGCGACCCGGGGGTGGAGCGTGCGCCGCACGTACGCGCGATACGGTGCGGGCAGGCTCATGAGCAGCTCGATGAAGGCATCTTGCAGCGACGACGGCCAGCGCCGCTCGTGCTCGCGGCGCGCCGGCCCGAAGTCGAACTCCGCGTAGGTCGGCTCGTCGCGTCGTGCGGTCCGCAACGCGGCGGTTGCCGTCTCGTCCACGCGCTCACCGGCGAGGACCACGCCGTAGGCCTCGCGTGCGTGCTCGCGCGAGACGAGTCCCGCCGCGACGTCGTCGGCGACGTCGGCCGTGGGCCTCTCGAAGCGGTGGCCGTGACCGCCGCCGCCCGGGGTCCGCACGCTCAGCACGTCGCCCGGCTCGAGCGCCAGGACATCGATCTTGGGCAGCCCGCGCTCGCCGGCGGTGCCCGGGTTCAGCACCACGCTGCCGGTCGCCCCGGCGGTGCCGCCGGCCACACCCCACGGCGCGAAGCGCAGCCGCTCCATGCCGCGCGCGGTCACCAGCCCCTCGGGGCGGAAGACCTGGAAGTCCAGCCTCACGGCGAAGCCACCGCGGAACCGACCGGGTCCCGCGGAGTCCGGGATCAGGTGATAGCGCCGCACGACGATCGGGACCTCGGTCTCGAGCGTCTCGGCCGGTGTCGTCTTGAGAAATCCCAGCGAGGCGTCGCAGCCGTCGATGCCGTCCTGGCCGGGGCGTCCGCCGCCGCCGCCGATCATGGGCTCGATCACGGTCACGTGCCGTCGGCCCGCCTCGGGATCCGGCAGCGCCAGCGCCACCATGCAGCCCTGGCCGCCGCTGGCCGCCGGGATGTGGGCGGGTACCGCGCGGGCCAGCGCGCCCAGCACCGCGTCGTAGATACGCAGGACCGTGGCGTAGCGGACACCGCACGCGGCCGGGAACTTCGGGTTCACCACCGAGCCCTCGGGCAGTGTCATGCGCACGCGCTTGAGCACGCCGGCGTTCAGCGGGATGGTGCGATCGCGCGTGGCGAAGTAGTTCACCAATGCCACCGACATGAACGGGTGCACGCGCCCGGCGGTCGGCACGTTGAGGGCCGAGCCCACCTGCACGTCGCTGCCGGTGAAGTCGAGGTGAATCTCGCCGTCGCCGATGGTCATGGCGACCTTCAGCCGGATCGGGATGTCGGTCACCACGTCGTCCTCGATGTAGTCGGAGAACTCGTAGCGGCCGGCGGGCATGCGCCGGATGAGCGCCTCGACCTTGCGCGTGGCGTAGTCGATGAGGTCGTCCATCGCCTTGTCGACCGTGTCGGGACCGAAGCGACGGATCAGCTCGTGCATCCGGCGCTCACCGGTGGTGAGCCCGGCCACCAGCGCCTGCAGGTCGCCCCAGTTCTGCTCGGGGATGCGGCAGTTGGCCAGGATCACGTCGAGCAGGTCGCGATTCACCTGGCCCCGCACGAAGAGCTTCTTGGGCGGCACCCGCAGCCCCTCCTGGAAGATCTCGGAGGCGCGCGGCGAGATGCTGGCCGGCACCATGCCGCCGACGTCGGAGCTGTGCAGGAAGCCGGCGCCGTAGGCGACCAGGCGCCCGTCCCAGAAGATCGGCTTGATCAGATGGATGTCGGGCAGGTGGGTGGCGGCGGCGGCGGAGCCGTACGGGTCGTTGGTGATGACCACGTCGCCGGGCTCGGGCGGCCCGACCGCTTCGAGGGTGGCCGCGTAGCTGATGCCACCGAAGCTGGCCACGCCCAGCTCGATCGGGTAGGCGAAGAACTCGCCCTGCGGATTGAGCAAGCCGCAGGTGAAGTCGGCGGTCTCCTTCACGAACGTCGTGTACGCCGTCCGCTCGACGACGTACGCCATCTCCTCGACGGCGCCCTGCAGATAGTTCCGGAGGATCTCCACCGTGAGCGCGTCCAGCCGCATCAGTCTTCCCTCCGGAGCACCAGGTTGCCGAAGCGATCGACCTCGCCGAGATGGCCGGCCGGCACCAGCACGGTGGTGTCGGGCTGCTCGATGATGGCGGGTCCGGCCAGACACGCGCCCGCGCCGAGATCGGCGCGCTCGAACACGGCCGCCTCGGTGGGGCGGCCATCGAGCCAGATCCGGCGCGTCACGCGGGGCACCGGCGGCTTCGTGGCGACCGCCACTTCCCCGAGCGGCACGCGCGGTCGCGTGGCGCGCAGCTGCACGCGGAGGTTCACGATCTCCGCCGGCGCCTCGCGATCGGCGTGGCCGAACGCGCGCTCGTGCGCGCGATGGAACGCGGCCAGCACCGCCGGGCCGCCGCCGGGCGCGAGCCAGGCCGGATCGACGGGCACCTCGATCTCGTAGGACTGTCCGACGTAGCGCATATCTGCGGCCGGATTGAAGGTGGCCGACCCCGAGCCCGCGCCGTGGTGCGCCAGCCAGTCGGCCAGCTCGGCGCGGAGCGCCTCGTAGTGTCCGCGCAGGGCGGGGCCCTCGAACGCGCTGGCGCCGTCCGGGCTCGCCGCGACCCGCAGGTGCACGGTGCGGACCGCATCGTTGACGATGTCGGCGCTGATCGCGCCGAGCGCGCACAGCGTCCCCGGCGAGCGCGGCACGAAGACGGTGGGGATGCCGACCTCGCGCGCGACCAGCGCCCCGACGACGGGCCCGGCGCCACCGAAGGGCACGAGCGCGAAGTCGCGCGGGTCCACCGCGGCACGCGAGAGGATCTTGGTGAACTCCGCGTACATGTTCGAGACGGCCACGCGCACGACGCTCTCGGCCGCCTCGTTCATCGTCATCCCGAGCGGATCGGCGAAGCGCGCGATCGCTTCCTCCGCGAGCTCGCGGTGCAGCCGCATCCGCCCGCCCAGGAACCGTTCGGGGTCGAGGAACCCGGACACGAGGAACGCGTCGGTGAGCGTGGCTTCCTTGCCGCCGCGTCCGTAGCAGGCCGGACCCGGATGGGCACCGGTGCTCTGCGGACCGACCTTGGGCAGGCCGACCTCGTCCACCCAGGCGACCGAGCCGCCGCCCGCGCCGATGGCGCTCACGCCCACCACCGGCATCATCACGGGCACGCCGCCCACGTGCTCACTCGTGCTCCAGCGCGGCCGGCCGTTCTCGACCACCGCCATGTCCGCGCTGGTCCCGCCCACGTCCAGCGTGATGACGTTGGGCAGCCCGGCGTGGCCGGCAACGTAGGCGGCGCCGATCACGCCCGAGGCCGGCCCGGAGAGCAGCGTGGCCACCGTCTGCTGACGCGCCGCCGCCACCGGCATGATGCCGCCGTTGGATTTCGTGACGTGGGGCGTGGCCGGCACGCCGCGCGCGGCGAGCGCCTGCTCGAAGCCCTCGAGGTAGCGCCGGACCTTGGGCTGCACGTAGGCGTCGAGCACCGCCAGCGCCGTGCGCTCGTACTCGCGCGCCTGCGGCCAGACGTCGGACGAGAGACTCACGGGCAACCCGGGGGCGGCCTTCTCGGCGACCGCCTTCGTCTGCCGCTCGTGCGCGGCGTTGCGGTACGAGTGCAGGAGCGAGACGACGAGTCCCTCGACGCGCTGAGCGGCCAGCCGCTGCGCACCGTCATGCACGGTGCCTTCGTCGAGCGGCGTGTCGATCCGGCCGTCGGCCCGGAGGCGCTCGCGCACCTCGGCGACTCGCGCCCGGGGCACCAGCGGCAGCGGTCGAGCCCCGTCGAGATCGAACGGGTTCGGCAGCCGCAGGCGCTGCAACTCGAGGACGTCGCGGAACCCTTCGGTGACGAGCAGGCCCAGCCGGGCGCCGGTGCGCTGGATCAGCGTGTTCACCGCGATCGTCGTGCCGTGCACGATGGTGCCGATCTCGCGGAGATCGACGCGGTGCTCGTCGGCCAGACGCTCCAGCCCGACCCGGACGGCCTCGGCGAACTCGTGCGGGGTCGAGGGGACCTTCAGGCCGATGACCTCGCCGGTCTGCGTGTCGAACAGGGCGAAGTCGGTGAACGTCCCGCCGATGTCGATGCCGAGCCAGTAGCGCGCCACGCTCGTTCATCTACCGCGGCGGCCGGGCGAAGTCAATCACGCGGCCGGGCGATCTCAATCGCACGTGACCGCCTGGCCCGAATCGGCTACGATCCCGCCCCGGGGGAGTGAGCCATGATTCTCGAGCGTTTCAAGGTGCCCGCCAAAGACCAGGTGCACGTCTCAGAGGCCGCACTGCGCGCCACGGTGACGCAGATCTTCGAAAAGCTGGGCCTGAGCCCCCAGGACGCGGCCGAGGGCGCGGATGTGTTGACGATGACCGACCTGCGCGGTGTCGAGACGCACGGCGTGTCGAACATGCTCCGGATGTACGTGCGGGACTACAAGGCCGGCAAGCTCGATCCCAAGCCCGGCTGGAAGATCGTGCGCCAATCTCCCGGCACCGCGGTGATCGACGCCGAGCGGCGACTGGGCATCATCGTGGGGCCCAAGGCGATGCGGCTGGCGATGGAGAAAGCCCGCGCCGTCGGTGTGGGCGTGGTGACCGTGTACAACAGCGGCCATTTTGGCGCCATCGGCCACTACGCCATGCAGGCTGCCCAGGAGGGCATGGTGGGCGTGTGCTTCACCGGCGCCGGCCTGAGCGTGGTGCCCACGTTCGCCGCGAAGCCGCTGCTGGGCACCAACCCGATCGCGCTCGCCGCGCCGGCACGCGACGAGGCGCCGATGCTCTTCGACGCCGCCACCTCGGCGATCGCCGGCAACAAGATCCGTCTGGCCATCCGGGTCGGCTCGCCGCTGCTCCCGGGGTGGGTCACGGACAAGGACGGCACGCCGATCATGGAGGAGAAGCCGGTCTTCGACCGTGACGAGTATCACCAGGCCCCGCTCGGCGGCACGCGCGAGCAGGGCTCGCACAAGGGCTACGGCTTCGCGCTGATGGCCGAGGTCCTGTCCACCATGCTGGCCGGCGCGCTGCCGACGATGCTCGCGCCCGGCAGCGGATCCAAGAACCACTTCGCGGCGTACAATATCGAGGCCTTCACCGACCCCGAGCAGTTCAAGACCTCGATGGACGACATGCTCCGGACCCTACGGACGGCGCAACCGGCGCCGGGGGAAGAGCGTGTGCTCTATCCAGGCCTGTCGGAGGCCGAGGAGATCGTCCACCGTCGGGCCCACGGCATCCCGCTGCACAAGGAGGTGCTCGCGTGGTTCGCCGAGTGCGCCCGCGATCTCGGGCTGGCGCCCCTGGCGCCGATGCGCTGAGCGTCACTCACGGGCGACCACCTCATAGACGAGGAAGCGCGAGCCCCTCTGGATGAGCCGGAAGGAGGCCGGGTACGTCTGGGCGAGGGCCGCGAAGCAGTCTTCTTCAGGAGGAAACCAGTAGGTCGGGCGCCGCCGATTGACGACCACGAACTGGAGGCCGTGCTTGTGAATGCCGCCCATCAGCGTCCTCGGCTCGCTGATCGGTGGAAACCAGATCACCTTCCTCCGCGAGTAGTGATAGACCACGGCGACCTGACGGGCCATGACGACCGCGGCGTCGGCCGTGTTCACGCGCAACCACTGGCCCGCTTCGATGTCGGGATACGAGGGCAGCGCAGTGACGTCGAACGCAAGATTGTCCAGGCCGAGCCGGATCTCTCCGGCGATCCCGATGGCGACCGCGGTGGTGATGGCGAGCACGCTCACGATGCCGATCCCCGACACGGAGAGGCGTCGCGACGGGATCGATACCACCGGCCGTCGTAGCCGATCGACGAGGGCACGCAGCCGGCCGGCCCCGACCCAGAGCACGGTCCCGGCGGCCAGGAGCGACCAGAAGACGGCCGCGGCCGCGAGTTGCCGGCTCCCGAGTCGCCACGCCGACAGGAACGCGTGGGCCGCGGCCGCTAACGACACGAGCATCGTCCCGGCTGCCACCCGTCGGGGTGTGTGGGCGGCCCACGCGACGAGCTGCCTGCCACCCCGCCAGGCATAGAGCCCGGCCAGCGGCGCCACCGGCAGGAGGAACCTCAGCTCCAGATCCCAGGGCCACAGGAGATACATCGCCTCGTGTGCGACGAAGTACCACTCGGGCAGACCGCCGCCGCTCGGCCACATCGAGCGCCCGAGGCCGATCACGACGAGCAGGAACGGGCCGATCATCAACGGAGAAGACCAGATCGGGTTGATGTACTCCAGACGGGTCGGCAGGGTCGTGAACCCCGCGACGTGCTCGGCCAGGTTCTTCGCCACGCGCGACGGAATATCGGCCAGCGATGCCGCCCCGAGCTCGGGGTGGTTCCCGCTCTTCACGCCCAGCTGCGCGATGTAGGAGCGCGGGTATCCGCCGATCGGCCACTCGATGACCTCGTGGCTCGCCACCCAGCTCATCCAGGTTGCCTGCGCCAGGATGGCGACGGCCAGGAGCGGCAGAAACAGCTTGAGCCTCCGGACCGCGCGCGGTCGATCCGTCAACCAGGAGGCGGCGAGCCAGGCGGCGAGACCGACCACCAGGGCGATGCCCGCCGAGCGGATCGCGAGCGAGGCGACAAGCGCGAGCCCACAGCCGACGGTGATTCTCTGTCGACCCGCGCCGAGCCCGTACGCCCTCACGACTGGAAGTCCTCGTGGCGCAGCACGGCCACCGCGGCCTCGATGAGCAGGGAACGGATCTCGGCGCAATGGGTCAGGGCCTGGCTGGTGTCGCCGTGCTCCAGGCACCACCCGAGCTTGATCATCCGATCTTCAATCTCGCGCAGCAGGTTCAGGCACATCGGCGGCCCCTTCGCCTTTCGTTTCGGGAGTGGCGCACTGCTCGTCGAGGCGCCGCATCAGCAGGAGCGCGACCATACTCGTGAAGAAGTAGGGCAGGTCCGAGAACACCATCTGCGTTGCCAGCGCGAACTCCTGCGGTGATGAGATCAGCAGCAGACTGATGACCGCGGCGGCCGTCCGGCCCTCCAGCCGTCGCAGGAGCTCATAGCTGGCCAGGCACCCCAAGGTTGCGAAGACGACGACGGCGTGGACGAACACGGAATGGCTGCAGCCTACCGCGAGGCAGAGCACGGCCATGATCGCGGGGAAGCCAGGGGGGAGCACGATCTCGGGCCGGGAGTTGAAGCCGTAGAACCCGCGCAGCAGGATCGACTGCGCGAGCTCGAAGTAGGTCGTATCGCCCCTGAAAGTCGCTACTCCTCAGGATCAGCGCGTAGTGCATCGCGCCGATGGCAACGATCACCGCGCAGACGAGCACGTCCACCCCGGTGAGTCTGGTGCTCCGGACGGCCTGGCGCTCGGCGGGAGCGATCCGCGGGCTAGTCGATGTCGCCGGCATGGGCGTGCGGGATGGTGTCGGGCCGGCATATGACGCGATGGAGAACGGGAGGCTTGGGCCGCTGTCGGGGGAACAGGTTGAAGCGCACGATGTGGTGAAGGGCCGCGACGCCGTCGCGCCAGGTGATCTTCTTTCCCGCGGCGTAGTCGCGGCCGTGGTACGAGATGGGCACCTCGTAGATGCGGCACTTCTGACGCGAGATCTTTGGCGGTGATCTCGGGCTCGAAGCCGAATCGATCGGACTGCAAGTTGATACCCTTCAGGACGCTGGTGCGGAAGACCTTGAAGCCGGTCTCCATGTCGGTCAGGTTCAGGTCGCTCAGCATGTTGCTGAGCAGGGTGAGCAGGGAGTTGGCCACCGAGTGCCAGAAGAAGAGGACCCGATGGGGCCCGCTGAGGAACCGCGATCCGTAGACGACGTCGGCGTGCCCGGCCACACCGACGGCACGCGAGACGTGCTGCAGTCGCGTCACGGCGTCACGGTCATCTTCCACGAGCGAAACGCCGGCAAGGGAGCGGCGACGATCTCCGCGTCCACATCCGCCGCGGCGATCCGGCGCAAGACCTCGGCGATGGTCTGCACTTCATTGGGCACGATCAGGCGCACTGAGCGGGGGACCTCAGAGAGCAGCACGAAGGCGGCTACGACACACCACTGAAAACAACCCACCCGAGCCGCAGCATGACTCTCGCTCGGTTGACAGGCGGAGAATACTCCCCGTGTAAAGCCCTGGCCAGAAGTTAAATGCCAGGGCCTCGAGGGGGTTTGGCGGCCACCGCTGAGCGTCATTCCCGGTGCTTCTCGTGGCGCAGCACGGCCACCGCGACCTCGATGATGAGGCTTCGGATCTCGGCATGGTGGGTCAAGGCCTGATCGGTGTCGCCACGCTCCAGACACGAGCCAAGCTTGGTCGTCTGGTCTTCGATCTCGCGCAGTAGAGTCAGAAGCATTGGTCCCTCGCTCTGTGCGTCGGGTGATGGACTCACCCGGGGATCCGGGTGAGAGGCACGCGAAGGGGCTAGGCGAGGGGAGGGGAGCGATCGAGAAGAGCGGTGAGGCTCGGGGCGCTCGGGACCGCTCGCCCAGCGATCCAGGGGGTTGCCACTGCCGCGGGCGATGCCGACCAGGGGGGCGCAGCGGCAGCAGCCGGGACGGCGGCGATGTCGAGAACCTCGAGAACGATCTCGTCACGGTCCGCATTGTCGTAGAGCCCAGCGATCCAGGTGGGATCGGGTGGCGATGCGTAGCAGAGCGCGGTCAGCGTGAAGAGGGCGACGACCAAGGCCGGGACAATCACCGACGTGATCCAGCCCCGAGGCGTTGCGTGTGCCACGGCCGGAGAATACTCCCGGGGTAGAGCCTCTGCCAGTTGTTGGCCCCAGGGCGCTTCGGCCGCTGGCTCGGCTAGACGGGCGGCGTCCGGAACATCTCGTCGATCTCGACCTGGTAGCCGTTGGCCAGGCGGTTGGTCTCGTTCGCCATGCCCACCACCGCCAGCAGCTCGCCCAGCATCTGGTCGGTCATGCCCTGCCGGCGCGCGGAGGCGGTGTGGGAGGCGATGCAGTAGTCGCAGCCGTTGGACGCGCTCACCGCCACGTAGATCAATTCCTTGGTGAGGGGATCGAGCGCGCCCGGCGCCATGACCTCCTTCACGCTCTCCCAGGTACGCCGCAGCGTGGGCGGGTGGCTGGCCAGCGCCTTCCAGAAATTGTTGATGTAGTCGGTCTTGCGCGTGGCCATGATGTCGTCGTAGACCGCGCGCACCTCGGCGTTCGCGTCCGCGTACTCGATCAGCTTCACGCTGGCCATCGGCTCCTCCGATCGCGGCGAGAATGGGCCCCGGCTGGCGCCAAAGTCAAGACTCAGCTCCGCGGTCGACAAGCCGGCGGCTCCGATTACAATGCGGCCCACGGGAGGACGTGACATGCCCAAGGGAACGCTGATCGCGGCGATGAACATCGGGCGGGCGGCTGAGGACGAGTTCCAGGACTGGTACGACACCGAGCACCTGCCCGAGCGGCAGCGCGTGCCCGGCTTCCTCGCCTGCGAGCGCTGGATTGGCGCCGACGACCGTCGGATCTCGCTGGCCACCTACGATCTGCAATCGGTCAAGGTGCTCCAGAGCCCCGGCTACCTGGCCATCGGCGGCGAGAACCTCTCGCCGTGGTCCAAGCGCGTGACCAGTCAGGTCGATCGCCTCATGCGCTTCGAGGGCGATCAGATCCTACCCGGCGACCAGCTGCCGCCCACGAAGGCCGGGGGACTGCTGCTGAACGCGATGAACATCGCGCCCGAGCTCGAGGCCGAGTTCAACGAGTGGTACGACAAGGAGCACATCCCGGCGCTGGCCGCCGTGCCGGGCGTGCTGGCGGCGCGACGCTTCCGCGGCACCGGCAACCGCAAGTACGTCGCGCTCTATCACCTGGCCACGCCCGAGGTGGTGGAGTCGGCCGAGTGGAAGCAAGCACGGCAGAGCGAGTGGACGAGCCGCCTGCAGCCGCACTTCCGCGATCACCTGCGGCTGGTCACGCGCCGCTACGTGCGCGGAGCCTGATCATGCCGCGCGAGACCACGGCCGCCGCGCTCGCCAAGCTGCTCGACGAGGGCTCGACGCTGGCGCTGATCGACGTGCGCGAGCACGGCGAGTACAACCTGGCGCACATCGCCGGCTCCAGCTCGGTGCCACGCCGCCAGCTCGAGTCCCGCATCGGTCGCCTCGTGCCGTACCGCGGCGTCCCGGTGGTGGTGTGCGACGACAACGGTCGCCGCGCCGCGCTGGCCGCCGCCACGCTGGAGCGGATGGGTTACCGCCAGGTGTCGGTGCTGAAGGGTGGCGTCAATCGCTGGGCCAGCGAGGACCTACCCACCGAGTGGGGCATGAACGTCCCGAGCAAGGACTTCGGCGAGAAGGTGGAGGTCGTCAACCACGTCCCGACCATCAGCGCCGACGAGCTGGCCGAGCGCCAGCGGCGTGGCGATGAGCTGATCATCCTCGACACGCGCACGCCGGAGGAGTACCGCCGCTTCTGCATTCCCGGCGGCCGCAGCGCCCCCGGCGGCGAGCTGGCGCTACGCATCCACGATCTCGTGAGCGCGCGCCCCAACGCCACGGTGGTGATCAACTGCGCCGGCCGGACGCGCAGCATCATTGGCGCGCGTGTCCTCCAGCGAATGAAGCTGCCGAACGTGGTGAGCCTGCGCAACGGAACCTCGGGCTGGCTGCTGGCCGGCCTGGAGCTCGAGCGGGGCGGCGACCGGGTCGAGCTGCCGGCGCCGTCGGCCCAGGGCCTCGCCGCCGCCGAAGCCTACGCCGCGCGGCTGGTGGCCGAGGACGGCGTGCGGATGCTGACGGTGGAGGAGCTGCAGAAGCTGATGCCGCGCGCCACCGACGAGACGGTCTACCTGGTCGACGTGCGCACGCGCGATGAATACCTGGCCGGTCACATCCCGGGCTTCGGCTGGATGCCCGGCGGTCAGGCCGTGCAGCGCTCCGACGACACGGTCGCCGTGCGCACCGGCACGATCGTCTTCTGCTGTGACGGTCGCGTGCGGGCGTCACAGACGGCCTCCTGGTACCGGCAGATGGGCTTCGCCAACGTCTACGCGGTCACCGGCGGGACGACGGCGTGGAAGGCGGCGGGCCTGCCGCTGGTGTCCGGTGCTGACGAGCCCACCGAGCCGCTGGTGGCCGAGGCCCGAGCCCGCGTACGTCAGATCTCGCCGGCCGGGCTGGCGACCGCGCTGGCCTCCGCCCGACCGCCGCGCGTGCTCTGTGTCGAGCCGAGCGATCGGTTCGCCGCCGGTCACGTCCCGGGTGCGCACTGGCTGCCGCGCGGCTGGCTCGAGCTACGCATCGCCGATGTGATCTCTGATGCGTCGGCGCCCCTCGTGGTCACCGACGAAGACGGCCACGACGCCGTGCTGGCCGCGGCGACGCTGATGGAGCTGGGCTATCGCGACGTGACCGCACTGACCGGCGGCAGTGAGGCGTGGCGGAAGGACGGGCAGTCGCTCGAGTCGGGATTGACCGGCGTGACGCGGCCGCCCGACGACGTCGTGCCGGCCGGCCCGGATCGCGGCTATGCCGACATGATCAACTACCTCCGCTGGGAGGAGAAGCTCGGCCACAAGTACGGCGAGACCCATTCGTGATGAACCGTCCCGCTCAGCCCGCATGGGCTCTCGTTCTCATCGTCGTCGCGCTTCTGTCGCTGGCCGGCGGATCCGTTGCCGTCGCCGCGCCGGAGGGGACGCTGACGATCGCCATGCACTTCACGCCGGTCACGCGCTGGCTCGACCCGGCCGAGGGCGAGAGTACGATCACGCCGTTCCTGCTGCTCTACGCGCTGCACGATGGGATGCTCAAGCCGATGCCGGGCGTGGGCTCGGGCCCGAGCCTGGCCGAGTCGTGGTCGATGTCCAAGGACATGCTCGTCGCGGACTTCACGCTGCGCGCCAACGCCAAGTTTCACAACGGCGAGCCGGTCACGGCGGAAGACGTGAAGTTTTCGTTCGAGCGCTATCGCGGCGGGGCGGCCAAGGTGCTCAAAGACGCGGTGAAGGAGATCCAGACGCCGGCGCCCAACCGCGTCCGCTTCGTCTTCAAGGAGCCGTGGCCGGACTTCTCCGCCTTCTACGGCACCTTTGTCGCCAGCGCCGGCTGGGTCGTGCCCAAGAAGTACGTGGAGCGGGTGGGGGAGGAAGGGTTCCGCAAGGCGCCCATCGGCGCGGGGCCGTACAAGTTCGTGAGCTTGAACCCCGGCGTGGAGCTGGTGGTGGAAGCCTTCGAGGGCTACTGGCGCAAGCCGCCCTCCATCAAGCGCATCGTCTTCCGGAGTCTTCCCGATGAGACGACGCGCGCGGCCGCCCTCAAAAGCGGCGAGGTCGATCTGGCGATGCTGCTCACCGGGCCGACGGCGCAGGACATCCGTCGCACGCAGGGCATGCGGCTGGTGGCGCCGCTGCTCGGCATCTTCTGGCTCGACTTCCCGGACCAGTGGGATCCGAAATCGCCGTGGGCCGACAAGCGCGTCCGGCTGGCCGCCAGCCTGGCCCTCGATCGGCAGGCGCTCAACGAGGCCGAGACGCTGGGCCTCTCGCGGCCCACCGGCAGCACCGTGCCGCGTGACTTCGAGTTCGCGCTGCCGTTCGATCCGCACCCCTTCGATCCGGCGCGGGCCAGGAAGCTGCTTGCCGAGGCCGGGTACCCGAACGGCTTCGACGCCGGCGAGCTGACGCCGTTTCCGCCCTACAACGCCATGGGCGAGACGATCCAGGGATGGCTGCAGGCGGTCGGGATCCGCACGCGGATGCGCGCCATGGAGCGCGGCGCCTTCATGACGGCGTGGCGGGAGAAGAAGCTGCACGGCGTGGTGCTCACCATCAGCGGTGTCTCGGGCAACGCGGCCACGCGGCTGGAGTCGTTCGTCACGAAGAATGGCGCGTTCGCCTACGGCGCGCTGCCCGAGGTGGACGATCTCTTCCGGCGCCAGGCGCGTGAGCTCGATCGCAAGAAGCGCGAGACGCTCCTGCACCAGATCCAGGCCATCCTGCACGAGCAGGTGGTCCAGGCGCCGGTCTATCACCTGGGCTTCCCCATCGGCGTCGGGCCGCGGGTGGACGACATCATGGCGACCGCCATCCCCGGCTTCTACATGTCGCCCTACGAGGACCTGAAGCTCCGCCGGCCCTAATGCCATACTAGGGGGCACTCCACCATGGCCCAGGCCAGCGCCGTCAGAGCGACCCCCCGCCGGACCCCGGCGCGCCGGACCCGGACCGCATCCAGCCGGCGCCGCGGCGGCGCCGTCCGTCACCTGCTCCTCGCCATCCTGACGGCCCCGCTGGCGGTCCGGCTCCTGCTCGCCGGCCTCATCGCCGTGGCGCTGTGGTGGCCTCTGAACTGGGCGTATCAGGTCGTCCGCAAGCCGACCGAGCTGTTCTTTCCGGTCAGCGGCGCGCTGTCCAAGACGCCGGCGCAGACCTGGCGCAGCTACAGCCCGCTCTTCCGCGAGCACTCCACGGCCATCATGACGCCCGACCTGCTGGCCGCTCTCGCGCAGGTCGAGGGCGCGGGCAACCCGGTGGCGCGGACGTACTGGCGGTGGCGACTGTCGTGGAATCCCTTCCAGCTCTACCAGCCGGCCTCGAGCGCGGTCGGCATGTACCAGATCACCGATCCGACCTTCCAGGAAGCCAAGCGCTACTGCGTTCACGATCACGTGGTGGTGGAGGACGGCCCCTGGAACGACCTGAAGTCGTGCTGGTTCAACCGCGCGTATATCCGGGTCGTGCCGAGTCACGCGGTCGAGCTGACCGCCGCACTGCTGGATCGGACGGTCACGCGCACGCTGGAGCGCCAGCACATCGCGAGCGCGACCCTGCGGCAGCGGCAGGACCTGGCCGCCATCATCCATCTCTGCGGTGCGGGCGCGGGGCAGGCCTACGCCGGCCGCGGCTTCCGGCTGACACCGGGCCAGAAATGTGGCGATCACGACGTCGCCCGCTACCTCGCGGACGTCAACGCGCTCAAGCGGCAGTTCCTTCGACTCGCAGCGACCGCCTAGCGTGCATCCGCGCAACCCGTCGCAGGCGCACCTCTACGGAGGCGACATGAGACGTGTTCTGTGGCCGGCAGCCCTGGTCGTGACCTTCCTGATTGGCTGGGCCGCCGCCGGCATCACGCGGTACGGGCCGTGGGCGACGCCCGAGACCGCCGAGCTTCGCGAGACGGTGCACCGCCAGCAGCAACAGCTCGCGACCCTGCAAGCGCGTCAGCACTCGCGGGAGAGCCTCGCGGAGGAGCGGTCGTCGAGCGGCAGCACATCCCTCGGCGCTGCCTCCCGCCCGCGGTCGAGCGAGGTCATGCGCGCGGCGGTGACGGATGGTCGGGCCACGCTCGAGCCCGGTTCTCGCGGCGGTGCGGCGGCGGCCGCACCGAGCGCGCCCTCGAAGAGCAGCACGCCGGCTCCGCCCGCGACGGTCGAAGCTGCGCTCGACCGCTTCTACAAGTATCTCGAGGCGACCTCGGCGGGTAACGCCGGCGAGGGCCGCGAGCGCTGGCAGCGGGCGCGGCAGCTGGTGGAGGATTTGCGTGCGATGGGCGACGTCGGCGCCCAGGCGCTGATGTCGGTGCTGGCTGGCGGTACGGACAGCGACGAGCGTCGGGCCGCGGCGCGTCTGCTGGGCCAGCTGCAGGCGGCGCAGTCGCTGCCGCTGCTGAAGGACATCATCGACAGGGACAGCGATGTCCTACTGCGGCGGGCCGCCGCCAGCGGCCTGCGACAGCTGCAGACGCCAGAGTCCATTCCCGTCATGGAGCACATCCTGGCCAATCCGCACGAGGACCGCTTCGTGCGGTTGAGCGCGGCGTACGGGCTGGCCGAGGCGGGCCAGGCGCAGGGCGTCGCCGGGCTGAGCCAGATCTTCGTCGAATCGACGGCTGACGGGCGCGGCCGGGACATGGCGTTCCGTGCGCTCATGGCCCTGGACGACAACCGCGCGCTGCCCTTCATGCGCCAGGTCGTGGCCTCGCAGTCGGAGCCGACCTACCGGCTCCGGGCGATCCGCTATCTCTCGATGCAGGGCGACCAGCAGTCACTGGCCACGCTGCGCGTGCTGATGAACTCGCCGAACGAGCAGCCCTCGATCCGCGACGCCGCCGCCAACGCGTACCGCACCATCGGCGGAAAGTAGCCCGCTCCCCATGGCCCACGCGAGCTCGTCCGACGCCTACATCGGGCGGCCGATGAAGCGTCGCGAAGACCGCCGCCTGCTCCTCGGCGCCGGCCGCTTCGTCGACGATCTGCGGCCGCCCGGCGCTCTCTCGGTCATCTTCGTCCGCTCTCCCTACGGTCACGCGCGCATCACCCGCCTCGACGTCGAAGCAGTCCGCAAGGCGCCCGGTGTGGTGGCCGTGGTCACCGGCGACCAGGTGCGGCACCTCGGGCCCATGCCCGTGAACCGCGCCATCCCCGACATGAAGGTGCCGCCGCATCCGATCATCGCCGACGGCGTCGTGCACGCGGTCGGCGTGCCGGTGGTGGCGATCGCCGCGGAGAGCCCGAGCGCGGCGTGGGACGCCGCCGCGCTGCTCTCTGTCGAGTACGACGAGCTGTCCGCCGCGGCGCCGCCGGAGGCCGCGCTGGCCAAGGGCGCGGCCGTCCTCTTCGCCGAGGTGGAGGGCAACCGCTCCTTCCGCCGCGCGATCAAGGCCGGTGATCCCGACGTGGCGTTCGCCGGCGCCGCGCACCGGGTGCCGCTGCGCATCGCGCAGGAACGGATCTCGGCCGTGGCCATGGAGCCTCGCACTGTCGTGGCCAGCTTCGACACGGCCGCGCGGGAGCTGACGCTGTGGGTCTCGTGCCAGGCGCCGTTCCGCATCCGCGGCGAGGTGGCGCGCCTGCTCGAGATGTCGGAGGCGCAGGTGCGCGTGATCGCGCCCGATGTGGGCGGCGGCTTCGGCGTGAAGACCGGTCCCTATCGCGAAGAGGTGCTGCTGGCGTGGCTGACCGTGCGCCTCGGTCGGCCGCTGCGGTGGGCGGCCACCCGGCGCGAGGATTTCGAGACGACCAACCACGCGCGGGGCTCGGTCTGCGAGGGCGAGCTGGCGCTCGACGCCGACGGCCGCATCCTCGGGCTGCGTGCCCGCGTCGTCTCGCCGCTGGGCGCCTCGCTGTTGAACGCGGCGGCCGGCTCGCCGTGGAACCACGCGCGGCTGCTGCCCGGCGCCTACGTGATCCCGAGCTGCGACATCGTCGTCGAGGGGGCGCTGACCAACACTGCGCCGGTGGCCGCATATCGCGGCGCCGGGCGGCCCGAGGCGTGCTTCGCCATCGAGCGGCTGATGGATACCGCGGCCCGGGCGTTGAAGCTCGATCCGGCCGAGCTGCGCCGACGCAACCTGATCCCGGCCGACCGCTTTCCCTTCAAGACCATCACCGGCCAGATCTATGACTCCGGCAACTATCCGGAGGCGCTCACCCGAGGGCTGGCCGCGGCCGACTATCCCGGCCTCCGGCGCACCCAGGAGGCGCGGCGGGGCCGGGGCGAGATCGTCGGCGTCGGCCTGACGAGCTACGTGGAGCCCTGCGCCCTGGGCTGGGAAAGCGGCAGCGTCAAGGTCGAGAAGTCTGGACGGGTGACCGCCATCACCGGCTCGAGCGCGCACGGCCAGGGCCACGAGACGACGTTCGCCCAGGTGGTGGCCGACGCGCTCAGCATGACGCCGGAGGACGTGACGGTGATCCACGGCGACACGCGCAGCGGGCCCGAGGGCTTCGGCACGTTCGGCAGCCGCAGCACCGCGCTCGGCAGTGGCGCGCTGGTCCAGGCCTCCACGGTGGTGCGCGACAAGGCGCGGCGGATCGCGGCCAAGATGCTGGAAGCGGGTGTGGAAGACGTGGTCAGCGCGCGCGGGGGTTTTCACGTGATCGGCGCGCCGCAGCGGACGATTGCGTGGAAGGACGTGGCCAACGCCGCCTACACGGGCGGCGCGTCGCTCCCGGCCGGCGACACGCCGGGGCTGGAAGCCGCCACGTATTTCCAGGCCGAGCGCGAAGTCTGGAGCTTCGGCGCGGTGGTGACGCTCGTGTCCATCGACCGCGAGACGGGGCGCCTGGCCATCGAATCGCTGGTGTGGGTGGACGACGCGGGGACGATCATCAATCCGCTGCTGGCCGAGGGGCAGCTGCACGGCTCGCTCGCGCAGGGGCTGGGGCAGGTGATGATGGAGCAGATCGTGTATGACCCGCGCGGGCAGCTCCTCACCGGCACGCTCATGGACTACGCGATCCCGCGCGCCGACGACATGCCGGAGGTGACCATCGAGAAGATGCACACGCCCTCGCCGCTCAATCCGCTGGGTGCCAAAGGGCTGGGCGAGGCCGGCTGCATCGCGATCCCGCCGGCGATCGTGAACGCCACGGTCGACGCGCTCGCGCCGTTCGGCGTGACTCACGTGGACATGCCGTTGACCCCCGAGAAGCTGTGGCAGGCGATGCGCCGGGCCTGAGGCAAAGGAGAGCTCGTGCAGTTCGACACGCAAGTCCTGAAGCCAGAGGCGATGTACAAGCTAATGATCGGCTGCGTGGTACCGCGGCCGATCGCCTGGGTGTCGACCGTCGACGCCGAGGGCGCGGCCAACCTGGCGCCCTTCAGCTACTTCATGGCCATCACCCACGATCCGCCCACCATCGCGTTCTCGGCGTCTCCGCGGGCCGAGTACGCCGGCGCCAAGGGCAAGAAGGACACGCTGCGCAACGTGGAGGTCACGCGCGAGTTCGTCGTCAACCTGGTCGACGACGCCCTGGCCGAGCAGATGAACGTGACCTCCGGCGACTATCCACCCGAGGTGGACGAGTTTGCGCAGGCCGGGCTCCTGACCGCCTCCAGCGTCAAGGTGAAGGCGCCGCGCGTGGCCGCCGCGCCGATCAACATGGAGTGCCACCTGCAGCAGATCATCCCGATCGGTAACTTGCCGAGCAATCTGGTGATCGGCCGCATGGTGCACCTGCACCTGCGCGACGACGTCTACGATCCCGCCGGCGGCCGGATCGACATGCATCGGCTGCGGCCGGTGGGGCGTCTGGCCGGGAACCTCTACACGCACGTCCACGACATCTTCGAAATGAAGCGCCCGTCGGCGAACTACCGGGGCTGAGCTTCGATGCGGTTCGGCATCGTCGTCTACGATGACGTCGAGCCGATCGACATCGGCGCCACCTACGGCGTGCTGTCGATGGCGCGCCGGATCGAGCCGTCCATCGAGATGTTCCTGGTCGCCGCGCGGGCGGGAGCGGTTCGCCTGGCCGGCGGTCTGGAGATGGTCGCCCACCACGGCTTCGCCGATTGCCCGCCGGCCGACGCGTTCATCGTCACCGGTGGTCCGGGCTGGAAGCGCGAGGCGGCCAACCCGGCCATGCGCGAGTTTCTTCGCGGCTTGCCGCGCACGAGTGTCGTGGCGTCAGTCTGCACGGGAGCCGTTGATCCTGGCGGCGGCGGGGCTACTGGATGGCCACCACGCGACGACCAAGCGCGAGGTGACGGGCACCGAGGTCCCGCCGATCGCGATCCTGCGTGATCAGTACCCGGCGGTACGCGTGGTGACCGCGCCGGTCGTGGACGAAGGTGCCGTGGTCACCGGCGGCGGCGTGAGCCTGGCGATCGATCTGACGCTCCACCTGCTCGGCCGCCTCGGCGGCCCGGCACTCGCGACCGAGACCGCCCGGATCATCGAGTACACCACCGCCCGCCAGGCCAACATCGCCGCCTTCCAGGCCACGGCGCACTAGGGCTCCCGCGGAACTAGCCGAGCAGTTTCAGGAGCGCTTCGACGACCCGCGGATCGTAGATGCCGCGGTTGCAGCTGCGCTGGATCTCGTCGAGTGCCGCGTCGCGGGCGATGGGGTCGCGGTACGGGCGCCACGACGTCAGCGCGTCGTAGGCGTCGGCGACGACCACGATGCGGGCGCCGAGCGGGATGTCGTCGCCGCGCAGCTTCTCCGGGTAACCGGAGCCGTCGAGCAGCTCGTGGCTGGAGCGGATGATCGCCAGCACGCGCTCGCTCTGATAGCCCATGGTCCGGAGCAGCCGCTCGCTCGCCGTGGGGTGCTTCTTGACCGCCTCGTACTCCGTGCCGCCGAGTGAGCCGCGGCGGTTGAGGAGGTGGTGCGGCACGATCTCCATGCCGATATCGGCCAGGTATCCGGCGCGCAGGATGTCCATGCGCTCGGCGTCCGGGATGCCGAGGACGTCGGCGATGGCGTACGCAATGACCGCGACGGCGGTCGAGTGCCCGATCCGGGCATCGCGCGCCTCGATCGGCAGGATCAGGTCGGCCGGCACCTGGATCCGCTCGGCGCAGTGGCGGTACTCGTTGTAGAAGCCCTCGGGGAACTTCTCGCGATCGGTGAGGGGATTGCGCAGCCCCACCACCTCGAAGGCCTCGACCCGCTTGCGCTTGCCCTTGATGCTGATGGTGCCGTTGATGTCCAGCCGCATGCGGGCCTCGGCGTAGGCCACCTTGAAGTGCACGTGGTTGGGATCGAGCCGGAGCGCACGCTCGAAGTACTGCAGCGCCTCCACCGGCTCGTTGAGCTCCTGGTGGATCTGCCCGATGCGGTAGAAGCGCTCGGCGTCGGTGGCGCCGCCGGTCATCTGTTCGTGCAGAGCTTCCAGCTGGCGCTCGCGCTCGGCGTCCCGGATCTCGCGCAGCGGCAGGTCGCGACGCTTCTCGGCCTCGACGAAGCGCGCCACGTCCTCGTAGGTGTAGCGGTCGATGAGGATGCGTCCCGGCGCGGCCAGCTTCTCCAGGCGCGAGGCCAGGTTCACCACGTCGCCGATCGCGGTATAGGTCTGTCGCTTGGCGCCGATGAGGCCGGTGATGGCCAGGCCGGAGGCGATGCCGATTCGCATGGTCCAGGGGTAATCGCCGGCGGCCACCCGCTCCTGCAGCTTGATGGCGGCCAGCACCGCCTGGATCCGATAGGCCTCGCTGTCCAGCGGCGCGCCGAACTCGCACATGGTGCCGTCGCCCATGTACTTATCGATGTGGCCGCGGTAGGCCATGATGATCGGCTCGATGTCGCCGAGGTAGCGATTGAGGTCGCGAATGACGAGCTCGGGCGGCCGCTCCTCGGAGTAGTTGGTGAAGCCGCTCAGGTCCGAGAACATCACCGCGACGTTGCGCTTCTCGGTGCGCAGGCGGCCCTCGATGATGAGGTTGGCCACCGCCGAATCCATGGTCGCGTAGAGGGTGTCCTCGACCTTCGTCTTCATCGCCTCCACGGCGCGCTTGGACTCCTCGAGCTCCTCCGTGCGGTCACGCACCCGGGTCTCGAGGTTGTCGCCGTAGTCCTTCAGCGTCTGATTCGCCGTGGTGAGGGCTTCCTCGCGCTGGCGCAGCTCGGCGTTCAGGCTCGTCGTGTTGAGCATCTGTCCGGCCAGCTTCTCCTGCAGGCGTCCTACGACCGCACCCGCGAGGATGAGGAAGCCGGCCCACGCCGCGATGTGCGTGTAGACGTCGAGGGACTCGCTGCGGACCGAGAACGCCTCCGGGAACAGCACCACGTAGACCGCGATCATGAGCGCGCAGAGCAGGGCCCCCAGCACCGCGGTGCGCCGCCCCAGGAAGTAGCCGGCCAGGATGATGGGCAGGAAGTAGAAG
>Ga0075418_10002293_pt1 | contig 21868 bp, 14 predicted proteins | sample SoiMetdeltSBSDD2_FD_81776 | JGI IMG/M metagenome (GOLD analysis project Ga0075418, IMG submission 81776) | Bulk soil microbial communities from a Populus tree surrounding site in Tennessee, USA - Soil MetaG P. deltoides SBSDD2 | ecosystem: Environmental > Terrestrial > Soil > Tree plantation...
AGCCGTTTATGCCACAGATGCAGGGGTGGTGGTGTACGCAGGTTGGAATAATTATGGCTATGGCAACATGGTGATGATCGACCACGGCAATAACTTCCAATCACTCTATGCACACTTAAGTGCCTTCAACGTTGCGTGTGGACAAAGCGTTGGTCAGGGTGATGTGATTGGCGCCATCGGCAGCACCGGTAGCTCCAGCGGATCGCATTTACATTTTGAGATTCTCTCGGCTTCTTCAAAATTGAATCCGCGTGATGTATTGCCACCACCCTAGTAGAGGTTTGTGCAACATTCATGCTGCCGTATGAAGGCACACGACATAAATGTCGCGCTACTTGGGTCGTCCTCGGCACTCGCCTGATACATACAGTCCTTGCGGATGATGTTTTTATCGGCTATAATCTGCGACGCTTTCAGGCATCATAGATAAGGTCTTGTAGTTCAGTTGGTTAGAACGCACCGTTCACATCGGTGAGGTCACAGGTTCGAGTCCTGTCAAGACCACTCAAGCTGGAATCGAGATTTCACGCTCATCTGCCCCCCAAATATGGGGGATGTTGTTTTAAATATCGTAGTCCTTTTCACCCCATATCTCGTCCTGTAATTAGAGTGCTATTAGTGCTCGCATGGCAGCGAAGTAATTAAGATTATAATCAGTCCAATCTTTCACAAGAGGGGATAAGTCTGCCAAGTGGTCTGTTAATTTAATAATAGAGGCAACAGCTATGAAAACAGATGCCAACGCAAAGGGGAAGCGCGACTCAGACAAATTAATTGCACATAAGAAGAGTCAGCCGTCCGGTTCGAAGTCTGATGGCAAGCCTAAAGAGAAAAAGCGTAGAACGCCATCCAATACGCAGTTCGCAAATATCATTGAAAAGATCAATGAAGGATTCGTGTCGCTGGACACCAGGATGAATTACGCCTACGTTAACCGGCGGGCTGGTGAACTGCTGGGACGAAAGCCGGAAGAATTGATCGGAAAGAACTATTGGGAAGAATATCCCCTCGATAAGGGTACATCCTTTGGAAGGGCTTATCTGCAGGCGTTGGAGACTCAATCCGTAATCGAACTTGCCGATTATTATGAACCCGGGAATCGCTGGATTGAAAACCGTATCTATCCCTCCGAAAGCGGGCTCTCGATCTTTTTCAACGACATCACCGAGAACAGACACAGCGAACAGGCGCTGCGTGAAAAAGATGAACAATTACGCCGTGTGACGGATGTAACGCCGACACTGCTATCCGAGTGCAGCCGTGATTTGCGTTATCTCTTCGTGAACCGGGCCGCAGCGGAATTCCTGGGCTTTCCGGCCGAAGAGATCATCGGCAGGCCAATACAGCAAATCATGGGGAATGCGGTGTTCGAGAGAATCTTTCCATATGTTGAACGAGTGCTGGCAGGGGAACGCGTGGAATTTGAGGCTGAAATTCCATATCGCGCAGCGGGACTGCGCTCTATACACGCAGTTTATATTCCAAAGTGGGATGATGCAGACAATGTCGTGGGATGGCTCGCGACCGTTACAGATATAACCGAGCGCAAACAGGCCGAGGAACAGCTGCACCAATCCGAGCAGCGGTTCCGCATCTTGTCGAACACCGTACCTTCCCTGGTGTGGAGCACCTCGCCCGATGGAACCATCCAGCACGTGAATGAGCATTGGCATAACTATACGGGGCTGAGTTTCGAAGAATCTATTTCGAATTGGGAACAACTCCTCCATCCCGAGGATGCTGAACGCGTCATGGCAGGCTGGAATCACGCGCTGGTCACGGCCCCTGATGAATATTTGATGGAGGTACGTTACCGGCGTAACGATGGAAAGTATCGCTGGTTCCAGAGTCGTGCCATCCCTGCACGCGATGAGAATGGAACAGTGACTGGCTGGTATGGCGTGACGACCGATATCCATGACCGCTATGAGAGGGAGGCAGAACTTGAAAGTATCATCAACCACACCCCCTTCATGTTAACGCGCTGTACTCGTGATCTACGCTATCGGTTCGTCAGCCGCGCCTATGCCGAGATGATCGGTCGAAAGCCTGAGGAGGTGACGGGTAAGCCCATTGTTGAAATCATGGGTGAAGAAGGATTGAAGACGATCTCTCCTTACATCGAACAAGTTCTGGAAGGCAAACAAGTCGAATACGAAACCCAGGTATCTTTCGATGGAGTCGGCACACCAGCTCTGCACGTAATTTATGCACCAGACTACGACGAGCAGGGGAATGTGGTTGGCTGGTTCGCTTCGATTGCGGATGTTACTGCACGAAAAGCGGCAGAGAACGAAAAAGTCCGGTGGCTAGAACGTGAGCAGGAACAGCGAGCACGTGCAGAGCAAGCCACCGCTGAGGCCCAGCAGGCCTGGGCTGAGGCAGAACGTGAACTATCGGAACGAAAGCTTGCCGAGGCCGCCCTGGGCACATGGACGGACACGGCATTACCTCAGGACACTCGCTCGCGGTGGCTCAATTATGGCATGGCGGTCGGTGCGACAGCTCTAGCAGTGGTGGCCCGCTTTATATTAGATCCACTGCTTGGAAATCAGTTGCACTTTACTCCGCTGTTTGGTGCCATCGCGTTCAGCATTTGGTATGGAGGTGTAGGACCAGCGTTGCTCTCGACCATCCTGGGATATCTGGCGGTCGAATGGCTATTTATGGAACCTCGTTATGCCTTTGATCCCAATATGTTGAGCCTTACCAGTCTCGCGGTTTTCCTTGTAAGCAGCACAATTGTGATAAGCCTTGGGGATGCAATGCGACGGGCTCAGCGTCACGCCCATCAGAGCGCACGCGTGGCGGTGGAGCGAAAGCGAGAGGCGGAGTCACGGCTGGTGGAACAGAAACGGGTTGAGGATGCGCTGCGCGAGAGCGAACGCAAGTTCAGCCTGATCTATCACAAACTTCCATTCGCCGCTACGCTCTCCAACCCGCAAGATGGCATCATTGTGGATATCAACGAGGAATTCGAACGAGTATTTGGGTATAGTAAACAGGAGGCGGTTGGCAAGACCTCCATCGAATTAGGCATTAATACAGATGCCGAGGGGCGTCAAAGGCTTTTGGAGGAAGTCCAAAAGCAGGGCTCGGTACGAAATCTAGAGATAGATCTGGTCACAAGATTCAATGGAAAGCGCATCTTTCTTGCCAACATGGATGCAGTTGACATTGCCGGCGAAAAATTCAATTTAAACATCGTGCAGGATATTACTGATCGAAAACATATTGAGCAGGCGTTGGAACGGGAACGGGAGATACTTGACCGGCTGTTTCAAACCATGCCTGTAATGGTCTCGATGTACTATCCCGAAACAAATTCCATGCGGCTGAATCAGGAATTTGAACGAACTCTCGGCTGGAAAAGTGAAGAGGTCATTGTTGGCTCACTGCTTGAAGATTTATATCCAGACCCCGAATATCGGAGCCAGATTCTACAGCGCATGGCAGTCGCTGGCAAAAACGAGTGGGTCGAAGTGCGGGTACAGACACGTGATGGGCGCACATTGGATTCCTTGTGGTCGAATATCTCCATCATGGATGGTGAACGTATTATCCGCGGGATTGCTCTTGGAATCGACATCTCGGAGCGCAAGCACTCAGAGAGGACACTAGCCGAGTATGCGCGGCAGCAGGCAGCCCTGTATCAGTTAGCAGATCAACTACAGCACGTGAACTCACCGGCGGGCATTTACGATGCCGCACTGGACGCCATTCTCAACGCTTTACAGTGCGACCGCGCCTCGATCCTGCTCTTTAATGAAACCGATGCCATGCACTTCGTTGCCTGGCGCGGCTTATCGGACGAATATCGCAAAGCCACGGATGGTCATTCTCCGTGGAAGCGGGACTCAAAAGATTATCAGCCAATCAGTATGGGCAATATCAATGAGGCGGATCTAAGCGATTCTCTGAAAGAAGTGATTCGGAGAGAGGGGATTGAAGCACTGGCATTTATCCCGTTGGTCTCCGATGGGCAGCTCGTTGGGAAGTTCATGGCCTATTTCAATACAGGGCACAGCTTTAACGAAACCGAAATCGAGATCAGCCAAACCATTGCACATCAGCTGGCAGCGGCGATAGAACGTCAACGAGCTGAGGAGGAGTTGCGCAAAGCTGCCCAATTCGACGCGTACCGCGTTTCGCTGAACGATACCTTGCGACCGCTGAATGATCCATCTGCGATCCAATCAGTCGCGATGCGCCTCCTGGGCGAACAGCTGCAGGTCGAGCGCGTGCTTTATGCAGAGATTGAGGAAGAAGACCAAACCGCTCATATCAATGACAATTATGTGAAGGAAGGGATTTCCAAACTCGTTGGGCGATTCTCCCTGCACGATTTTCCAAAAGCTGCCGAGGTTCTGCGAGCCGGGAAGAATCTCACCATTTCGGATGCCACCGCTTCCCCAATTTTGGACGATACAGAGCGCGCCTCCTACGCCGCATTGGGAATTCGATCCAGCCTGGGCATTCCGATCATCAAAGAGGGGCGCTGGGTCGCCACCTTAAGTGTCCATCATAGTACGGCGCGGATATGGAGTCAACAAGAGATCGAATTATTGCAGGAGACCGCCGAGCGCACCTGGACAGCTCTGGATCGTGCTCACGCCCAACAAGCCCTGCGCCGCAGCGAGACGCTTTACCGAACGATCGCGCGTAGTATTCCCGGTGGTGGCGTCTATGTAGTAGATAAGGACTTCCGCTACGTTGTGGCCGACGGCCCTGTGACCGAAGCATTCGATCTCACACGGGAAATGCTCGAAGGACATACCGTGGCAGATGTGTTTCCCGGGGAGCTGGCCGAACGCATGGAGACCCGCTTAAGGAAAAATTTCGCTGGCGAAACGGTCAGTTTTGAGACTTCCCACAACGGGCGGGTCTATTGGACCCAGCAGGCGCCTTTGCATGATTCTCTGGGTCAGGCTATTATCGTGACCCTGGATATTACCGAGCGCAAGCAGATGGAAGAGGCACTGCGACAGAGCGAAGAACGCTTCGCACAGTTCATGCAGCACCTGCCTGGGCTGGCCTGGATCAAGGATAAAGATGGACGTTACATGTATGCCAATGCAGCCGCCGAAAAGGCCTTTCAAACCCCGCGTGCGAACCTTTATGGCCAGACAGACGAAGAGATTTTCCCAGCCGAGGTTGCAGCGCAATTCAGGAAGAATGACGAGCAGGCACGCAGAGAGGCAAAAGGTGTGCAGGTGATTGAAGAGCTGGAACAGGAGGACGGCGTTCTGCATTATTCGCTCGTCACCAAGTTCCCTATCCCAGGACCGGATGGAAGCGTTGCTATGATCGGCGGGACAGCATTCGATATCACAGACCGCATCCACATGGAAAAGGCATTGCATCAGGCCCGTAAGCGTGCCGAACAAACTGCGGACCGTATCGCCCGGTTGCAGGATGTTACTGCATCCCTCGTACGAGCCGCCACACCGGCGCAATTGGCTGAGCTGATTCTCGAGCAAGGTACCCGCGCAACGGGTGCGGCAGCCAGTATCCTGGTGGAGGTTGTCAATGACGGAAACGACTTGAAGACAGTCGCCGCTCTGGGCTACCCGCCCGCAGCGGTGCGGACAGATCCTACTCCGCTCACGGCGCCAACACCGATGTCAGATTGCATCCTCTCGAAGCGAGCCATCTGGCTGGGCTCTCAGGAGGAATTTGCGATCCACTATCCAGCGTTGGCGGAAACCCGGCGTGGTTTTGGCTATGAAGCGACCGTCGCACTTCCATTCATGGTAGGCGAGCACGTGTTAGGTGGCCTGGCCTTTAGCTTTGTTGAGAAAAAAGATTTTCCACCAGAGGAACGTGAATTCTTCCTTTCGGTCACACAACAATGTGCCCAGGGATTCGAGCGCGCCCGCGGCGCCGAAGCGCTGCGCGATTCGGAGGAACGGTATCGGGCGATCGTCAATCAGGCTACCTCCGGTATCGTGCGCAAGGATGCCAACGGACGGATTGTGTTTGTCAACGAAGCCTTTTGCGCAATGCTTGGATATGACAAGGCAGAATTGATGGGCAAGACGATGTGGCAATTGACGCACAAAGAGGATGTGCTGGAGAACCGTCGGCTGTTCGTCCGCCTGATGGCGGACGGCATACCGTTCCAACTTGAAAAGCGCCTCCTCCATCGTAATGGTTCGATTCTATGGGCTACCGTGAGTGTATCACCTGTGCTGAACGCGGCTGGCAAGCCTGAGTCGGCTGTCTCAGTGTATGCGGATATCACGGAACGAAAACAAGCTGAAATGGCCCTCGATGAATCGCGCGAGCGGTTCCGCAACCTGTTCAACCTGGTCCCAGTGGCCGTGTATACCTGCAACGCCGATGGCTTAATCCAGGAATACAACCGCCGCGCCGTCGAATTATGGGGTCGTGAACCGTTCACCAACGATTCGAGTGAGCGATATTGTGGCTCGCTCAAAATCTACTACCCGGACGGCAGGTTCATGCCTCACAAAAATTGTCCCATGGCAAGGATGTTAAGAGGCGAAACTCTGGATCCGGCCGAGTTGGAAATGCTCGTCGAGCGACGCGACGGATCGCGCCGGAACGTGATCGCTCATCCTCTGCCTCTAAAGAATGAATTTGGCCAAATCGTGGGAGCCATCAACTGCCTGTACGATATCACGGATCGCAAGCAGGCAGAGAGGCGTTTGGCCCTGTTGGCGGAGATCAGTGACCTGACCCGCAAGGCTGAAGACCCGATTGAAATGATGTCTTCCGTTTCAGACGCCGTAGGCCGACATTTCCAAGTGCGACGCTGTTTGTTCAATGAGATCGATCTTGAAAACGGCATTGAAATCGTGCACCGCGACTACCACGATGGTATCGAATCGGCGCAGGGTGTGCATCCGTTAGCAGATTACAGCAGTATCACCACTTCGGAGATCACAACCGGCAAAACGATTGTTAATCATGATTCAAAAGCCGACCCGCGGACAGCGCAGGATTACGAAAGAACCTATCGGAAAACGGGTGAACGCTCCTACGTGGCCGTGCCATTGACGCGCAATGAGCGTTGGGTTTCAACGCTGTGGATCAGTGACGACGCGCCACGCGAATGGAGCGAGCCTGAGGTAGCCCTGCTGGAAACCGTGGCGGAACGGACCTGGACAGCCGCCGAAAAGTTACGTATCCATGCCGCGTTGCGCGATTCGGAGGAACGCCTGCGCGTAACATTCAACACCACAGCGGTTGGCTTTGCCACCCTGACGCCTACCACTTATTTCGTCGACGTTAATGAGGCCTTCTGCGATATCGTTGGCTATCCTCGTGCAGAACTCCTCACGATGAACTATGATGCCCTGACTCATCCCAACGATGTGAAAAGCACGCAGGATAACATCGGTCGATTATTAAGCGGAGAAGTTCCATCCTTTGTGATCGAAAAGTTATTCATTCGCCAGGATGGGCAGGAGATATGGGTGCAGAACAGCGTCTCGCTGGTTCGTGGTGCGAATGGAGATCCACTGCATTTTATTGTTATCAGCCAGGATATTACGGCACGCAAACAGGCAGAGGCTGCCCTGTACGAATTGAACCTTGACCTGGAACAGCGCGTTCTGATGCGTACCATTGAGCTGAGCGCGACCAATGAACGCCTTTTGGAAGAGATCGAAGAACGTGCAACGGTAGAAGAGGCGCTGCGGGAGAGCGATGCCACCACCCGGCTGATATTGGATACTTCTCCCGATGCAATCGTAATCGCCAATCGCGAAGGCCGCATCATGCGCGTCAACGCGCAGATCGATAACCTGTTTCACTACCAGCCCGGCGATGTAATGGGAAAAAAGATCGAAATGCTTATTCCGGATCGTTTCCACCAACGGCATATACAACATCGTGCATATTACAATCAGAATGCGCACCGTCGACCCATGGGCGTAGGTCTGGAACTGTTCGGAAAACGAAAGAACGGGTCGGAATTCTCCGTCGATGTGATGCTCACACCGCTCCAGAATCAGGCCCCTTCCGATTGGGATACAATGATCACCATCCGTGATAGCACCGAACGGAAACGGATGGAGGCCGACTTACGCGAAAGCCACAAACGCCTGCAAAACCTTTCTCAGAGGCTCGTAGAGGTACAAGAGGAGGAACGGCGCGCCATCGCCCGCGAACTGCATGATCGCGTAGGGCAGAGCCTGGCAGCCCTGAATCTGAACCTGACGATTGTCAATAACGAGCTTTCGAGCCTGGTGGATGAGCAGGTAAATCTGCGACTGGCCGATTCAATGCAACTCGTGGCTGAAGTTATTGCTCTGGTTCGGGATGTAATGTCGAACCTGCGGCCCACAGTGCTCGATGATTACGGGCTGGAAGCAGCGCTGCATACTGCTCTGGAAAACTTCAGGTCACGCTATGGAATCAATATCCGCCTTGATAAGAACCAGTCTATGATCCCTCGCCTAAATCCTGGCATCGAAATGACAATTCTGCGCATTGCGCAGGAGGCCATCCTGAACGTGGTACGTCATGCTCAGGCTAAGGATGTCAAATTGGCGCTGCAACTGGAGGAAAATACAATTCGCCTTAGTGTTCAGGACAATGGGATGGGCATCCAGTCCTGGCAGCACGCCAACCGCCCCGGCAGCCATGGATTGACGATCATGCGCGAACGCGCGGAGGCTGTGGGCGGTGATTTTAAGGTATCATCCCAGCCGGGGCAGGGTACGAAAATAGAGGTTAGTATTCCAGTTCAATACGAAAACCCGAAGGAATAATCATCATGATTACAGTATTACTTGCAGACGATCACAGGATGGTTCGTGATGGATTGCGGTATCTTCTGGAGGCACCCGGGGACATACAAATCGCGGCGACTGCATCGAACGGGAAGGAGGCGGTGGAACGTGCAGTGACAAGCTGCCCCGACGTCGCAGTGATCGATGTCTCCATGCCGGTCATGGATGGCATCGAAGCCGCCCGATTTATCAGCGAATACTGCCCGCATACGCAGATAGTGATGCTGTCAATGTATGACACGCCTGAATATGTCCAGCGGGCCTTGCAGGCTGGTGCGGTGGGATACGTATTGAAGGATGAGGCTGGCAGCGAGCTGGTGGAGGCTGTCCGCACGCTTTATAACGGAGACAGCTATTTCAGTCCAAGGATTGCAAAGATTGTACGAAATTTTAAGTGAGTGCTTTTTGGAGCATATCTCTACAATGCCTGCTGGATTTGCTATGAAACGCTAACGCATTTCAAGCTCAAAACTGGAAGTTCAGCTGAAAATCTGGCCCAACAACCTGGCTTCCAGGGGCGACGAAATAAAGTGCTTTTCACCCTTTCCCGTCCTTCATAAGCTTATTTTGCGGTACTCGATAAGCTCATAAGAAAGTTGTAAGAAACCAGGGAATCGGCACATTCCTGCTTTATAATTTTCATATCATGACTGCCCGCACAAATGAAGCCTGGCTTTCCGACTTGCGTACCAATGGTGAAATCCGAAGCATGGCCCTGGAAGACCTTCGTGTCGTCATTCAACGCGGCCTGCCCTACGCCCTTTCACGCTGGTTGTCTCCTGACCAACCCCAATTTGGTGCCCTGGTCGAAGAAGTGACCCAGGAAACCCTACTAAGAGTACTTGACCAACTGGAAACGTTCGAGGTTCGTAGCCAATTCACTACGTGGGTACACAAGATCGCCGTTCGGATCGCGCTCACAGAACTCCGCCGCAAACGCTGGCGAGATTCTTCATTGGATGAGCTGACCGAAAACGAAGACGCTCCCCCTCCCCCCGGCCTGCTCGCTGACTCCCAAGCTGGACCGGAAATCTCAGCCGAACGCGGCGATATGTTGTCCCGTGTCCGCCGGATCATCGAAGAGGAACTGACCGATCGACAACGTCAGGCACTCATCTTATTGGGTGTACAAGATATGCCGATCGAAGATGCGGCCCGAAGACTGAAGACAAATCGCAATGCGCTGTATAAGCTGCTGCACGATGCACGTTTGAGGCTCCGCACACGGCTGGCCAAAGAGGAGATCGCACCTCACGAAGTCCTTGCATTGTTCGAACCAAAGTAAGATTAATGGTATATTAACCGTCAAACCTGCGTATGAACCTGCGAGAACTTATTAAGTCAATCAAGAACAAAGTCAGCCGCCCCGAGGATCTCTCCAATGACATGGTACTGGGCTTCCTCCGTATGCTCGAAAGGGTGGAAAGAGAAGACATCACCTGTGATGAACTCTACCAAAAACTGGATGAGTACGTGGAACGCGAAGTGGACAAAAGCGACGCGGCCCATATCATGCCATTAATGCGTGAACATTTAGAGATATGCCCGGAGTGTTGTGAGGAATACGAAGCACTCCTGCATGTCGTGAAGGCAAGCGAGGATAACAAAACGACGAGCTGAGCTCGTCGTTTTCATTCTTCTTCTTGCAAGGATCACAATTTTATTCGTGGAATAACTTCTCTCCCGCACGAATCGGAACCTTCAAGCGATTCTCTGCGGGGGTAATGGGGCAGGACCACATCTCGTTGTAGGCGCAATACGGGTTGTAAGCAACGTTGAAATCCACCAGGACGTGGTTACCAGGCAACGCCTCAGGTTCAAGATAACGCCCGGCGGGATAGGTCTCGCTTCCAGCCAAAGAATCGACGAACGGCAGAAAGAACCCATGTTCGCTCTGGTAAATCGTCAGCTCGGCCTCCTGTCCGTCCACTTGAAACTTGAATTTTCCATGGCGGATGTATTCCTGGACACCGCCAGTGGAAGTCTGCATTACCATTGGGGTTGAGTCCTGCAGCGGCTCGACTTGCACTTCAAGCCTTAATTCCTCACTTTCCGGAAAATAATTCAAACCTTTAAAATCACGTCTTTGCTCGCGGGTTAAAGGACTTTGAAAGTGATTCTTGAAAAACTCATCCTTTTCTGCGCGCATATCATCCAATTCGCTCATAGAATCCTCCAAGCCGTCGTAGTAATCAGCCTTCCAGACGGACGATACTATAATATTCTTACAATGCGGCGGAACCCCCGAAACTCTTGCACAAACGTTTCTCTTATGCTATCTTTCCTTTTACATGGAACAAAAAACCGTCCTCATTATCGAAGATGAAGAAGATGCCGCCGAATTGTTCGCAGAGATGATGCGTGTCAGTGGGTTTCGGGTGTTAAAGACATCCAAAGGTACGCTCGCTCTCTCGATGATGACGGCCGAAAAGCCAGACATCATCTTGCTCGATATTATGATGCCTGAAATATCAGGGCTGGATATTCTGCACCAGATGCGGCAGGATCCTGCGCTGGCCCAAATACCCGTTGTGGTCATAACCGCCAAGAGCATGCCCACTGATATCAAGAACAGCATGGAGGCCGGAGCCTCCACATATCTGACGAAGCCTGTCGGCTATTTCGAACTCAAGGAAGCGGTTGAACGGACCCTGGCCGGCAAATCCACCGCATGATCTATGAGCCTTCTGCGAACGTTTATCGCGTTGGACATTCCCTCTCACCTCCAACAGCTCATTCTGAAAAAAACCGAAACCTTGCGAAATGCCCTGGGTGCGTCTCTGGTACGTTGGGTCGCTGCGGAGCATCTCCATCTGACCTTGAAATTTCTGGGCGACGTTTCACCCGCCAATGTGGAAAGGTTGACTCAGATGCTCCGTTCAGAAGCGGAGCTGGTGCAGGCCTTCGAGATGCGGGTGCACGGTCTTGGCGCTTTTCCAGGCTCGAAGCGGCCGCGTGTGCTGTTCATTAGGATCCAGGCCCCTGCTGAATTGGAGGCGTTGTATCGTGGCATCGAGTCCGCTTGCGCGCGGCTCGGATACGTGTCCGAATCCCGTGACTTCTCCCCTCACTTAACAATTGGCCGCCTCCGTCAGGACATACCGGCTGCAGGCCAGCAGAAAATCCGCACGGAACTTGCCAACACAGTGATTGACTCACTGGGCATTGCCAGAGTAGACTCGGTACATCTGTATAAAAGTGATCTAAAACCCAATGGCTCGGTATATACCAAGTTGTTCTCCGCGCCATTAAAACATTAACCAATGTCATTGCGAACCAAAGGCGACACCGGCACTTCCGCCTGGTGCAAGTGAGCAATCTCCTCTATCATCTAAATAGGACCTTTTTCGGGCCATCGCCTTCACAATGACAACTACTCGCAGAGGTGAAACCTGAACGCACTCGAACTTGCACATAAAATCGTCGAAGCCCTGGAGGACAAAAAGGGCGAAGACATTCTACTTCTCGACATCAAAGATGTCGCTTCGTTCACGGATTATTTTGTTTTATGTAACGGCACCAGCGACCGCATGCTGGATGGGCTCGCCAAAGGTGTGCTCGAGGCCACAAAAAAGGATTTCAAGAAGAAGGGCCGGGTGGAAGGCCAGGCCGGCGAAGGCTGGCTGCTATTAGATTTTGGTGATGTGGTCGTGCATCTCTTCTCACCTGACATGCGCGAGTATTATGATCTCGAAGAATTATGGAGCGATGGAAAGGTCTTGTTGAGAGTGCAATGAGTTAGTCTTTGGAAGTTCACTTCCATCGACCCCGGGAGATTTTTCTATGCCGCAGCAGGAAATTGAAGTAATACTGGCAAGACATCTTTCTGAGTATCTGGTCATGCCGATCTTCATCGTGAACCCGGCCGGTGACCTGGTATTCTATAACGAGCCGGCGGAAACAATCCTTGGGCAAAGCTACAGCGAAACGGGTCTCATGCCAGCCAGTGAGTGGTCGACGGTTTTTAATCCGGTTGATTCACAGGGTAGACCTATACCACCCGAAGAACTGCCGCTCGTCATTGCATTACAAGAGCGCCACCCGGCGCATAAGATTATTTGGATTCATGGGTTAGATGGAGTAGCACGGGAGATTGGCGTCACGGCATTCCCATTGATTGGGCAGGCGGAGCGCTTTCTCGGTGCCATCGCCATTTTCTGGGAGATTTCAACAAAGTGAAAGTTAGCTTTTGGGGAACACGGGGTTCCTTGGCAGCTCCCAGCCCGGAGACCGTCCGCTACGGAGGAAATACCTCCTGTGTTTCGGTGGAAGGTTCCGACAAGACCGTTCTTGTTTTGGATGCCGGGACGGGAATTCGCAGTCTTGGTTGGGTGCTACCCATTGATCTGAAGCAAATTCACATTCTATTGACCCATCTACACATGGACCACATTCAGGGGTTGCCCTTTTTCGCTCCTTTGCGTCGTCAGGGAGTGGAAATTCACATTTGGGGACCGGCCAGCACAACCCTGAGTTTGAGCTCGCGACTGCAAAAATATCTTTCACCACCGTTATTCCCGGTCAGTGTGCGCGAGTTGGCCGCGACCTTGCACTTCCACGAATTACCAGATCAATTACATGTGATGGAAATCGGTGAATTCAAGGTCAATGCACAATTGATCATTCACCCCAATCCAACCATTGGTTATCGCATTGAATGCGAGCATGCGGCAGTAACATACTTGCCAGACCATGAACCCGCTCTTGGTGCACGGGACTTTCCGCGGGAGACGGAATGGACTTCAGGATTTGCACTCGCCGAAGGCTCGGATCTATTAATTCATGATGCGCAGTACACTGAGGAGGAGTATCCAGATCGTGTTGGTTTCGGTCATAGCACCGTCCGGCAGGCCTTCCTTTTCGCCCAATTGGCCAAGGTGAAACATTTCGTGCCGTTTCACTATGACCCGACCCACAGCGATGCCGAACTGGATCGGATGTTCGCGGAGGCCATGTCCGAGATTAAGCCATCCTATGCAATGACGCCCAGTCGCGAAGGTTTGTCACTCGAGGTGGTTTGTTAGTGGGGCACTTGGATAGTTCAATCGTTGGGCCAGATAAGTTGATAGTTTCACGGTCTAAATCTGCTTGTATGGATTGGCGTATTGATTAATCAAATCAAGAAGATTGTGATGGTGGGTTTTTCAATTATTTTTTTAAGTTCAATCACGTTGAATGCACTTCTCTATAGAGAGTTAAGGAAGTATTACACCCAGCTATACGCGGTCGAATTAGACCCGCTTGGGTTTTCCCATTTTCAGGATGAAACAGTTCCACAAACAAATAGTAAGTCCACCCTGGTCTTCTTTGGAGACTCGCGAGCCGCGCAGTGGTTTGCGCCACAATTGGAAAACTACACGTTCATCAACCGGGGAATTGGAAATCAAACCTCCACGCAGGTGCTGCTCCGTTTTGAGGAGCATATTCAACCCCTTAAGCCTGATATTCTCGTGATCCAAGTTTGCATCAATGACCTGAAAACCATTCCACTTTTCCCAGAAAGAAAACAACAGATCATTGCTACATGCGAAGAAAACATCGAATTGCTTGTACAAAAGACTCTTGATCTGGACGCAACTGTTATTCTTACCACAATCTTCCCCACGTCAGGCCATATTCCGCCGGCGCGCACGTTGGTCTGGTCAAACGACATTTACGAAGCCATCAAGGAAGTGAACCGGTATATTCTCAGCCTCAAAAACGAGGAAGTAATTATTTTTGACACAGCCAGCATTCTGTCAGATCCAAAAGGAAATATAAAACTTGAGTATGTTTATGACCTTTTACACTTGAACGATGAAGGGTATGAAGTACTAAACGTAGAGCTTGTGCAAATCCTTGAATATCCAAAATAAAAACATCCCGCCAACTTTCGTCGGCGGGATGAATTTCCGATTACCACGTACCCCCAATTCTCTTCTTTACTTGTCGAACACCCAACGATCGACTTCACGCTTCCAGTCCACAAGTTCTTCATCTTTGAACCAGAGCGCCACTTCATTTGAGCCATTCTCCACGCTGTCAGAAGCATGCGTGAGATTCCGCCCCACTTCCAGGGCGAAGTCATGTCGAAGCGAGCCAGGTGCGGCTTCGGTCGGACGCGTCGCGCCCATCGTCTGGCGGATCGCGGCGATAGCGTTCGGTCCTTCCCAGACCATCGCCATGACCGGAGCAGAAATGATATATGAAATCAAGCCATCATAGAAGGGCTTGCCCTTGTGAATGGCATAGTGAGTCTCGGCGAGTTCCTGCCTTACTTGTATGAATTTCGCGGCAACCAGGCGCAGCCCACGCCTTTCGAGACGGGAAATCACTTCCCCAACCAGCGCACGCTGGACACCATCGGGTTTGACTAAGACGAGCGATCTTTCCACAGATTTCCTCCAGGATTTAAATTCATGGGGCGGGATTAGCCTCCCGCCCTCACGTTTGAAAATTCAAATAGGACGAGTTGAAATCGCCCTACAAATTTACCTTAATAATTCTTCCGCTTTGGTATAGGCATCCAATGCATCCTGAAGGCGGTTGGCACGCATGTACGCGTCACCCAGCGCCTGCAAGATACTGACTTCCACCGGGAATCGATCCAATGCGCCGCGCAGATCAAAGATCACCTCATCGAGGAAACGTCCCTTCTTGATGAGTTTTTCATAGGCCTGCAACGCCCCAGGGATGTTGCTGCGCGAGAGTTCATTTCGAGCTGAGCCCAGCATGGGGTCACTAGTGGAGTCCAACATTCCGGCACTTCGCGTCGTCAAAGGTTCTTTGTAGGGTTCCGGCTTGGATTTCCTGCGCGCGGGGTCCGGCTTCGGTTCTTGCTCGACAGGCTCCACGAAAACAGGTTCAGCCTGCGGTTCAGGCGTAACAGGTTCTTGTAGCACTGGTTCAGGCTCCGGCAGAGGTTCTGGTTGTTGTTGCTCTTCGACGGGTTGCCAATCGGTTGCGCGCGTCGGTTCGATCCTGGTTGGCTCGGCCATCACTTCGCCCGTCTCATCGCGCATCCATCCCGGAAGGCCGCGCAGTGATCCCGTCTCTGGTAGACGCGTCTCTTCATCCACGCCCCTAAGCCAGCCAGGCAGGGATTCATCCTCGGTCTCGGCCGCAGTGACGGGAGAGGTGGCGGACTCTTCCTCGATCTCGTTCAACCAATCGAATTCGCCATCTGTTTGGCTCGCCTCGGGCGCCGCCTCAGGGGTAATTGCCTCAACGACCTGGGCCTGATCTTCCGCCTCGATTCCCTTCAGCCAGGCGGGAATGTCATCCTCAGCTTGTGGTGTTTGTGCAGGCGTAGGTACAGATTCAGATTTCTCCAAACCCTTAAACCACATCCTGGTGGAATCCGCTTCTGAAGTAGCTTCGGGTGAAGATTCTTCTTCCTCCAAATTGTTAAGCCAGGACGGCATATCATCTATAGCTTCCGGTTGCGCCAGAGGTGTCGGCTCAGGGGATTCCTCCAATTTCTTAAACCATATGGCAGTTTCATCCCTGGAAGGCTCCGGTTCCGGTGCGTTCTCTTCCTGTTCCAAATTGCGGAGCCAGGTGGTGGTGTCATCTTCTGCATCCGCACGAGCTCCTTCAGCAACCGGTGTCGTTTCCACTGGTGGCTGTTGAGGTGCGGACTTGGCCTGTTGTACCCACTCAGGTTCCTGCTCCCGCCTGTCCTCGGGTTTGGTTAACAAGCCTTCTGTGGCACCTTGCTTTGCGGCCAGATTTTCTAGCCAGGCAAATGAGTCATCACGTTCCTGTTCGCTCTTCCCAAGATCTTCCACATCGGCAGACGATATAGTTGACGTGGATGGTGCCGGTTCTGGCGGCGCGCTCCTGGCCTGCTTAACCCATTCTGGTTCTTCCTCCCGGCGTTCCTCAGGTGTCGTTAACAAACCCTCGGTTGCACCTTGTTTCGCAGCTAGATTCTCCAGCCAGGCGAATGAATCGTCGCGTTCCTGCTCAGTCTTGCCAAGGTCTTCCACGTTGGCAGACGGAACTGTTAATGTGGATGGCTCTGGTTCCGGCGGCGCGCTCCTGGCCTGCTTAACCCATTCTGGTTCTTCCTCGCGGCGTTCCTCGGGCGTGGTCAGCAAACCCTCGGTTGCACCTTGCTTCGCGGCCAGATTTTCCAGCCAGGCAAATGAGTCGTCGCGTTCCTGCTCACTCTTGCCAAGGTCTTCCACGTTGGCAGACGGAACCGTTGATGTGGATGGCTCCGGTTCTGGTGGCGCGCCCTTCGCTTGCTTGACCCAATCAGGTTCTTCCTGTAATCGTTCTTCCGGCTTTGTCAACAGACCTTCACTTGCGCCTTGCTTGGCAGCTAGCGCTTCCAGCCAGGCGAATGAATCGTCGCGTTCCTGTTCACTCTTTCCGAGTTCTTCAACGCTGGCAGCCGGCTCGGGCTGAACCAGTGGCGGTTCGACATTCGAAGCCGAGGGCTCAACAGATGGTGTGGATTTTGACTGCTTGACCCATTCCGGTTCTTCCTGCAGACGCTCTTCCGGTTTGGTCAATAAGCCTTCTGTGGCGCCCTGCTTGGCCGCCAGGTTTTCAAGCCATGCCAGCGAATCGTCGATCTCCTGCTGACTCTTGCCCAAGTCCTCTGTTTTTGCAGCAGGCTGTGCAGGTGGTTGTTCGACCGGAGTGGCTGGTGACGTCGCCTCGCCTTTGGCTTGCTTTACCCAATCGGGTTCCTCTTGCAGACGTTCTTCCGGTTTGGTCAACAAGCCTTCGCTGGCACCTTGTTTGGCAGCGAGCGCTTCCAGCCATGCAAAGGAGTCATCGCGCTCCTGTTCACTCTTGCCAAGACTGCTGGCATCAACCTGGTCTGGTGCCGGCACGGATAGTTCTGCCGTCTTATCCGGTAATTCATCCAGGAAATCAAATTCGTTTTCGACCGAGGCTGTTTGCGCAGTTTCTTCTGGTTGGCTTCCAAATTGAGTTAACCAATCCGGTTGCTCCACGGATGCAGCCGGCTCTGGCGTAGATTTCGGTTCCGTTCCAAGGTCATTGAGCCAATCCAGTTCCTCGCTCTGCGTGGGCTGCTGGAGCGTTGGCTCATCAATTGCTTTCATCCAATCCGGTTGCTCTGTGGCAGGAGCGGATTGAGCGTTCTCGCGTTCATCCAGGCCCTTCAACCACATCGCTGTAGTATCTGCAGTTGATCCTTGTGATGTTTCAGGTTGATCAAGCTCCTTCAACCAGTCCATCGATTCATCCGATGCACCAGGTTGCGAAGTTTCACCTTGATCAGTGGGATTCAGCCAGTCTAGTTGTTCAGCTGCGGGCTGCGACGCTTCAGGTTGGTCAATTCCCTTTAACCAATCCAGGGAGTCATCAGCGGCGACAGACTCTGGTTCTGATACAGCAGATGGTTGTTCAAACCCCTTCATCCAGTCAGGTTGTTCATCCGATGTAGTCGATGGAGCCGGTGCCGCTTGATCCAGCGAATCCAACCAATCCCGACCCGCGCTTGATGCGGGCTGTGCGGTCTCAGGTTGGTCAATGCCCTTGAGCCAATCCATAGAGTCATCGGCAGTGACAGCTTCTGGCGCACCAGCCTGTTGTTCCAAACCTTTCATCCAGTCCAGCTGTTCATCCGAGGCAGCCGGTTGAGCTGGTGCCGCTTGATCCAGCGAATCCAACCAATCCACCGCCTCACTTGAAGTTGGCCGTGCGGCCTCAGGCTGGTCGATTCCCTTGAGCCAGTCCATGGAGTCGTCCGTAGCAGCTGACTCTGATGTTACAGCTTGTCCCTCAAGCCCCTTCATCCAGTCCGGTTCTTCACTGGGGAGAGGTACAGATGTGAAAGATTCAGATTCGGCCTGTGAACCTTTCATCCAATCTGCCTGATCATCCGATGACTTTGCAGCGGCTGAGGATAATGCTCCCGTACCGATATTTTTGATCCAATCAGGAAGCTCATCCTCGGCGGTTGGTTGAGCCGGTTCAGCCGTTTCAGGCGCCATGGCCTTGACCCAATCTGGCAAATCCCCTTGCTCAATGACTGCATCCACAGCTGGCGAAGCCTCTGGTTCATCAAAAATAGATTTGCTCTCATCAAATGAGCCCGTCGACTGGCCCCAGCCCGCCGCACGCAGGAATTCAGGAATTTCCTCTTCCGGAGTTGGTTGCGCCGGTCCGCCAGAAGCACCAAAATCCGGCGTTGAGGAGGACTCGGATACCGGTGGAACAAATGACGGCTGCCCCGTCGGCGCTTGAGGCGCACGGCCTGAGTCATCAAAGCCCATCTTCAGCCAATCGGGCTCTGCCTGTGAGGCTTGCGCAGGCTCCTGTACATCACCTCCAAAACCACTTTCCGCTGCGAGCGCTCTCGTCGAGCCCCAGTCAGATTGCATGGCGGCCGGCTGGCCGTTCCATTCGAGATGCTCGAGCCCAATGGCGTTGTCTCCTACTTCACTGCTCTGGAAGATACTTCCTGTCACCTGCCCTGCATAGGGATCCAACTCAATCACACGCTGACGATAGACATGAGCCGCCTCCGGGCGGTCCGCACCCGCGATCTCAACCAGTACGCGATTCGCATCCAGACAATAAGGGTACCGTTTCAACACGGCGGCTGCTTCATCGGCTGCCTGATTCTTTTGACCGCTGCGATAATAGGCACGCGCCAACAGCACAGACATATCACTGCGGCCCGGGTCTTCCTTCAATACACTTTTAATTTCAGAAATGGCTTGCGGATACAACTCGCCTTGCACGTACATATGCGCCAGTGCGCCGCGCGTCATGCGAATGCGTGGCGGCTGAACACCATCGCGCCGGCCATATAAGCGCTGCAATTCACTTTGAATGGCGGGATTGGAAGGCTGGGTTTCAAAGGCGCGCTCCATATGCCAGATGGCATCATCCATTTTGTTCTGTTCGTCGCGAATGATGCTCATGCCTACATTCGAGACAAAATCATTGGGTTCTGCGGCGAGCACCCGCGAGAAAATATCCACCGCTTCGTTATAGCGTTTATACTCGAGATAGGCCTTGCCCAGTAACCGATAGGTTTCAAGATGTTTGGGGAATGTTTTGAGAACATGCAGGCTGTGCGCAATTGCCTCGTCCAGTTGGCCGCGGTCTATCATCGATTCGAGTTCGCGGTTATATGCCCGCAGGGATACTTTCGCCATGAATCAATTGCTCCTGAGCCTATTATAACGCACCTTACTATTCCATGCTCTCACAGAGGCTTTGTTGCTGAAAAAGCAATTATCTAATCATAAAACAGTGGCAGCGGTGGCACATCAGAATCACTAAAGAAATGGGCGGTCAGGGTCATCTGGCGCGCTTCGGCCAGCCGCGTCTCATCATCGGCATGGATGGTAAACAGCGGCTCACCGGTTTCGACTTTGTCGCCGACCTTTTTGTGGATGACGATGCCGACGGCGTGATCCACTGCATCAGACTTCTTCGCCCGGCCCGCTCCCAGGAGTACGGATGCCTCACCGACGCTTCGTGCATGGATCTGAGAAATGCTCCCGTTTCGATGGGCTTTTACCACATCCACAAGTTTCGCCTTCGGGAACCTGGATACATCCTCAATATAGGAAACGTCGCCACCCTGTGCCTGGACAAGGATTCGAAACTTCCCGAAGGCAGAACCATCCGCGATTGCCTTTTCCGCCATGGCCCGGCCTTCATCCAAATCTTTGGCGCGTTTGCCCAAAACCAGCATATGTGCACAGACGTGCAAACAATGCTCACGGAAGTCGTGCGGTCCACTTCCATGAAGGGTTTCAACCGCCTCGATCACCTCCAACGAATTGCCTACTGCATTTCCAAGCGGCTGGTTCATATCAGACAGCAACGCCACGACTTCGCGCCCTGCCAATTTGCCAATATCCACCATCAGATTGGCGAGGATGCGCGCATCTTCAAGCGTTTCCATGAAGGCGCCAAGACCGGTCTTGACATCCAGCAAAATCGCATGCGCACCGGCCGCAATCTTCTTGCACATAATCGATGAGGCGATTAATGGAATCGACGGCACGGTCCCCGTGACATCACGCAGAGCATAGAGCTTTCCATCCGCAGGAGCCAGGTCGAGCGACTGCCCGGTGAGCACAATTCCTTTTGCCTTGAGTTGTCGTTTGAATTCATCGGTGGTGAGGTCTACGCGATAACCTGGTATGGACTCCAACTTATCAAGCGTGCCGCCGCTGAAACCAAGCCCGCGCCCAGACATTTTGCCGACGGGCAGCCCGCATGCGGCGACAATTGGCAGGACAGCCAGCGAAGTCTTGTCCCCCACGCCACCCGAGGAATGCTTGTCTACGGCAATATCCACAACGTCGCGCAGATCCAGCGTCTGACCGGAGTTCGCCATCGCAATGGTCAAATCCGTTGTCTCATGTGGGGTCATGCCATTTAGCAGAATCGCCATGGCAAAAGCAGAAGCCTGGTAATCTGGAACAGTTCCATCCACAAAGCCCTGGATGAAGAACTCGATTTCCCCGCGAGTCAATTCGCCCTTATCGCGTTTTTTGATGATGATATCAACGGCGCGCACGGAGTCTCCTAGAGTGATTACAACGTTATTTTATCCCAATTAAACAAGTAGGTCACGCTTCAGGCGTGACCTAGCATTCATGATTTCACTAATTTATACCCATCCTTGCCGTCTTGCACTATCCATCCGTGGGCGGAGAGCTCGTCGCGCAACCGGTCGGATTCAGCCCAATTTTTACTCGCGCGTGCAGCAGAGCGTTGCTCCGCCAGCGCAATAACGTTTTCTGGCGGTGCACCATCCTCCAATGGTGGTGCATTCAACACCATTTCCCAGGCCTGAGTGGAAATATCCTTCTCCAGCGGATCCGGTAGAGTCACGTTTCCCAACTCGCTCAACGAAAACTTTGACCCAGCCGGGTAGATCTCCGGATCAGTTTCGCGAACCAAAGACACAGAGCTGACTCCGTTGACTTCGCACAGACCCGTTTCAAAGTCCAGAATGAGACCGGTATGCTCATCCAATCCAATGGTTTCATTTTCTGATGGGATCAGTTTGGACCACTCCGAAAAACGATCCATCCCCACAAAGCAACGGCTGGTGTCAAGATCAACGCCGCCCTCGGCATTATTCCAATGGGGAATGAAGGAGACATGCAATC
>Ga0075418_10002294_pt1 | contig 21853 bp, 16 predicted proteins | sample SoiMetdeltSBSDD2_FD_81776 | JGI IMG/M metagenome (GOLD analysis project Ga0075418, IMG submission 81776) | Bulk soil microbial communities from a Populus tree surrounding site in Tennessee, USA - Soil MetaG P. deltoides SBSDD2 | ecosystem: Environmental > Terrestrial > Soil > Tree plantation...
AACAGCGGATGTTTCTCGGCGTTCACCAGCACGGCGACGATGATTCGCTCGAACAGGTGCGCGCTGCGGAGAATGATGTCGACGTGGCCGTTCGTCAGCGGGTCGAACGACCCCGGGAAAATCGCGAGTCGCCCCTGCGGTGGCCCTGGCATCTCATTCTCCATTTGTGATTAGGGATTTGTGATTTGTGATTTCCAAATCACGAATCGCTAATCGCGAATCACAAATAGCGACAACGTGCTGTCACCGGATTTCACGTCGCGGATGCGGCGCAGCGCGCCGGATTCCGAAGGCTCCCGCCGCGTCGCACGCTCCAGCACGATCAACCCGTTGCCGGCGAGGTGACGTGCCGCCGCGTCCAGGATGAATCCAGCGTTGTCGATGTCGTACGGCGGATCCAGCAGAATCAGATCGAAGGCATCGGCGGCCGCGCGCGCATCGAGGGCCGCACCGACCTCCGCGCATTGAATAGTATAGCCTCCCTCGATGCCGCACTCTTTCAGGTTGGACGCGATTAGCGCAGCCGCACGGCGGTTTTGTTCGATGAACGTGACGTGTGCCGCCCCTCGGCTGATCGCTTCGATGCCGACCGCGCCCGTACCTGCGTAACCATCGAGCACGCGCGCACCTTCGATGCGCGGCGCCAGGATGTTGAACAGCGTTTCGCGCAACGTGTCCGAAGTAGGGCGAAGGCCGCCCCACGTCGGCGCTTTCAGGCGTCGGCCCCTATAGCGACCAGCAATCACTCTCATAAACCACGAAGCGCACGAAGATCTCGAAGGACAGAATCCAAACCATTAGAGCTTCGTGCTCTTCGTGATTTTCGTGACCTTCGTGGTTAAGACCATCAGCCAACCTCAATTAACCCGAACTGCTCCTGCCATCGTTGCTGGACAAACCGCAGGAGATCCCCGGACAGGCCGCCGTCATCGACGAGCGTTCGCGCCTCGCGATGCGCCGCCTCCATGATGTCGCGATCCCGCACGAGGTCGCCGGTCCGCAGCTTCGGCAGACCTGATTGTCGTGTGCCGAAGAAGTCGCCCGGACCGCGCAGCTCGAGATCGCGCTCCGCGATCACGAACCCGTCGTTGGTCGTCGCCATCGCCTTCAATCGCTCTCGCGCGTCATCGGTCCACGGCGCCTGATACAGGAGGATGCAGTGTGACTCCCATTCGCCGCGGCCCACACGTCCGCGCAGTTGATGCAACTGCGAAAGGCCGAATCGTTCGGCGTGTTCGACGACCATGATGGAGGCGTTCGGCACGTCGACGCCGACTTCGACGACTGTCGTCGAGACGAGGATGTGGATCTGCCCCGCCGCAAACGCGTGCATCACGCGATCCTTCACGTCCTGCTTCATCCGTCCGTGGAGCAGCGCAACCCGGGAGGCGGGAAAAATTTCAGTCTGCAGGTGATCGGCCATTTCGGTGGCCGACTTCAAGTCGATCTTTTCGGAGCCTTCGATAAGGGGATAGATGATGTACGCCTGCCGTCCGGCGTCGAGCTGCTCGCGAATGAGCTGATAAATCTCGTCCCGTCGTGATTCGGGCTTGACCCAGGTTCGAACCGGCTTGCGGCCGGGCGGCAGGTCGGGAATCTTCGACACATCGAGCTCGCTGTAGTCGGTGAGCGCCAACGTACGCGGAATCGGGGTAGCCGTCATCAGGAGCACGTCCGGCCTGAGACCTTTGGCGCGAAGCGCGGCGCGTTGCGCGACGCCGAACCGATGCTGCTCATCGATGACCACGAGTCCGAGCTGGTGAAACTTGATTGATTCCTGCACGAGTGCATGTGTGCCGACGATGAGGCTCGTCGTCCCCCGCTCGATGTGCGAGTACAGCGTGTGCTTTTTCAGGCCCGGCGTGCTTCCGGTCAGCAGGTCTACACGAAAACGCGACTGCGAGAGCAACCTCGCAATGTTCCCAAAGTGCTGCGCCGCAAGAATCTCGGTCGGCGCCATGAACGCCACCTGCAGCCCGTTTTCCATCGCGACGATCGCTGCCAGCAGCGCGACGATCGTCTTGCCCGCGCCGACGTCACCCTGCAGCAGTCGATGCATCGGCTGCGGCCGCAGCATGTCATCGACAATCTCCTTCACCGCGCCGCGCTGGCCAGGCGTCAGCTTGAAAGGGAGGATTTTTGCCGCCGACGCACGAATGCGATCGTCGACTGTCGGCACGTATGGCTTCAGTTCCATGCTCGTGGCGTGTCGCCGCCACGCATGGCCGATCTGAAACAGAAAGAATTCTTCGAAGATCATCCGCCGCTGCGCCGGCGTTCGAAAGGCATTCAGCTCGTCCACCTTCACGTCGTTCGGCGGAAAGTGCGACTCTTCGAGCGCGACGCGACGGGGCACAAGTTTCAAACGAGCACGAATGTCCGACGGCAACAGATCGGGAATTTCCGCGGGCAGCTGATCGAGCGCCTGCCGGACAATGCGGCGCTGCATATTCGGCGTCACCGTGCCGGTCTTCTCGTAGAACGGGACGATGCGCGCCGTGCGCACCGACTCGAGGTCCTCGGACATCAGCTCGTACTCGGGGTTCATGAAATGCATCCCTGTTGAGTCGAGCTTCACGTCGCCGAAGATCACGACTGACAGGTGCGGCTTCAAGATGTCCTGCAGGAACGCCTGGTTCATCCAGGTGCACCGGATGGCGCCGCTCTGATCACCGATGACCGCGTGGAAGATCTTGAAACCGCGGCGACGCGTCACCGCGAGGTGTGCGCTCTTGATTTCACCCAGCACCGCCGCCCTCATCCCCGGACGCAGCGAGACGATCGGCTGCATGTGGCTGCGGTCTTCGTACCGGAACGGAAGCCGGTACAGGAGATCTTCGACCGTGAAGAGACCGGCGCGTTTGAGGTCCGCGGCCTTCCGCGGACCGACGCCTTTCAGAAACTGGAGTGGGGTGTCGAGAAAGTCGTTCAATTACTGGACGATCACCGCCTGCCCGGCGCCGACATCGATTTGCCGAATCGATGCAGGAAGCGCAAACGGATCTTCCAGGTTCACGCCTCGCGGGCTGTTTGGCGTGCGCGAGTAGTAGCTGACCAATTCCTGCAGAAACGTCTTTGGCACAGGCAGACCGGAAATGTCGGCACTCTCCAGCAGGAAACTGCCCTGCCCATCCTTCGTCCGCAGTGTCCCGATCACGTTAACCGGAACCTTGCCACCGATCAGGTTCCACAGGTCGAACGTTCCGCCGCTCTGTTTCTTCTTGGCGATCGCGTCGAGATCGACGAGCGCCTTGCCCGCCAGTTTTCCATTCCCAACCATCGTAATGTGCGGCTCGGCGACGCCGGCGGGAAGCAGTGGCGTGGCGCTATACGCGAACCACGAATTCACCTCGGTCTCGCTGACGGAGGTCCGACGTGTGCCGGGTTGCTGAATGCGATCGGCCTGGCCGACGATCTGCGCGACCTTTCGAGCGAACAGATCGGCCTGCTGTTTGGAAATCTCCGCAGCGGCCTGCAGCGTGAGATTCGGCAACGCCGCGCCCGCCACCACGAGCAGCCCGACAACCACGGCCGACAATCGATGCTTCATACGCCTTCTCCGGGGCTGGCTTTTCGAGTGTAGGACCTGCGTCGCCCAGGTGCAATGCACGACCGCATCCCTGGCTCGCTCATAGCGACCGGCGAAGACCGCACGACGGCGGCTTGATCTTCGCCTTCTGTTCGCATTATAGTCTCGCCACCTCGACCAAGACGCGGTCCCGCCGCCGGCGCGGCGGGGTGCAACTGGAGGAATGAAATGCTCCCGCTCACCAAACGGCAGCGTGAAATCCTCGATTACCTGAACGAGTTCATCCAGAACCACGGCTACGCGCCGAGCCTGGAAGAAATCGGACGCCGTTTCAATCTCTCCTCGCTGGCAACCGTCCATAAACATCTATCGAACCTGCAGGAGAAGGGATTTATCCGGCGGGCATGGAACCGTAGCCGCTCGGTCGAGCTCGTGCCCACACGCGGCGGCGGGCGCGCCGTGGAGTTACCGCTGCTTGGCTTTGTGGCCGCCGGCTCCCCTATCGAAGCGGTTGCCAACAACGAAACCATCGCCGTGCCCGAAACGCTCGCCGGCAAGCGCGATTCCTACGTCCTGCGGGTCAAAGGCGACTCGATGATCGACGAGCAGATCCGCGACGGTGACTTCGTCATCGTCGAGGACCGCAAAACCGCGGACAACGGCGAGATGGTGATCGCCCTGATTGGCGGCACCGACGTGACGCTGAAGAAGTTCTATCGCGAGAATGGGCGCGTGCGGCTGCAGCCCGCCAACCCCGCGATGCAGCCAATCATGGTTGAACCGGATCGCGTCCAGGTGCAGGGCGTTGTCGTCGGCGTCATGCGGAAGTACTAGCGCTCTAAACAATCTGGCCGCGCCTTTCGTATTACCTGCATATATACGGCCCTCGCCTTGACGTTCGGCGCGGGCAAGTACGGCTTCATCCATACGTCTTTAAGGCGGACGCTGCGTGCTGTACAGATGGTTTGCAGGTGTACTTCTGTCCCTGTTCGTCGTCGCGGGCTGCACAGGTGCCTCAGGTCAGGCCCGGCGTGACGCAGGTCGTTCCTCCGCGATGACCGTTTCGACGGCTTCGGTTCAACACATCCCGATTCAACGAAGCGTGGATCTGGCGGGCACTGTGATTTCGCCTGACCAGGCAAAGGTGAGCGCCGAAGCCGCCGGGGTCGTCGAGAGCGTGTCCGTCCGCCTCGGCGATAACGTCGCTCGCGGTCAGGAGCTGGTGCGGCTTGCGCCGCGGGAGCTCGAGCTCGCGCTCGAACGCGCACAAAGCGCGCTCCGGCAGACCGAGGCTCAGCTCGGCATGTCCGGCGAGGGCAGCGAGCCGCTTCCCGACGATCAGATCGCAGCCATTCGAACGGCCGCTGCCAACCTGGACGACGCCAGGACGCAGAACCAACGCGCCGAGCAGCTCGCGACGCGCGGGTTGCTCGCTGGCGCCGAAGTCGAAGCCACGCGGACGAAGCTGAAGGTCGCCGAAGCCGCCTATGAATCCGCGTTGGAGACGGTCCGCAGCCTCAAAGCCAGCCTTCAGGACCGCCGAGCGGCGTATCAGCTTGCCCAGAAGAAGCTGAACGATGCCGTCATCCGCGCGCCGATTGCGGGCGCGGTTGCCGAACGTCTCGTCCAGCCCGGCGAGTTCATCAAGGAAGACACGCCGGTGATCACCCTGGTCCAGATGGATCCCTTGAAGGTCAGTACGGCGGCCCAGGAAAAATTTGCGGGCGTCATCCAGCCTGGAATGCCGATTCAGTTCAGTGTGGAGTCGTACCCCAACGACATGTTCCGCGGACGAATCGTGTCGGTCAGTCCAGCCGTGGACCAATCGACGCGAACCTTTGCGGTCGAAGCGGAACTACCCAATCCCGACCGCCGGCTGAAGCCGGGGTTCTTTGCAAAGGGCGCCATCCTCACGCGTGTCGATTCCAACGTCATCGCTGCACCCGAAGATGCCATCTCTACGCTCGCCGGCGTGTCGACGGTGTTCATCGTCGACAACGGAAAGATCCGTCCGCAGAACGTGACGACGGGAGCGCACAAGGGAAACCTGGTTGAAATCGTCGACGGCCTTCACGGCGACGAAACGCTGGCGACGTCGAACCTGAACCAGCTTTCCGCAGGCGTGACGGTCACCGCGCGCCGGAGCACGCCATGATCATCTCCCGCGTCAGCGTTCAGCGTCCTGTCTTCGCCATCATGATCTCGGCGGCGATCATCGTCGTTGGCTGGTTTTCGTATCGTCAGCTCGGTCTCGATCTGATGCCGAAGACCGACGTCCCCATCGTCAACGTGCAGGTACAGCTGCCGGGCGCCAGCGCGGAAGAAGTCGAGACCCAGCTGACCAAGCCGCTCGAGGAAGCCGTCAACACGATCAACGGAATCGATGAACTGCGCGCGAGCTCCGATCCCGGACGCGCGAACCTCAACATCTCGTTCGTCCTCGAACGCGACATCGAGAGCGCCACGCAGGACGTCCGCGACAAGATCGGCGCCGCCGCACGCTACTTCCCGAAAGACACGCTGCCGCCGGTGATCACGAAGGCGGATCCGGATGCCGCGCCCGTGCTGACGCTCGTCGTTTCGGGATCGCGGACGCCCAAAGAGCTCACGACGATCGTCGACAAGCAGGTCAAACAAATCCTCGAGACCGTCGAGGATGTCGGCGCCATCACGTTCATCGGTGATCGCCATCGGGAAATTGATCTACTGCTCAACGCCGACCGGCTGAACGCCTACGGCCTGACCGTCGATCAAGTGCGGGACGCGGTGCAGCGTCAGGACGTTGAAGTGCCCGGCGGAAGTTTCATTTCCGGGCCCGCCGAAATCGACCTGCGAACGATGGGGCGCATGCAGAAGGTCGACGACTTCAACCGGATCATCCTGGCATACAGAAACGGATCCGTCGTCACGTTTGGCGACGTCGGCCGTGTCGTGGACGGTGTCCAGGAGATTCGCAGCGCGGGACGGCTGGACGGCGTACCTGCCGTGTCGCTGCTGATCCAGAAACAGTCGGGTACCAACACCGTTGATGTCGTCGATCGCGTGCTCGCCCGCGTTGAGTCGATCAAGCGAACGCTGCCGCCCGATATCCGGATTCAGCCTATTCGCGATCAGTCGCGCTTCATCCGGCGCTCGTTCGAAGACATCAAGCTGCACCTGATCCTCGGATCGATTCTCGCCAGCCTCGTCGTGTTCCTCTTCATGCGGAACCCGAAGGTCACCTTCATCGCCGCGCTCGCGATTCCGACATCCATCATTGGAACCTTCGCCGTGATGAAGGCGTTCGGCTTCACGCTGAACAACATGACGATGCTCTCGCTTTCGCTAGCCACCGGGATTGTCATCGACGATGCCATCGTCGTGCTCGAGAACATCTTCCGGTACGTCGAGGAAAAGGGTGTCACGCCGCACGACGCCGCGATCAAGGCGACCGAAGAGATTGGCCTCGCGGTCATGGCGACGACGCTCTCGCTGTGCGTCATCTTCCTGCCCGTCGCGTTCATGACAGGGCAGGTCGGCCGGTACTTTTTCAGCTTCGGGATCACGTCCGCCGCCGCCATTCTGATCTCGATGCTCGTCTCTTTCACGCTGACACCGACTCTCTGCGCGATGTGGCTGAAACGGAGCGACTCGCACGGCCACGGCGCGACGTCCAAATCACGCGGCTTCTACCCGTGGCTCGACGCGCGGTACGGCCGGATGCTGCACTGGGCACTCACGCACCGCCTCGGAATGGCCGGCATCGCCGCGGCCGTCGCCGGATCCGCTGTGCTGCTCTACCCATACGTCGGCAAGGAGCTCGTTCCTGACGACGACCAGAGCGAGTTCAGCGTCAACGTGAAGCTTCCTTCCGGTACGAGCTATCCGCGAACCGAGCAGTACACCGCGGACATGGAGCACGATCTCAAGCGGCTGCCCGGCGTCGAACTGATCTTCGCGAACATCAACGCAGGAAACGCGAATTTCTACGTCGGCCTCAAGCCGCTCGAAGAGCGATCATTGTCACAGCAGGACATCATGAGACGGGCGCGCGCGGCGCTGTCGAAATACAAGGCGGCTCGCACGCGCATCAGCGGCGGCACGGATATCTCGGGAGCATCGACAGGCGGCGGCTACAGCGGCAACCGCTTGCAGGCGCTGATCCAGGGACCCGACCTCGATCAGCTGCAGGTGTACACCACCGAGCTGCTTGCGAAGGTGAAGGAGATTCCCGGTGTCGCAGACGTGGACTCGAACTTCGACTTCACCAAGCCGGAGCTGCGCGTCAACGTCGATCGTGCGCGCTCGGCCGACCTTGGCGTCCCGATCGACTCTCTGGCGACCAATCTGCGGACGCTCGTCGGCGGCGAGGAGGTCTCCAAGTTCAAGGACGGCGACGACCAGTACAGCGTCGTCCTGCGACTGGACGAACAATTCAGAAACAACCCGACGTTAATGGGCAATCTCCTCGTCCCCTCCACGACCCAGCGCGCCCTGCACGTCAGCGACGTCGCGCAATTGCGCATGGGCTCGGCGCCCGCGTCGATCGATCGCTATAACCGTCAGCGCCAGATCACTGTTAACGCCAGCCTCGACGGTGCGGTCCTCGGCACGGTGCTCGATGAGACGCGCCGGAAAGTCGACGACATGCACATGAAGCCTGGGTATCAGGTCGTCTTCGGCGGCAACGCGCGGACGCTCAACGAAGCCTCGAACGACTTCGTGATCGCCATCTTTCTTGCGGTCACGTTCATCTACATGGTGCTGGCGTCGCAGTTCAACAGCTTCATCTACCCGTTCTCGATCATGTCGTCGCTGCCACTCAGCGTGCCCGCCGGGCTGCTGGCGCTGATGGCCTTCGGCATGACGCTCAACGTATACAGCGCCATCGGCATGCTGATGCTGTTCGGCATCGTCAAGAAGAACTCGATCCTGCAGGTGGATTACACAAACACGCTGCGCGCACATGGAATGGAGCGGCACGAGGCGATCGTCGCCGCCAATCACGTGCGTCTGCGGCCCATCCTGATGACGACCCTCTCTATCATCGCCGGGATGCTGCCGATTGCGTTCGGCCGCGGCGCGGGCGCGGGGTCACGCGCCTCGATGGCGGTCACGATTCTCGGCGGGCAGCTGCTCTGTTTGCTGCTGACGCTTCTCGTCACGCCGGTTGTCTACTCCTACTTCGATGACCTCCGTGAAATCGACTGGTTCGCGTTGGTCCGCCGGTGGACTAGTATTGGCGTCTATGGCCGACGAGACTCCACAGCGCAAGCAGATTAACTTCACGATCGTTCCCGACGACCAGCCCGGCGAACCGCGCACCTACGCGAATTTCTGTTCGATCGCTCACACGCCCTTTGACTTCACGCTCACCTTCTGCGAAGTGATGCCGCTGTCGGAAAAGGAGCTGCGGGAAGCCGAGACCGACCATGTCGTACGCGCGCCCGTTCGCGCCCGCGTCGTCGTTCCCGTGCAGTTCGTCCCGAATCTCGTGGCGGCGCTGCAGGAGCATATGCGGGTTTTCTCCGAGTCGTATTCCAACGTCGGCTGGTCGAAGGGACCTGTGCATTAGTTCAATTCAAAATGCAAAATTCAAAACGCACACATTGCGCGCATCGGCAATAACGAGGTGAAGGTGCCGCGACGTTCACCCCGTTGACGCGATAAACCCGGTGTTTGAATTTTGCATTTTTGAATTTTGAATTACATGAAGTCACCAAAGACCACGCGGCGAATCATCGAAACACTCGCGGAGCAGCATCCCAACGCCGACACGGAGCTGCATTATCGGAACCCGTTCGAGCTGTTAGTGGCGACGATCCTCTCCGCGCAATCGACCGACGCGGGCGTGAACATGGTAACGCCCGCGCTCTTCAAGAAGTACCCCGATGCGCGAGCGCTCGCTACAGCAACGCCGGGCCAGCTCGAGCCAATGATCCTCTCCACCGGTTTCTTCCGCCAGAAGTCGAAAGCGCTCATTGGCATGGCGCAAGGGCTCGTCGCCGACCATGACGGCGTCGTCCCTGCGGACATGGAGCTGCTGACGAAGCTGCCCGGCGTCGGCAGAAAAACGGCCAACGTCGTGCTCGGCCATGCGCTGGGAGTACCGGGCCTTCCCGTCGACCGGCATGTCCTGCGCGTCTCCAATCGGATCGGCATCGCAGAAGGCGACGACCCGGTGAAAGTCGAGGATCAGCTGTGCGCCAAGCTGCCGAAGGAAATGTGGATCCTCGCGTCTGACGTACAGATTCTTCACGGCCGTCGCATTTGTAAGCCGAAGCCGCTCTGCGACCAGTGTTCCGTTCGCGACGACTGCGACTATTACCAGCATGTCGTCAAGAAGACACCTGTGGGGCGAGCCCTTACGGCTCGCCCGGCGTCGCGAACCATAAAGGTTCGCGCCACAGGTGCCAAACGGAAGTAGAGGCGGACCTTCAGGTCCGCCCAGAAAGCACGTGAAAAGAGAAAGATTCGAGCGGCTCGTCGCTGAGGCGATCACGCTCATCCCGCGACGCTTCCGCCGCGAGATGCGGAACATCGCGGTGGTCGTCGAGGACGAGCCGAGTCCGGACCTGCTCGAAGAGATGGAGATCGAGCCGCCCGACTCGTTGTACGGCCTGTATCAGGGGACGCCGCTGCCAGAGCGGGCGTGGACCTACGGCAACACCCTTCCGGACCGCGTCACGATTTTTCAAAAGCCGATCGAGGAGGACTGCGAAAACGACGATGACGTGCGCGCCGTCATCGGAGAAACGCTGATTCACGAAGTGGGCCATTACTTTGGTCTGAGCGAAGAAGAGATCGAGGAGATCGAGGAGCGTTACTGGCGCGGCGAGGAGGATGAGTAAGCGTGGCGGCGGCCCCGAGGTCAGGTCCGCGAGGCCTCGGAAGCGGTTCGGGCAACATTTCCTGGAACCGGTGTGGGTTGCCAAGGTCGTTGATGGAATCAACCCGACTCCCAACGACACGTTCCTCGAGATTGGCCCGGGTCGCGGAGCGCTGACGCGCCCGCTTGCGAAGCGCGCGGGGCACGTCGTGGCGGTGGAGATCGATCGCGACCTGGCTGCGGCGCTCGACGACGAGACCATCCCGAACCTGCGCGTCATCCAGTCGGACTTCCTGGCGCTCGATCTCGACGCCGCGCTGGCGGACGAGCGGCGCCCAGTGCGCGTCGCGGGGAACCTTCCCTACAACGTGTCCTCTCCCATTCTCTTCACTCTCCTCAAGGCGGCGGATGGAGGACGATTCTTCAGTGACGCCACGCTGATGCTGCAGAAAGAGGTCGCCGATCGGCTGGCCGCCAACCCGGGGGACAAGGATTACGGTGCGCTGGCCATTCAGATCGCGTTGACCGCCGACGCCGACCGCGTGCTGACGCTTCCGCCGGGCGCGTTCCGGCCGCCGCCGAAGGTCACCTCCGCGCTGGTTCACCTCCGCTTCAGACTACCCTCGGTCGACGTAGGAGACCTGCGGGTCTTCGAGCGGATCGTCCGCGGCATCTTCCTCCAGCGGCGAAAGACACTCGCCAATGCGCTGCGGCCGGTCGCGGACTCGCTCGGTCGTCCAGCTGCGCAACTGCTTGAGCGAGCGGAGGTTGATGGCCGCGTGCGCCCCGAGACACTCACCCTTGACGACATCGCCCGCCTCTCGCGAGCTGTGCTATAGTTTTCGCCGCAAGTCGTTGAGCCTTCCCGGTTTTTGCCCCTCGACGAGGCTCGGGCAACGTTGGGCCGGTCGGAGGGTCAGGCCTTCCCAGCGGCCTGAACCGCGCGCGATGCTCCCCGCCCGGGGCGCGTCCCGCCATTCGATTCGTCAGGTACCGGCCGCTGTTGTGCGGCCGAATGAGCTGGACTCTGAATGAATCAGTCCCCGGTGCCGGATGTGTCTCCGGCCACGCTCGAGGTCGTCCCGCTGGGCGGCGTCGGCGAATTCGGCATGAACATGATGGCCGTGTCGTGGGAGGACACCACGATCCTTATCGACGCCGGCGTGATGTTTCCCGAGCCCGATCAACTCGGGGTCGATCTGATCATTCCGGACCTCACGTACGTGGAGGCGCGAGGCGCCAAAGTGAAAGCGCTCGTGCTGACGCACGGTCACGAGGATCACATTGGGGCGGTCCCCCACGTGCTCCCGCAGTTCGACGGGCCCGTGTATGGCACCGCGATGACGCTGGCGCTCGTCGAGCCGAAGCTCGAAGAGCACGGCATCGAAGCGAAGGACCGGTTGAAAACGGTCAAGCCCCGGGACCGCGTCACGATCGGGCCCTTCACCATCGAGTTTCTGCGCGTCACGCACAGCATGCCGGACTGTGTGGCGCTGGCCATCACGACGCCCGTCGGCGTCATGGTCCACACCGGTGATTTCAAGATCGACCAGACGCCGATCGACGGTGAGCATTTCGACCTCCATCGGTTCGCAGAGCTGGGCGCGCAGGGTGTCCTCGTGCTCTTTGCGGACAGCACGAACATCGACCGGCGTGGGTTCACGGGGCCCGAGATCGAAGTCATCGATGCCTTCGAGGAACTGTTCACGAGCACCCAGGGAAAGCTCGTCGTGGCAACCTTTTCCTCGAGCGTGTACCGGATGCAGGTGCTCGTCGACCTGGCGGCGCAATTCGACCGCAAGGTGGCGTTTGTCGGCCGCAGCATCGTGCAGAACGCCGAGATCGCGCAGCGGCTCGGGTACCTGCGAATTCCCGCGGGCGTGCAGATCCGCGACTCGGATGTCCAGAACTACGCCTCGCAGGACGTGCTGTGCGTGACCACCGGCTCGCAGGGCGAGCCGCAGGCGGCGCTGCCTCGGATTGCCATCGACGACCATCGTTTCGTCAAGCTCGGGCCGGACGACACCGTGGTCTTTTCAGCACGCGCGATTCCCGGCAACGAGAAGGCGATCGCGCGCGTCATGAGTCACGTCGCGCGCCGCGGCGCCGACGTGGTCACCGATGCGATGAAGCACGTCCATGTATCCGGACATGGAAGCGAGGAGGAACTGAAGTTGGTACTCTCGCTGGTGCGTCCGCACTATTTCGTCCCGGTTCACGGCGAGTACCGGCAGTTGTCGCAGCACGCGCGTGTCGCCAAACGTGTCATGAGCCGCGCGGACCAGCGGCTGCAGGTGCTGCTGGCCGAGAACGGCGACATCATCCAGTTCGACTCGCGGGGCGCGCGGATTGCCGACAAAGCGCCGGCCGGCCGTGTCCTGATCGATGTGACCCGCGTCGGCGAGGTTGGCGATGAAGTGTTGCGGGATCGCCGCCATCTGGCCGGTGACGGAGTCATCGTCGCCGTCGTCGCGATTGGAAGGCAGACAGGCACGCTCGTCGGAGATCCCGAAGTGGTCGCGCGCGGATTCGTGGTTGGCGAAGACCAGGCGCAATCGCTGTTCAAGGACGCCGCAGCGGTGATCGCGGAATGCATCCAGGCGTCGGGCGTCGAGGAACGCGCCGATCAGGGATTGATGACGGAGAAACTGCGCGTCGAGCTGCGCAGGTTTTTCAAGAAGCGATCGGGACGACGGCCGCTCGTGCTGCCGGTGCTGATGGAGATCTGATGCCTCAATCGACCTTGTCGCGGCGCATCAGCGAATTTCTTGGTGTCGCGCTCTTTGCGCTGGCGCTCATCTGGCTGATTTCGCTCGTGACCTACGAACCGACAGACCCGGTGTGGTTCTTCACGACCGATGCGGTGCATCCTCCCGCCAACTTCGTTGGGCGCGTCGGCGCGTTCTTGTCTGAACTCTCGTTTCAACTCCTCGGGTACGCCGCGTATTTGATACCAGCTGCCCTGGCCTGGGCGGGTTGGTACTACTTCTGGTGCCAGCCATTCGACGCGATCTACACGAAGGGGTTCGGGATCATGCTGCTCCTCACGTGCAGCAGCGCGTTTCTCAGCCTCGTGTTCGGCAGCGCGGACGTGTTCGGCCAGACCTTCGAGGCGGGCGGATCGATCGGCGCATGGCTGGGTGCCTGGTCAGCGGAGTATCTGAACCGAACCGGTTCGATCATCGTCATTCTGACCTTCATCGTGCTCTCGGTCATCCTGTCGACGCAGTTCTCGTTCGGGCGCATGTTTGCCACTGCAAGCCAGGGTTCGCGGGACCTCTCCGCGCGCGGCGTCGGTTTCCTCCGCGGCTGGCTCGAGGATCGGCGCAAGCTGAAGCAACGGCAGGACGTGATCGCGAAGCACACGAAGAAGGCGACCGTGGCGGCTGTTGCGGCGGTCAAGGAACCACCAAAGCCACAACAGGAGGATTCGCCCGTCGGCGCCGCAACGGTCGCCAAGAAACGCGCGACGATTGCGCCTCCCCTGCCGCTGCCGGAACCGGAACCGATGAAGGTGCCGCGCCGTCAGGGTGCGTTCACGCTGCCACCGCTGTCGCTGCTCGATCCGCCGAAAGCCGAACACAAGATCGACGAGCGTGAACTGATGGACGCCGCCCGGCAGCTCGAGGAAAAGTGCCGCGAATTTGCCGTGGAGGGGCAGGTCGCGCAGATCCATCCAGGCCCCGTCGTCACGACATTTGAGTTCAAGCCGGAAGCCGGCGTGAAGTACAGCAAGATTACGAGCCTTGCCGACGACTTATGTCTGGCGATGCAGGCCGAATCGGTGCTGATCGACCGCATCCCGGGCAAGTCGACTGTCGGCATTCAGATCCCAAATCCGAATCGGGAGGCGATTTCGCTGCGGGAATTGCTGCAGTCGGACGCCTACGAACGATCCGCGTCGAAACTTTCGCTCGCGCTCGGGAAGACGATCCACGGCGAGCCGTACGTCACTGACCTTGCGACGATGCCCCATCTGCTGATCGCAGGGTCCACAGGCACGGGCAAATCCGTCGGTCTCAACGCGATGCTGACCAGCATCCTGTATCGCGCCACGCCCGACGACGTGCGGATGATCATGATCGACCCGAAGCGACTCGAGCTCGGGATGTACGAGGACATTCCGCATCTGCTCACGCCCGTCGTCGTCGATCCCAAGAAGGCGTCAAACGCCGTCCGATGGGCTGTGCACGAGATGGAAGAGCGCTACAAGACCCTGGCGGCCGAGGGCGTTCGCAACATCGAGCAGTACAACCGGAACATCAGGCTGGTACTCGAGGAAACGGGCAACAAAGATCCGGACGGACCGAAGCCGTTGCCATTCATCGTTGTCGTCATCGACGAGCTCGCGGACCTCATGATGGTGGCCCGGAACGAGGTTGAAGAATCGATCGCGCGTCTTGCGCAGATGGCACGCGCGGTCGGCATTCATCTCATCCTTGCGACACAGCGCCCCTCGGTTGATGTCATCACGGGGTTGATCAAAGCCAACCTGCCATCGCGCATTTCCTTCCGCGTCTCGTCGAAGATCGACTCGCGCACCATTCTCGACGGCAACGGCGCCGAGCAGTTGCTCGGCAAGGGCGACATGCTGTTTTTGCCTCCGGCCTCGTCGCGGTGCATCCGGCTTCATGGCCCGTACATCTCCGAGCAGGAGAGCGCACGGCTGGCAAGCTTCCTCCGCAAACAGGGCAAGCCGATCTTCGACGATTCGATCACCGCCGAAGACGAGAAGGGGGCCGTCGATGGCCTGCAATTCGAGAAAGACGAACTCTATGACGAGGCCGCGCGGATCGTTGTCGGCAGCGGCCAGGTCTCGATCTCGTACCTGCAGCGGAAGCTGCGGATCGGCTTCAGCCGCGCGGCGCGGCTGGTCGACATGATGGAGGCGGAAGGGCTCGTCTCGCCCGGCGCCGGTGGGAAGCCGCGCGAGGTGCTGGTCGACAAGAACTACTTTGAAGAAGTCGATGCCCAGCTCAGATGATCAGAAGGTCCGGCTGAAGCCGGACGAACTGAAGGTCCGCCTGAAGGCGGACCCCACCGATGATCCCAGCCGGATCCAGTCACCCTCCAGCTTCCGGCGGGGATCTCCGGTGGGGTCTGGCTTTCGCCAGACCTTGGCCGCGGCGATCTTCCTCGCCATGACCGCAACAATGTTCGCGCAAGGATCCAACGCCACCGCGTTGTTTCGCGAGGCAATGAAACGTGAGACGGCGCTGCGTCACGAAATCGATACCCGAGGCGCCGGCGCGGCGGCCACTCCCCTCCTCGAACGGACGCGCATCCTCATCGGCGCATACGAAGACATCGCGCAGTTGTTTCCTGCAAGTCCCTACGGCGACGATTCGCTGTGGCACGGTGCGGTGCTGGCTGCCGATGCGTTCTGGGAATTCGGCCAGCAGGAAGATGGGACGCGCGCGCTGCGCTTGTTCAAGACCCTCGCCACCCGCCATCCAAAGAGTGCTCTGGTGAAACAAATCGGGTCGCACGTGCAACGGCTCGATGCGGCACAACCAACGACCGCTGAACTGAACCCGGCAGCGGTGGTCCTTAAGACGATCCGGCGGGAGGCGCTTGCAGGCGCCATGCGCGTGACGCTGGAACTGGAGGGCGAGGCAACCTTCCGCGACGAAGAGGTCGCGGGCCAGCCACGAATGTTCATCGACCTGCAGAATACGCGGCCTGCTGAAACGTTGAAGGACGTGACGCAGGCATTCCCGGACGATCTCGTGCGTCAGATTCGAGTCGGACCGCAGGTGGGGACGCGTACGCGAGTCGTGCTCGACCTGAGCGCACGCGCGCCGCACACGGTGTATGCACTCTACAGCCCGTATCGAGTGGTGATCGATTTTGCGCGCGAAAGCACGAAGGACACGAAGGTTGCCTCTCCGACCACGAAGGACACGAAGACTGGTTCAAAGCCGCCGGCGTCGAACGTGCGCAGCGGATTGTCGTTGTCGCGCCAACTTGGGCTTGGCGTGGCGCGCATCGTGATTGATCCCGGGCATGGCGGCCACGACTCGGGTGCGATGAACGATGGGGTCAGTGAAGCAGACGTCGTGCTCGATGTCGCGATGCGGCTGGAACGCTTGCTGACCCAGCAGCCGGGCGTCGAAGTGGTCCTCACGCGACGTGCGAATGTCTACGTGCCGCTCGAGGAACGGACCGCCATGGCGAACCGCGCCGGCGCCGATCTGTTTCTGTCAATCCACGCGAATGCGAGCGAGGACGACCGCGCACGGGGAATCGAGACCTACTTCCTGAACTTCGCGCCAAATCCCGCGGCTGAAGCGATCGCGGCGCGCGAAAACGCGGCGTCGGCACGGACGATGCGCCAGCTGCCAGACATCGTGAAAGCGATTGCCCTGAACAACAAGATCGACGAATCGCGCGACTTCGCGTCGCTCGTTCAGTCCGCGATGATGGAACGGCTCAAGCAAGGCAACACGAACGTGAGGGATCTCGGCGTCAAGCAGGCGCCGTTCATGGTCCTGATCGGCGCTACCATGCCGAGCATCCTTGCCGAGATTTCTTTTCTCACGAACCCGCAGGAGGCGGCGCTGCTCCGCGGCACGGCGTATCGTCAGCAGATCGCGGAGGCACTCTACAACGGCATCATGCGGTATCAGCGGTCGCTGAAGACGGACGCGACGGTCGCGTCCCAGTAGGGGCCGACCGTGACGCTGGTAAAGGCGGACCTTAAGGTCCGCCTCTACAAAGTCCGCCTCTACTCGTCGCGCCGGATCGACATCTCCTTTGCCAGCTTGAGCAGCGCGCGGCTGACGGCGACGTGCGCCGCAGCCACGGTTGGCTTCCCGAGCGCCTGCGCTACTTCCGTGTATGGAAGACCGAGTTCGATACGCGCGATGATGGCCTCGCGATCGGTCGGCTTGAGCCGCTGAAGCGCCGCTTCGTAGCGGGCGAGCGCTTCGCTGCCAATTGCCTCTTCAATGGGTGATGGGCCGTCGGCAGGACGGTCGCTCGCGAGGACGTCCGTGGGACGCCGGTGCGCCCGACGAATCTCGTCACGGATGCGGTTCAGCAGCGCGGTCCTCAGAAACGCCTGGAAGGCGCCTTCGTGCCGCGGCTCGAAGGTCTCGATGTGCTGGATGACCTGCGAAAGAGCGTCCTGGACCAAGTCGTGGGTATCGAGCGCGCCGCGCGCCCACGCCGGCAGCCGGCCGTGCGCCCATTTCTGCATGCGAGGCAGGTAGCGGGCGCAGAGGTCGTTGAGCGCGTTGGCATCCCCCGACCGGGCGCGGACGAGCAGCTCCATCGAGGCCATCGCGCTGGCGGTGGCCGAGGCCTTCGGCCGGCGAACCGACTGTGAAGATGCTCGTTTAGCCATCGCAGAGCCCGGGATGAGGGTAAGAGTTGCGGCGCTCATCATAGCGTGACTTCCTTTCGCGCGAAGCGAAGACGCGGCGCTGGTACGCCGGAAATTCGCTGGCTGTCAGGGAATAACGACGGCTGACGCCGGTTCTAACAGGTGGCCTGGCTGCGCAGCCTCGAGTTCACTTTGAGCGGGGATTCTCCAGCGTAATCTGTCGCACCCACAGGCCATTGGCGGTTTCTGCCATTTGCAGCAACGGTGTAGTGAACTGTTCGGCAAGTTTGCTGCCGGTGGGACGCGGTGACTTGGCGAGGCCGCCGACGCCGCGCAGCAGTCCAACCGCCTCCGCCGATAGCGGCGACGCCACCACCGGTGCATTCAGCTGCGGATGTGGGAGCGACGCGAACATGCGATCGAAGGCCGGCAGCGGTTCCGGTGTGGCGAAAATCAGAAAGTGCTCGCGACCCCCTGCACTTGTGACGGTCCAATACAACGGAGTATCCCCTCCCGCCGGCAGCCGTACGGGATGTCCCGCTGGAATCGGATTTGTCACGTTCTGATTTGGCAGTGGAAACAAGAGGTAAGACTCCCCATTGTCGTCTTCGTTGACGATGTAAAGGTGGGCCGGCTGGGAAACCTCGATTTGCAATGCGAGACGATCGCCCGGTGTAACGCGATCGCCCGGCCGAAGCTTCGACTCGCCTGCGTCGGAAACACGGTAGAGCCCGGCGTCAATGCTGTAGCTGCCAGGCGCGGTCGTTGCGGGGAGGGCTGGCACGGCCGCAACCGGCGCTGAGGCTACGGGCGCGATTCGCTGGCCGCTGGTGAACCAGTAGATTGGCGCTCCGACAATGACGGCCGCGACGACAGCCGCCAGCGCTACGGACACCGCACGCAACGAGTGGACACGCTGATTCTCGGATGATGTGCCAAGAAATCTTGCGAACGCGATTTCGACCGCGCCTGCCGTCTGGAAGCGCTGCTGCGGGTCCGGATCGAGCCCACGCTCCACGAGGTTTACGAATTCTTCCGGTAGGTCCGGCCGCAGATCGCGGAGGTGCGTCCGCGTCTTGTGCTGATGCGCTTCCTCGATCGCCGCGCGTGTCTGGCCTTCAACCGGATATCGATTCGAGACCAGATGGAACAACAGCACGGCGAGGCTGTAGACGTCGGCGACTTTCGTGCGCGGCGATCCGGTGAACACCTCCGGCGCCAAATACAGCGGCGTCCCCGCGAAATCCGCCGTTCCGCGGATATTCGGGCGCAGGATGTCCTGATCGAGATCCTTCCCCGCCCCGAAGTCCATAAGAACGGTCCGGCCACCTTCTTCGCGCATCACGTTATGCGCCTTGATGTCGCCGTGCAGGAGGCCGGCTCGATGGACCGCAGCGATGGCGCGACAGAGATCGAGACCGATGAGCGATGCCTCGCGTGCGCCGAAGGGACCCTGGCGTTCCAGCAGATGCTCGAGCGTTGTGCCGCGGACCAATTCCATCCACAAGCCGACGCGGCCATCAACTTCGTCCGCGCCGTAGACGGTAACGACGTTGGCGTGCCGCACACGGGCCAGCAACCTTGCTTCCTTGAGCACCCGCGACCGACTTATCCGGCTCTCGCCGTCGGAGCGCATCAGCTTCAGCGCGATGTCGCACTGCAGTTTCGTATCGTGCGCTCTATAGACGTCGCCAAACGCTCCTCCGCCGAGCCGGTCAAGAATCAAAAAATGCGCCCACGTGCGCGGATCTGACCACTCTTCTTCCCTACCCGGCGCGTCGGCCGCCTGCCGCTCGTCCGACTCCCGATAAAACTTCGCAATACGTTCGAGCTGCCGCAGCTGATCGACCACCGCATCGCTGGCCGCACCGGCTTGGTGTGCGACCTGTTCCCATTCGACCGGCGCATCGTCGCTGATCGAGCCAGCAGCCGAGTCTAGTACGTCAGGGTCAGGAGCGGGAACGCTTGACAAGGTCCATCTCTTTCGCAAGCTTGACCAGTGCGCGACTCACCGCGACGTGCGCGGCCGCAACGCTGGGTTTTCCGAGCGCCTGTGCGACCTCGGGGTACGGAAGTCCGAGTTCGATGCGCAGAACAACCGCCTCGCGATCGACCTGCGATAATCGCTGCAGAGCAGCCTCGTACCGTTCAAGCGTTTCGACGCCGATTGCCTTTTCGATCGGCGATGGTTCATCCGCGGGACGATCACTCTCCAGCACACCCGTTGGACGGCGCTTCGCCCAGTTGATTTGATCTTGGATGCGATGCTGCACCGTCGTCCGCAGGTAGCCATAGAAACCGCCGTCGTGCAGCGGTTCAAACGACACCAGCCGCGGCACCACCCGCGCTATCGCGTCCTGCACCATATCGTGGGTATCGAGCCCCCCGCGTGCGAAAAGCGGTAGTCGGCCATGCGCCCATTTACGAAGACGCGGCAAATAACGCGCGAACAACTCGTTGAGCGCCACCTCGTCGCCGCTCTGGGCGCGGGCGAGGAGCTCCACCGACGTCAGGGCGCTTGCCGCGGCGACCGGAGCTTTCCGGCGATCCGAGCGCGAATCGGCCTTAAAAACAGCGGGCTCGAATGTGAGGATGGCGGCGGCCATAATACTTGAACTTCCTCCGTGAACGGCGTTCCGCGGGGAAGCCCGTTGATATAGGTATAACTGCGATGAGCGGCGTTCCTAACGCCAATCGCCGGCGGCGACAAATCCCGCCCAATAGAACGGGTGGGTGCTCTGGTGCCGGGCTCGGCGGCCTTTCAACGCGTTTAGGCTCGCGTCGCGCACGGCAGCCGCGGTCGTGAGGTGACGGCTGAAACGCGCATTGTAGAGATCGCGCATCCACGAGCGGGTGCTCTGATCTTCAACGGACCAGAGACTCATGATGATGGTCCGCGCCCCTGCGATCTGGAACGCTCGGCGCAGGCCGAAAACGCCCTCCCCCGCCTTGATCTGCCCCGCGCCGGTATCGCAGGCGGAGAGCACGGCCCACTCGGTTCCCTGCAGATTGAGCCCCGCAACCTCCTCCGCTGTCAGGATGCCGTCGCCAGCGCCCCCGCGCGAGCTCGTGCGAACGTTTGCGCCGGCGAGTGCAAGCCCCGTCAGCAACAGCGGGTTCTCGCCAAGCGCTGAGAGAGGAACCAAACCTGACGAGAGCGCGCCAACACCTCGTGTGTTCGCGGGGCCCGAGTCACATCGCGAATCGAGAAAGTAACCGTGTGTCGCCAGATGAACGACTCTCCGCCCGGCCGCGGCCTGCTTGACGGCTGTTTCCGTCGCTGTGCGACCGCTCAATAACCTCGCGTCACCTTGCTCTCCGATGGACGACCAGATCCGCGTGACGTCGCTCGCCTCGTTTCGCGATCCAGGTAGATCCTCGAAGTGCACATAGCCAAGTGTGGTGCAACCAGAGCGACGCGCAGCAACAGATGAGGCTGCGGTGTAGCGCTCGTCAAACGCCGGTCCCCCCACGGCGAGCAAGCCGCGGCCGGAAGGCACGTCGAGTGGAACGAGGTCGCGCTCCGTCGACAGGTAATGAATCGTCGGCCCGTCTTCAACCAGATAGTGACTCTGCTCTGTCGGAAGCGCTGCAAAGCTGACGAGGTTAATCGCACCGTCGGGCACAATGAAGACCTGCGAGTCGCCACGAATGCGACCAGCCACTGGATCCCAGATCCGCTGGCGAAGCCTCGCACCGGCCGCGCGATACGTTCGCTCGGCGTCCGCCGGCGACGTGCCGGCGACGAGACTCTGACCTCCGACTTGATCGCGCCACGCCGAAATCGCCATATCGATTGACGACGCGGATCCGAGCGGAACGGATTCAATGCCTGACGCACCTGCGCGAGCAACGAAGGCGATGTACGACGGTACCATGCGCGTCGTCGTCCGACCGGCCGTTGTACTGAACGTTGTGCGGTCGTAGCGCACGAAGGCGACAAGCGCGGTTCCGTCGGGCAGCATTCCGCGTACCTGCTGCAGTCCGATATTGGACCGCGCTGCTTCCGCTCTAGCCGTTGCACTCTTCTCCGCAAGCGCGCGCTCGGCCGCCTCCTTGCGCTCGCGGGCCTCGTCCAGCATCGCGCGCGGCACAGGGTCTTCGCCCTTCAGGCTACGCAGCATCAGATTGGCGAATCGCTCTCGCGCTGTGACGACTGCCGCATTCAACGAGGCGAGCTCCGTGTCGA
>Ga0075418_10002295_pt1 | contig 21850 bp, 19 predicted proteins | sample SoiMetdeltSBSDD2_FD_81776 | JGI IMG/M metagenome (GOLD analysis project Ga0075418, IMG submission 81776) | Bulk soil microbial communities from a Populus tree surrounding site in Tennessee, USA - Soil MetaG P. deltoides SBSDD2 | ecosystem: Environmental > Terrestrial > Soil > Tree plantation...
ATGCAGGAACTTCGAGCCGATACGAACATCCATCCCCATGCCCTTCGCGACATCGTGAACATCGGCGCCAAGTAATTCGCACAACCGCGAGATCTCGTTTATGAAAGAAACCTTGGTAGCAAGAAAGGCGTTGGACGCGTACTTAATCATCTCCGCCGATTCAGGTGTTGTGATGACGAACGGAGTCTCCAGCAGGTACAACGGGCTGTAAATATCCTTCAGGATCGCGACGGCTTCTTCGTCCCTGCATCCAATAACCACGCGGTCCGGACGCATGAAGTCGTTGATCGCCGCCCCTTCCCTCAAGAACTCCGGATTCGCCGCCACCGAAAACCTGCTGGGAGTAGCTTTGTTCTCCTCGATGATTTTCTTGATGCGAGAGGCGGCGCCGACTGGAACGGTGCTTTTTGTCACGATCACTTTGTAGCCGTTTAAGGATCGCGCTATCTCGTAGGCTACCTCATCGATTTGACTCATGTCGGCGGAGCCGTCGCCGCTTGGAGGTGTGCCGACTGCCAGGAAGACCACCAACGATCGATCGATTGTTCCTCGAACATCGGTGCTGAACTCGAGCCGGCCCTCCCGCACGTTCTTTGCAACCAGCGCATCCAGGCCCGGCTCATAGATCGGCATCTTGCCCGAGTTGATCGAGTCAATCTTAGCCCCATCCTTGTCCACACAGGTTACTCGCATCCCGAAATCGGCGAAGCACGCCCCGGTGACTAAACCAACATAACCCGTGCCAATGACTGCAATATGCATTGCGTTTCAGACCCTCTCTATCTCGTTTGCGAAAAAAGCGATCGTGTTTCTGAGCCCTTCTTCAAGACTGACTCTGGGTTGCCATCCGAGAAGTCGTACGGCTCGGCCTATATCGGGTTGCCTCACCCGGGGATCGTCAATCGGCAACGGTTTGTGCTCAACGATACTCCGGCTGCCGGTCATCTCGATAACCATCTGCGCAAGCTGGATGACCGTGAACTCACCGGGGTTGCCGATGTTCGTTGGCAGGTGAATATCATCGTCGTTGCTATCCGATGCCTTCGAACGATCGTGGTCGGAAATCATCAGCAACCGCAGTATGCCTTCGATCAAATCACTGACATAGCAAAATGAACGCGTTTGGCTGCCCTCTCCGTACACTGTAAGCGGCTCGCCCTTGAGCGCCTGAACGACGAAGTTGGAAATAACCCGTCCGTCATTTGGCCGCATCCGCGTGCCGTAGGTGTTGAAGATCCTCACAATTCGAGTATCGAGCCCGTGATAACGATGATAGGCCATCGTGATCGCTTCACCGAAGCGTTTTGCCTCATCGTAAACGCCTCGCGGACCAACCGGGTTCACATGACCCCAATACTCTTCGGGCTGAGGGTGAACCTGAGGATCTCCGTAAACCTCGGAGGTTGATGCAAGCAAGAACCTGGCTTGTTTTGCCTTGGCCAGTCCGAGGGCTTTGTGTGTGCCGAGGCTTCCTACCTTTAAGGTTTGAATCGGAAGCTGGAGGTAGTCGATCGGACTTGCCGGCGATGCGAAGTGCACCACAGCGTCCAGCTCCCCGCCTACATGGAGATACTCAGTAACATCCTGCTTAACAAACTTGAAGCGTTCATTACCAAGATGATGCTCTATGTTGTCGACCCGGCCCGTCAGCAGGTTGTCGAATACGATGACCTCGTGATTGTCACCAATCAGACGATCGCAAAGATGAGAGCCGAGGAACCCGGCTCCGCCTGTTATCAGCACGCGCATTTTTAGTCCACCCTCAAATGAAGCTCAGGCTGCCCGATAAAATGATGAGATCGTCTCGACGACGTAGGTCTGAGCGTTTGCACTTAGTTCCGGGTACACGGGGATCGCCAGCGCTTCCAATGCAGCGCGCTCCGACTCAGGGAAATCGCCGTTCTTATAACCGAGATCTTTGAAGCAAGCCTGCAAGTGCAGGGGGACCGGGTAGTATATCTCGGTTCCGACGCCTCGTTCCGCAAGCCAGGCTTTCAGTCTATCCCGATCGCGAGCGCGAATGACAAACTGATTGTAAACGTGAACGGAGCCATCTGATTCAACTGGCAACTGTACGTAGTCGCTTGAACCCAGTCCGGCGTCGCGAAAGAGTTCGCGATACCGTTTGGCGTTTGCTCGACGAGCGTCTGCCCACTGATCTAAATAACGAAACTTTACGCGCAGGATCGCAGCCTGAAGAGAATCAAGTCTGCTGTTGATCCCAAGGCGTTCGTGATAATACTTTTGCTTCGCTCCGTGAGTTCGAAGAATTCTAAGCGTCTCGGCGAGTTCGGAGTCGTTGGTCGTCAACAACCCACCGTCCCCTGCGCCGCCCAAATTCTTCGACGGATAAAAGCTGAAACAGCCAATTTCCCCCAGGCTGCCCGCTCTTCGACCACGATACTCGGCGCCGATCGCCTGAGCTGCGTCTTCAATGACACGCATGTTGGCCTGTCTGGCGAGTTCATTGATGGTCTCCATCTCTGCGCACTGACCGAAAAGATGAACGGGAAGGATCGCTTTGGTCCGCTTGGTCATTGCGCTCTGAACCTGGCTAACATCCATATTGAAGGTTGCGCTGTCAATATCAACAAAGACGGCCTTCGCTCCCAGCCGAACGATTGATCCTACGGTGGCAAAAAAACTAAACGGAGTGGTTATCACCTCGTCGCCGGGCCCCACGTCGCAAGCCATCAAAGCGAGCAACAGCGCATCCGAGCCCGAAGCGCACCCTATCGCTTCGGCACAGCTACAGTATTGAGCCAGCTCCTGCTCTAACTCGCGAACTTCGGGCCCAAGAATAAACTTTTGGCTGCCCAGAACTCTTGTAACCGCGGCAGCAATCTCGTCGGCGATCTGCAGATGTTGAACACTGAGATCCAAAATGGGAATCTTCATTTGAGCTCTTTCTTGCATGAACTATCAGTACTCCGTGGGCGACGGGAACCTGCCGATAGGGGGTTGTGCATGAGCGATTTATCATAACCGTGAAGCACATAGATCGTCAAAGTTTGTGGATTCACTCCAGTGTCGTTAACATTGGCCCGATGATTACTCTGATTGGCGCAACCGGGTTCACAGGGACCCTGATCGCTCGGGAGCTCAAGCGACTCGGGTGCCCGTCGCGGCTCGCCGCCCGCGACTCAAATAAACTTAAAAAGCTAGCAACCGAACTGGGAAGTCAATTCGATACCCTTGAGGTAGACGTCACCAGCGATTCCGACATAAAGCGAGCCCTGGACGGCTCGACGGTGGTAATCAATTGCGCCGGCCCATTTAACGGCTTGAGTGAACCGGTTGTTCGTGAAGCTGCGCACCGCGGGGTTCACTATCTCGATACAACAGGCGAGCAGGCATTTATCCGGTACATATTTGAACAGCTTGACGACGAAGCCAGGCGAAGCGGCGCTGCTCTTGTGCCGGGCTGTGCCTTTGAGTATGCGCTTGGCGACGCGGCGGCCGAGCTTTCAGCCGAAGGCCTGCAGCCCTGCGATGAAATAGAAATTGCCTATGCAATCAAAGGATTCGGTACGAGTCGAGGGACGCGCCAGAGCATAGCCAAAGGGATGGGTTCGCCCGGGTTTCAGTATAGCAACTCCGCTCTTGAGCCAACCTCGTCGACTCCCATCAGCAGAGTCGTGAGCTTTCCGAAGTCGGGCCGTCGCACCGCGTTGTCGGTTCCATTTGGCGAGGCGATTATGGTGCCCCGTCACGTAGCAACTCAAAACGTAACTACGCTTATGGTCCTGCCTATCCCGGCGTTGCTTTTGACGGCAGTTTCTTCTCTCGCGGGTTTGATCTTGCGGTCGCCGTTGGGCGGACCGCTTATCCGTGAAGCAGGTAAAGGAAGCTTCGGTCCATCCGTGGAAGACCGCCAAAAGTCCGAGTTCGAGATCCTGTCCACAGCTATCCGAGGCGACCGGCAACGACAAGTCGTAGTCACCGGTCACGATCCTTACGGCTTGACCGCAACTATCGCGGCTTACGTAGCCTCACTTTTGCACAAAGGCGATGCGCAAGACACTGGAGCTGTAAGCCCGTCCATGGTTGCCGGAGCTCGGGGAATCCTTGATGCCACGAGCGCTGCCGGCGTTTCGTGGACAATCGGGGAAGTTGTCACCGGCTGAGGAATAACAAAAACAGTAACGGTCGATGACAAAAAGCGTGACTCGATTGAAGTAGGTGTGGTCTCTCCTGCGACCAAGCAATCGCTTATCAACAGTTTAGAGCGGGATGTTCAGATACTTCTCTTTGGCATCGCGCTTGCCAACTCTAGAGACGAGCTTCGAAACGGAAGGGCCGAAATGATCAGGGCAACGGGGGCTGTGCTGATCGCTTCGGTCCTTCTTTATTTGTGTCTCGGATCCTCGATTCAACTCGCCAACCATTGCAAACCCGTAAGCGCTTGACGCCCTAACTTTGCCTGGATAGGGTTGTGCGTCATGAGCAAACGGTGCTGGGAATGGTTTCCTCACTCTCCATTACCAGCTACTTTATCTTAGTGATGCATTTTGTGGATGGCGGGCCGAACGGGGATTGAGGTAGAAAATTATTGCCTGACGACATGGTCCGGAGAAGAGCCGGTCTTTGAGCGTTCAGCTAGATAGTTGCTGATCCAATGATACTGGCTTACGTATTTGCTGGTTTCATTTTTGAAGATCGGTTGAGTGTAGCTCCTGACGACATATCGCCTTGTCTTCTTGCCGTTACGTCCGCGAACCCGAACCGGGATTCTTCTTGTCACAGTCATCGTCGGGCGACGGTTCGGATCAGGTTCTTCCATCCAATCCATTTCATCGTTTGATAGCGCGTTTAACACTCTCCCAACGCCGCCGTTGTAGGCTGCCGCCAGATAGGGACCGACGCGCTCAACCGGCATGTCGACCCTGGATCGAATCGACTCCCAATCAGAATCACATAACAACACCTGGGCCATCACTGCGTTTACAGGATCCGATACCGCTGCTGCGAAGTTCGATTTGAGCCCCGCGGAGGTATACCTTGAGAGCAACAGCGAGTAGGTCGACGGCATCATCTGGACCAGACCCCGAGCGCCCGCGCTACTGATGGAGTATGAATACGCTTTGTCTCGATTAGTGCCTATTATTGTAAGAACCCGTTCGATGAGCGGCTTGGCCGCGCCGGCGCTCTTAAACTCGCTCGGGTCTATATGCTCATTTAGCAGCAGCACGCGCAGGATTTCTTTCGGAATCACATCGACGACTCTTCGTCCAGGAAAGGCTCGCGAGAGCACCCCCCGATCGCGGAGACGTGAGTAGGCCTTATCGATAAACCCGTTCTTTACTTCTATGCCGCGGTTTATTACTTCTTCGGTTTTTATCTCACCGGAGTACGGAGTGTAGACTGCCTCAATCACAAGTTCACCCGGACCAAACCGATTGCCCTCATTTGAAACAGGGTATTTGACGGCTACGACCCTCCCGCCCGGCGGATCTACGCAGGCAATATCGGAGTTGATACCGTTCTCACGGCGCATTGATAGGATGAAGCCAGGAGTGAGTACTTCAAAACCCGGGTCGCGCTTGATTGCCCGGGCGATTCGGATCTCGCCCTGCGCGTCAAGAATCGCAAGAGCCATCTCGCGGCCGACGATCCCAGTTACCGGAACGTCCTGGTACTTGCGCCGGCCGATCCGAACGCGCCGGGTACCTACGGTCCCCATAATCATCTGGACCGATTCCTTCTTGAGCTCGTCCCTTCCCTCTTCGATCTGTTTTAGAAGGCTCTTAGAGGGTTCGAATGTTCGCGCGTCAAATCCGAAGGTACTGATGAGCAGAGTAACAACGAAAACAACAACATTGGTCATCCAGCGGGTCTCCAACTAAACGAGGGTCAAACGATGTAATACTAACAAGGGCGACTCTTTATTCTCAATACCTTTCTCAGTCGGCAAGATATTCGCAACAACTGGACGAACGCTCGAAGCAGCGTTTAGAGCCACGCACTCGCACCCTCGCACATCCGCTTGCGCGCCGATGGAGAGCAATGTACCTTGCCTGTTGTTAAACGGGAGGAGCGAAACCCGGTTTCAATTTATGCCCCAGTTCGAAACGATAAAAGCATTTGTAACCCAGCACGCTACCCAGTGGGCCGTCGCTTTGCTCGTCTTACTGATAGGCGTGCTGGCGTCGAAACTGAGCAGACGATGGCTGAGGAAGATCCTTGATCGCAGTCGTGTTCGCGATGACTTCCTGCTCAAAGACTTTTTTCTGCGCTCCGTATCACTTTCAATACTGCTCACTGCGACCCTGATTGCGCTTGAAAAGGTCAACGTCCCGATAACATCGATTATCGCCGGTTTGGGGGTCACCGGTTTGATCCTCGGCTTTGCCCTCAGAGACACTCTCGCGAACTTCGCCGCCGGGCTGCTCTTGTTGATCTATAGACCGTTTCGGGCTGGCGAGCTTATCGAAGTGGAGGGTGCGCACGGGGTCGTCGAAGAACTGACGATCGTCAATATGCAAATGACCACGGTGGACGGCGTTCGCGTCATCTTGCCGAACTCAAAGGTTTGGGGCTCCAAGATCATAAACTACTCGCTCACCCAACGCCGTCGTTTGGAGCTGACGGTAAAGGTTCGTGAGGAGGATGTCGAGAATGCCATTCAGGCTATTTCTGAAGCCTTAGCTCATGACTCCAGAATCCTGAAAACCCCTTCCCCCTCGATAAATGTGGATTCCCTGGCAGACAACGCGGCTACGCTGACCATCTGGGCGTGGGCAAATCCCGGTGACTTCCAAAACGTAAAAGCGGACGGCTACATTCGATTACTAAAACGCCTCAATGAAGCCGAATTGCAGATCGTCTGAGCCGGCGCTCGGCCTTCCGAGACTCTTGCTATTTTCCCTGCAGTTCAGCTATATCACACGTTAGCAATTCTGTTAGCCCCGGAAAGCCCCTAAAGTTTTTCAGCGAGAAGAGCTCGTGACTAACATCATCACTAAGATCAGCTTGATGTGTCTGGGACTGTTCGTTGCGCTGACAAGCGGAACACTTGCGAACAGGACAGCTTCGGGACTTTCCTTTTCTGATGACGATTTGATAGTCGGCGCCAGGGCGATTGTCACAGGACGGGTTCTCTCGACTGCATGTCGCCTGGATTCGGACGATGATCGCATTTTCACATACATCAAGATCAGGGTTGCGCAGACCCTAAAGGGCGACATCGGGAGCCGCGACATTGTACTAAAAGAGGAGGGCGGCGAGGCGGAGGGCCAGGGCAGCATGATATTCGGCACGCCCAGTTTTTCAGTAGGTGAGCGGGTGTTTCTTTACCTTGATACGTGGCGTGACGGCAGTCTTCGTGTTCATCAGATGTCTTTCGGAAAGCTATCAGTGGTCGATTCTGGGGGCGGTCGCGAAACGCTAGTTCGCGCCGAGCAAAGCTGCGGAGCAATGCTCGAACGAATGCGACACCACCCGCACTCCGTCGACTCCCCTTCCGACAGTCCGGATTTCCTCGAGTACACCCGTGTCGTGCAAACGAGACTCGAAGCGCTCGCAAATCGCTCGCGTGCGTTTCAACTCGAGCACTATAGCGACGTTCGGCTTTTGCATGAGCCTCCCGAGTATCAGGAAGCCATCGCGAGGCGAGAGGTTCATCCGCAGTTCAATTTGCTATACCCGGTGACGTCCGTGCGTTGGTTCGAGCCCGACAATCATCAACCAATCACTTTTTATATCAATCCCGAAGGTGCGCCTAATGCCCAGGTTATTGAGAATGTGGACGCAGCGCTGACAGCGTGGTCAAACGTTGAGGGCTCTGCTTTGCGGCTGGTGAACGGAGGTCCACGCAACGTTTGCAGCACGCAGCGAACGGTGAATGTGATTGCCTTCAACAACTGTGACGGTCGATTCGCCCCCAGCGCAGCAGATTGCTCTCGTATAATTGCGTTGGGAGGTCTCCGATGGACAAGCGGGGTGACGCGGCTGGTCAACGGCCAGACTTATGTACCGGCTGAGTACGCGTTTATTTCGTTCAACCCCTACTCGTTTTGCAGCTTTGCCAATAATTGCGATCTTAGAGAAGTTGCTACGCACGAGCTGGGTCACGCGCTCGGGTTGGGTCACGCGCAGCATCTCGAGGCCACAATGTTCGGGTCGGCGCATTCTGACGGACGTTGTGCGTCACTAACCGAAGATGACGTAAACGGAATCGCATTTGTCTATCCTATAAACGACCGCGGATCCCGTCCGCTTGCCATCGAGAGCGTTTCGCCGCTTCCCAATGCCGTCAAGCTCGTTGGTGGGATTGTGGTTCTGACATCTTCCGGAGGCGTCTTGCCGCACACCTGGAGCGTTGTGGACTTTCTGGGCAGGCCCCCGACGAACATGAGCTTGAGCTCCAGCGGTATCATCTTCGGATCGCCAAGCGAAACGGGAACGTTTAGTTTCACGGTTCAGGTAAACGACGGTGCAGGGGATTCGTTGCAGAGGCGGTTCTCGATGACAGTTCGAGAGCCATTGCAATACGACTCACAATTCATAATGCAGACTATCGTCCCCCCTGTTCGGGCGGGCCAGCAATTCAGCGTGCTGATGAAATGGCTCAATAGCGGCTATGAGATCTGGGATGCCTCGGTCAAACCCGCAGCCCAGAACCCAGCCAATAACACAACGTGGCGCGCCAGCGTTGCACCGTCTGCGGGGTTTACGCTCAAAGGGCTGCCCCGCGAAATCAGACTCACCGCCATCGCTCCTCGCACTGCAGGCACGTATGACTTTCAGTGGCAGTTGTTTCAGGAAGGCCGGGGGTTCTTCGGTCAACCTTCTGCTAATCTCAAAATCACCGTCTTGCCCGGCCCGCCATCCATCGACAGCCCGGATCCACCACAGGGATATGTTGGATCTCCGTTTGTCTATCAGCTCACTGTTGGCGGCGGCACACCGCCCTTTGTCTGGACAATAGCGAATGGCTCGCTGCCTTCCGGATTGGGACTGGATCGGTTGACGGGTTTGATATCAGGCATTCCGACGGCGATCGGAAATTCATCCTTTACAGCGCAGGTGACCGATTCCGAATCGCGTTCGTTCCAGAAGCAATACTCGGTAACAGTGGCACCCGCGTCCACGTTGCTGCGACTCAACGTCGCGGCCTCGCTTCAAACAGTCGTTGGCGCGCCTGTTAACTATCAGCCGGAGGCCACAGGCGGAACGCCACCTTACGACTGGTCACTCACCAGTGGAGCACTTCCCTCGGGAATGGCGTTCAACGTCTTCAGTGGCGCGCTCTCGGGTACCGCGGCAGTCAGCGGCGAATACAACATTACGATTTCTGTACGAGATCAGAGGGCTCAGAGCGCAAGCGGATCGATACAGATCAGAGTGATTGAGCCCGAGCCCCCTCCGGTAATAACCAAAGTCAAATACAGAGTAGGCAAAGGCAAACTGGTCGTGAGCGGAGATCGAATCGCGCCCAATGCTATTTTGCTTGTTGATGGAGTACAGGTATCGGGAACATTGGATTCGGGCGTCCTGATTGCTAAGCATGTAGCTTTGGCTTCAGGAAGTCACCAGATCCGAGTTGTGAATCCGTCAGGAGTCTCATCGCAAGCCTACAGCATCACGGTGGAATGATGGGTGACACAAATCACAAGGCAGAAAGCAGAAAGCACAAAGCAGAAACCTTTGTCTTCTGGTTTGAGACAGTGAAAACGGGCTAGAACGCAAAAAGGGCGGGCCGAAAGGCCCGCCCTTTTTGCTTAGACCACTACCAGCTCCACTCAAATGCTAAACACCGGCATAAGAGTGGAGGCCGGGAATAATAAAGCTCACCCCAAGCCAGGTGAATATCACCAGCGCGAATCCCAGCAGCGCAAAGTACGCGCTGCGGCGTCCACGCCAGCCGTGCGCGATACGCGTGTGCAGAAAGCCTGCGTAAGACATCCACGCAACCAATGCTCCGACTTCCTTTGAGTCCCATCCCCAGTAACGCCCCCACGACTCATTTGCCCACACCGCGCCAGTGATCAGCAGCAACGAAAGCAACGGGAAAGCCACGCCCACTGTTCTATAAAGCAGCGAATCGATAGTCTTAAGCTCGGGCAGCGCCGTCAAAAGCTTCTCGCGCTTCCACGAGAACAGCGCAACCAGGAGGAGCGCAACGAACAATCCAATCAGCGCCCCAAACTCTACCGGATTCGATGTCATGCTGAGTTTCAGGCTCGACTGGTTCTGTTGCACCCAAGTCTGTGCTTGTTCGGGCGTGAGGCTTTGTTGAGACTGCTCGCCCATCCACACGGCAAAGGCGGGATACTCACGCGCCGGGATGTGTTGCGCCGGATTGTCCAGAGTCTTCATCTGGAAGAAAAGAACCACGACGACTAAAGTCTGTAACACAACAGCCCCGTGAAAGAGTCTCCAACCCCACACCCTCGCCTTCTCGTCCTTATTAAAGTGATCAAGGGCGAAAAGCGCTACGGACAACACAAGAACAAGAAGCGTCAGAAGCATCAGCGGACCAACCATCGGCAACTCAGCGCGCAGCGGAAGCGAACTCTTTTCCAATGCGAGGTTGACTGTGTACTGACCCCGGAAGACTTCGAAGGCGCTCGCTGTGCCAAACCCAAGCATTACCAGCGTAAGCAGGCCATAGAAACCGGTCCATATCGCCACGCCTTCAAATCGAATTCCGTCTTTGAGGAGATAGGCGAACGCGAGTCCGAAGCTCACCAGGCAAACACCGTAACCGATGGTTGCTATTGAAACGTGAATCGGTCTCCAATAGCTGTCCAGGATCGGCGGCAATGTGCTTATGCCGCTGCCAAGCATCATGCCAAGCGCGAGAACTACCACCAGGATTGGCATCGACATCGCCCCTAGCGCCATATATTTTGGCTTGCGAATAACCACTAACGTCGTCAACGCCGCTCCCGCCGCAAAGCCCAGCGTCAGAGCGTACAGATTATCAAGCGGGAAATAGCGCCAGAAACCGTTGATGCCGTCCTTCCATCCTTCCTTGTCGCCCGCTTCGATCCAACGAACCATCCAGCCCGTCAAGTTGAAGCAATAACCCAGCGCAACAGTTATTAACCCCAGTTTGGCCAGAATGTTTTCCTTCACAAAGATATTGGTCACTAGCAAGACCGAGGCGCAGATGTAGCTGATCAACGCGAGCATTATCAACGCGTCACAATAGATGAAGCCGACAGGTCGGCCTGCCTGATATCGCACCGCGATCAACAGGATCGTCCCAAGGATCGGAAGCACGACCGGCAGAAAGCCCTTGACCTTTTCTGGAAGCGTAAGCTCCAACTCGGGCACCATCGCTTCGTCACGATTAATGACTCTACTCATTTTTTGACCCTCCCGTAACAGACTGCACCAGCGAATTGAACCGGCCTTCGAAGGCAGGCCTGTTCCGGTTTGTGTTTCCACCAAAGTGAATCTGTGAACCTATCCCGTTCGGCTCTATTACAGCCCACACCCTTTGATGGGAGAAAAAGAATACTCCGCACAATGCCAGAATCAGCAGGGTGAACCCGATGTAAACCGGCGTGCGTCCCGGATCATACTGAATCGTCAGCGTGTGAGTAAGGGATACCTTTTCGAAATCTCTCAAGACAACTTTGTTCCCGTTAACCAATAGCGGATTTTCACCGCCGTCTTTGGCTACCTTGTCGTTGGCCTTAGACAAGTACTTATCGGAAAGCTGAGGATTGAAAGCAAAGGCCATCGTTCGCTTGCCGTCGGGTCCTGTGACTTCGAGTTGAGCCGTCGGATTGTTGTAGTCTCGGGACAATGTCGTCGGTCCTGAATCGTCGATGTCGAAATCCGGGTAGAAATCCACGTACCGAACAGTACCGATACCGGGAACATCCGCGGAGCCGTTGCGAGCTATCGTAACGGGCGGTAAAGGCATCCCGCCGGCCGCCGGTTCGAATGTAACCGTTATCTTACGAGCGTTGCCTACGGGCAGAAATGAGTTCTGAAAGAATCGATACCCGCGATAGTCGCCGACGTTGTTCAGATGAACCAGCATGTCCTGAGTTAGGTTGCGCTCCTTGTCAACTATTCTTATGTAACTCAGCCAATCGATTGTGTTCTGATTGTCGAGGCCGCCTTCCTCCCTGATCAGCTTCTGCTGAAGATCAGTGCACTCGATCTGGAATGGAAGCACCGCCTGGGATTGCCTTGCGCCATCAATCGTGATTTCACTTGTCGCAAACCTATCCCCGGTTCTGCCCGGTTTGATCTCCATCGACCCGCCGACGCCGTAACGGCTTGTCAGGAAGCCCCCAGTGAAAATCGTTAGCAGCGCCACGTGCACAACATAAGCGCCCAGTCGATTCCATGGACTGCGTTGAGCGAAGACCGTGATTCGATTGTTCTCTTCATTGATGCGACCGCGGAATCCGTGCTTTCGCCATGCCGTTCGTACCTTCTCAGCGACTCCCTTCGGATCAGCGTGATCGAAAACTTCCGCATTGAACATCTGCGCGGCGATAAATTTCGGCGAGGCGGTCAGCTTGGGTTTGCGTATGTATTGCCACGCCGCCGGAAACCGATCGATCGAGGCGAGGATGATGTTCAGGCCGGTGACAGCCAGCAGCAACGTGAAGTATCTCGAGCGATAGATGTCGAAGAACCCGAGCCAGCCATAGACCAGCTTTTGGGCGGGCTTCAGATTCGCGTAATACTTGTCGAAACCATCGACGTTGACCTGCATTACCAGCATTCCGATCATGCAGCAAAGGAGCAGGGTGCTTAACATCACCAGGCCGAATTTTACCGAACTGAGCAAACGGAGCACTTTGTCGAGCACGGAATCGCTCTTTTTGGTGCTCATCTTGACAGCCGGCGCGGCCGAAGGCGGACCTTCGTTTGTAGAAGCTAGTTCAGTTTCAGTTGTGGCCATACTTGAGTCTCGGTATGAATTGCTTTGGTATACAACCAGGCGAATTCTAGCAAGCGCTCTTTTCGCGTGTCAACGCACTCGCATTTCAAACTAAGAACAACTGCTCATATTAAAGTCTATGCTACTTCTTTGGCTCGGACGGCCGAATCTCTACCTGACTAATTAAGGCTCGCGGGTCCATCTCGAGTAAGTTGATCACCGTTGCCGCTACGTCTTCTGGCGACAGTTTCCACGTCTGCGTCGGATCCTGGCCGCCGCCGCGACTAAAGCTGGTATTCACCGACCCGGGCATAAGGTGGCTGACACGAATGTGATCAAACCGTACTTCCTGCATCAATGCTTCCGAAAAGCCCACCAGGGCAAACTTTGATGCGCAATAAGCCGCCGAGCCTGCGGATGCGTGCTTACCGGCCAAGCTCCCAATATTGATGATATCGCCGCCCCCATTTGCCTTAATCAACGGGATTGCCTCGCGGCAACAATAAAATACGCCCGAAATATTAGTTTCTATTGTTGCATTCCATTCCTGCACCGACATCTGCTCGATGTAGCTGCGCGAGCCAATCCCGGCATTGTTAACCAGGATGTCGAGCGATCCAAAGGCATGTCTCACACTCTCGAACAGCGAGTGAACCTCATCATGACTCCTGACGTCGCACGCTGCACCGTGGACCCGATCCGGGTGCTCGCGATTTAGATCGGAAACTATCCGCTCGACATCTGCTTCATTCCGAGAACAGATAAACACACGAGCGCCGCGGGCGAGCAGGGCCCGGGAAACGGAAAGCCCAATCCCTCGAGTGGCGCCGGTTACAACCGCTGTTTTGTCCCGAATATCACCCATGAAACTGCAGATCCCCTTCAGTTACTCCTGGGGCACAAACGAGTATCCAAGCCGGCGGGCGAGACGGTAAACGAGGGGTATCGGTAGTCCAACCACGTTGTAATAGTTCCCCGCGACTTCGTCGACGAACAGCGCGCCAAGCCCTTGAATCCCATAAGCGCCGGCTTTATCCATGGGCTCGCCGGTCCTCACATACCATTCGATCTCAGCCTCGGTAACCGCCGCAAATTTGACAAGAGTCTTTTCGTAGTCGGCGACTTCGTGCCGCGTTTCGCAGTCGTACAACGCCACACCTGTCAACACGGCGTGCCACCGTCCCGACAACTGTCTGAGGAGCTTGCGCGCGTCGGCTTCGTTTTCAGGTTTCCCAATGAGCCCGCCGTCCAACACCACCACGGTGTCCGCACCTATGACAAGTCCTCTTTCGCGTCCGCGCGCGACGGCGATAACTTTAGCCCTTGCGATGCGTGTGATATAATCGGCCGGTGCCTCATCAGGATGGGGCCGCTCCTCGGCCTGGCTGGGTGCCAACTCGAAGTCGACGCCGATTTGCCTGAGCAGTTCGGCGCGCCGTGGAGATGCGGAAGCTAGTACAATTCTAGGCTCTCTTGCAGACATAATATCGGTTAGCAAATAGTGGGTGAAAGCTCTGCTATAGCGACTGAGCCCTGGCTTCACGAACACTCATTAATTGGAGGAAGCTTTGCGTCGAAAAATCTCTTTGCTGATCATGGTTGCTTTTGTGGCCGCGCTCGCGGTGATCAACAACGGCTGTTCTCGTTCCGGCGACTCCGAAAGTGAAGATGACAGTGTTAGTTTTGACCTGAACGATCCAAAGATAAGAGAACGGCTAGGCGAAGACGACGGCTATGCGCTCGCAATCATGTATGGCGCAGACATTCACGGCAGCCTGGAAACATGTGGCTGACCGAGCCACCCTATGGGTGGACTGGCACGGCGTGTCAGCTATATCAAAGCATTCAGGCTCAGATCGAATTCGGAAGTACCGGCGCTTTCCGTCGACGCGGGCAACCTGTTTACCGATGATCGTTTCAGTGCAAACCAACTACCCGCCGAGGTTATGACAAAAAACAAATGGGTAGTCAAGGGGTACGGAGATTTTCATCACGATGCGGCTAATATCAGCTACCTGGACCTTCCCTACCTCGGCGAGCTGCTGAAGAAGGAGGGTTTTGACAAGCGGCTTGAAGAGTATCCCTTTATACAACGACTGGTCTCCGCGAACATTCACCCGATGGGCGATCAACATCGCGAACTTTTGCCCTACGTAATTCGCGAAATTACCCTCAAACGAGGGGCGGCGGGCAAAAAAGTGAGAATCGGTGTGGTCGGGTTTTCCGAACCAAAACCAACCGCTCCAAATGGGGTAGAAACGGTCTACGCCGGCTTCCGCATAGACGATCCGTTTGAGGCCGCCAAGAAGGTACTGCCGGAGCTGAAAGGAAAAACCGACTTCATAGTCGCACTTGCATATATGGACATGGCCTCGGCTCAAAGACTCGCCACCGAGAACCCCGAAATCGACACCATCATTGGTGCAAGACAGACGAGCTCCATGGATGAGCCTCAACACTTCAATCAAGCGACAATCACTTATGCCTATAACCAGACAAAGTATCTGGGCGAGTTGCGAGTGTACGTGAGGGGTGACGGAAGCGCCGAAAATCAAATCAACCGCTATGTGGCCCTTGATTCCACGATACCGGATGACCCATCGGCGTTGGATGTCGTAACCGCCGCTCACACCGAATTCACAAAGGAGCAAAGCGATAACGCGACTGCAGCCGCCTCGTTAAGACCCAGCACCTTGATTGGTGGGGGAGAATCTCCGTATGTGGGCGTTGAAACCTGTGCAGGTTGTCACGAGAAAGAGAACGAAGTGTGGGTCAACAGCCGGCACGGGCACGCGATGGCGACGCTCGAGAAAAAGAATCAGCAGTTCGACAACGAATGCGTTGGGTGTCATGTGGTGGGCTTTCAAAAAGGCGGGTTTCAATCACTTTACACCACGCCGCAGTTTGCCAACGTCCAATGCGAAGAATGTCACGGGCCAGGACGCGCACACGCAAGCAACCCCGGGAAAGGCTACGGCTTCGTGGCGACTCCGGTCGGCTGCATGCAATGTCACAAGGAACCGAATGATCCGCATTTTGACTTTGCGGTCTACTGGCCCAAGATTAAACACTGATTAGTCTGAACATAGGTCCTATACGTCCTATAGGTCCTATATTTGGACAACGGACCACTGACTACTCATTGACCTCCGATGCTGACCGATCTGTTGATGCTGGTTCCGCAGATGCTTCGCCACGCCGGGGACTCCGATGAGGTGCGAGAGCAAGCAGTGTTTGCAGCGTGGCTGGTGGCCGTCGGCGGTCCTATTCGCAAGGTTACCGCGCCCGTTCGCCTCGAAAGAAAGACATTGCTTGTAGCAGTCCCCGACGTAACGTGGCGAACCCAACTGATGAGCATGCGCGGGCAGGCTTTGTTCAAGTTGAATTCCCTGCTTGGCGCTCCGCTGGTTACTGCGATCGAGTACGTGGTAAACCCGGATCTGATCGTTCGCGAAACCACAGCCCCGCCCGAAGTGAAGTTCACTGCCCCCGACAAACAGGCGTTGCCGCTGCGCGCGCAAGCTGACAGAATCGCGGATCCGGAAATCCGGGAAACATTCCTGCGCGCCGCTGGAAAGTGTCTCGAAAGAAGAAACAAGCAATGACTGCGACGGCAAAAGACAAGTCAGAAGTTGTCATCGAAATCATCGATCTCACGAAGGACTACGAAGTTGGATTTCTAAAGAAGCGAAGGGTGCGCGCTCTTGATCAGCTGAATCTTGAGGTGCATCGCGGAGAAATATTTGGATTCCTCGGCCCAAACGGAGCCGGCAAGACAACGACGCTAAAGCTGCTGATGCGTCTGATCTATCCAACTCAGGGTAGCGCCCGGATACTCGGTCATCCGGTTGACGATGTCTCTACCAGGTCGCGGCTGGGTTACCTCCCTGAGAACCCATACTTTTACGATTACCTGTCCGGGCGGGAGTTGCTGGAGTACACCGCTGCGCTGTTTGGGGTCCCCGCGGCGCAAGCGAGGCTTCGAGGAAAGGAGCTTCTTGGATTGGTTGGTCTTGATCAGGACCGCGCCAACCGCCAACTCCGAAAGTACTCAAAAGGCATGCTTCAACGCATTGGGATTGCACAGGCTTTGGTCAATGATCCGGAGATCGTCTTTATGGACGAACCGATGTCCGGTCTGGACCCGATTGGAAGACGAGAAGTAAGGGATTTATTGCTGTCTCTTCGATCGCAGGGTAAGACCGTCTTTTTCTCGTCGCACATCTTATCGGATGTCGAGGCATTGTGCGATCGAGCGGCGATCCTCAGCCGCGGCAAGCTTGTCCGCTGCGGTACCGTGCAGGAGCTTACGGGGATTGATGACCCTGCGGTGGAAATCGTCGCCGTGGGAATCGATCCGTCTTCCCTCGACAGGTTTGCACAGACGGTTTCGTCATTGCAGTCGGCCACGGCGACACCAAACGGCGTACATCTGGTGCTTGCAGATGAAAGCGAAATAGATGATACGCTGGCTCTGATTCGGAACTGCGGAGGCAAGCTGGTTTCGCTGAATCCGCGCCGGTCGTCCCTCGAAGATATTTTTGCCGACAGTGAGCGGCTCCCGTAGACTGTTTTTAGTGTACGTGCGTTTGCTACATGGGATCCCTTCGATTAACCATCGCGCCGTTCTCTGCGTCTTAGCGAGTCTTGGCGTCTTTGCGCGAAACCGGCTGATTGTCGTCTTGCTTTTGCTTCTGCTCCTAACCGCCATAAGCTCGCCATCGCACGCTCAGGCTCCGAACCTGAATATTCTGATAGATGGCCTACAGCAAAAATACTCCCGAATGCAGGGGCTCGCAGCGAACTTCGTTCAAGTCTACGCCGGGGCCGACGGGCGTGTAATTCGGGAGACTGGTCATTTGTTGTTGAAGCGGCCAAGAAAGGCTCGCTGGGAGTACGAGTCACCCGAACGAAAGCTTTTTGTCTCGGATGGCAAGAAGGTGTTCTTTTTTGTGTACGGAGAAAAAAACGCCACGGCTTCATCGATAAAGGAAACGGTAGACCCGCAAATTCCCTTTCTTTTCCTGCTTGGCAGAGGAGACCTTCGTCGCGATTTCTCTCGAATCGAGATCGCCGCGGGGGAGCCGTCGATAAACGCCGGCCACCTTGTGCTGCGGCTTTTCCCAAAGCGCGCGCCCGAGGAGTTCAAGCAATTGCTGGTGGAAGTCTCGCCGGGTACTTTCGACGTTCGCCGAATGGTTATTTTTGAACGTAGCGGAGCGAGGATGGAGTTTCTACTCTCGAACGTACGCGAGAACTTTGTGGCCCCCGACACCCAATTCCAGTTTACGCCACCACCGGGTGTCACGTTAAAACGCGGGGATTAAACTGTCACTTCACCTTCAATGAGTGGAGCTCAATCGTCACGTCTCGAATCTCCCAGGGTTCCGGGACGCCCTCGAGCGAAACTTCCACTCTCATTGTCTCACCTGGATTGAGCTCATCCCTGGTATTCGGCACGGGGGTGATGATCTTCTCCCTGATCAACTGACCACCCGTTCCGATCACCGTTGCTTTGAGCTGAAGGGCGATAACCGCTCTGTCGCCGGTATTCTCGACCTTGCCCTGAATTCGCACGTACCTGCCGGTTATTCTCTCACCATGAAACTTTTCGACGTTATTGATTGCCAGGTTGCCGGCATAACTATCAAACTCAAGCGCGCCGGAGTAGGCAAATTCGGTTTGTGCGGGCTTGCGGGCAAGCGAGGTGACCGCGATGATCAAAACGAGCACGGCCAGGATCGCCAGACCGCTCAAAATCATGATCGTCCGAGATCTGTCTTTCTCGGACTGTGTTGTGGGTTGCTCAAACATAGATTCCTCGACAGAGTATTGATGCCCGGCGGTGCGTCACGCACCAATAGTCATCTTTCCGATCAGCAGCGTGGGTGCCACCACGCTGCCCCTGAAATCAAGATCGTTACCAACCATCTCGATTGCGTTGAGCATCTCTTTAAGGTTTCCGGCGATCGTCACGCCCTGCACCGGAAATGTCAGCTCTCCGTTTTCTATCCAGATTCCCCCTGCTGATCTCGAATAATCGCCGGTTACAGTGTTAACGCCGAAACCAAGCAGTTCGGTAATCAACAGGCCTTTTGAAACCGATCGTATTATTTCTTCAGGCGAATAAGCTCCCGGTTCGATATACAAGTTTCCAGCCTCGACGCCTGGTGCTCCCGACAGCCCGCGGCCGGCGTTGGCGGTTGATCTCAGACCGAGCTTGCGCGCGGTGTAGCTGTTGAGCAGATAGCTTTCCAGCACCCCGCCGTTGATCACAACCGTGCGCCGCGTCGGAAGTCCCTCGCCGTCAAACGGCCTGGAACCGAGTCCGCGCGGCAGAACACCATCATCTATTACCGTGAGGCGCTTGCTCGCGATCTGTTCACCGAGTTGCCCGACGAGAAAACTGGCTTTTCTGAAGATCGATTCACCGGAAGCGGCGTTGAAAACATCACCGAGGAGATCTCGCGCCATGTTTGGTTCCAGCACAACCGGCACGGCTTGAGTTGGGACAGATCGGCTGCCAAGCTTACGCAATGTCCTTCTGGCAGCCATCCCGCCGATTTCCTCGGGGCTGTCCATCTCCGACAGCTTGCGGCGCACGTCGTACCAGTAGTCACGTTGCATCTTGCCGTCTTCAGCCGCGACGGGCACCGATGCCAGCGAGCACGATGTCGACCGAAACTCCCCCGCAAAACCTAACGAGTTAGCAAGAATCACCGAGCCATATGCTGATTCAAAGCCGCCCCCATCGAAGTTTGATATTTGGCTGCTGTACTCCTGAGCGGCTCGCTCGGCTCTAAGCGCCATCTCGATCTGATCTTCGGTTGATAGCCCAACTATAGCTTCGTCCCATAAGTCCAGATCCGGAATCGAAGTTGCCAATTCCTGGGGATCGGGAAGGCCCGCAGTATCATCGGGCGACGTGAGGCGAGCCAACTCGACCGCCTCCTCCATCAACGACGCCACCGCTTCGCGGCTAAAGTCCGAACCGGAGACAGAGGCTTGCCGTCCATCTATCAAGACTCTCAATCCGAGCCCCTGATCGGTTGATTCCTGTAACGTCTCGACTTCTCCAAGCCTGACCCCGACAGACAACTCCGTCCTCTGCCTGATAATTACTTCGGCAGCGCTCGCTCCTCGTTTCACCGCACCTTCTGCAATACTGGCGGCGAATTCTTTAGTTAGGTGAGAGTTCATTCAGAGTGGGTAGCTTGTCTGACGCCTCCTATACAAGCGCCTCTTTCTTATTTGCGAGACTTGGTTACTGCAAATGACGCGCCCCGGAGCGGTTCATATTTGTAAGTTAATTCTGTGTGCCTCCAACAGTCATCTCACTTATCTTTATTGTCGGAATTCCAACGCCGACTGGCACGTTCTGACCGGCTTTGCCGCAAACACCAACACCCGGATCGAGCTCCAGATCGTTGCCCACCGCTGTCACGTGTTTTAGCGCCTGCGGCCCGTTGCCGCGCAGCGTTGCGCCTTTGACCGGCGCGGTTACTTGTCCATCTTCGATCAGGTAAGCCTCGGACGCGCTAAACGCGAACTCGCCGCTGGTGATATCAACCTGGCCGCCCCCAAACTGAACCGCATAAAGTCCCCGCTTCACCGATCGAATAATATCCTCTTTGCTATCCTGCCCCGCCAGCATAAAGGTATTAGTCATCCGAGGCATCGGCATGTGTTTGTAGCTTTGTCTTCTTCCGTTTCCCGTTCGTGTGGACTTGGTCAATCCCGCGTTCAAATAATCGCTCAGGTAGGCTCGCAGAATTCCATTCTCTATCAGGACGGTTCGGCTCGTGGGTTCGCCTTCGTCGTCAATGTTGAGCGACCCGCGGCGGTCAGGAATCGTGCCGTCGTCGATCACGGTGCAAAGCTCCGAAGCAACAGGTTTGCCGATGAGCCCGCAAAAGGCAGAGGTCTGTTTTCGGTTGAAGTCGGATTCAAGACCGTGACCCACCGCTTCATGAAGCAGGATGCCCGGCCATCCGGGACCCAGCACCACTTCCATCGTCCCGGCAGGCGTAGCGATCGCATCCAGTTGGATGATTGCCTGACGCGCCGCTTCGCGAGCGAACTGTTCAGGCGCGCGCTCGCCTTCAAAGAAGTCTATGCCGATTCGGCCTCCTCCTCCCGAGCGTCCCACCTGGAGATTGCCGTCGTCATCGGCAATACAGGAAATCCCGAATCGCGCGAGCGGCTGAACATCGCCAACAAGACGTCCATCGGACGACGCTATCATCACATACTTCAGCTCGTCATTAACCGATGATTGGACCTCGCGAATCCGCGGATCAAAGCCTCGAGCCGCCCTGTCGGCGTGCTCAATCAATTCAATCTTCCGCGCCAGCTCAATGGACGAGACCGGAACCTTAACCGGATACGAATTTAATCTAGTAGGTGTCGCGTTCACGCCAGTGATCTGTGTACTCCCGCCGCTTCTGGCAATATGACTGGCGGTCTCCGCTGCACGCCGGATTGCGTCAAAAGCAACGTCATCCGTGTATGCGTAGCCCGTCTTGTCGCCAGTGATCACCCGTACGCCGACCCCCTGCGCGATCGACTTTGTCGCCTGCTTGACGATCTGCTCTTCGATGTTGACGCTATTGGCGACCCGGTACTCAAAGTAAAGATCCGCATAGTCGCCGCCTCGCGCCAACGCCGCTGAAAGCAACTTGTCGATATCGCCCTTGGTAAGACCGTATCGATCGAGAAAAAACCTGATCGCGTCAGTACTCATGCAGTCCTCTGAGATATGCCCATGCTGTCCCAGTTGCTTTGAAACTATGATACGTCGGCTCGCGCTCCGAGGTCTTCCGTAAATCTTATTTATCACCGACGTGAAGCGAGGCAACACCGCCAAACAGATTGTAGTATCTGACCTCTGAAAAACCAACTGTCCGCATCATCGCGGCCAACTCTTTTTGATCGGGGAATGCCTGGACCGAGTCCGGCAGATACTGATAGGCGAAACTCGACCCTGATACAGCG
>Ga0075418_10002296_pt1 | contig 21845 bp, 15 predicted proteins | sample SoiMetdeltSBSDD2_FD_81776 | JGI IMG/M metagenome (GOLD analysis project Ga0075418, IMG submission 81776) | Bulk soil microbial communities from a Populus tree surrounding site in Tennessee, USA - Soil MetaG P. deltoides SBSDD2 | ecosystem: Environmental > Terrestrial > Soil > Tree plantation...
CGCCGTTTTCCAAAACTTGATAGTATTATGCCACTCATTTCAATGTTCGGCATAATTTATTTTACAACGGTTACAACGGCTGCCGGTCGTGAAAACTTGATGAAGGTTGGCGTCCTGCTCTTCATCGCATCGGTTATTCATAATGCGGCTGGATATTTTTTTGGTTACTGGCTCAGCCGTTTTTTTGGAATGGATATCAATTCGAGCCGTACCATTGCGTTTGAAGTTGGATTGCAGAATGGCGGTATGGCGTCGGGTATTGCGGGCAGTATGGGCAAGTTGGGCACGGTTGGTTTGGCGGCTGCGGTTTTTAGTCCGTGGATGAATATCAGCGGAAGTATTTTGGCGAATTACTGGCGAAGGAGACCTGTTAACAATAAAGACAAAAACGTATGAAAAAGATCCTGAGCATAATTTCATTTTTTACCTGTTATCATTCGCAGGCACAAATCAATTATGCCAAACAAATGGCATCAACGATCATGAATCAATATAAGGATTCGATGGTGGTAAAAAAGTATGCCAGTCATTTGGAACAGGACAAACTGCCTGAAGGCAACCGTCCTGCTAATTGGAACTATGAAATTGGTGTAGTACTGATGGGGTTTGAACGTTTAAGTAAATACACAGGCGATACAATCTATTTGCAATACACAAAACATATCATTGATCATTTTATCAATGCTGAAGGAAGTATTCGTACTTATGTAATGGAAGAATATAACAGCGATTTCATTCCGCCGGCCCGCCAGTTATTGCATTTGTATGAAAGATATAAAGATGAGAAATATAAAAAGGCAGCAACGATATTGCGTGAACAGATAAGTTGGCAACCACGTAACAAAATCGGTGGCTTCTGGCATAAATTAAAATATCCAACCCAAATGTGGCTGGATGGTTTGTATATGCTTGAACCATTTTATGCTGAGTATTCCGTGATCAATGATCAGCCACAATATTTCAATGACATCATCAATCAATTTGTGTGGATGGAAAAATATAGTCGTGATGCAAAGACGGGTTTACTCTATCATGGTTGGGATGAAAGTAAACTGCAGCGATGGGCAAATCCACAAACAGGTTTGTCGCCTGAGTTCTGGAGCCGCAGTATGGGTTGGTATATGATGGCGCTGGTGGATGTGCTTGATTTCATTCCTAAAAATCATCCTCGTCGTAATGAACTCATAAATATTCTTAATCGTTTGTCGGCAGCGATCATAAAATTCCAGGATGCAAAATCAGGAGTATGGTGGCAGGTGACTGATAAAGCCGGGAAAGAAAAGAATTATTTGGAATCATCTGGTACCGCCATGTTTGTATTTGCATTGGCAAAAGCAGTGCGGTTAAAATATATTCCGCAGTCTTTTAATGCAGCACTACAAAAAGCATATAATGGAATGATCAAAGAATTTGTGAAGGAAGATGCAAATGGACAGTATCATTATATGCAGGCTGTGGCGGGTGCTGGACTTGGTGGCATACCTTACCGCGATGGTAGTTATGAATATTATGTGAATGAACCAAAGCGGGATGACGATTTAAAAGCCATCGGGCCATTTATACAAGCATGTATTGAAATGGAGTTGTTGAAAAAGAAGTAAGAAAATTATGTTACGAGCTTTAGCAATACTATCAACATCGTTGCGTCGCACTTTTGTACGTTCGTATCGCTATTGAGCAAATTATGAAGCATCATTTGATGAAGAAAAGAACTTACATATCACTTTTAGTTTACTTACTACTCACTACTCATTACTCACAATCACAGCTAGTAGACAAAACCCCTGCAGCGGTCCCCGTTGCTCCATCCATTTATAATCGTGAACCATACGAAGACCCACAGATAAGTGGCATCAACCGCGATGCATCACGAGCAACAGCTTATTCATTTGCCACTATTAACGATGCCTTAAAAGGTGACAGGGAAAAAAGCGGAAGATATATTTCATTAAATGGAGATTGGGATTTTTCATTTGCACTCAAACCCGGTGATGAACCTGAAGATTTTTATAAAAGCAAAGTAAGTGGTTGGAAAAAAATCCCTGTTCCTTCAAATTGGGAGATGCAGGGCTATGATAAACCAATTTATAAAAGTGCCGTATATCCATTCCGCCCAGTGAATCCTCCTTATGTTCCGAAGGATTATAATGGTGTCGGTTGTTATCAAAGAACCTTTAGCATACCTGCAGACTGGAAAAGTAAAAATATCAGTTTGCATTTTGGTGGAGTTAGTTCTGCTTACAAAGTCTGGCTGAATGGCAAATTTGTTGGTTACGCTGAAGACAGTTTTCTTCCTTCTGAGTTTATGATCACGCCTTATTTACAGGAAGGAGAAAACATTTTATCCGTTTGGGTGATCAGGTGGAGCGATGGAAGTTTTTTAGAAGACCAGGACCAATGGCGTCTAAGCGGCATTCATCGTGAAGTGTATCTGCAAGCCGAGCCTAAATTAAGAATTGCAGATTTCTTTTACCAAACCAAACTGGATAAAGAATATAAAGATGCTCTATTGGGTATTCGTCCACGGATTGAAAATTTAACCGGGCATGAAATGCCGGGGTATGTTTTAAAAGCACAAGTCTATGATGAATCGGATAAACCAATATTGAATCAGCCGTTGGAAAAAAAGGTTGATGATATCATCAATGAAATTCATCCGAGACTGGACAGAGTGAAATTTGGTTTGCTGGAAACAGCTGTTGTCAATCCCAGGAAATGGAGCGCGGAAGAACCTAACTTATATAAGCTGGTGTTGAGTCTGGAAGATAGTGTTGGTAACATAGTCGAGGTAAAAACATGTAAGCTTGGTTTTCGGTCTATTGAATTTAGAAAATCAGACAGCAAACTACTCATCAATGGCAAGCTCACTTATTTATATGGAGTTAATCGTCCGGATCATCATCCCACAAAAGGCAAAGCATTATCAAGAGAAGATATATTGCAGGATATAAAAACAATCAAGCAATTTAATTTTAATTGTGTTCGTCTTTCGCATTATCCAAGTGACCCGTATTTATTAGACCTGTGTGATGAGTTTGGCATTATGGTAATTGATGAAGCAAATTTGGAAACGCATGGATTAGGTGGCAAATTAAGTCATGATGCCAACTGGGCCGGTGCCTATATCGAACGCATTAGCCGGATGGCATTAAGGGATAAGAATCATCCGTCAATTATTATGTGGAGTTTGGGTAATGAAGCAGGCAGTGGTCCCAATCATGCAGCAATGGCAGGATGGATAAAGGATTTTGATATCACAAGACCATTGCACTACGAACCCGCGATGGGCAGTCCGAAAGAAGAAGGATATATTGATCCGAGCCATCCAAACTATTTAAAAAGTAATGACCATTCGCATCGTATTCAAAATCCGCTTGACCAGTATTATGTTGATGTGATAAGCAGGATGTACCCGGCATTATACACTGCACCGCTTTTAGCAAATCAGGCAAATGGTGATCATCGTCCTATATTCTTTTGCGAATATGCACATGCAATGGGGAATAGTGCAGGCAACATCAAAGAATTCTGGGACCAATGGAGAAACACACCCAGAATAATCGGCGGTGCAATCTGGGAATTCAAAGACCAGGGATTATTAAAAAAGGATTCAGCAGGAGTTGAATATTATGCTTACGGTGGTGATTTCGGCGAAAAGTATTTTGACAATTTCACGATCAAGGGACTTGTAAATGCTGATGGCAAACCCAAAGGTGCAATGTATGAATGTAAAAGAGTATTTCAACCAATACAAGTTCAATGGGCTGACTCAAGCAAAGGATTAATAAAGATCATTAACCGAAGTGAAGTAAAGAATGTAAATAAATATAGTGCTGTATTGGAGATCAGAGAAGATGGAAAAGTAATGCTGAATAAACAAATTGGAGGCATTGATATCACGCCTGCCTCTGAAACTACTTTTCCAATCGCACTATGGTTGCCTAAAATGAAACCATCCTCTGAGTACCATGCAACAATTCGATTTGTGTTGATAAAAAATCAACCGTGGGCTTCGAATGGATTTGAGATCGCAAGCAATCAATTGAGAATTGATAATGATTCCAGGGTGCTGATAAAACAAAATTTTGATGCGCCAATAGCTTTCAAAGAAAATAACTCAACTATTCAATTGACTGGAAAAAACTTCACGATAAATTTTAGTAAAACGAATGGTGCATTGACTACTTATTTACAAAACGGAAAAGAGCAGTTGAAAACCCCTTTATTGCCACATTTTACGCGTCCTCAAACAGATAACGATAAACGTGGTTGGAAAACACATAGGGTGTTAAAGCAATGGTATGATGCCGTTCCAAAACTGGTTAACATTAGCGTTGGTAAATTCTCCGGCCATAAAGGAAATGGACCTGTTATTACCAGCGTTTATTCTTTGATTCATGATAGTGTATCTGTTTCAGTCAGCTATTATGTATACGGCAGTGGTATAATACAGGTAGATTATAACCTGGAAGTTAAAAAGGGATTGTCAAATATTCCAAGAGTCGGTATGAAAATGGGAATTGAAAGAAACTATGATAATATTGAATGGTTTGGTAAAGGCCCATTCGAAAATTATATTGACAAAAACTATGGAGCAGATGCGGGGGTTTATGATTTGCCGATCAAAGATTTCATGGAGAACTACGTAGTACCGCAGGAAAATGGCAACCGCACCGATGTAAGATGGATGTATTTAAGCAACCCGAATACTAAGGATGGATTATTGATCGTTGCAGATAGTTTGCTTAGCATGAGTGCGTGGCCCTATACGGAAGAGAATATTCAAAATGCAAAACATACCAACAAGTTAAAAGATGCTGGTTACATAACCTTGAATATTGACCTGATGCAAATGGGTGTCGGTGGTAATGATAGCTGGAGCGATGTCGCAGCTCCGCTGGAACAATATCAAATTAAAGCACAACCATATCATTATAGTTTTTATATTGTTCCTTTTAATTCAAAAATAAAAGGTCCTGAAACAAGAGCTAAAGAGATTAAATTTTAATGAGCAACAAATTTGTAGAGGCTAAAGCCTCAAAACATATTCAATTTTTATTTGCCCCGGTCTTGAGGCCGGGGCAATGGAGATTTTTTTTCTCCTGGACTTTAGCCCATCTTATATACATGGCTGTATCTGCTCAGAAAGAAGTGCCACAGGAAGTGATGCAAAAAATATATGCCGAAATAAGGACTCCATACAAATACGGATTGGTCATCACTCCTGAAAATGATTCAAAGAAAATAGATTGTCCGTCTGTTTTTCGCAAAGGAAGACAGTGGTACATGACTTATATTTTATTCGATGGTCGTGGTTATGAAACCTGGTTGGCAAAAAGCAAAAACTTGTTAGATTGGAAGACAATAGGCCGCATCATGAGCTTCGGCGATACAACAAATAAAGAGAATGTAGTGTGGGATGTTAATCAGCGAGCCGGATATATTGCGTTGCAGGATACAAAATGGGGAGGAACTTATCAATTGCAAAAGTTCGATAATAAATATTGGATGAGCTATATTGGTGGAAGAGATAAGGGTTATGAAACAGGATCCTTGGCAATTGGTATTGCGCACACTGAAAAAGATCCAACAAATCCTCATGAATGGAATAGAATTGGCGATGCTGTTTTATCAGCGTCAGACAGAGATGTCCGCTGGTGGGAGAATAAAAAGTTATATAAGAGTTCAGTTATTTGGGATAGAAACAAAACATTAGGTCATCCCTTTGTGATGTACTATAATGCAAATGGAGATACAAGCAATAACACACCAAAATGGCGCTGGTTTGAAAGAATCGGCATGGCAGTAAGTGATGATATGATCAACTGGCAGCGTTATCAAACTGATCCGGTCGTGCATCATAAAATCGGCATAACAGGTGATGGGGTAATACATAAAATGAACAATGTATGGGTCATGTTTTATTTCGGGGCTTTCTGGGAAGAAAGACCTAGGGAAGCTTTCAATCGCTTCGCCTGCAGTTATGATTTAGTAAATTGGACCGATTGGAACGGCGAAGACCTTATTAAATCAACTGAAGATTATGATGCAAAATATGCACATAAAAGTTATGTGGTAAAACATAAAAGTGTGGTGTATCATTTTTATTGCGCGGTAGATAATAAAGATAGGAGAGGAATAGCTGTTGCTACTTCTGTTGATAGAGGAAAGAGTAAGTTACAATTTTAGGCAATTTCACGTGCGACGTAACGAATACGCTGCGAATGCCGCGAGATATAAGCTGAATGGGGAAACGAGACTGTCGATAGATAAACCATGTTGATAGAAAAAAATCATTTTCTTGTTGCGATTTGCTTGCTGTTGATCTCACTCACGGGATTTACACAGCAACAAAAGGTCGTTGACTTAATCGAAAAAAATTTCCTCAAGCCGCCTGAATCCGCAAAGCCCTGGGTGTTCTGGTACTGGATGCATGGAGCTGTTTCCAAAGAAGGGATTACAGCAGATCTTGAAGCAATGAAAGAGGCTGGTATTGGTGGTGCATACCTAATGCCGATAAAAGATACATCATCAGCTATACCATTTCAACCAACAGTAAGACAGCTTACACCAGAATGGTGGGACTTGGTAAAATTTTCCATGCAGGAAGCAAAGCGATTGAATATAAAGTTAGCAATGCATGTAAGCGATGGATTTGCTTTGGCAGGTGGCCCATGGATAACTCCTGAATTATCCATGCAAAAACTGGTTTGGACAAGGACATATGTAAAAAATGGATTTAACGGAAAAATAAACTTAGAACAACCTGAATCTTATGAGGGCTATTATAAAGACGTCGCCGTTTTTGCTTATCCTGCCAATTCATCCTATGCATTCAGCGATGAAGTGATGGTTCCATCAGTAACTACCAGCAACGGAGCTAAAGCACAATTTCTTTCATTTCCTGACCCTGATAACAAACAAAGTTTTAGAAGCGATTCGACCTGCTGGATCCAATATAAGTACCCAAATGAATTTACATGTCGTTCCATTCGTATTCATACCGGCACCAATACTTACCAGGCACAGCGATTAATTATTCAGACAAGTGGTGATGGCGTAAACTTTAAAACAGTTACAAGATTAGAGCCACCACGTCATGGCTGGCAGGATACGGAAGAAGATTACACGCACTCAATTCCTGCTACTACAGCAAAATATTTTCGCTTTGTCTACGATAAAGATGGTAGTGAACCAGGTTCAGAAGATCTCGACGCGGCAAAATGGAGACCGTCGTTGCGGGTGATGGGGATATATTTGAGTGATGAACCGGTAATCAATCAATATGAAGCAAAAAACGGAAGTATATGGAGAGTGGCGACAAACACTACAACGGAACAAGTAAGTAGTAAAGATGCTTTACAACTAAAAAGTATAATCAACCTAACTGGTAAATTAAATAGCGATGGTAATTTGACCTGGACGCTGCCAAGTGGTAACTGGGTTATAGTAAGGATCGGTCACACATCAACAGGACAAGCAAACGCAACAGGGGGTGCCGCTAAAGGGTTGGAATGTGATAAGTTTAATACAGCAGCAATAAAACTTCAATTCAATAACTGGTTTGCAAAGGCATTTGAGAAAACAGACGCCGCTCTGGCAAAAGAAGTCCTGAAGATATTTCATGTTGATAGCTGGGAATGTGGCAGCCAGAACTGGAGCAACAATTTTGCAACTGAATTCAGGAAAAGAAGGGGGTATGATTTGCTGCCTTATTTGTTGGTCATGACTGGTGTGCCGATTGAAAGCGCTGAAAGATCAGAAAAAATCTTGCATGATGTAAGAACAACGATTGCTGAATTGGTGAATGATATTTTTTATGTTACGCTAAAAAAACTTTCAGTAGAAAAGGGATGTAAGTTTAGCGCAGAAAGTATTGCTCCAACTTTTGCAAGTGATGGATTGTTGCATTATAAAAATGTTGACATGCCAATGGGGGAGTTTTGGCTGAACAGTCCAACTCATGATAAACCAAATGATATGCTGGATGCCATCAGTGGTGCACATATTTATGGAAAGAATATTATACAGGCAGAAGCATTTACATCGGTAAGAATGAACTGGGGTGAGCATCCGGGAAATTTAAAAACAATAGGAGATAGAAATTTTGCATTGGGTACTAATAAATTGGTTTTACATGTATGGACTCATAATCCATGGCTGAATAAAAAACCTGGAATGACATTGGATGGTGTCGGTTTATATTTTCAAAGAGATCAAACATGGTTTAAACAAAGCAAGGCATGGATCGGTTACTTGACAAGATGCCAGGCATTATTGCAAATGGGAAAACCAGTCGTTGATATTGGAGTGTTTACTGGTGAAGAAATACCACGACGTTCTATATTACCTGACAGGTTAGTAAATACATTACCCGGTATTTTTGGAATAGAAAAAGTGGAAGCGGAAAAGAAACGATTAATGAATGCTGGTCAACCAATACGGCAAATCCCCGACGGCGTTTCTCATTCCGCAAACATGGCCGATCCTGAAGATTGGATCGATCCTTTGAATGGTTATAAATACGATTGTTTTAATCCAGATGTCTTGATGCAAATGAAGGTGATGAATGGACGAGTGGTAACACCGGGTGGAGCAAGCTATGGGGTATTGGTAATTCCCGGAAGGCATCCAATGAATCCAAATGCTATAATGAGTTCACAGGTTTTGAATAAATTAAAGCAATTAGCAAGTTCTGGTGCGAACATTATAATCGATAAAGAATTTATCAAACCATTTAGTGGTAATAAAAAGGTTGTGGCTGCCCCATATTTAGAAAATTCCTTTGAGAAATTAGGGGTAAAGAAAGATCTGATAATAGAGAATAATAACAATTCGATAGCATGGACACATAGAAAAAAGGATGGGACAGATATTTATTTTATTTCAAACCAGCATAACGAGACACAATTTGTTGTCTTCTATTTTCCCGGAAAGAGTACAAAACCTGGTTTATATGATCCTGTTGGAAATATTAAGTATCGGGACTTTCGTTATTCTAGAGAAGATAATAAAGTGATGGTATCACTGGACATTTATCCTAACGAATCCCTTTTTTTTGTTTTTGATAAGCAGGATACCAAGCAGAGAATACCGGATACCTTAGGACAGTTTACACGACCCAGATCATTTGACAAAAACTGGCAGGTTGAGTTTGAAAGGGAATACGGCGGAGAAAATTTAAATCTTGAGTTGAAAGAATTAAAAAGCTGGTCGTCATATTCCGATTCTCTTATTAAGTATTATTCCGGAACAGCGGTTTATAAAAACACTTTTACCATCAAAGGGATTCCTACAATGCTGAATTTAGTGATTGACTCATTATATAATATTGCAACAGTTAAAGTGAATGATATTGAGTGCGGCACTTTATGGACAAAGCCATATGTCTTGGATATGTCGAAAGCTGTTAAGCAAGGCGAGAACAAGATTGAGATCAGGGTTGCCAACACCTGGCATAATCGATTAATTGGAGATAATCTTTTTCCTTCAGGTAAAAAAATTACATGGACAACGGCGCCGTTTAGATTAAAAGATAAACTCTTATTGCCTGCTGGAATAATTGGAGAAATAAAATATTTTACAAGATGAGATTGGGATTATTGGCCATACTGATCTTATGGAGCGCAAATCTCTTTGCTCAAACCAATGAGCCCAATTATAATATTATATGGACCACGCAAAGTAAAAATGCATCTGAATCAATGCCATGCGGTGGTGGGGATATCGGCATGAATGTATGGGTAGAAAACGGTGAACTGCTTATTTATGCTGCAAGAAGTGGGAGCTTTAATGAAGACAATGCATTGATGAAAGCGGGAAGGGTCAGGATAAAACTATCTCCCAATCCTTTTGATGGGAAAGTATTTAAACAGGAACTGCATTTGAAAGAAGGATATGTAACTGTAGACGGAGAGAATAATGGTGTGAAGGCAAGAGTCAGGATTTGGGTGGACGTATTTAATCCGGTAGCCCATTTCGAAATTAATAGCAATAAGAAAATTGCCGTTGAAGCTGCTTATGAAAGCTGGCGATACCAGGATAGAGTTTTACAACCAAGAGAGAATTTTGCTAATTCGTGGAAATGGGCACCGCCAAAAAACAATAGCTATAAAAAGGATGAAATAAGTAATGCATTTGGTGGTGTGTTGTTCTATCACAATAATCGTGAAAGAACAGTTTTTGATACAACAGTGACCCAACAGGGAATGGATGCTGTGAAGGAGCAATTGTACAATCCTTTAAAGGATCTCGCTTTTGGTGGTTTGTGGTATGGGAATAATTTTATTCCGGCAGGGACTACAGAAGGAGTTTATGTTGATACCGATTTTAAGGGATGGAAATTAAAAAGCAAAACAACTGCAAGACAACATTCGTTAAAACTTGCTTTACACACAAAGCAGGTAAAAAACGATGGGGAGTGGCGCGAAGGCTTAAAGAAAATCCTGTTTTCAGCAAATGATAAAAATGTTTTTGCAAAAACACAACAATGGTGGCGGCAGTTTTGGGACCGAAGTTTTATACAAATAAATAAGTCGGATACTGCATCCAATCGATGGAAAGTTGGGCGCAATTTTCAACTCTTTCGCTACATGCTTGCATGCAATGCGTACGGCGCATCACCAACAAAATTCAATGGGGGATTATTTACGGTTGACCCGGTATTTACAAATCCGGATAACAAGTTGACACCTGATTATCGTAATTGGGGTGGTGGGGTGCATACAGCACAAAATCAACGATTAGTTTATTTTCCCATGATAAAAAACGGTGATTGGGATCTATTAAAACCTCAACTGGATTTTTATTTACGCATTTTAAAGAATGCAGAACTGCGTAGTGAAGTTTACTGGAATCATGGCGGAGCCTGCTTTACTGAGCAAATGGAAAACTATGGTTTACCAAACTATGCTGAGTATGGGACAAAGCGTCCGGAATATTTTGACAAAGGCGTTGAGTACAATGCATGGTTGGAATATGAATGGGATACTGTGTTGGAGTTTTGTTTAATGATGCTCGAAGAAGAGCGATACACAAAGAAAGACATTCGTGAGAACATCTCATTTATCGAAAGTTGTGTGCAATTTTTTTATGAGCATTTTTATTATGAAGCTAAAAGGAGAACGGCAAGACCATTTGATAATGACGGTAAGTTGGTGTTTTACCCTGGTAGCGGCGCCGAAACATTTAAACTTGCTACCAACTCAACGGCTACAATTGCTGCATTACAAACAATTATTAACAGACTGCTTGCGTTGCCGGAGCAATACATGAATAATGATAAAAGAAGGCATTATGATAGTTTATTAAAAAGAACTCCATCAGTCAGCTATTCAATGTATAACGGTCATACTACTATTGCCCCGGCAAAATCATGGGAAAGAATAAATAATGTGGAGTCGCCACAGTTGTATCCGGTGTTTCCGTGGGGTATGTATGGCACCGGCAAGCCGAACCTGAATATTGCTATTAATACATGGAACCTTGATACCAATGTCATAAAATTCAGAAGTCATGTTGGTTGGAAACAGGATAATATTTGGGCCGCTAGGTTAGGACTAACAGATGAAGCTTGGAGATTGACTTCATTAAAACTTGGAAATTCAGAGAGAAGATTTCCTGCCTTCTGGGGACCGGGTTTTGATTGGGTACCTGATCACAATTGGGGTGGAAGCGGTATGATCGGTTTGCAGGAAATGCTGATGCAGGTTGACGATAAAAAGATTTTTCTGTTTCCCGCCTGGCCAAAAAATATTGATGTGCATTTTAAATTACATGCTCCTTATAAGACAACTGTTGAAGCAGAAGTGAAGGATGGAAAGATGACTTCGTTAAAAGTTTTTCCTGAAGAAAGAACAAAGGATGTTATTATGATGTTGAGGTAAAAATTAAGTTACTGCGTTTATTTTGAATAAAAACTAAGTCGTAAGGCCTCGCCGGCGACCTTGTTGTAATTCTTTCGACGGGAAAAAATGTCCCAAAACCAGAACCGCGTACGAAATGGAAGTTCGAATTCTTGGATGATTTCCTTTCCGTCGCTTATTGCTGCAAATCTAAAGTTTGTACTCGAAGGTATAGAAATGGGGAGCTGTCCTAAAAACATTCCCCAGCCGATTAAAAAGTTCCCACAGATAAACTGGTGTGTAGGAGTTAATAGTTTTATTTTGCGAACGGTTGGATCGACCGAATCTGCAGCGATATGAAATATATTGGACGCTTGCAATATTGAATATTCATCTGACAATTCGGGATTAATTACATAAACCGTTTCCTTTTCAGCACTTGCCTGAGTTGTTACTTTAGCGTTTTTCCATTCTCGTTTGCTGATTCGATAAGAATAGCAGGAACAAAGTAATATCGAAAGTAAAGGGAAAAGAAATAAGTGTTTCATATCATTGTTCGCGTCATACACTCTAAATTATGGCATAAGTAGTAATTGTTGAAAATGCCCCTTATTAAAAAACCAATAAAATATTGTTATAAATCTTGTATCGTTATTGTCTCACTCCAAATTTCGGAACCTTTATTTTAAAGATTTCTACGTTAGGAGAGAGGTATTACCAATCATCCGTTCGAAAGCTACTTACAGGAAGGCCTTCAGTACTGAACAACTCACCAACAACAAAATCTTTAAAAGCATAACGTGCGGCAACAGGCTTTGCCACTACTGGACATGATAATTGAATGGTCCCAGTGCGAATAACCGCCGTTGCCGGATAAAAACGTTTATCATCGCCGGCAACTTCAAACTGAGTTAAAGTTTTGCCATTGCTTGTCAAACCATTCGGTGCATTTTTAAATTTGATCGTAGCGATGTTTCCATTAATAAGGAGGGAATCGTAAGATGGACTCTGATACGCAAAACCTTTGATTTGATAAGTATGGCCGAACGCCAGATATGCAAAACGTTTTCCAACAGTTTCTTTATCGGCTGGATGAATTCCCAATTCATCGCCACTATCCATTAACACAACAATGCCACTGTTTGGGATAGTCATTGCTGCTTTACGTTGGGCATCCCTGAGATAGGCTGAATTCAGTTTTTCAGTTCGTGTTGCAGATGGAAACTGAGCATAATTAAAGGGAGCGATTTGGGCAAAATAAAAAGGAAATTCGCCTTGTTGCCATTCATTCCGCCATTGTGTAATCATTGCAGGAAATAATTTTTCATATTGATCCGGGCGATCATAATTTGCTTCTCCCTGATACCAGAGACACCCTTTGATGGTATATCCAACTATAGGATGTATCATTCCATTATATAAAACGGTTGCATTGCGATTACTAAGCCTGAACGTATCTGTTGCTGTATGAATTTTTATTTCAGGAAATGGTTTTAAAGCATCAATGTTCATAAATGCTTCAACCGGTGAACCACCATAACTTGCGTTGATCAATGCAACCGGCACTTTTAACTGCTGTTGTAAAAGTCTTCCAAAAAAATAAGCAGTGGCGGAGAAGTTGCTGATGTTTTCTGGTGATGCGGATCTCCAAAATGAACTTTTGGTTGTGTCCTTAACATATTTTTCAACTGCACGGGGAACGTTATAAATACGGATCCAATCGTTGGTTGACGTAAGTATGGCATCATTTGATCCTTTGATCGGTTGATCCCTGAATCCTTTCATCGGCATTTCCATATTAGATTGGCCACTGCAAAACCATACTTCACCTATTAAAATATTTTTCAGCGTAACCACTTCACCATCACTGATCGTTATTTCAAAAGGTCCTCCGGCATTAGGTGTCGATATTTTCAATTTCCATTTGCCTGATACATCGGATTGAACTGTATATTTCTTTTTATTCCATGAAGAAATTAATTGTACAGATGTGTTTGCCTTTGCCCATCCCCAAATAGCTGCTTCAGCTTTTTGCTGTAATACCATATTATCACTGAAGAAGGAGGGCAAAAATATCTTAGCACTTAAAACGAATGGAGAGAATATAATGGAATAAGTAAGTAAAAAGGCAATAAAAGCAATTCGTTTCATAATGAAATGTTTAGACTAGATAAAAATAACTAAACTCTCTCGACCGCTGTCTTGTACTGTCTGTTTGTTTTAGTTTAAAACTTTTCTGTAATTTACCAATTCGTATTGTTTGCAAATATGCTAAAGGACAAAGAAAATAAAGAAGGCTCGTATAAAAATATATGGTACGGCGTAGGCCGGCAACGGATCGAGATTCCCAAAACGATCCTGAAATCTCGTGTGCAAAACAATTCATTGCTAAAGCACCTTCATATTTGCTCGATCGGTTATTACCCGAAAGCAAAAGATCATTATACTTATCGTAAAAAAGGACTACAGGAAAATTTTCTTTTTTATTGCGTGGATGGGCATGGTTGGTATAAAATAAAAGATCAACGTTACGAAGTTGGTCCCAACGAATTTTTTATTCTGCCCCAAAATGTAGAACATGCTTATGGCAGTGATGAAAATCATCCCTGGACTATTTACTGGATACATTTCGGGGGCGACTCACTTCCAGAGTTAAATAAAATACAGGTTGTTCAAAATCATTTCAAGCCCCAGCATGTAAAAAATAATGGTGATATCGTTTCGCTTTTTACTAAAATTTATAAAACACTGGAGTTGGGGTATAGTATCGACAACCTATTATTTGCAAATATGTGCTTATCGGAATTTCTTACACTCTTTATTTATAATTCACGACATTATGAGCCGGCAGCAAATGATAAAATAGATTGTGTTGATAGTGCCATTCTTTATATGCAGGAACATATCAATGATAATATTTCATTGGGAGATCTGAGCACCCAGTACAATTACTCTATATCGAGGTTTTCAAATCTATTCAAACAAAAGACCGGTTACGCACCTATTGATTATTTTGTACAAATGAAAATGCAGAAGGCTTGTCAGCAGTTGAACTTTACAACGCGTTCTGTAAAAGACATCGCATTTAGTATGGGGTTTGACGACCCATATTATTTTTCCAAACGATTTAGAACCGTTATAGGCATGTCGCCAAAAAAATACCGGGCATTGAATAACTAAAAGAGAACCGGCTGCAGAGTGCAGCCGGTTGATCGGACTTATTGGTTATCTGAGCGTATATAAGAAAGTTTTTTTCACAGGGATAATCTGTTCACCGGAAATCTGTGGTTTACACATTATCCTCTTTCTTCTTCATTATTTTTCCGTTTTTATCGATTAATACTCTGACACGGGCAGTTCCTTTTTCAAGTTTTATTTCATATGCCGTTCTGTTTTTGTCCATTTCCTCATCAATCGAGGTTATTTTATAACCATCATAATTCTTCTTAAGAGTATTCTTTACAGCATCGGGTAACAGTGTTGAATCTTCAATTGTAGACGTTGAACCTATCCACATGTTATTTCTGTCCCACCATCCCAAATGTGTCCTGTTGTCGACGGTATAATTAACCGCATAAAATGAAGTATCCATTGAAGGCCATCCTGTCCATTCCCAATTTATCCTGTCATAAGCTTTATACGGAGACCATGTAATATTTGTTGCCGTAGGATATTTTGTTTTAAAAGCTACTACTACATTATCCGGCGGGTTATAAACAGTTGTGCCCGGCGGTACGGCAGCTGGATCAGGAGTTACTGTTGTATTCTTTGTTGAAGATGTATCCTTTTCGTTATATGAAGTTTCTGTTTTATTATCGCCACAAGCGGCAAACAGAAAAGCACTCGCTGCAAAAACTATCAAATTCCTTTTCATCGTAGTCGGTTTAGTTAATCAATAGATTGTTGAATGAACACAAATGATATGCCATGAGGTATTACAAAACGAATGCTATTTCTAATGTATATAAAAACTCTTTTCGTCCGGCTATTATAAAAACTATTGGGGAAATGTCTCTACAATAAATCAATTTCGATATGACAGGATCAATGTATCACCACGAATCTTATCGGATTTTTCAAGGATAAACATTATGGTTTTTGACAATAGTATACCGTTAATCTCATAGTTATGTATGTTTCTGGTGGCAAGATAATTGCGCCGCTTGCATAAATAATAATGACATGATCACAAGAGACGGTAACAGCATTAGTTTATGGCAGGACAGTGTGGAAACTTATCAGCCAGGCAACGAAGTAAATCTATCCACATTGTATGATGTAGTAATTGCCGGAGGGGGAATTACTGGGATAACTACTGCATTATTACTACAAAAAGCCGGAATGAATTGCCTGGTGCTGGAGGCACATAATCTTTGTTATGGAACGACAGGGGGAACAACCGCACATATAAATACTTTGATCGACGTGCCTTTTTCAACAATCGAAAAAAAATTCAGTAAGGAACACGCAAAGTTAGTCGCCAATTCTTTGAAAGAAGCTGTAAATGAAATTCAGGAAAATATCAAAAAATATAAGATCGATTGCGAATTCAAAACAGCAACGGCAACTTTATTTGCGCAGGATGATAAACAAAAGGACGAATTGGAAAAAATAAGTAAGGCAACCGCTGAAGCAGGAATAAAGAATAAGTTCATTGATAAAATAAGCATTCCTATTCCGTTTATAAAGGCAATGGAAGTAAGTGGCCAGGCAAAATTTAATCCCGTTCATTATGTATATCGTCTTGCCGAACAATTTGAAAAAGCCGGTGGAACAATTCTGCAACAATGCAGAGTTCTCAATGCAGACGAAAATGAAAACGTATCCATAGAAACCGCAAAGGGAAAATATACAGCAAGATATTTGGTTTATGCAACGCATATTCCGCCCGGTGTTAATCTTTTACACTTTCGTTGTGTCCCTTATCGCAGCTATGCGATGGCTGTCACTTTGAAAGATAATTCTTACCCAGGCGATCTGGTTTACGATATGTATGATCCTTATCATTACTATCGGAGCCAGGATATGGAAGGCAAGAAATATCTGATAGCGGGAGGATATGATCATAAAACAGCCCATGAAGACAACCAGGAGTACTGTTTTTTGAAACTTGAATCACACATTCGCAAATATTTCGACGTAGATGAGGTGGTTTACAAATGGTCATCACAATATTATGAATCACCTGATGGGTTACCATACATCGGACAACTGCCAGGACATGACAAAATATTTGTTGCGACGGGATATGGGGGTAATGGGATGCCTTATAGCCATGTAGCGGCATTATCATTAAAGCGAACTATTTGCAGAGAAGAGAATCCATACCAAGAACTGTATGATCCAAACCGATTGAAACTTGTAGCCGGTTTTTCAAATTTTGTGAGTCATAATGCTGATGTAGTTAAACAATTTGCAAGCAAATTTTTTTCAGGAGAAGATCTGAAAGAATTAGCTGAACTGGCAACCAATGAAGGAAAAATAGTAAAGTATAAAGATGAGAAATTAGCGATCTATAAGGATGAGCATGGAGTCGTTCATGGGTTAAGTCCGATTTGTACGCATCTTGGTTGCGAGGTAAAATGGAACAATGCCGAACGATCATGGGATTGTCCTTGTCACGGTGCCCGTTATTCATATACAGGAACTGTGATCAACGGCCCCACTACGAAAAATCTTACAAAGATGAATATCCGCGAATTAGTCATTAAGGAGGAAGAATAAAATGAAAACTGCAACAAGAAAAAATTTATTCGAAAAAAGAAAACCCCAAGAAAGGTGGTCGGTTCTTATGAAACGATCAAGCATCATAATGGTAAGCAGTATGTAGGAATGCAAATCGGGCGAAGTCACAAATGGTATTATGATAAGGGAGAATGGAAAGACAAAAAGATAACGCCTGATCTTTGGGAAATAAGATACGCAGTAACAAAAAGAAGAGCTGGTAAGGCACCGAAGGGTTCAGGTGCCCCTGTTGGTACAGGTTACCATTGGTACATAATGGCCCACCAGGAAGTTCTAAAACTGAATGAAGATGATTATTCAACAGTGCTATCCGGATTAAAATATAAAATAGCACATAAAAGAGCCGCGAAAGGAAACTGGAGTGCTTCAGCGGCCGCTCAAAGAAAGACAGTATTGAAATTCTTGAAAGAAATGGTGACGCAACTTGAAAAGGAACCTGTCCCTTTGAAATTTACTTATAAAGATGTTGAATATAAAGGCGAGGGCATTCCCGTTCCGGGCACATGCACCAATGGTGTATGTTATGATCTTGATATAAATCTCAATGGAAGACATATCGGCATGTTGCATCGGTTAAAAAATAACTGGAAGATCGAAGGAGTTGAAGATGAAAAATTCGCTAATTCAATTGGTGAACTTATAATGTTATGGTATGAATGAGCCTGATATGAATTCAACTTTTTGTATACTAAAATAATAACAGTTTTTCCACATTTTCCCCAAAGTGCGAATCTTTTTACTCAATCAAACACGTTTTTGAGCCTGATGTGATTCTATCACAAAATTTTTCTGCGCTTCACAAAAACATTTACTCCTTACAAGAGTTTATCTAATATTTCAAACTTCAAAAACAAAATTATGTTTTTGCTTTTCATACGGACGGCATATATGTTGTTGTTGTTTTTTTTAAAAACATTCTTAAACTTTTAAAACTTAATCTATGATTACCAGAAGACGGCGCTTTGCCACTATGGAAGACAATGATCGCAGTCGTGGTCGTTTCGGGTATCGCCAACCGCAGGGACGATACGAGCAGGATGACGAAGATTATGATGATGAAGATTATAGTGATGAAGATGAGGATGAAGATGAAAATGACAATGTAAGAAATCAGTACGACACAGATGAAGACTATGATGATGAAGATTATGATGACGAGGATGATGAAGATTTTGAAGACGAGCGAAATGGAAGAAGTGGATACCGTAGCACAAGAGGCGGCTATGGAGAAATGGAACAAAGTGGGAGAAGCAGGAGCCGGAATTCCAGGAGCGAATACGATGAAGAAGATTATGATGATGAGGAGTATGAAGAAGACGATGATGACGAAAGAGGCAGAAGAAGAGGGTACGGGCAATCTGGCCGTCGTTCCCGCCGTGGATTTGGCTCAATGAGTCCTGAACGAGTAAGACAAATAGCAAGAAAAGGTGGACGGGCATCCGGCAGAAGCAGAGGTGAGGAAGATTCTGACAGACGTGAACGCTCAAATGGCAGATCAGGAAGCAGCAGATATAGTTCAGGAGCTCGCAGATCAGGCTATCGCACCAATTCCGGAAGCAGAAGTGGCAGAAGTGAAAGTGGTTCAAGTCGCGGAAGAAGTCATCGCAGTTCATCTACCGGCAGGAGCGGAAGTAGTTCTTCAAGGGGTTCAAATAGCAGATCAACTTCACGAAGTGCTAATGGCCGTAGTAATAGTGGAGGAAGAAGAAATGTTTCATCATCAAGAAGCCACAATAGTTCTTCCAGCAATGGTAGGCGAGCCGGCCGAAGGAAAGGTAGCTCTTCCTCACGCAGCAGGTAAAATTATTATTGATCCTGCCACCAGAAAATAGAGCTGCGGCTCTATTTTCTTATTTTTCAAAAGTTCAAAAACATATTCCACAGCAATAAAAAATTATTTTATGGCAAAGTATTCAAAAAAAGCATCAGAGAAAGTAGAGAAAGTGATGCGAGAAAAGAAAAGAGGCACATTAAAAAGCGGTCGAAGTGGTAAAAAAGTAACAAGTCGCAAACAAGCAATAGCGATCGGCCTTTCTGAAGCGCGTAAAGCCGGTGCAAAAGTTCCAAAGAAAAAAGGAACCGGAAAAAGCAAACCCGGACCAAAGAAAGGAAGTAGAAGTAAATAGCAAGACGACTTCGTATAGTTTTAAATACCGCAGCCTATGCCGGAAGGGCCTTCCATTCTTATATTAAAAGAAATAATTACTCCGCTTTGTAAGAAAAAGAAAATAATAAAGGCTTCGGGCAATGCGAAGATCGACATGGCTCAATTGAGCGGCAAAAAAGTTACCGATATTCGTTGTTGGGGAAAACAGCTGCTGATATATACCGAAAATGCCATTATAAGAGTTCATCTCCTCATGTTTGGCTCGTACAGTATTGATGATAATTACAAGCCAGCCCGTAGTTTACGGCTTGCATTAGAATTCCCTGAACACACGATCTATTTTTTTACATGCTCGGTAAGATTGCTTTCAAGAGATGCCGATAAAACATATGATTGGGAAGCAGATGTATTAAGTCATGTATGGAATTCGGTAAAGGCCAGGAAAAAATTAAGGTTGATTCCCGGAACGATGATTTGTGATGCATTGCTTGATCAGCAGATATTTTCCGGTGTTGGAAATATAATAAAGAACGAAGTGTTGTATCGAATAAAACTTCACCCTGAAAATCTTATAAAAAATGTTCCCTCACAAAAGCTCTCGGCTCTTATAAAGGAAGCTCGTAATTATAGCTTTGATTTTTTAAAATGGAAAAAAGAATTTACGCTTAAAAAGCATTGGCTTGTACATACAAAGAAAACTTGTTTGCGATGTAATTTACCTATCATTAAAAAATATTGTGGTAAAACAAAGAGGCGAACTTTTTTTTGTATAGAATGCCAGGTAAAATATCCAGGTTAAGATCTTACATAGTTCTTTATCCATTCAGCATTTTTAATTGCAGCCGCCGTTGCCGTATTATTGAAGAAAATAAATGTTTCTCTAACTTTTTTGTTTGCAGATATCAGATCAGCCATCTTTTTCAAGTCATTTCTTTTATAAGCGGAATAATATATGCGCGGATTTCCATGAAATCGATAGTATGCGGTCTTGTTTGTGACGACAGGGTCGTTGGGTAAGCCAGGATAGTCAACACCGCAAAAGATCAAATTCTCTTTTCTTAGCTTGTTAAATACTGCCGGTTCCCACCAGGTTGGGTCTCTGAATTCAATCACATTTTTAAATTCCTTGTGCAGGCTTCCTGTGATCACATCAAGGCGCTCTTTTGAATAGCTGAACCGGGGAGGTAGTTGAAAAAGAACTGGTCCCAATTTTTGCTTCAAACCTTTTGTAACTAAATCATAGAAGTCGTCAATAAGGCGGGTACAATCGGAGAATTTTTTGTAATGAGTGATCAGCCGGGGAACTTTTACTGCAAAGCTGAAACCTGAAGGACTTATATTATACCAGTTTTCTAATGATTTTAATACAGGGAAACGATAGAATGTCACATTCAACTCAAGACAATTAAATTTTTCAGTATAGAAAGCAAACCAATCTTTTTGTGGAATTGAATCGGGGTAAAAAATTCCCTTCCATTCTTTATAATGAAATCCTGAGCAACCAATTTTCCATGTTATTCCCGGCATAACTGCATAGTTGATCTCAAAAAAAAGAGCTTCGGTAAAACCGAAACTCTCTTAAGTTTCTTGTTCCCTGCGCCAGCATTACCTGGTTCAGGTTCAATGGGTATTATCTCAGAATAAAAAGTTGTTTCCAACTTTGATTTTAGTCAAACACCCCAAAGAAACTTTCATAAATAATATCGAAAAAACCATGCCAGTAAGTCAAATGTGAAAAAATGATTTGCGCACTCTAAAGGTTGATGGCACGATTTCCGATTATGTTATAAAGGAACGAATTTTTAATTCAAATATGTTTTATGAAAAAGTTTTTTGGATCAATTGCAACAATTTACCTGGGATCAATGATAGTTTTTTATTCGATTCTTTTGTCATGTAATTCAAATGACACCACGGAGACCACCGATGCAACTACAAATACATCAACCGACGCTACATCCAGTACGGCTCCGAGCACAACTAATGTTGTAACAGATGAGAAGAGTGCAGATTTTCTTAAAAAAGTTACGAATTCAGGAATGGCCGAAGTTCAGCTGGCAAGGCTAGCCCAACAAAAAGCCACAATAGATGCGGTAAAAAATTTTGCAGCAATGCTGGAAAGAGATCACGCTGCAGTTAACGACCAGGTA
>Ga0075418_10002299_pt1 | contig 21835 bp, 14 predicted proteins | sample SoiMetdeltSBSDD2_FD_81776 | JGI IMG/M metagenome (GOLD analysis project Ga0075418, IMG submission 81776) | Bulk soil microbial communities from a Populus tree surrounding site in Tennessee, USA - Soil MetaG P. deltoides SBSDD2 | ecosystem: Environmental > Terrestrial > Soil > Tree plantation...
CGCGTAGCGCTGGTCACCGGCGGCGGCCGCGGAATCGGCCGCGAGGCGGCGCTTCTTCTGTCAGCAGCGGGCGCGCGCGTGATGATCACCGCCCGCAGCGAGAAAGAGCTGGCGGACGTCGGCCTCGAGTATGTCGCCGCCGATCTCGGTACGACCGAGGGTTGTGCGAAGGCCGTCTCCGAAACCGGGCAGCGGCTGGGGCCGATCGACATCCTCGTCGTCAACCACGGAATCGGCTCAGCACACGAGAAACTGGTCTGGGAACAGGACCCCGCCGTCTGGCGTGAGACGATGCGCATCAACCTGGACGGTCCGTTCGAGCTCACGCGGCTCACGGTCGGGGGCATGTGCAAGCGCGGCTATGGCCGGGTCGTGTTCACGAGCTCGACCGCCGGCGAAAAGTCGGAGCGCTCCGGCAGCGCCTATTCCGCCTCCAAGCACGGCCTCATCGGGCTCGCGCGCGCCGTCGCCCAGGACGCCGGCCCTTTCGGCGTGACATCGAATGCCGTGCTGCCCGGCTGGGTTCGAACAGCGATGGCCGAACGCTCGGCAAAAGCGGAATCGGAGCGGCGCGGAATCACGGTCGAGCAGGTGTGGCAGGAACGCGCGAGTATTTATCCGCAGAATCGCGTGCTCGAGCCACGCGAGATCGCCGAGGTAATCGCATTTCTGTGCAGCGACGCTGCCGGAGGCGTGAACGGCGAGGCAATTACCGTCGCGCTCGGCGGACTCTGGTAGATGCCCGGCTAGCGTGCGCCGGTGAATGCCGCCAGGAGCTCGCCCCCGCGCGCCGCCTTGAGCGCCGCGCATAGCCGGATGCTCTCGGTCGCCTGATCCAGGTCGCGCTCGTAGCCGGGCAGCGCATCGGCATGCGCCACGATGAATGCCCGCCATTCATCCGCCCGCGCCGCGCTGCAGAACGAACCGCCGAGATGCGGCACGTAATTCGAGCGATAGCCTTCCGGCACCAGCGCCATGATCTTGTCGGCGTTCTGGCGCAACCATGCATACGAGGCCTCGGTTGTCGCCGGCCTGCCCATCTGGCGCGACAGGACCGTCATGATTTCCGTGCCCTTGAACGTGCCTGCCAGCACTGCGTCCTGGAGCTTCCTGACGAGAGCCGGATTTTCCACGCGGGCGAGCGCGCCCGTCGCCGCATCGCGGAACAGCTGATCCTCTGAAGCGGCGTACTCGGCGAGGAGTTTGTCGAACAGCGGCTGGCCGAGGTCCTGGACCCCGACTGTCAGGATCGTCTCCAGCTGCGCGGCGTCGGCGGCCGCCGGGTCCGGCTTGCCGTCGAGACCGACGACCTTCGCCGCCTGGGCCGCCAACGGCTCGCGCATTGCGCGGTCCTTGGCAACGACGACGAGGAACCGCTGGAGGCTCTGGCGCAGCAACTCCGAGCCCGTGTCGCTTGCATTGGAAAGGCGCGCAAATCGCGGAGCCACAATCGCGCGCAATGCCGACTCGATCGCGGGCAGCTCCGCCGGGTCGAATATGTCCTCGACCGCTTCGAGGCGATCGGTCGCGGCCTGTGCGACATCCCAGCCATCGTGCTGGACCAGTGCCTTGAGGCCCGCCAGGTAGAGCGCGGCCGTAACGCTGCCTTTCCTGAATGCCGCATCGAGCGAGTCGACCAGCACCAGCGCTTCCGCCGGCTTCAGGCGCGGCGCCGACTCAATCAGCTCCCGCCAGCCGCTCTCTTCGAGCGTAAAGCGGTAGTAGCCGGCGCCGTCTGCGTTCGGCAGCAACGCGACGGGGCAGGCGTTCGCATCCAGGCGCATTGTCTGGCTGCGATCGGCCAGCAGCGCGCACTGGCTCGCCCGGCCATTGCCGTCCTGCCAGGATGCGCAGAAAGGGATCTGCCATTGGCCCTTGTCCGGCTGGATTGCGGAGCCGAGTGGCGCATAGCGTGCCTGCCCGAGCTCGAGGCTCGGGTGGGCGCGGTCGCTGCAGTCGAGCCGAGCCGAGATCAGCGGCACGCCCGGTTGGCTGATGAATGACTGGAATGCCTGCTGGATGTCGTCACGGCGCGATGCGGCCGCGATCGAACCGATGAAGTCTTCCGCAGTGGCCGTGCCATCCTCATGCTGCTTCAGGTACAGGCGCACGCCCTCCCGGAATTCGCGCTCGCCGACATAGCGCTCCAGCATGGCCAGCACGCCGCCGCCCTTCTCATAGGTGATGTCGTCGAACGTGCCGTTGGCTTCGTCGTTGTTGTTGACCGGCTGCCGGATCGCCCGCGTCGCGGCCAGCGAGTCCTGGCTCATCGCGCCGAGCGCGCCTTTCTCCATTTCCCGTTCAAACTCGCCTTCGGGCCAATGAGCCTGTGCCGCCTTGTTCTGCATCCAGGTGGCAAAGGCTTCGTTCAGCCAGATGTCGTTCCACCACACTGGCGTAACGAGGTCGCCGAACCACATGTGGGCCATTTCATGCGCGTGGGTGCTGGCATATTCGCGGCGCTGGTCCACGGGCGCGCTCGCGTCCATCAGCACGAGGTACTCGTCGTAGGTAATGGCGCCGACGTTCTCCATCGCGCCGCCAAAGCTCTCAGGCACCGCGATGAGGTCGAGCTTCTCGTACGGATAGGGCGTTCCAAAATACGTCTCGAGTGCGGAAAGCAGGCCGGTCGTATTTTCCAGCGCAAACCGAAAGCGCTTCCCCTGCCCGGCTGCGGCGATACCGCGCAGTGGGAGCGGGCGAGTGCGGACCGCGTTGGCGGGGATTGGCCCGATATCCGCGACATCATACGGCCCGACCGCGAAGGCTATCAGGTACGTGGGAAGAGGCCGTGTCGTCTTGAAGACGTGGCGCACGCTCCCCTTGCCGAGGTCCTTCCGTTCGATCTCCGGTGTCGTCGTCACGACGACGTCGTCACGGCGCGCGGTGATCGCGATGTCGAAGGGCACCTTGAAGCCGGGCTCATCGAATCCAGGGAATGCCTGCCGCGCCGCGATCGCCTCGAACTGGGTGACCGCATACGCGCGCCCGCCCCGCTCCACCTTGAATAGCGCGTTGCCCGAGGTATTGAACGGCGCGCTGTATATGAAGTGGAGCTTGGCAGGACCCGCCGGCAGGGTTTCGGCGAGCGAAAGGAGCGCGACGCCGGAATCGAGCTTCTCCGAGTAGCTCGCCGCAATGCGCCGCGAGCGGCTGTCCGTGACGTAAGCCTTCGAGACTTCCAGGTCCTTGCCGTGCAGCCATATTGCGTCGCGTGGCTCCGCGAGCGTGACGTCGATATCCACGGAACCCGAAAATTCTTCACTCGACGGGTCGATGGAGAGTTCCATGCGGTAATGCGTCGGAACGACCACGCGACCGAGCTGGCCTGGAGGCGGCGATTCCGCCGCCTGTACGACGTGGCAGCACGAGACGGCCCATACCGCGGCAAGGATTCCGTGGAATCGGTGAGTCATCAGCATGCGCCGGATCCCCTTGTTCGGGCGTCCGTTTCTTGCAGGACGGTTTTGGATATTCTGCGCCTTTCCCGCGAGGTTCGACATGCGCTCAAACCACCGCCTCCTCCTGAATGCCTTTGCATTGACGGTGATGATATGGAACGCCCCGCTCGCGGCTGCCGCGAACGCGGAAAGCGAAAAACACGCAATCCTGGCAGTAGTCAGCCGCATGGAGGCGGCCTGGAACCGCGGCGACTTCAAGGGATACATGGCCGGGTTTGCGAATCCCGACGTGATCTTCATATCGCGCGGCGAATACCAGGAGGACTGGCAGGGCACGCTCGACCATTACATCCGCGACTACGGCGCCTCGGACGCGACGCGCGGGCAGCTTCGCTTCTACGACATCCGGATCGAGATGCTTGCGCCCGACGCCGCGCAGCTCAACAGCCGTTTCCACCTCGATCGGCCGGAGAATTCGCTGGACGGCATCAGCACGCGGATCCTGCGCAAGCGCGACGGCCAGTGGGTCATCACGCTGAACCACGTTTCTGCGCGTGAGATACCGCGCGCAAGCAGTAGGAATTAACCCCTTGCCAGGTTTCTGGAATGCGGATCTATCCCGTCGGGCTGCGAAGACGTCATTGAACACGCAACTGGACGCCCAACGAGCGATAGAGATCAAGCGTGCGCTCAAAATATTGTTGGCGAGTGAAGCGGTCCTGAACAAACTGCCGAGCGGCACGCCCCATTTCAGCGAGCCGCCCATCCGGCAGCGTTGTCACGCTTTGAAGAGCCTTGGCAAGATCCTCGACGTCTCCCGATTCGAACAAGAAACCCGTTTCTCCGACCCTGACCATCTCCGAGATCCCGCCGATGCGGGCGCCGATCACGGGTTTTCCGCTCGCATAGCCTTCCAGGACGCTTAGGGGAGCATTTTCATACCACTTCGAAGGCAGGACGATGGCGCGCGCTTCACGCACGAGCCGCCACAGTTGATCGCCAGCACGATGCCCCAGGAACTCCACGCCGCCCGCCTGGCCTGAGAGCGAGCGCAGCGCCGTTTCGGACGGCCCCGCGCCCGCAATTTTGAGGCGCACGCCGAGGCGCGCGGCAGCCTGTATCAGAGTATCGACACCTTTCTCTGGAGCCAGTCGGCCGAAGTACAGAAAGTAGTCACCCGGCCTGTATTGCGGCTCGTAGCGTTCCGCGTCGACGTAATTTGGAATGTAGATGAGCTTGTTGCGAGGCCAACCCCACTCGGCAAGCTTCTCCCCGTAGAACCTGCTCGGCACGATCATGCGATCGAGGTTGCCCTCGTAGATTCTCAGGAATCGATGGACGGTGGACTCGAGCATGATCAATGAGCTCAGCCCAAGCGATCCGTGCAAGCAGCGGTGAACGGCCACATTGAGGAGATTTCCATGCTTGCACCGCTCGCAGATGCCGAGATGGTTGTACATCTTGTAGGCCGGACACGCGACCTTCAGGTCGTGCGCTGTCATGACCGTTGGAATGCCGCGTTCGCGTAGCAGCGGCAGGATCGACGGCGATAAATGGTGATAGATGCAATGCGCATGGGCGACGTCAGGGTGAAACCGGTCCAGCAGCCTGGCGAGCTTTTTCCTGGCATCGAATGAATAGATGATCCTTCCGGCCATCACGAGCCTCTGCCACCAGCTGTACTTGAAGCCGAACTCGATCTCTTCCGCAAAGTACTCGCTCCACGGGGATGGCTCGTTCTTCGGATGGTGCATCGTGAACACGGCCGTATCCCAGCCATGGCTCGAGAACAGGCGGTCGTTCTCGAGAAACGCGGCGTCCGATCCGCCCCGGCGATAGTTATACGTGTTGAGCGACAGCAAGCGCGGCTTGCCGGAAGCCTTCAAGCGCGCCTCCGGGAGCTCTGCAACATGGCCCGGGCCTGAATCAACGCACGACGGGGGTTCGTCAGCGCTACGCCCACCAAGTGGAGTGGGTAACTCAACGTATGCGCCAATGTGCCGTGGGCGTGACCTGCTTCTTGCGGCCGTGGTTCATATGAAAAGCGACGCATAAGCTCGCTCGTCACCTGCTCGACGACCGCCACCTCCCCGTCGCTCAACACGTTTCTCCACTGGTCGAGCACTTGCGTCGACAGTCCCTTCTCGCCGGTCGCGTGCCTGACATTGGATGAACCCCATTTCGGCACCAGGCTCATCGCGAGTTCGAAAGGCACGTCAAGAAAGCCGCAGATCTCGCGTATGCATCGCTCGGAGTCTGCAAGCAGGTCCTCGAAGCGGATCAACATGAATCTTTGATGGCCGCGCAGCTGCAGCGCGGCATTCGTGGCGCTGGCCCACAGCTTTCCCATGGTCACCGGATGATAATTTACCCACGTGCGAATCATTTCGTAGAGCGGAATGTGCCTCGCGCCGTGTAGACGAATCTTCCAGCGATTCTTTTGCGAAGCCAGCACGGCGCGCGGATCCCGGACGATGTGGATGAACGCTGCACCAGGCAAATTGGCCAGAATGCTGTGCGCGTAAAACACGTTGCGCGGGGTCTGTTCGCAAACGACGCTCTTTCCGGCATCGGCCGCGAGAGAGGCGAGGGCCGCGGCGAAGACGCCATAGGCGGTGCGCTGGTCAGGAGCCAGGGAGTTGCACACCTGCTTCGCCCGGGAAAGCTCGATCTCCGTAGGATCCGCGCCCCAGACTTCACGTGCCTGGCGTGAAAAGATCATTGCCGCCAAGCGCTGGAGAGCGCGGTCGTCGAGCTGGCTCGTGTCGGCCGGATCGCAGAGATCGCCAAAATAGTGCAGTTCGCGCAAGCCGAGGATTTGCGAGTGATTCCCCAGTATCCGGCTCAACATCGTCGTTCCGGAGCGCGAAGCTCCACTGACGAATACGATGCGCGTTCGCTGCGTCTCCATCGGGAGCATTGGACTCTTCAGCCTGCGTCGGTTGCGACGCCGTCTGATGGCGTGGGCAACATCCGGCTGTACTCCGCAGCGACCTCAGGTGCGATCACCGGGTAGATGCAGCGTTTGCGCGCGTATTCGCGACCGCGCGCGCCCATGCGCTCGGCGCCGACCGGGTCCGAAAACAGCATTGAGATCCCGTCTGCAAATGCACATGCAGACCACTCGACACACACGCCGGCACCGCTCTCCGCGATGACGGCGGATTGCTCGGGGTGCCGGTTGACGACCACCGGGCGGCCGAGAGCCATGTATTCGTACAATTTGGTCGGCGACGTGGATCTCAGGATGGGCGTCGGATAGAAAGGAGAGACGCATACTGCCGCTGACGCCGCCCTGTCGTGCGCATCACACATGGGTAGCATGCCGGTGAACTCCACCGACTCCTGCACTCCCAATTGCACGGCCCGATCTTCGAGAAACTTGCGGTCCCTCGGATCCTCCCCGTCCCCGACGAAGATCAGCTTCGCGTGCGGGTGCTCGTTCTTTAGGAGCTTCAAGGCCTCGAGGAGAATTTCGAGCCGCCGGAATCTGATAAGCGTGCCGAGATAAAGCACAGTGTCCGGCACGATCTGCGCGCGCTTCTCCAGCAGCTCTTCATCAACCGCCATTCGCACTGCCGTCATTTTCGTGGCGGGAATCCCGTTCGACTCTACATCGCGCAACATCTGCTCACTTTGGACGAACACATGATCGGCGCGCGGCAGGATCACTTTGTAAAGGAGCCACGCCGAAAACTTCGCAGCGAGAAGGCTCAACTGGGGCAGGAACGCCTGACCCTCTTCCGCATGCGCAATGCGATGCTCGGCGTAAGGATAGGACAGCCAGTAGACAAAACGAATGCCGCGCAGCCGTGCTGCCCAACCACACAACACTGCCGAAACGAACTTGTCGCGGATCTGGACGAGATCGTAAGGACCGATCAGCGCGAGACGGCACGTCTGAAGGTCGGCCGTCAGTTCGATGAGCTTGTTGATGGCCGCGCCGACAAATCCGCGCCGGCGCGAGCGCCCGACCGTATAGGCGATTGCGCCGCGCCATCTCGTTTTTCGCCAGACGCCGGCGGCCTCGCGGCTGAAGATGACGTAGTCCACCTTCAGTCCGTAGCCGGCCAGTCGCTTCACGAATAGATCGGATACGTCCACGCGCTCGGCGTTCCCGGTCCCCCCGACCAGGTAGAGCATGCGTCCGCGGAGCGCCGGACTACTCATGCACGCGCTCGCCATTTCAAGGAATTATGGTCAATGCTGACGGGACGAAGTCTGACCTGTTCCTCCGAGCCGTCCACCGGTCTTGCACCACGCACATCACGCCGCTGATATGATAACAACAAAAGCGGAAAGTGCTTTGCCATACGCTAAAATCAGTCTCCGCCAGTCATTGCTCCCAGACGCCAAAGCAGTGCGCGAGTTCACGGACTTCTCCTTCGCGGGCGCATGACGCCACGCTGAAAGGACTCAGGTTGCACCGCATGCTGGCTAACATTTTCCTGGTGGTACGCAAGCCTTGATGGCCTTGCTTCGATGCCGTGGACCGAGGCCGCAGGTATGAGCAGCAGGACAATATTGGTCACGGGCGGCGCGGGCTTCATCGGCTCGGCACTGGTACGTCACCTTCTGGCCGATACTGATGCTGTCATCGTCAATGTGGACAAGCTCACATACGCGGGCAATCTCGATTCCCTGGCGTCCGTTTCGGACAATCCACGCTACCAGTTCGAGCACGTCGATATTTGCGACGCACCCGAGATCCGCCGCGTTCTCCATCGCCACCGACCCGTGGCGATCATGCATTTGGCTGCTGAATCCCATGTCGACCGTTCCATCGACAATGCGGCTTCCTTCATCCAGACCAACATTCTCGGGACATACTGTCTGCTGGAGGAGGCGACACGGTACTGGTCGCAGCTGCCGCCTGCAGGGCGAGAAGTTTTTCGTGTCGTGCATGTCTCGACGGACGAGGTTTACGGATCTCTCGGAAAAGACGGCTTCTTCGCCGAGACGACCGCGTATTCTCCCCGCTCTCCCTATTCGGCGAGCAAGGCCTCCTCCGACCATCTAGCGCGCGCCTGGTACCACACCTACGGCTTGCCGGTGCTGATAACCAACTGCTCGAACAACTACGGCCCGAATCAGTTTCCGGAAAAGCTCATCCCGCTGACGATCATCAACGCGCTCACCGGGAAAGCGCTGCCCGTATATGGACAAGGCTCAAACGTTCGCGACTGGTTGTTCGTTGACGATCACGTACGTGCTCTGTGCGTCTGCCTCGAGCGCGGCGCCCCCGGATCGACGTACAACATCGGGGCAAGCTGCGAAAAGGCCAATATCGAAGTCGTCCGCACCATTTGCGCCCAGCTCGATAAGCTCATGCCGGACTCCGTCCATGTCCCTCACGAATCCCTTGTCCAGTTCGTGCAGGATCGTCCCGGTCACGATTTCCGCTATGCCATCGACGCAACCAGGATGCGCCGCGAGCTCAATTGGCTTCCGCTTGAATCGTTCGAATCGGGAATTGCCAAGACGATCGCGTGGTACCTGGAAAACAGGGCTTGGTGGCAACGTATCCTCTCGGGAACCTACCAAACGGATCGGCTCGGCCTGGGGCGATTCGCCGCGGACTCGACCTTGAGCGGGGACCGGCAAACCGCCTCGCTGCCGGGCCAGAATTCGTAGTGCTCACCTGACGGATAGCGCCGAGTCCGCAGGCCGGCCGCATTACTGCACCATGCGCCCCAATTTCATCGGCATCGGCGCGCAAAAATGCGCCACCACATGGCTGCACGCCATCCTGTCGGATCACCCCGAGGCTTGCCTCGGACCCAGCAAGGAAATTAATTTTTTCTCCTATTACTACGACTACGGATTTCAGTGGTACGAGCGGCAATTCGACTGTGCCGGCAATCCTCTGGCGGTCGGTGAAATTTCGCCGTCGTACTTTCATGCTTCAGCGGTGCCTGAGAGGGTGTTCTCCTACGATCGTGCGATGCGCCTGATCCTGTTCCTCCGTAATCCGGTGGACCGTGCGCTTTCCAATCACAAGCACGAGGTAAGGACCGGCCACCTCTCGGGAACGGATCTGTCGTTCGAATCCGGGATTCGTAACAATCCCTCCTACGTGGAGCAAGGGCGCTATGCCACCCATCTGGAGCGGTGGCTAGGGTATTTCCCGCGAGCGCAGCTGCACATCCTGTTGTTCGAGGACATCGTCGCGGACCCTGGTGCCGCAGCTCGCGGGGTCTATGAGTTTCTGCGTATCGACGGAGGTCACGTCTCTACTGCGGTCACGGCTCGTTCGAACGAAGGCTATGTCAACCGCTATTTGCTCCTCAGGCGGATGCGCATGCACGGCAAAAAGGCGCTGCGAGCCCTGCGACTGGAATGGATCTGGCTGGGCGTTGCGCACGCCGGGGGACGGCGCCTGTACCGGGCGCTCAACCGCGCGGATGCGGAGCGCGTCATCCCGCCCTTGGCGGATTCGACCAGACAGATGCTCAAGGCGGAATTTCGCGGGGAGATCCAGCGACTGGAGCGACTGCTCGGCCGCTCGTTGCAGCACTGGCTCTAGCCGGGAATGCTCGATACCGGCGCTTTCGCGCGAGGCCCGCTATTCGTATCCGAGCTCCCGGTTCAGCGCGCCTGCAACACGCTCGAACCGCTCTAGCTGCTCGGCGCTCAGGATCGAGCGCCAACGCTCGTCCGGCGGTCCGATGCCGCGCGAAAGACTGAAGCGCGCAGGATTGCCTCCGGCCGAGTGAATGGCCCGTTCGCCGCCAAGTTCCAGCATCCCGGGCACAAATTCGATTCCCAGCCATTCGCACAAGCGCCGCGCATGCAGCGTCGGGTCCGTGGCGAATTCCTCATAGCGCAGCACTCTCTTGTGCTGCTCCGGCACCCAGCGACCCAGCAGCCGCTGCGCGAGCTTCTGGTAGTGCATCCAGCGGCCGGCCGCATTCTCAGCCGACATGTACCTCGTTCTCGACGCGAGGACGCCGCGGCCATCCCGCACCAACTGGAGTATGCGGACCCGCGCCGGATCGCGCAGGTAAAGGTGAACGGCCTTCTTCGGCAGTTTCGACGCGTCGACGATCAGGTGCCTCCCCCAGGCCTCCGCGGCGACCTCGTACAGCCTGATCGTGTTGTCGACGCTCGCGCTGATCGACGGCAACGTCAGCAGGCGCAACAGGATGCGATGCGGAGCTGCAAGCAGCGCCAAGCTGTCGGCGGCGCCCCGAATCCTTGCGACTGCCATGCGCCACCGGGTCTGGTGCTCGGTATCGACCAATCCGGCGCCGATCGAGCTCTTGATGGCGTCGCCAAGGAAGAATCCATACGGCGATGTCCGCATGTCGACATGTTCCTGCCGGGCCAACAGCTCGAAGACAGGGCGCCAGGCGGCGCAGGCGGCCAATAGTGCCCCGCAGGTGCACGGTTCCGCCTTGGCGAGCAGCTTCGGTAGTAGCGAGACTTCACCGAGGTTTGCGGCGCGCGGGTGCATGCCGAGGACCGAGCTCAAGAGCGTCGAGCCACCATGCGGCGAGGACACGATGTAAAGAAACTTCATTGCACGGTCGTCGTATGAGTGAATGCCCGCTCCCGGGCTTGAATGGGAGGATATCGCGTCAGCGGCCGGGCGCGCGGCGTCGCTAGTTACGAGCTTTGAGCGTCGCCAGATCGCACGGAATTCCCATCGGGGCGCGCGAGATGGCCTCGATGCCGCAGCTTTTCACGCTGGTCAAGTTCTAACCGGATTGCACTCAGTGCAGTTTCGCGTCAACTGCGCGCGTTTCCGTGACCTGGCTGAAAATCGACAGGTACTTGTTCGCGACCGCATCCCAACGGTAATGGTCAGCGGCATGGCGCTGACCCTTCTCGGCCCATTCCTCGATCAGCGCCGGCGTGTCGATGAGCTGCTGCCAGCGCTGTCGGAGCTCCTCATAGTCGTTTTTCGTAAACATCAACGCCGCTCCACCGGCCGTCGCGCAATTTTCGTCGATGCCATTTACCAGGGAACAGACTCGCGCGCCCATCGCGGCCAGCAACGACGGCGACGTCCCTTCGAGTCGGCTCGCCGAAACATAGAGCAGGGCGTTGACCAGCAGTTGCTCGTAGTCTTCCCCATAGAGAAAACCGAGGAACCGGATCTTGTCCGACTGATGCCGCAGCAGCTCGTTGCGATACGCGCTGTTGCTCGCACTGTCGCCAATGATGACCAGCGGATATGCCGTATTGATCCTCTTGTAGGCCTGCACGAGCTCCTGAACCCCCTTTTCAGGTACCAGGCGGCCGACAAACAGGAAGTATTTCTTGGTTTCCAGGCCGTACTTGGCCAGTATCTCCCGGGCGCGCACCGACTCGCATCGAATCGGCTTCGCGCCATACGGGATGAGGGTGGGGTCGTAACCATAGCGGGTCGCGTAAAATTTCCTGACTTCCTCGTTATCGACCACGACCCTGTCGGCGAACATCATTGCCATTCGTTCACCGATCTTGTGAACGAGCTTCGCAAGAGTGCCCCATTTCTCCCGTTTCCATTCGATACCGTCACCGGAGACAATCAGACGCTTTCCAAACAGCCGCAGCAACGGTGCGAAAATGCCATTGCCCGTGTTGTACAGATGGACCACGCGCACTTTGCGCTCATGCAGCAGCAAGTCCAGCACTGAGAAGAGGGTATGAGTCAACGTGCCGAGGCACTTCGATTTGATCGAGCGGGTGTACTTGAGTCGCACCCCGCCGACGCGTTCGATCTTCGAGGGATAGTGCTGGTCCCGGCAATACACGAGCACGGAGTGGCCCTTGTCTGCCCAAATTCGCGTGACCTGTTCCGCGCAAGTCTCGAAACCGCCGTAGCTCGCAGGTAGCCCGCGGATGCCGAGGACTGCTATTTCGCTGTGCGAAGCGCGCGTGGCTTGTTCCACGTTATTCTTCATCTCCCCTTCTACTTGTACTTCTGCAGGCTCTCCGCGACTTTCAAACCGTGCGCCCGCCCGATCCTGCGATCCCTCGCGACCAACGTCCTGCAAAAAATTATGTCGGACTCCGGCCCCTTCTGCCGGCGGAAATTGACGCGCTTGAGTCTCGATTGAAGTCTACAGGCTCCGCCGCACCAAGAGGAAAGCAATTGGATGAATGTAGGATTACATAACTAGGACAAACGATGACATGCCGTCTCGCGTCAGCGTGACGCGACTTCAACAACGAAACTGAAGCATATAATTTCATTGAAAATGCACGTCCAATTCTTTCGGCCGATCTACGGGCCGGAGCTTCGCACGGTAGCCGACGACCAACGCGGAATCGTTGCCGGAATTGACATAAGAAATTCGCCGCGCTTCCCGTGCTGAAAAAACCAGGCTCAGGTACGGACGTTCACATGGTGGAGCAAGGGAAAGCCGAGCGCTACGGACGTTCGGCGATCACGCAAAGCCTGCTCCACTTCGTGCTGGGCAAGGGCGTCTCCGCAGGCTCTGCTCTCGTCGTTCTCGTCATCGCCATAAGGCAACTCACGCACACCGAATTCGCCGTCTACACCTCGATGAACGCCATGATGCTGTTCATCGGCCTGCTGTCATCGTTCGGAACCAACCAGGTCATGATGCGTTTCCTGCCCGAACTGAAGGTTCGCGGCAACATCGCAGCCATGTATCGGTTGCTGTTCCGCGGCATCACGGTACGGGGGCTCACCTATGCGGCTATCGCGCTGCTTCTGTACGTGTTCGCCGAGCCGGTTTGCCGGATGTTCAAGTTCGACGCGTGGGTCGAGGTCGTTCGGTGGTACTGCCTGGTCGGATTCCTGCGCGTCACCAGCACGTTCATCGGCGCTTCGCTCGAGAGCCTCCTGTGGCAGCGCGAAGCCCAGTACAGCGCCGCGGCCGGCGGCCTGGTCCAGCTTTTTCTGGTCATGGCGGCCGTCTGGCGCGGCGGCATGGACCTGGTCGAGTTTGTGGCCATCGAAATCGCGTCGGAGCTTTTCCTGCTGCTGCTCATCCTCGGCTGGGCCATCGTTCGATGGAAATCCGACCCTGAGAGGAATGTCGGAGATCCTGCGGTCTTGCGGCGCGACCGTGCCCGCTATAACCGCTTCTCATTCTGGTCATATGCGCAAAACCTTACGTCGATCGGATTTGGCAGCGCCCCGAATCGACTGATGGTCAGCTATTTCCTGCCAATCGACGCGCTCGCCCGCTTCGGAGTGATCGACAGGTTCGTCACTTTCATCGTGCGTTACATACCGTTGCGGATGTTCGTCGGGCTGTTCCGACCCGTACTCAACTCGCGATTCGACGACGGGAAGGGATTCGACGGCGTCATCGCCTCGGCGAATCTGCTTTTCCGGGCCAATCTGGTGGTTTTGATGGGCCCGTTCGTGATTTTCGCCGTGGCCGGAGACGCGTTGTTTGCGTGGCTGACGGATGGCAAGTACGACAACCTGACTGCGCTGTTCCTCGGCTTTTTCGCGGTCGCGATCCTGGCCAGCATTGACACCCTCATGGACATCATCGTGAAGCTGCTCGAGGAGTCGAGGATCTACGCCGCCAGCAACCTGGCGCGGTCCAGCGCCATCGCGCTAGCCATTCCCCTGATTCATGACCTCGGATTGTGGTCACTCGTCGTCGCAAACTTTCTGGGCCTAGTGATTGCCTTCGGGATCATCTTCCGGCACCTGCGCAGGGTCGGTCGCAGGATTCATGTGGATTGGCCGCTGATCGCCCGAATTGTGGCATTCGCAGCGTGCGCCATCGGGCTTGGGCACGTGGTCGTTCTGATGCAGGTACCGGCCATTCTTGCCGCGATCGCCGGTGGCGCCGTTTTCGTCCTGGCCCTCTGCGTGTGGCCGCCGCTGAAGGCGGAGGAACGGCAGCTCGTGGTAAGCATCGGCGCGAGCCTGAAGCAGCGCCTGATCCGGAGACGCGGCTGATCTGCGTCGCGCTGCGCTTGGCTGCCGATGGACACAGGGATGCTGTCAGGGAACTGCGCTCGCCCGCGTCGTGGCGACCGCGATTCAACATGCGAGCGCGCAGCCGGCACTAGTTGCCGGCTGCGCGCACTACCCTATCAGTTGCAGGCCCCGAGTGTAACGAGATTGAGCGGCGTCAAGAGCCGTTTCTTGCTCGCGCCGACGATCAGCGCATCGATGTCCTGCGTCGAGAAATTGAGACAGGCGCTGCTCTGGCCGCTCGTGTCGAAATTGAAGCCCTTGTTGTTCGAAAACCAGGCGCCGACCTTGAAGTTCAGCGTATTGCCGTTGGTGTTGACGAAGTCCCCGGCGGACAGCCCGGTACCCGAGACATTGCTGAATGGCGCATCGGCCGCGATTGTGCCTTGCGAAATGCGCTGCACGTCCGTGACGCGACCGCCCTTCGCCCGGAAATGCCAGGTATTGCCGGGACAATCGCGCCAGATGTGCATGACCGGACCATATTTCACGTTGAAATTGTACGGGGGCTCACCGCATTCATCGCCCGGCTGCAGCGTCGTGTGCACGGGCGGGCCTAACGTAGCCGCAACCAGTGTGGGTGGGACGCTCACGGTACCCTCATTGGCTTTGTAGAGAGTGTTCGAGGCAACGTTGGAAAACGTATCGATGCGACCGGAGGGCCACCTGATTTCTACAGTGTCGGCCGTCTGATTACCGCCGAGCCCGAAATGTAGCCGCTGCGAATCCTGCGACCAGCGATGGTAGCCGCCGTTCTGCTCCCTGAGCTGCGTCACTCCGCCGGCCGTCACGTAGACCTTGGCGCCGAGTCCGTCGCGGTTTGAGCCCGTGCTCGCCAAGGTCTTCCGCTTCGCGCCGACCAGGTCGATCTCGAGCCAGCGATTGGTGCTGGCACCGCCGCCGTTGACACTGGTTGTGTTGTGCAGCAGCACTTCCGGGCCGCCGCGTCCGATCGGGAAGAACAACAGGCCGTTCATCACGAACAGGTCCAGCCAACCGTCGACGTCGTAGTCGGCCATCGTGACCGATTCGCCCACGCCGATCGTATGGCCCGCGCCGACGACGCCTTCCGCGCCACTGTTCTGCACCAGCGCAAACGTGCCGTTGCCCAGATTTTCGTACAGGCGATCCGGGAGATTGTTCACGCCGTCCCGGCAGACGAGGAAGAAATCCATGTCCATGTCGTTGTCGAAATCGCCGGCTACGGCGCTCACGCACGACACGTTCGCCTGGAGTCCGACGGAGCTCTGACGGTAGCTCCAAGTCGTGGTGTTGTTCGGCGGTGGTCCTACCAAGCTCTCGAGGTAGAAGGTGGGTTTCGTCGATTCGCTGCCGTCGAGGTTGTCTTCGGTGAGGCCCGTCGCTGGCTGGACGGTGTCGACGTCGACATACGCCTGGTACTCGGTTGAAGTGACGAGCCTGACGCTCCAGCGCTGGGTGCCGGCGTCGTAACTCGCCTGCACAAACTCGTCCGTCAGCGAGGTCGGTCCCGCGGTGTTCAGCACGTACACGTGCGAGGCCTCGGTCTGGCTAAAGTGCTTATGATCGATCGTGAACGTGACCTGGCCTTGTGCGGCAAACGAGAATCCCGGCTGCTGCGAGCCCGGGCCCTTACGGATCCAGCCTTCGATGCGCTGGCTGTTGATCTGGGTGGCGCCGCTGCCGCGCAACGAGCCGCGGGTCATGATGAAGTCGTTACGCAGATCGCGGTTGAAATCCCCGATAGCGGTGTCGGTCACCTGCGAACCCACGGGTATGAGGCTCGTCACGTTGACGAACGGGCGCTTGGAGACGTCATAGACCTTGAACGGAAAGTTGCCTTCCTTCGCGCAGATGAATTCCAGCTTGCCGTCGTTGTTCAAGTCGATCATCTGCCCGTAGTTGAGCTGGGCCTGGCAGCTGAACCCGGCGCCCGTCGCGTCGTCGTCGAAGTCCAGGAACTGGGCGAAATCCTGGCGACGCAGGGCGTAGCTGCTGAAAGCCAGCTGCGCCACATCGAGGAATCCGTCTCCGGTGTAGTCGAACCAGACGGGCTGTCGAGCCGCGCCATCGGAAGACAGATCCGCGTCCACGGCACTCTCGGTAAACTTGCTGTTGTTGTTGACCAACAGCTGGGCCGGTCCCGTCGCGCTGACGCCCTGCAGAATGTCCATATCCCCGTCGTTGTCGAAGTCCGCCCAGGACGCGCCGTGCTTGTCTTCCTGTTGAGCGAACCAGAGACCACCGGGATCGAGCTCATAGGCGATGTTCTCGAAAATGCTGGCGTCCCCGGTGTTGCGATAGATGCGCTGAAAACCGTTGTGGCCCTGAACATAGAGGTCCGGCCAATTGTCACCGTTCAGATCGCCCCAGGAAGAGCCCCAGCTTTCGGTGAATCCGGTCACGCCGGCCTGGCTGGACACATCCTGGAACCGTATGTCGGCTGATGCACTTGCCGTGACGAGCATCGCAGCCAAGCCGGTTAGCAACCCCTGTGACGTTTTCTGATTCATGATCCGTCCCTTCACCATCGTTCGTGCCGGCAGGATGACTGAACTGCCATATTTCCCGCTGGCAACGCCGGCGGGAATTCCTTGTCATCACGCTGAATTCGAAATGAACTTGAAATATTCGCCAAAGGACTCGATCCCCCGCGCGATAATACGCGCTATCAAATTCTTGTCGTGTCAGCGGATTCTTACGACCCACTTTGCAGGCTGCGCGTGCAGCTGACTGCAACTGAACTCTAGCACAGTAATCAACCGCCAAAACCGACTTCAAACCCGGTGTTTTCCGCAAGCTTTGACATATTCGTGCAACGTGCGATTTCGAGTCTCCGAGGCGAAATCCCGCTCCGCGTTCCCGCCATTTGCACCGATCCCTTATGGAAGATTCGATGGGCGAAGTCGGCGGCCCGCGGCAGCTAAAGTTGAGCTTGGCGTTCCATGCGCATGATCCAAGAGGCCTTTTCACCGCTCATGAACTCGGCGCGGCGCCTGATAGACTTCCGCAGCATGGCTGCGTCCCGTCCACTCGGGATCAAGTCGATCCCAGGAGCCTCCACGTAGTCGCTTCCGGTAACGAACGATGAAACACCCGATGGTATTGGCCAACGCGATCATCGCGGGGACCAACAAGGCCGGCACGACGTCGCTATTCAGGTACCTGTCGGATCATCCCGAAGTCTGCGCTTCGAACATCAAGGAGATCAGCTTTTTCTCCGGCCTGCAGGGCGAACTTACGCCCCAGGCGCTGTCACGTTACGCCTCACACTTCGCTCATTGCCCGCCGGAAGCCAGAATACGGCTGGAGGCCAGCGCCAATTACTTGACCGGCGGCGCTCGCGTCGCCAGGTTGATACGGGAGTGTCTACCCGAAGTCAGGCTCATTTTCATTCTTCGCGAGCCGGTCAGCAGATTGCTGTCCAACTACCGTCGCACGAAGGAACGCCTGCACGAAAAGGTCAGCAATGTCAGTCCGGATGACTACATCAAATCATTGTTGTCGGCGGCAGAACGTCGCGACGGTTCGGGTCCCTATAATCCATTCACTATGGAACTCAAGTCGGTCAGCTATGCTGATTTGCTCAGCCAGTACCTGGCTGAGTTTGCGAGCGACCAGATCAAGATCCTGTTCTACGACGACCTTGCCCGGAATGCGCTGGAGTTCGCGAAATCCGCCTGCGCGTTCCTGGGAATCGACCCGTCGTTCTACGATTCGTATCAATTTCACGTCGAGAACAAGACTCGCACGTACAGGTCCAAGAGGCTGCAGAGATTTGCGCATTACATTTACATGCGCTCCGAACGATGGCTGAACCGCATCCCTGCTCTACGGCGGCGGTTGCGTGATGTCTACAATCTTGTCAACGAGGAACGCAACGCAGCCACCGCTAGCGCACCCGAGGGGTCGAAACAGTTGCGCGCTTACTTTGCCGATCACAATCGGGCCCTGGGCGAGTTGCTGCGCAGGACGTATCCGGCCACGCGCCTGCCTGAATGGATTCCGGATTCATCAGTGTCCGCCGTATCGACAAGACAACCGTTTGAGCAAGCTGGGGAGTGGTCATGATCGGCAGCTTCGGCGCTCGCGAAGTCGCGACGCTGGCCTTGTTCGGCTGCACATTGCTGGCATCCCATGACTCACAGGCTGGCGGCGCAGCAACGAACGCGCTCGAAGTCCGACATGCACCAGCTGCCGTCTCCTCGATCGATACGGCGACACGCGTCAGGGAACAGTTGCCCGACACGATGTTCGGCTTCAACGTCCAGCATCTAAATTTTGAGGACGACCTCTGGATCAAAGAGCAGAGCAAGACTGATCCCCGCGTGATCGAGGCGCTGAAGTTCTTTCCGGGGGCGCTGTATCGTTATCCCGGCGGCCTGGTGGCAAACCGGTTCTCGTGGCAGGAAGCGGTCGGCCCTCCAAAGGCACGGCGACCCCAGAAGATCGTGGCCAGCGCTGCCGCGAGACCCGTGATGTTCGGTCCGGAGGAATATCTGGACTTTGTGCGTTCCGTGAATGGCCAGCCTTTTTACGTCCTGAATCTGGTCGGCTGGGACGAGGAGCGCATGATCAACGAGCTACCGGCCAAGCAGATCGATGGCAGCAACGCCGAGCTGGCGGCATTGCTCAAGAAGCGCACGGAGGCGTCCGGACAGCCACGGTACTACGAGCTTGGCAATGAGCTCGATCGGTCGGAGTACCAGTGGCCCCACGAAAAGTACATCGAGCGCGCTCGGGGAACGATCGAAGCGATCCGCGAAGTCGATCGGGACGCCCGATTCGTCGCGTTTCTTCGTGAATTCGACTGGCGCTATCGCGGCGACGAACGCAAGGGCGAGGTCAGCCGCTCTCAGGCGTTCATAACGGACGTCTTCACGGGGCTGCCGTCGGTGCAGGCGTTCTCGATGCATTTCTATTACGACCAGCCGGGAGAGTCGAAGAAATCCACGCAGCTCCCGTGGCGGCTTGATCAGTTCCGGCGCGCGATCGACGTGGCGCGACAGGCCCGGCAGGGACGGGCTCCGGAGGTCTGGATTACCGAGCACGCGCGGGGCGTGAACCAGCAAGCCGGCAAGGTGATGCAGCAAGCTCCTTTGACGAGCAATCTTTCGGCCGCGCTCAGCACTGCGGATTTCCTTATCGCGCTGGCGCAGGTGCCCGAAGTGCGCGGCGCGGCGTGGCACGCTCTCAACGGCAATGCGTGGCAGCTGTTCGACGCGTCAATTCGTTACAACGATCTGCGGCCGCGGCCCGTGTACTGGGGGTTGCGTATCTTGCGCGCCCTCACGCTGCCGGTCGTATTGGCCACCGTGACGACGAGCCCGAACGTAAGCGGTTACGCAGGGGGTTATGACGTTCGCACGGTCGGTTTTGCGAGCGAAGACCAGAGCCAACTCGGGCTCTGGGCGGTCAATCGCTCCGCGAAGGCGACTGAGTTGGAGCTGAATGTCGCAACGTGGAAAAATCGCCCGGTCGAAGTGAGGCATTTCCATTTTTCCGGCGAGGCGGGCGTTGATCCCGACGATCCGGACGTCAAGACCGAAATGGAGCTCTCGCCTGCGGCCACATCGGCTTCATTTTCCGCGACAGGCACTCTCAAGCTGCACCTGCCGCCGTCGTCGGTCTCGAGCTTCCTTATTTCTGCGCCGGTGCGCGGCAAGACGACTTCGTCAGCGCCCTGAGCGGCTGTGCGGCGCAACGAGGGCGGTTTCCTCCCATGCCTTCACCTGCCAGTACCCGATATATGCCAGCACGAGCAGCAGCAGCGTCTGGTAAGGCAGGTGAAACGTCAGGAAGGCCTTGTGAAAAAAGCTTATGAACAAGATCGGGATCGCCACCTGGAAGCCACGCAGCGCAGCAGCCCTCGCCGGAACCGCGTCGTAGTGCCGTGCTAGTCGCCCGGCTGCACGGTAGGCGGATACGAGCACTGCAAGCCAGCAGGCCAGGCCGACGATTCCCGTGTCCCACAGGATTGCAGACACCGTCGTGAGGCCGATCCCGACGCCTGGATAGGCCCGCTGGGCGAGCGTCTTGGGTGAAATCGTTCCGCCTTCGGCTTCTCTCGATGCGGCGACGCCGTGACCGAGAAGAATCTTTTCCCAGTTCGCGTTCCGGTGCTCCTGTACCCAGAACGTCAGGCTGGTATAGCGGTTGAGCTCGTAGGCACCATATCCGTAATCCTCTCGGGTGTTCTGTTCGATGGCGAGCGTCACGGCGCCCTCCAGATCGAGCGACGTATCGGCCCTGGAGGCCAACTTCATGTTGGACCATAGAACCGTCGCCAGAATCAGCCCGAAGACGCCGGCCACGAGCAGGGCCTTCAGCGGAGCCTTGAGTATCTCGCCGGAAAAGAGCATGAGATACACGAGCACAAGATAGACGAGCGCGACCCGGTTGGAATTGAGCACGATCGGAAGCATCAATATGACCATGCAGAGGCACAGCCGGGGTCCCGATATCAATCCGCGCTTGAACTCCGCCAACAGGATCGCGGCTGCAATGATCAGGAGCAGAGAGAGCACCGCGTTTGCCCCGCCGCCGGTAGTCGTCGCTCCCAGCGTTCCCGAAACGATGTCCTCCGCCACCACCAAGCCGCCCAGCCCGGCCCTGGCCGGGACCAGGACCAGGAATTGATGCAGCACGAAAGGGAGCTGGATCAGCGCGATGCCAACGAGAATGCGCGGCAACCGGTCGATCACTTTTTCGGGCCAACGCATCAAGACGATGGCGATGAAGAGCCCCCAATCCTGAAAATGCCCCTTCAATCCGAACAGCAGGGTTGCCGTGTCGCTGTAGCTCAACGCGCTGGACACTGCCGCAACCCCGGCAAATGCCAGCAGCCACCACCAGACGCCCGGCAGCTTTTCGGCTCGGGCTCCCGGCGCCGCAAGCAGGAACCGCAAGATGGCGATGCCGCCAATCGCGCACGCGAGCAGGGCGAACGCCCATCGAATGAACTGGAATTGCGGCAAGTAGAGCTGGGTGAGGCCCGTCAACACCAGGCCGCCGAAAATGACGAACCAGAGCGCGAGGGTCGGCTTGCCGAGGAGAAACGCGCCAATTGCGCAGCCCGCCGCGAGGACGGTGAGCGTTGCGTCACCCCGCCCTGCGATGACGCCCCCTAATGCCGCCAGCGCCGTTGCGGCGAAGACCACCAGGAGCGTTGCGATCCCCCTGTGTGTCAGTGCAATTCGCACGATTAATACCCCGAGAACGCAAGCTGCTCGATCGGATTTAAGTCTACAGGCCGCCCGATCGCCCTCGCCAGCGAAGACTGATCGCAGGCTGCGATATCATTATGTCCATAGGGACATTGGCGCGTCTGGTTGCCCTGCTTTCTCTCAAGAAAGGGGACCTCCGCTGAATCGGTCAATCCGCTTTGCTTCCTGGACTCCAGTCCTGGTGCTGGCCGCGTTGTTGGCCGGTGCACCCGGAATATCAAGCGCTCAATCCATCCTCTTTGAGGACGTGACGTCCAATGCGGGCTTCACCTATTCGGGGGAGTACTGGGGAGCGTCGTGGGGTGACTACAACGGCGACGGGCGCCCGGATA
>Ga0075418_10002302_pt1 | contig 21818 bp, 21 predicted proteins | sample SoiMetdeltSBSDD2_FD_81776 | JGI IMG/M metagenome (GOLD analysis project Ga0075418, IMG submission 81776) | Bulk soil microbial communities from a Populus tree surrounding site in Tennessee, USA - Soil MetaG P. deltoides SBSDD2 | ecosystem: Environmental > Terrestrial > Soil > Tree plantation...
TCGCCGAGCAGGTTGAAAGAAAGAACCAGCAGGAAGATGGATAGCCCCGGCCAGATCGCCATCCACGGCGCCTGGTCGACGTAGTTGCGGGCGGTGTTGAGCATGCTTCCCCAGCTCGGAGCCGGGGGTTGCTGTCCCAGGCCCAGAAAGGACAAGCTGGCCTCGGCGATGACGGCCGCGGCGATCGCGAGGGTCGCTTGGACGATAAGCGGCGCCACGATGTTGGGGAAGATGTGGCGCAGCGCGATGCGCAGGTGCGGGTTGCCGAGCGCGCGCGCGGCCTCGACGTAGTCTTCCGACTTGGCCGCCATCACCTGCGCGCGCGTCAGCCGGATGAACACCGGCGTGGCGGAGATGCCGATCGCGATCATCGCGTTGCTGAGGCTCGGGCCGAGGAAGGCGGCGAGCGCGATGGCGAGGATCAGGAACGGGCAGGCGAGCATGGCGTCGGTGATGCGCGAGATCAGCGCGTCGGTCCAGCGGCCGAGGTAACCGGCGGCCATGCCGATCGGCACGCCGAGCGCGAGCGAGATCGACACCGACACCAGGCCGGCGAGGATCGAGGCGCGCGCGCCCCAGACGATGCGCGAGAGCACGTCGCGGCCGAGCTCGTCGGAGCCGAAGAGGTGCGCGGCGCCCGGCGCGCCGCGCACCTCGCTCCAGCTCGTCGCCAGGGGATCGTACGGCGCGAGCCAGGGCGCGAGCACGGCGATCAGGACGAAGCACACGACCACCGCAAGCCCGAACATCGCGCCGCCCCGGCGGCGCAGGCGCTTCCAGGCTTTTCCTCCCGTCTTGGGTTCTACCTCTTGAAAAACCACCGCCGCCATCAGTGCCTCATCCGCGGGTTGACGAAGAAGTACGCGAGATCGGCCAGCAGGTTGAGCGTGATGTACACCGTCGCGGTGAACAGCACGACACCCTGCACCACGGAATAGTCGCGGTTGAACACCGCGTCGACGATCAGCTTGCCGAAGCCGGGAATGGTGAACACCTGCTCGGTGAGCACCGCGCCGGAGAGGAGGGTGCCGAACTCGAGCGCGCCCAGGGTGACGATCGGGATCAGGGCATTGCGCAGCGCGTGCTTCAGTACCACCACCCTTTCGTCCAATCCCTTCGCTCGGGCCGTCCTGACGTAATCCGAAGAGAGGACCTGCAGCATGGCGCTGCGCGTATGCCGCATCAGCACCGCTGCGATCGCGTTGCCCAGAACGAACGCCGGCATGATCATCGCCGCGAGGTTGCCCCGCAGGTCCTCGAACGGGCTGACATAGCCCGACGCCGGCAGCCAGCCGAGCTGCACCGCGAAGACCAGAATGAGCAGGATGCCGAGCCAGAAGTTCGGTGTCGACAGCCCCCACAGCGCGAACACGTTGGCCGCGTAGTCAAGCCAGGTGTCCCTCTTCACCGCGCTGATCACGCCCGCCGTAATTCCTACGGCGAGCGCGATCAGCATCGCCATCGTGGCGAGCTGGATCGTCACCGGCAGCTTCTCCAGGATCAGCTCGGTGACCGGCTTCTGGATGCGCACCGAGTCGCCGAGGTCGCCCTTCAGCACCCCCGAGGCCCAATACCAGTAGCGCACCGGCATGGGCTCGTCGAGATGGAATTTCTGCCTCAGATACCGGATGGCTTCCGGGTCGCGCTCTTCTCCGGCCAGCGCGGTCGCCGGATCGCCGGGCAGAAGCTGCTGCAGCCCGAAGATCAGGACCGAGACGAAGAACAGCGTCGGAATGATCGCCGCGAGGCGCTGCAGCAGGAACTTCAGCACGCTAGGGAAGGCCTGAAGATGTCGTCCCCGCGAAGGCGGGGACCTGGTCTAGAAACGTGGAAAGCGTGCACAAAAGGTATCCCCGCTCGCAGCCTGATCTTGCATCCGTGGCACCGTTGCCGTCTTTCTCTCACCGATGGCCTAACGGGGTCCCCGCCTTCGCGGGGACGACGAGTCGGCACTTTCCAAGTATTCCCTAATTCATTCTTAGACCCTGCACCCGGACCATGCCGTCGGGAACGGTGCGCAGCCCAGTGAGCTTGGCGTTGTGCGCCCACAGCCAGTTGCGGTGGAAGAGATAGATGATCGGCCGGTCCTTCGCCACGTTCTGCGCCACGGTCTCGTAGAGCTTGGCGCGCTGCGCCGGCTCGAGCGTGACGCGTGCTTTCTCGATCGCCTCGTCGGCCTCGGGCTTGCACCAGCCGGAGTTGTTCAGCGGCCCCTTGCAGGCGAGGAAGATGTGCAGGTTGCCGTCGGGGTCGGCGCGGCCGCTCCATGCCAGGAGGAACGCCTCGAACTGGCCCTGGTCGGCCAGCTTGAGCGCGGCCGCGAACTCGGTCGACTGAATCTTGACGTCGAAGCCCGCGTCCTTGGCCATTGCCTGGATCACCTGCGCCATGCGCTGCGCGTCGGAGGCGGTCGGCGTCATCAGGGTAAAGCTCGGATTCGGCACGCCGGCCTCCCTGAGGAGCTGCTTCGCGCGTTCGAGGTTGCGCTTGGGCACCGGCACGGACTTCGCGTAGTAGCGGTTGTTCGGCGCCACCCACTGGTTGCCGGGCTGCGCCTCGCCTTCCATCGCCACCCGCACCAGGGCATCGCGGTCGAGCGAAAGCTCGAAGGCCTCGCGCACGCGCGCGTCCTTGCCGAGCGGGTTCTTCTGCGCCTGGTCGCTCTTGCCGAGATTGATGGTGATGCCCTGGTAGCCGATCTCGACGATCTTGGCGATGCGGAAGCGGCGGTCGTTCTTCAGCTGCGGCACGTCCGAGGGCTGCAGGCGCTCGATGAAGTCGAGCTGTCCCGAGCGCAGGTTGGCGAGGCGCACCGTGGCGTCGGGAATCGGCTGGTAGACGATGCGATCGAAGTGGATCTCGCCCTTGTTCCAGTAGTTCGGGTAGCGCTCGAGCGTGATGCGGTCCTGGGCGATGCGCTCGACGAAGCGGAACGGGCCCGAGCACACCGGCTTGGCGCCGAACTTGTCGCCCGCGGCCTGCGCCGCCTTCGGCGACACCATCATCCCGGCGCGGTCGGTGAGCACCGCCAGGAGCGGCGCGAACGGCGCGGAGAGGTTGATGCGCACGGTCGAGGCGTCCACGGCGTCCACGCTCGACACCACGGAGAGCTCGCCCTTGCGGTTGGAGCCCGGCATGTCGCGGTGGCGCTCGAGGTTGAACTTGACCGCCTGGGCGTCCATCTTTTCGCCGTCGTGGAAGGTGACGCCGCTCCTCAGCTTGAGGGTGAGCGACTTGTTGTCGGCGGACCATTCGTAGGAGGTGGCGAGCTGCGGCACGACGTTCAGCTTCTCGTCGAGGTCGAACAGCTTGTCGCACAGGCCGGCGAAGACGATGCGGCCGACGAAGGTGCGCGCCATCGTCGGGTCGAGGATGTCGGGGTCCTCGGCGAGGCCGATGCGCAGCGTCTGGCCTTGTACGGTCGAAGCGAACAAAAGCAGGACGAACGCGTCGCGGATCCTCATCATTCCCTCCGGAAATGGGCCTGTAGCTTAGCAAGGCGCGGATTGGCCGGGGCGCCCGCGCGCGCGGATTCGTACGGGATTTCACCCCAGAAGTGGCACGCGGTCGCGTGTCCCTGCGCCTCGACGAGCGCCGGCTCTTGCGCGCGGCAGCGCTCGCGCGCATGCGGGCAGCGCGTATGGAAGCGGCAGCCCGCCGGCGGCGCATAAGCGCTCGGCACGTCGCCTTCCAGGAGCGCGCGGCTCTTGCGCCGGATGGCGGGATCGGGTACCGGCACCGAGGCGAGCAGCGCACGGCTGTAGGGGTGGCGCGGCTCGGAGAAGAGCGCGCGCGTCTCGGCGAGCTCGACGATCTTGCCGAGGTACATGACCGCGACGCGCGTCGCGATATGCCTCACCACCGCGAGGTCGTGGGCGATGAAGATATAGGCGAGGCCCAGGCGCCGCTGCAGGTCCTGCAGCAGGTTGATGACCTGCGCCTGCACCGAGACGTCGAGCGCGGATACCGGCTCGTCGCAGACGATGAGCCGCGGCTCGACCGCGAGCGCGCGGGCGATGCCGATGCGCTGGCGCTGCCCGCCGGAGAATTCATGCGGATAGCGGCTCGCATGCTCTGGCGCGAGCCCGACCATCGTGAGTAGTTCAACCACGCGCTCAGCCTCGTGACCGGAAGCAAGATGATGCAACTTCAACGGTTCTCGAAGCATCGCACCCACCGTCATGCGCGGATTGAGCGAGCTGTAGGGGTCCTGGAAGATCACCTGCATCTCCCGCCGCAGGGAGCGCAGCTCGCGCTCGCCGAGCGCCGAGAGCTCGCGGCCGTCGAACCAGACCCGGCCCGAGGTCGGCTCGATCAGGCGCAGCACGAGGCGCCCGGTGGTCGACTTGCCGCAACCCGACTCGCCCACCAGGGCGAAGGTCTCCCCTGGATGGACCTCGAAGCTCACGTCGTCGACCGCCTGGATGCCGCCGCGGAAATGCTTCACCAGGCGCTCGGCGCGGAGCAGCGGCTTCACAGCGGCGCCCTCCAGCAGGCGGCGAAGTGGTTTTCCTTTATTTCAGCCAACGGGGGTATTTCCTTGAAACATCTTTCCACTGCGAACGGGCAGCGCGAGTGGAACCGGCAGCCCGCGGGCATCGCGGCGGCATCGGGCACCGTGCCTTCGATCGCCGAGAGGCGCCGCTGCTCGAGGTCGAGGCGCGGGATCGAGCCGAGGAGACCGATCGTATAGGGATGGTGCGGCTCGGCGAAGAGCGAGTCCACCGCGCAGCGCTCGACCACCTGCCCCGCGTACATCACGATGACGTCGTCGGCGAGCTCCGCGATCACGCCGAGGTCGTGGGTGATGAGGATGATCGCGGTGCCGAGCTTCGAGCACAGCGCGCGCATGAGCTCGAGGATCTGCGCCTGGATGGTGACGTCGAGCGCGGTGGTGGGCTCGTCGGCGATCAGGAGCCGCGGGTTGCAGGCGAGCGCCATCGCGATCATCACGCGCTGGCGCATGCCGCCCGAGAGCCGGTGCGGATAGTCGCGCGCGCGGCGCTCCGGCGACGGGATGCGCACGCGGCGCAGCATTTCGATCGCCTGCGACTTCGCCTCCTTCCGGCTCGCGCTTGCATGCCGCAGCAGCGCCTCGGCGACCTGGTCGCCCACGGTGAACGCCGGGTTGAGCGAGGTCATCGGCTCCTGGAAGATCATCGAGAGCCGCGCGCCGCGCAGCTCGCGCAGCCGCGCCGGCGGCAGCTTCAGCAGGTCCTCGCCTTCGAAGCGCACCTCGCCGCCGACGATGCGCCCGGGCGGCCGCGGCACCAGCCCCATGATGCTGAGCGCGGTGACGCTCTTGCCGCAGCCCGACTCGCCGACGATCCCGAGCGTGCGGCCGCGCTCGAGGCTGAAGTCGACGCCGTCCACCGCCCGCACCTCGCCCGCGTCGGTGTCGAAGACGGTGGTGAGCCCCCGGACTTCAAGCAGATTTTTTGTAACGAGCAACCTCTTGTTCGATCGCGTCGCGGTCGAGCGTCCCCCACGGCCGCGCCTTGCTCGGGCCGCAGGCCATGAAGGGGATGAAGCGCTCATGCGCCTTCTCGTACAGCCGGCGCAGCTCTGCGAGGGGCTCGGCGTGGTCGTCAACCCGCAGGCTGAGCTGTGGATACGCCTCGGTCGAATGGATCAGGAGCGCCGCCGACTGCTTCCCGCGCTTGTCCCCGCCCGCGGCCTCGCCCGCCTCGAGCGCGGCCAGCAGGCGCTCCGCGAACGGCAGTGAAGAATTTCTTTGATAGGTGTCCGCGGTATCCCGTATCACGGCAGGACCTGCAAGCATGTTTCCCGCAACTGAGAATGCCTCGCCCGCGATCGCGCCGCACCAGTCGATGCAGCTCTTCCCGGTGTGCTGGGCGACGCGGCCGGCGGCGTCGATGACGTGGAGCTGGCGCTGCTCGCGGCCTTCGTCGGGCGCGACCAGGCGTCGCACTACCCCTTCGGCGGGGAGGCCTTCGCGCAGCAGCTTCAGGCCCTGGGCCCCGTAGTGCGGGTTGACGAGTGCCTGGGTGGAAAGCGCGCCGACGCCGCTTTCGGCGTGCGGGCACAGCGCGCCGACGGCGAAGAAGCGCGTCGCGATCGCGACCCCGAACGCGCCGCTCGCAGGATCGCGCGCGATGATCGACCAGGTCATGGGCGGCGATGATAACCCGAGGGTTAGAATGTGCCGCCATGCTCGAGCTGCCGCGCGACTACAACGCCGCCGTCGATCTCGTCGGCCGCAACGCCGGCCGCGGCGCCAAGGTCGCGTACATCGACGACAGCGGGAGCTGCACCTACGCCGAGCTCGCCGAGCGCGTCGATCGGGCCGCGAATGCGCTGCTCGCGATGGAGCTGCGCCGCGAGGACCGCATCGGCATCGCGATGCTCGACAGCGCCGACTGGGTGGCGCTGTTCCTCGGCGCCATCAAGGCGGGGATCGTGCCGGTGGCGATGAACACGCTGCTCACGCCAAAGGACTACGAGTACCAGCTGCGCGACAGCCGCTCGCGGGCGGTCTTCGTCTCCGAGCCGCTGCTCAAGAGCTTCGAGGGCATCCACTGCCCCGATCTTCGCCACGTCGTCCCGCATTCACGCCTGAAAGAATTGCTTTCCTCGTCCGGAGGAAAGGCAGAAGCAGCTCCGACGACACGCGACGACATCTGCTTCTGGCTCTACTCGTCGGGCTCGACCGGGGCGCCGAAGGGCACGGTGCACCTGCACTCGCACCTCATCTACACCGCCGAGCTCTACGCCAAGCCGATCCTCGGCATTCGCGAATCCGACGTGGTGTTCTCGGCGGCGAAGCTTTTCTTCGCCTACGGCCTCGGCAACGCGCTCACCTTCCCGATGTCTGTGGGCGCCACGACCGTGCTGATGGCCGAGCGTCCGACGCCCGACGCGGTGTTCAAGCGGATGGTGGAAAAGGACCCAACGATCTTCTACGGCGTGCCGACACTCTATGCCGCGCTTCTCGTCAGTCCTGCCTTCCCCAAGAAGGAGCAACTGAAGCTGCGGGTGTGCACCTCCGCCGGCGAAGCGCTGCCCGAGAACCTCGGCCGGCGCTGGACCGAGCGCACGGGCGTCGAGATCCTCGACGGCATCGGCTCCACCGAGATGCTGCACATCTTCATCTCCAACCGGCCCGGCGCGGTGCGCTACGGCACCACCGGGAAACCGGTGCCCGGCTACGAGGTGCGGCTCGTCGACGACCAGGGCAACGTCATCACCAAGCCGGGCGAGCTCGGCGAGCTGCAGATCAGCGGCCCGACCTCGGCGATCATGTACTGGAACCAGCGCGAGCGCACCAAGAACACCTTCCAGGGGCCGTGGACGCGTAGCGGGGACAAGTACAGCTTCGACTCGGAGGGCTACTACACCTATGGCGGGCGCTCCGACGACATGCTGAAGGTCAGCGGCATCTATGTCTCGCCGGTCGAGGTCGAGGCGGCGCTCGTGACCCACGAGGCCGTGCTCGAGGCGGCTGTCGTCGGCGTGGAGGACGAGCAGAAGCTGGTGAAGCCCAAGGCGTTCGTGGTTCTCAAACCCGGCCAGTCGCCCTCGGAGAGTTTGAAAAGCGCCTTGCAGCAGCACGTCAAGGACAGGCTTGCGCCGTACAAGTACCCGCGCTGGATCGAGTTCATGAGCGAGCTGCCGAAGACCGCGACCGGCAAGATCCAGCGCTTCAAGCTCCGGTCCTGAGGGCGCAGGGGTAAAATCGAGGCATGGCTACCAGAGACCAGACGACGAGCGACATCAAGGTCGACCCGAAGGCGCTCTACCTCGAGGAGGTCTTCACCGACCGGCGCATCGGCACGATCCGCAGGCTGACCCCCGTGACCAAGGACGGCACGCGCGACGCCGCGCGGCCGGTGCTCTACGCCGGCGAGACGCAGGTGCTCACGCCCGCCGGCGCGCTGCCGATCGGCTTCGAGATCGCCGCCGGCTCGCTCGAGGAAGCCGCCGAGAAGTTCGGCCAGCTCGCGAAGGAAGCGATCGAGCGCACGGTGAAAGAGCTGCAGGAGATGCGCCGCCAGGCTGCGTCGCAGATCGTGGTGCCGCAGGGGCCTTTGCCGCCCATGGGCGGCGCCGGCGGCGGCGGCAAGATCCAGATGCCCTGAAAAGGGGTCTGACCCCTTTTTCTTCTTCTAAGCCGCCAGCTTCGCGCGTTCGTAGTCGAAGGCGAGCGGCTGGATGTCGCCGCGGTAGATCGCCTGAACCCGCTCCTCGGAGAGCGGATAGCTGAACTGCGCGTTGCGCATGCGGATGCGCTGGCGCAGCTGCTCGACGATGAGCCTCTCCAGCAGGCTCCAGTCGTCCGCCGTGAGGCCCTCTTCGCCGATGCCGGCGATGCCCGAGAGCATGTGGCCGAACTCGTCGTCGTAGACCTTGCCGCAGGCGTCGGCGATCAGGCCGTCGATGCCGGGCCGGCCGGCGAGCTTCATGCCTTCCGAGAAGAGGGTGCAGTAGCCGCCTTCGGTGGTCCTGCACGCGCGCATGCCGAGCGCACCGTGCGCCTCGCGGTGCCGAAAGCGCAGCGCGGTGAGCGCCTTTTCCTCGGGCCATTCCTCGAGCATGCCGGGGTGGAGCTTGGGCGCGCCTTTCGGCCGCACCGCGTCGTAGACGTCGGCGAAGAAGGTGTAGTGGCTGAACTCGGCCTTGACGCCTTCGAGCGCGTCGAGGAATTCGTGGCGGTCCATCGAGCGGTCGATGTTCGCCGTCTCCTCGGTGAGGCGCTTCAGCGACCCCGGGATCAGGCCGCCCTTGTCGAACAAGGTGACGCCGGAGCCCCAGAACTCCTTGAAGCACTGGCGCTTGAGCCAGAGGAGATCGGTCTCGAGCGTTCGCGTGGGTGAGCTCCAGTAGGCGCGCACGAGCTCGGCCTCGCCGGCCCAGAGCGGCGCCGCGACTTCGATCACCCGGCGCAGACTAGAATTGATCATGGCCATGAAGAATACCGAGCGCGTGCGCGCCTGGGTAGAGGGGGCGCGCCGCGTCGTCGCGCTCACCGGCGCAGGCATCTCGACCGACTCCGGGATTCCGGACTTTCGCGGCCCCCAGGGGCTATGGACCCGCAATCCGGCGGCCGAGAAGATGTCCGACATCCGCTGCTACCTCGCCGACCCCGAGGTGCGCAAGGCGTCGTGGCAGAACCGGCTGTCCAGCCCGGCCTGGACCGCCAGGCCCAACCCCGGTCACCTCGCCCTGGCCGAGCTCGAAAAAAGGGGCAAGCTGCACGCGCTCATCACCCAGAACATCGACGAGCTGCACCAGGTTGCCGGCAACTCGCCCGAGCGGGTGATCGAGGTGCACGGCACCATGCGGCGGTTCATGTGCTTCGGCTGCGGCATGCGCGGCCCGATGCCGCTCGTGCTCGAGCGCGTGCGCGCCGGCGAGGCCGATCCGCACTGCCGCGACTGCGGCGGCATCCTGAAGAGCGACACCATCTCGTTCGGGCAGGCGCTCGTGCCCGAGGTGATCGACCGGGCGATGCAGGCGGCGGCCGAGGCCGACCTCTTCATCGCCGTCGGCACGAGCCTGCAGGTCTACCCGGTGGCGGGCACCGTGGAGCTCGCGCGCAGCGCGGGCGCCAGGATCGTGATCGTGAACGCCGAGCCGACGCCGTTCGACCGGGTGGCCGATGCGGTGTTCAACGAGTCGATCAGCGCGGTGCTGCCGCAGATCATTTCAGACCGAGAAAGCGCCGCGCGTTCCCTGCACTGATGGCGGAGTGCGCGGCGCCGTCGAGGCCGAGGCGCTCGAGAGCTCCGATCGGGTCGGGATCGCCCATCACGAACGGGTAGTCGCTGCCGACCATGATCTGCGAGGTGCCGAAGCGCTCGATCAGGAGCCGCGTCGCGGCCGCGTCGAACACCAGGTGGTCGTAGAAAAACCGCCGCGCCGTGGCGGCCGGAGACTCCTTCAGCGCCTCCTTGGCCTTGGGCGTCATCTGCCAGGCGTGCACCAGCCGCGGCAGCAGCATCGCCATGGCGCCGCCGCCGTGGCTGAATGCGATGCGCAGCCCGGGGTGCCGGGCCGCTACGCCGCCGGTAATCATCGAGGCGCAGGCGAGCGCGATGTCGCCGGGAAAGCACACCGCCTGCTCCGAGAAGGGCCCGACGATGCGCTCCTGGCCCGCGGGGCGCAGCGCGTGCACGAAGATCGCCGCGCCCAGCGCTTCGGCCGCGGCAAAGAACGGCTCGAACTTCGGGTCGCCGATCGAGGTGCCGTTCACGTGGCTCGCGATCTCGACGCCCGAAAACCGCAGTTGTTTTTGAACAAAACCTAATTCATCGATAGCGGCGTCGACGTCTTGCAGCGGCACCGCACCCAGGCCGACCAGGCGCTGGGGGGCGCGCTGCACCATGGCGCCGATCTGCTCGTTCAGGTAGCGGATTAGAACCTTGGCGTCCTCGAGCGGCAGCCAGTAGGAAAGCAGCTCCGGCATCGGCGAGAGCGCCTGGCGCGCGACGCGCATGCCGGTCATGTCCTCGACGCGCCGCGGCACGCTCCAGCAGCCGTCGGACACCGTGCGATAGACCTTCCCCGAGATCATGACGTGCCGGTGGCACGCGTGCGCCTCGGCCATGGCGGGCCAGGGGACGTCGCGGCCGCGTCCCTTGTACGGCGGGAAATTCTCCGGGACGACGTGCGTATGAACGTCGATGCTCTCGCTCATCGCGTTGATTATAGAATCGCCGTCATGGCGCGCTTTTTGGTTTTGCTTCTATTTTCCATCTGGACAAGCGCTGCGCTGGCTCAGTCGTGGCCGGCCAAGCCGGTGAAGATCGTCGCGCCCTTCGCGCCCGGCGGCAGCGCCGACACGCTGGGGCGCATCGTGGCGCAGAAGCTCTCCGAGAGCCTGAAGGAGAACTTCGTGGTCGAGAACCGCCCGGGCGCGGGCGGCGTGATCGGCTCGGAGGCGGTGGCCAAGGCGGCGCCCGACGGCTATACCCTGGTCGTCTCGGGCGTCGCGTCGCACGCGGTCGCGCCGGCCTTGCCGCGCGGCACCCCGTACGACCCGGTGAAGGACTTCACCCACATCGCGCTCTTCGGCGGCCCGCCCGCGGTGCTGGTGGTGAATCCCGAGGTTCCGGCGCAGGACCTGAAGGCGTTCATCGCCCTGTTGAAGAAGGAGCCGGGCAAGTACTCGTACGGCTCGCCCGGCAACGGCACGCACGGGCAGCTCGTCGCCGAGCTCTTCAAGCACCTCGCGGGCGTCGAGATGCAGCACGTGCCCTACAAGGGCGCCTCGAACGCGATGGCCGACCTCATCGCGGGGCACATCCAGGCTGCCTCGACGACCCTCTCCACCGCGGCGGGCCAGATCCACGGCGGCAAGGCGCGCGCGCTGGCGATCAGCACGGCGAAGCGGCTGCCCGACTATCCCAACGTGCCCACGTACGCCGAGATGGGCTACAAGGACCTGGTGGCAACGATCTGGTTCTCGCTGTCGGGGCCCGCGGGCATGCCCGCCGAGATCGTCGAGCGCCTGAACGCCGAGGTGCGCAAGGCGCTCGACGCGCCCGACACGCGCGAGCGGCTGCGGCCGGAAGGCATCGAGCCGGGCCAGCTCACGGCCGCCGCGTTCTCCTCCTTCGTAGCCTCAGAGGTCAAGCGCTGGGCGCCGATCGTCAAGGCCTCCGGCGCCAAGAACGACTGAGCACGCTGCCGCAACCGGAGTTTCCACGCTTCTCGGACGCCGAGTATTCGAGGCGGCACCATGCGCTCGCCATGCTGATGCAGCAGCGCGAGGTCGATCACCTTCTGATCGTCACCGACCAGCGCAGCGGCAATGCGCCGCAGTGGGTCACCGGCTGGCCCGGGACGGTCGAGGCGTTCGCGGTGTTCAGGCCGGGCGAGCGGATGACGATGCACGTCGAGTGGTACAACCACGTGCCGCTCGCCAGGCGCCTCGCGCAAGGGGTGGACGTGCGCTGGGGCGAGCACCGCGGCATCGCGCTCACCGTCGAGGAGCTCGCGGGCCGCGGCGCTAAGCGGGTCGGGCTGATCGGGCCGCTCGCGAACCGCAAGCTGAAGGCGCTCGAGGCGCGCTTCGAGGTGGTGTCGCTCGACGCCGATTACATCCGGCTGCGCCTGGTGAAGTCCGAGGAGGAAATCGAATGGCTGCGGATCGGGGCGCGGCTGAGCGACGCGGGATTCGGCGCGCTGCTCAACGGCACCCGGCCAGGCCTCGCCGAATACGACCTCGCCAACCTGGTCGAGCGCGCCTACGTGGGGGAGGGCGGAACCACCTTCATCCACTACATCGGCGTCACCTCGATGGCCGAGCCGCGCCTGTGCGTGCCGCCGCAGTACGCCTCGTCGCGCCGGGTGCAGAAGGGCGACGTGGTCTTCTGCGAGCTGTCGGCCTACTGGTGGGACTACGCCGGGCAGGTGCTGCGCAGCTTCACCGTCGGCGCCGATCCCACGCCGCTTTATCAATCGCTGCACGACACCGCCGAAGCGGCGTTCGACGCCGTCACCGGCGTGATCCGCCACGGCACCACCATGGAGGAGATCGTCGCCGCCGCGGGCATCATCGAGGAGCGCGGCTTCACCATCTACGACGACCTCATGCACGGCTTCGGCGGCGGCTACCTGCCGCCGATCGTCGGCTCGCGCAGCCGCCCCGCCGGGCCGCTGCCGCAGCTGACGCTGGAAGAGAACATGACGGTGGTGGTGCAGCCGAACGTCATCACGCCGGACCAGAAGGCCGGCGTGCAGGTCGGCGAGCTGGTGCGCGTGACCCGCGACGGCTTCGAGCGGCTGCATGCGGCGCCACGGGGCTTCCTCCGCTCGCCGGAGCCGACTGGCCGGCTCGGCGTTCTCCCGGACGGGATCGTTTAAAGCATCGCGTAACAGAAAAAGGGGTCAGAGCAATGTTCCTGTAACAAGTTGCGCGTCCCCCCGCGAGCGGGGGCCATTTTGAGCTTTGAGAACATGGGTTCCCGCTTGCGCGGGAACGACGAATGCCGACAGTCAAGGTGTTACATGAAAATTGCTCTGACCCCTTTTCTTCACAGCATGGCGGAGCCGCCGTCGACCACGATGGTCTGGCCGGTGAGGAAGGCGGCATCCGCGCTTGCCAGGAAGCTCACCGTGCCGACGAGGTCCTCGGGCTTCTCGTCGCGCGGGATCGCGCGCGTCATCTTGGTGATCTCGCCCTGGCGCACGTGGGCCGGATGCTTCGCGACGTTCTCGGACAGGGTGAACCCAGGCGCCAGCGCGTTCACCGTGATGCCGTCCTTGCCGAGCTCGCGCGCGAGGCCGCGGGTCATGGCGATCACGGCGCCCTTGCTCGAGATGTAGTGCAGGAAGAGCGGCACGCCCTTCAGCGGCGCGCCCGAGGCGAGGTTGACGATGCGCCCGTAGCCGCCGCGGCGCATGTGCGGCACGCACGCCCGGCAGCAGAGCCATACGCCCATGACGTTCACTTCCATCACGCGGCGGAACTCCTCGGGCGGAATTTGCTCGAAGGGGCGCAGCTCGAGCGAGCTGAACACCGCGGCATTGTTCACCAGGATATCGATTCGCCCGAGCACCCCGACCGTCTCCGAGGCCAATTTGGACACCTCGGTCTCGTTCGACACGTCGGCTCGCAGGCCAAGAGTCTTGCAGCCCGTCGCCTTGGCGATCTCGGCCGCAGCCTCGTCGTACTTGTGCAGGTCGGCAACGACGACCGAGGCGCCGTCCTGCGCGAGGCGCAGCGCGATCGCCTTGCCGATTCCGGTCGCGCCGCCGGTGACGACGGCAACCTTGCCCTTCAGCCGGTCCATACCACGTCTTCGTACGAGACGTTCCGGGAGAGAAGGCCCAGGTCGCGCGCGAAGCGGTTCATCGACTCGACCGAGCCCGGCGAGATCTCCGCGTCGTAGAACGGCGCATCGCGGCGGATCAGCTCGGCGATGAGGCTCGCCTCGGTCGCGGGGAAGAGCCGCTTCCCCACCTCGGTGGCGCGGGCCGGGTCGCGCTTCAGGATCTGCTGCGCCGCGTTGACCGCTCGAATTGCCGCCCGCGCGGCATCCGGCTTTTCCCGGATCAATCTCTCCGAGGTCGCGAGCGCCGGGAAGGTATAACCCTTCGCTTCGGCGCTTCCCTCGCGGCGGGCGTCGAGCACGAGCGTGCCGACGCCGCTTTGCACCGCGACCTCCGCGCCCATGCCGTTCGCCCAGAAGCCGTCGATCTTTTCCTCCTCGAGCGCCTTCGCCGCGAGCAGCCCGAACGATGCCGACTGGCCGATGGCGCCGGGCACCGGACCGATCTTCACGTCGCGCTCCGGGTCGATGCCCGCGGCCTTCAGCATCTGCTTCAGGCCGTCCACCGGCCCCGGCGCCGCTCCGATCCGTTGTCCTTTGACCGCTGACAAATCGCCCTTGCGGGCGCGGAGGGATTTTTTGAGGATCAAAAACCAATACATGTGCTGCGCAAGCGCGCACAGGAGCCTGCCGCCCTGCCAGTCCTTGAACGCATACAACGCTGCATGCGACGCGCCGCCGACGAAGTCGAGCCTGCCCTCGCGCAGCTCCTCGTAGGTCCGGGTGACGGGGAAAAGGAGCTCGACCGTGGCCTCGAAGCCCTCCTGACGGAAGCAGCCGAGCTCGACTGCCGCGATCGCGGGGAAGTACGAGGGCGAGATGAGGTCCGGGATCGCGACGCGCAGGCTCATTGCGGCTTGATCCCGGCCGCCTGCACGGCTTCCTTCCAAGTCATCAGGTCTTCCTGGATTGCCTGGATGAATGTAGAGGGTGTGCTGCACACCGGATCGACGCCGATCTTCTCCAGCCGGGCGGCGAAGGCCGCATCCTTGCAACCCGCGGCGATTTCGCGCGCGAGGCGCTCGACGATGATTCTCGGCGTGGCGGCCGGCGCGACGTAGCCGTTCCACGTCACCGTGCGGAACCCCGGATACCCCTGCTCGGCCACGGTCGGCACCTGCGGGAGCTGCGGTGCGCGGGCTTGGCCCGAGACCGCGAGCACGTTGATCTTGCCGCCGCCGGCGTGCGGCAGGATCTCGTTCAGGTTGCCGAAGTAGCAGGGCACGTGGCCGGCGACCACGTCGGCGATCGCCGGGCCGCCGCCCTTGTAGAGCACCGCTTCCAGCTTCAGCCCGGCGCGCGCGAGGAACAGCTCCATCGTGAGATGGCCGACCGAGCCCGAGCCGGGCGAGGCGTAGCTCAGCTCGCCCGGATGCGCCCTGGCGTAGTCGACGAGCTGCTTCAGGTTGGTGGCCGCGATTTTCTGGTTGCATCCGAGGGCGAACGGATTGGTGCCGACGATCGAGATCGGCGCGAAGTCCTTCACCGGGTCGTAGTTGATCTTCTGCACGTACGGCACGATCGCGAGCTGCGGCGTCGCGGCGGAGAGGAGCGTGTAGCCGTCGGCGTCGGCGCGCGCCACCAGCTCGGCCGCGATCGCGCCGCTCGCGCCCGGACGATTCTCGGCGATCACCGGCTGCCCCAGCCGCTGCGTGAGCCAGTCGGCGGTGATGCGCGCGAGCGAATCGGTTACGCCGCCGGGCGGAAACGGCACGACGACCTTCACCGGCTTCTGCGGCCAGGATTGGGCCGGCGAAGCGCTTGTCCAAACCGAAGCCAGAAGCAAGACAAAAAGGCGCCTCACGCCTGGCTGTCCTTCATCCGGGCCTCGATCCAGCGCGCGCAGGCGAGGGTGCGGGCGTCGTCGCCGATGCGTCCGGTGACCTGCAGCCCGAGCGGCAGGCCGTTGGGGCCGACGCCGATCGGCACCGAGACGCAAGGCACATGCAGCAGCGTCCACACCACGTTCATCGCTACGTTGCCTGTAGAGCCCAGTCCCTCGGGCGCCTCGCCGGTCGCCGCCGGCGCGATCAGCACGTCGCAGTCGCCGAAGGCTTCGCTCACCGCAGCGCGGCAGCGGGCGGCATACGAAAGCGCCTCCTGGTACTTGCGTGCGTCGATGGCAAAGCCTTCTTCGCAACGCCGGCGCAGCGCCGGGTCGAGAGAACCGGCGAAGCGGCGGTACTCGTCGGCGAGCGAACGCGCGCCTTCGTAGCGGATGATGGTCGCCTGCGCGTCACGCAAATGGCGCCATGACTCGGGCAGCCGCAGCTCCGCCACGTCGAGCTTCTTCGCCGCGGTCTCGAAGGCCGATGCCATGGGCGGCTCGACCAGCTCCCACTCCCAGGTGCGGCAGGCGCCGATGCGCGGCCGATCGATGCGCCCCTGCAAGTCCGTGCGCCCGGTGAGCGCGTCGAGGAAGAACGCGACGTCCTCGACGCTGCGCCCGTAAACCCCGATCGTATCGAGCGAGTCGGCGTTCGGATGCACGCCCGCTCGCGGCAGCAGGTTGTAGGTCGGCTTGCACGCCACCACGCCGCAGTAGGACCCCGGGCGGATCACCGAGCCGGAGGTCTGCGTGCCGAAGGCGAGCGGCACCATGAAGTCCGCGACCGCGGCGGCCGACCCGCTCGAGGAGCCCCCGGGCGTATGCGCCGGGTTGTGCGGGTGGCGCGTCCTCGCCGGCACGAAAGTCGCGAACTCGCAGGTCACCGTCTTGCCGAGGATCACGCCGCCGGCCGCGCGGGCGAGCGCCACCGGCGCCGAATCGGCGCGCGGCCGGTGGCCGGCATAGATGCGCGAGCCGTACTCGGTCGGCATGTCGTAGGTGTCGAAGATGTCCTTCACACCGACCGGCACGCCTTGCAACGCCCCTTCCTCAAGGTGCGCAAGCTGGGAAAACGCCGCCTCCTTGTCCACGAAGCTCCACGCCTGCACTTCGCGCTCGCGCGCGGCGATGCGCTCCAGGCAACTCTCGAGCAGGCTGCGTGCGCGAAGCTCGCCGCGCTCGATGCGCGCGGCGGCTTCTTTCGCTCCCAGGCGGCAAGGCTCGATCACCGGCTCAGTATAATCGCCGCGATCCATGCAGCGACGAAACATCCTCGTCGTCGGCGCGGGCCCGGTGGGCAGCGTCGCCGCGCTCGCCGCCGCGCGCCTGGGCCATTCGGTCACGCTGCTCGAAGCGCAGGAGCGCATCGACGACGCCCCGCGCGCCTCGACCACGCAGCCGCCGACGCTCGAGATCCTCGCCGAGCTCGGCCTGATCGACGAGTACATCCGGGTGGGGCTGGTGGCGCGCACCTTCGAGTTCTGGGACCGTCCGACGCTCGAGCGCATCGCCGAGTTCGATTTCGATCGGCTGCGCGGCGAGACCGACTTCCCGTTCGTGGTGCAGACCGAGCAGCACAAGCTCGCCAACATGGCGCTCGCCCGGCTGAGGGGGATGCCGAACACCGAAACAGTCATGGGTTGTATGGTTTCGGGTCTTCACCAGGATGAAGAGCAAGTCACGGTCGAGGCGGGAGACAGGCGCTTCGTCGCCGACTACGTCATCGGCGCCGACGGCGGCCGCAGCACGGTGCGCAAGCTCCTCGGCATCGAGTTCGAGGGCTACACCTGGCCCGAGCGCTTTCTCGTCGTCACCACGAAGTTCGACTTCGCCGCCGCCCTCGGCTGCTGCAACCGCAGCTACATGGCCGATCCGGCCGAGTGGACCAACCTCTTCAAGGTCGCCGGCGACGATCTGACGGGACGCTGGCGCGCGGTGTTCAATACGCGCGCCGACGAAGCGGACGAGGAAGCGCTCTCGGACGCCGCGGTGAAGGCGCGCCTCGCCCGCATCCATGTCCCCGAGGGGAAGCGCGACTATCTCCATCTCAACCTCTACCACGTGCATCAGCGCGTGGCGAAAAATTTTCGCAAGGGACGCGTCTTCCTGTGCGGCGATGCGGCGCACGTGAACAATCCGATCGGCGGACTCGGCCTGAACTCGGGAATTCACGAGGCCTGGGACCTCGCCAATCTCTTAAACCGGATCATCAGAAAAGAGGTGGATGAAGGCTTGCTCGACGCTTACGAGGCGCGGCGCAGGCCGCTCAACATCGAGTACGTCCAGGAGCAGACCGTGGCGAACAAGCGGCGACTGGAAGAGCGCGACCCGGCGCAGCGCGCGCGCCGCTTCGACGAGCTGCGCGCGACCGCGGCGGACCCGGCGCGGCACAAGGCCTTCCTCATGAAGGCGTCCCTGCTGGAGAGCGCGCGCCGAGCGGCGCGCCAGTAGCGTCTAGGCGCCCGGAGGGGGCGGTGGAGGCGTGCCCGCCGGTGGCGGCGGTGGCGTGCCCACGGACGGCGGTTGTGGCGGCGTGCTGCCTACCGACGGCGGCGGCGGAGGCGGCGGACCGTAGGACGGCGGCGGAGGCGGCGGAGGCGGGCGGTAGTACGAAGGGCCCGAGGACGACGCGGCTTGGCGTCGAGGCGCCACCGCCATCGGGACCTTGTTGCCCTTGGCGTACATGCACTGTGTAAACGCGTTGTCGTAACGGCGCTGCGCGCTGTACGAGCCTTGCGCTCCGGCGCTCGAGCCCACCATCGCGCCGGTCGCCGTGCCGAGGCCCGCGCCCGCGAGCGCGGCGTGGCCGTTTCCGCCGAGCGCCGCGCCTGCGGCGGCGCCGACGATTGCGCCGGCCGCGGCGCTATTGGCGGTCGAGCTGCTTGCAGCCTGGTCGGCCCCTTGAGCGCCGCTCTGCGCGTAGGCGTATCCGCGGCAATCGTGATCGTCGTGGCGGAATTCGTCGAAGCTCTTGCCCGTGCCCGGGAGGACCATCACGCTCGGCCCGTTGACAGGGGGCGCGGAGACGCAACCGGCGAGCGCGAGCACGCCGATTCCGAGCAGCAGCTTCTTCATGACTTCAGTTCGGCTGCGCCGGCACGCGCACCCAACCGCCGGGGCACTGCTTCACGTACGGGTAGTAGCCGTTCGACTCGCGGCAGAAGTACCAGCTCGCGGGCGGCTGCGCGGGCGCTTGCTCTGCCACGTCGCTGCGCTCGACATACGTTGTCGGCGTCGCTGGCGCGTACACCGCCGGAGGATAGTAGTACGCCGGCGGGGGGTAGTAGTACCAGGGCGCGTAGACCGGGTAGCCGAAGTTGAAGCCAACGATCACACGGCTATGACCGTGCCAACCGCCGGCAAGCGCCGGCGCGCTCGCGACCGCGAGGAGGAGGAGTATCAGTACGCGCTTCATGGTGTTACGCAGCCTACACCTTGGGGCGCAGCGTAGTCCGTAACCGATTGTTACCGGACGTTGCTGGACCCAATTCCCGGATTCCTTGCGCAATTCCTGTGTTCCGGCCAAGCCGTCCGGACCATCCCGCGCCCGTCCGGACCATCCCGCCCCGTGCCGGCACGACACTTTGCCGCCCCAGACTCTCGCCCAGACATTTCCGGGGAGCGGTCAGCTATGAAGCGTTACATGACGTGGTTCGGCAATCTGTTGCTCGCGAGCACGCTGGTTTCCTGCGGCGGCGGCGGAGGCGGCGGCGACGGCGGAAGTCCGAGCGGCGCCACCCCGACCCCGACCCCGACTCAGACTCCTACGCCTGCTCCGACTCCTACGCCTGCTCCGCCTATTCCGTCCAAGCCCGGACGTTTCGAGGAAACCGATGCAAGCGTCACCCTGAGCCCTGGCTGGGACGATGCCTCCTCCGAGTTCGGCTGGAGCGGCGGCAAGGCCAAGCGAACCACGGTGACTGGAGCCACGGCGACCTTCCAGTTCACCGGCACCTCGGTGACTTGGATCGGCGCCCGCAGCAGTGACGCCGGAACCGCGGAGGTCAGCGTGGACGGAGGTCCGGCCCGGCAAATCGACCTCTTTGCCCGCCCGCAGGAAATGCGCGTGCCGGTCGTTACGCTGCACGATTTGAGCCCGGGGCCCCACACGCTGACGATCAAGGTGACCTCAGCCGCCCCTGCGGTGGTGGTGGTGGATGCTTTCGATGTGGAAGCGCCGATCCTGTCGCGCAAGCAGGAGAACGATCCCGACGTCACGTACAGCGGTACCTGGATCCAGCCGGACCTGACCAACGCCGACCCCTGCACCGGCAATCCCGACCCCGCCTGCGTCTCCGACCCGCACGAGGACCACTCCGGCAACTGGAGCGGTGGCGGCGTCCAGACGGCGCCCGAGCCGCCGAGGGGGGGCGCGAGGTTTACGTCGACCGCGGGTGACTCCCTCACGTTTACCTTCCGCGGAACGTCCATCGCCTGGCAAAGCGGTCGCGGCCCGGATTTCGGAATCGCCACTGTGCAGCTCGACAACGGCGCGCCCGTCGACGTCGATACATACTCGGCGTCACCGAAGTTCCAGGAAGTGCTGTTCAGAGCAAACGGACTCGCCAATGGCACGCACACTCTGAAGATCTCGGCGAAGGGCGACAAGAACCCCGCCTCGACGGGTTTCAAGATCGTGATCGACGCATTCGAAGTGACGACGCTCGGAAGGCGCTTCCAGGAAGACGATACCCTTCCCGGCAGCCAAGTACCGGCGACGAACTATGACATCGGTAAATGGAGCCGCAACATCAACCGGGCCTGGAGCGAAGGCGCGGCACAGAGAGCGGATGTTCCCGGCTCGATCGCCAAATTCACCTTCACCGGCACCGGCGTGAGCTATATCGGCTGCCAGAAGAACAGTATCGGGCCGGTCAAAATCCGTGTCGACGGCGTCGATAAGGGACAATTCAATAACTTCCTAAAGTCCCCGCGCGAAGCCTACATGCACGAAATCTTCGCGATCGACGGGCTGGCGCCCGGTCAGCACACGATCGAGGTCGAATCCGTGCAAACCAACACCTTCATCGTCGTGGATGCCTTCGACGTTCGTGGCGGTGTGCAGTAGACCTTCGGCCGCATGGCGGACCGCATTGCGCATGCGGTCCGCCGCGCGGTGAATCTCTTGCAGCGCTTTACTTGGGCTGCTGAGTGATCCTCAGGTAGGGCTTGGGCGACTTCCAGCCCTGCGGGAACAGCTTCTTCGCTTCGTCGTCGCTCACCGAGCCCGCGATGATCACGTCCTGGCCCTGCTTCCAGTTGGCCGGCGTGGCGACGCGGTACTTGGCGGTGAGCTGGATCGAGTCCAGCACGCGCAGCACCTCGTCGAAGTTGCGGCCGGTGGTCATCGGGTAGTAGAGGACCAGCTTGACCTTCTTGTCGGGCCCGACGACGAACACCGTGCGCACGGTCTGGTTGTCGGCCGCGGTGCGCTTGCCGGGCGTGGCTTCGGCCGGCAGCATGTCGTAGAGCTTCGAGATCTTCAGGTCGGCGTCGCCGATGATCGGGTAGTTCGGCGCCGTGCCCTGGGTCTCCTCGATGTCCTTCGCCCAGCGCTCGTGGTCGTTCACCGGGTCGACCGAGAGGCCGATGATCTTGGTGTTGCGCTTGTCGAACTCCGGCTTGATGCGCGCCATATATCCGAGCTCGGTGGTGCACACCGGGGTGAAATCCTTCGGGTGCGAGAACAGCACCGCGTAGCCATTGCCGATCCACTGGTGGAAATCGATCGGGCCCTGCGTGGTGTCGGCCTTGAAATTGGGGGCCTCGTCGCCGATGCGTAGCGTCATGTGGGTGCTCTCCGGGGGAACGACGGTGTGGGGGGTAGCGTGCGATCTTACCGCCGCGCCGACCCTGTGCGCCAGAGGGGCTTTGGAGTAGAGTAGCGCCGGAATTGTTCGGGGCTCGAACAATCGGGTGGCACCGGAACGGGGTCGAAGCATGCGCAACGTGCAGCTCAACCTGAGCGTCAACGGCGAGACCGCCGAGGTCTCGTTCGCCCCGTACAAGACGCTGCTCGAGGTGCTGCGCGAGGACCTCGCCCTCACCGGCACCAAGCACGGCTGCGAGCTCGGTGAATGCGGCGCCTGCGCGGTGCTGGTCGACGGCGAGCCGCAGCTCTCCTGCCTCGTGCTCGCGGTCGAGTGCGCCGGCCGCAACGTCGAGACCGTCGAGGGCTTGGCGCGCGGCGCCGA
>Ga0075418_10002304_pt1 | contig 21815 bp, 12 predicted proteins | sample SoiMetdeltSBSDD2_FD_81776 | JGI IMG/M metagenome (GOLD analysis project Ga0075418, IMG submission 81776) | Bulk soil microbial communities from a Populus tree surrounding site in Tennessee, USA - Soil MetaG P. deltoides SBSDD2 | ecosystem: Environmental > Terrestrial > Soil > Tree plantation...
ATGTGGATTCCGGTGAAGTACCTCGTGATGTTCGCCGTCGTCGGGCAGTCGTTGAATGGGAACTCCACCAGCTCCGGATAGTTGGGGGTGAGCGGGACGCGCGTCCATCCTGAGAACGATGGGCCGGTCGCGATCTCGACCTGTCCCAACGAACCCTCGGTGCCGAAGATCTCCCCCGTCGGGTCGTAGTCGAGGTTGTGCTTCGTCCAGAAGGTGAGCTGCGGACCCTGGCCGGGAGCCGCGAGCGTCAGCACGGGCGTCGTGACGTCGGCGCAGACGCCATCGCTGCTCAACGCCGTGTAGACGTTCGGACCGGTCCGACCTTCCGTCGTCGCGACCGTCCACGGAGCGGAGGGGAGCATCTTCGCCGTCCCGATGTCCCCGGCGTCGTCGGTCCAGGTTCCGATCGCGGGCGGGCCGTCGGGGGAGGTGGAGACGCGAATGGTGTTCGTCTCCTCGTTGCCGCCGCGGCAGGGGCCGGCGTGCCCGGAGGTCGCGTCCTCGGCGCGGACCACGTACCAGCGCGGAGAGCCGTAGGCCAGATCGACGCCGTCCGAGAAGCTCGTCCCCGAGACGCACCGCGCGATCCGGTTCGCGGCGCTCGGCGTGAACGTGCTGGTCGTTCCGCGGTAGACGTTGTACCGGAGGTCGGAGCCGCAGAACGCGCTCCCCGCGCTCCACGAGAGGTTCACCGTGCAGCTCGCGAGGCCCGCGCTGGCCGCGCCCGTCAGCCCGTGGAACGACGGGACGAGGATGCAGTCGCCGGTGGGGACGATGGACGCGCAGGAGGAGCGCGGGGATTCGCACGCCGCCGTCGTGTCGGACGCGGCCGCGATCGCATAGCTGTACGTCGCGCCGCCGGACACCGTGCCGTCCAGGTACGACGTCCCGCTGACGGTCGCGATCGGGATCCACGACGTGGCCGGGCAGCTGCCGAAGCTACGGTAAACGGTGTAACGAACGGCGCCGGGGACCGACGACCAGGACACCGACACCTGGTTGTCGGCCGGCGCGCCCAGCGTCGGGGCCGGCGGCGGTGCGGGGGCGGGGCAGTCGGTCAGCGCGCCGCGCACGACGAGCGCGAACGGCTGCGGCCCGAACGGGACGTCGATGCCGCGCACCCGGACGATCCAGCGCCCGGCCGCGGGGGCGTCGAACACGAGCCGCTCGAGAACGTTGCGCGTGTCGTGCGGATCGCCGGGGGCCGACGTCGCCACGGGCTCCCCGGTGCCGGGGTCGAGCGTCTGGAACCAGACGGTCCCGGAGGGATCGACGACCTCGAGCTTCAGCTCGTTGACCCGCGCGATCGCGGCATTGAGGGCGGCGGGGTAGTCGCTCCAGGCGAGCGTGGCCCGGAAGGGAGTTCCCGCCGAGACGTCGTAGGCGTGGACGACCACGCCGCCGGTGACGAGCCCCTCGCGCCGGTCGTCCACCCGGAGCTGGAACGAGCTGCCGGCGAACGGGAGCGTGCGGTCGAGCTGGATCCTCCCGTAACCGGAGTCGAAGTCGGGATCGGGGGCCGAGGCGCCGAGCGCGACCGCGCCGTCCACAAGCGTGGCCTTGAGCAGCGCCGCCGACGGCGTGAAGCCCTGCGCCGGGTTGCGTGTCCCCGCAGCGAGAAAGCCGGCGACGTAGTACTCGCGGACCAGCGCCGCAAGCCCCGCCGCCGTCGGGGCGGACATCGACGAGCCGTCGAGCGAGCAGGTCCCGCAGTTGTTGCTGGAGAGGTTCATGTCGGAGGCGGCGGAGACGGTGGATTCTCCCTGCGCGGCGACGGAGGGCCCGAGTCGTCCATCGTGGACCGGCCCGGGGCTCGTGAACCAGGAGGGTGTCGTGGCGGCGCTGCCGTGCCCCACCGAGCCGACGACGAGCGGGCTCTTGGCGATCGCGGGGGTGCCGATGGAGATCGGCGGCGGGCAGAACGCTCCGCCGTTCCCCGCGGCGGCGACGACGAGCAGGTCGGGGTGCGTCCACATCGCGAGATCGGCGTCGCGCGAGTAGGAGTCGTACGGCGCGGTGCAGCCGGGGATGCAGCTCCCGAGCTGGTCGTAGCAGGCGCCTCCCCAGGAGTTCGAGTGGATGCGCGCGCCGTTCTGGAAGGCGACGTCGGTCAGGTTCCAGACCGTGCCGCCGAGATCGTTCAGGTACTCGAGACCGTCCCCCATCTCCTGCACGACGAGCTTCGCCCCCGGGGCCTGCCCGTCGCCGCCGTTACGGTTGGGAGTCGTGAAGCCGGCGCAGTCCGCGTACGGGGCCTGATCCCCCGCGAGCGATCCGGAGGTGTGCGTCCCGTGTCCGCTCGCGCCCGTGATCGTCGCGGGGCAGGTGTCCTCCTCCCCCGTGGGACCGCCCGACCAGTTGTAGTAGAGAAGGTCCTTGCGGCGCGGCGCGATCGAGGCCGGAGGGCAGGGGACGGCGCTGCACGTCGAAACCGGCGGCGGGCCGTTGGTCAGGTCGCGGAAGAAGCAGAGGTCGTAGTCCTGCGCCGAGTCGGCGACCGCCGCGATCTGCCCGCATCCGAAGATCCCGTGATCGAACATCGGGGTCACCTGCGGCGAGGGGCCGACGAACGACTGGTGGACCCACACGGCGTCCTGGTTCATCGGGCGGAAGCGATGGACCGGCTCGATCGCCTCGACCTCGGGGAGCGACGCGATCGCCGAGAGCGCCGCGGCGAGGCGCGCGGCGGGGATCGACGCGCTGACGCGCCAGGCGCCGTCCTTCCCCGACGGCGCCGCGAGCGGCCGGAGGCCGTCGAGCGCCTCGAGCACGCGCCGCTCGGGCTCGCCGGCGGCGAGGATGATGCGGATCGCGGTCTCCCCCGCGGGCTTCCCCGCGCCCGCCGCGAGCTGCGGCTCGATCTTCAGGTGCGGGGGGAGCACGCCGAGCCATCGGACGAAGGGGAGGCGCCGCACGGCCGCCTCCGCGTCCGGGGCGAGGCGAAGCCGGTAGCCATGCATGGGGAGGTAATCGAGGATCTGCGCGCCGGCGGACTCGAGCCGCTCGCGCTCCGGCGCTGCGAGGGGCCCGGCGAGGATCGCGACCACGTAGCGGGAGCCGTGAGCGCTCGTTGCGAGCCGTGTCTCGTGGAACCAGGCGGGAGGCGAGGGGAGCGCGCGCGCGGGACGGAACGTCCCCGACGTCAAGCGCAGCTCCGGCTCGGGCTCGGGCGCGGCAAAGGCCGGTGCGAGAAGCGCGCTCGCGAGCAGCGCGAGAGCGAGGCGGAACGGCGGCTTCGGCATGGCGGCCTCCTCGTCGCGAGAATATAGGGTCAGGTTCGGTCCCCCGAGGCGCGTAGAATCCCGCATTCGAGGGGGATTTCAAATGCGATATCGGCGCTGCACGCTCGTGCTCGCGGCCGCGCTCGCGGGGTGCGCCGCCGCTCCACCCGAGGCGCCGGTCGCAGAGCGGCTGGTCGATCTCTACGAGCCGAAGATGGTGAGCGGGTCGCCGCCGGCCGCGGCCTCACCCGCCGCTCCGCTCGCGTGGCGGTTTCTCGCGCCGTTCGCCTCTCCGGATGGGGCGAAGGACGCCACGCTCGGCTGGAAGGGACGCCGCGTCGCCGGGCTCGCGCTCGGGGCGGCGGGGCTGACGGGGCGGAGCCTCGACACCTTCCCGCTCGTGTATCTGGACCGCCGCGCGGACGCGGACGATCGCGACCTCCTCCACGCGGTCGAGGTTCGCCTCCGCGCTTCGGCGGGAGCGAACCTCTCGGCGTCGTTCAGCGGAGAGGAGAAGGCCGACCTCGACGAGATCGTCGCAGCCGCCGAGGCCTTCCCCTGGTCGGCGAGGACGCCGATCGTCGCCGGCCCCGAGCTCAAGACCTACACGCTCCGCAGCCGCCGCCCGGTCACCGCGTCGGGGGTCCGGCACATCTTCCTGCGTCCGACCGACGCGGCGGGGGCGACCTTCGAGATCGAGTCGATCAAGCTGATCTTCAGGAAGGAATACCTGGCGAGCGTTCCGTCCGGCGTCGGCTGGCAGGGGCTCTCCGAGATCTACCACGAGACGATCGTCTCCCGGGCGCCCGAATCCGTGCGTCTCGATCTGGACCTCCCGGCGCACCCCTGGCTCGACCTCTCGATCGGGACCGTCGAGACCGGCCCGGTGGGGTTCCGCGTCGAGGCCGACGGGCGCTCCGTGCTCGAGCGCACGGTGACGACGCCGCACCGGTGGGAGCGGACGCCGGTCGATCTCACGGCTTTCGCCGGAAAGAAGGTCGCGCTGACGCTGTCGGTCACCGCGGAGCATCCGGGCGCGCTGGGGTTCTGGGGCTCCCCGGTGGTGCGCGAGCACGCGAAGGCCCCGCCGAGGGGCGTGATCCTCGTCTGGGCGGACACGCTCCGCCGCGACCACCTGCAGATCTACGGCTACAGGCGTCCGACCTCCCCGACGCTCGAGAGGCTGGCCGCGGGGGGAACGCTGTTCCGCGACTGCGTCTCGCAGGCGACCTGGACGAAGGTCGCGACCCCGTCCCTGTTCACGTCGCTGTTCCCGACGTCCCACACCGTCCGCGACTTCTCCGACCGGCTGCCGTCGTCGGCGACGACGATCGCCGAGGTGTTCCGGGACGCGGGGTACGCCACGCTCTCGCTCTCCTCGATCCTCTTCACCGGAGCGTTCACGAACATGCACCAGGGGTTCGAGGAGCTCCACGAGGACGGATCGCTCCCCGACCAGGAGTCGAGCAAGACCTCGCGCATCTACGTCGATCGGCTGCTCCCCTGGCTCGAGGCGCATCGCGACACGCCGTTCTTCGTCTTCCTCCACGTCTCGGACCCGCACGATCCCTACAAGCCGTACGCGCCGTACGACACTCTGTTCGCGGACCCGGCGAAGGCGGAGGAGCACGAGCGGCAGCTCGACCAGGCGCGGAAGTTCATCGCGGAGCCGCTGCTCAAGCGGTTCGGCATGCCCACGCGCGACGAGATGGTCAAGGCCGGCATCGATCCGGACGCCTACGTCGCGCACGACCGCGACTGGTACGACGGCTCGATCCGCGCGATGGACGCGGAGATCGGGCGCCTGTGGGAGCGCCTGCGGACGCTCGGCCTGGAGAGCTCGACCCTGCTCGTCTTCACGGGGGACCACGGCGAGGAGTTCCTCGAGCACGGCCGCACGTTCCACGGGCAGTCGGTCTACGGCGAGCTCACGAACGCGCCTCTTCTCTTCTACAGGCCCGGGGGCGTGCCGGGCGGAAAGATCGTCGAAGAGACGGTCCGAACGATCGACATCATGCCGACCATCCTGGCGCTCAGCGGGCTGGCCGCCCCCGAGGGGATCGCGGGCCGGAGCCTCGCCGGGCTGATCGAAGGGAGCGCGAAGGGACCGGGCGGCGCGGTGGCCGCGGAGCGCGCGCCGTACGTCGTCTCGGAGAAGGCGGTGACGGCCGAGGTCGGCGGGGGGCCGCCTCCGCACGACACCGAGTCCTACGCGATCGTCGAGGAGGGCTGGAAGCTCATCCACAACGTCAAGCGCCACGCCGGACGCCCGGAGTTCGAGCTGTACCGCGAGCGGGAGGACCCGCTGAACGCGAGCGACCTGGCGGGCGCCCATCCCGACATCGTCAAGCGGCTGTCGGACCACCTCGCGGCGTGGCGGGCGCAGGCGAACGATGCGCGCCTGGCGCCGGACTCGGAAGCGACCCGCTCGATGAGCCCTGAGGAGCTGAAGCGGCTGCGAAGCCTCGGCTACGTCCAGTAGCGAACGCCCCGAGGCGGCGCTCGAAGGCGTCCATGTAGGTGTAGATCACCGGCGTCACGAACAGCGTCAGCATCTGCGAGAACAGGAGCCCGCCGACGACGGCGAGGCCGAGCGGCTGCCGCGCCTCCGCCCCGGCCCCCCACCCGAGCGCGATCGGCAGCGTGCCGAACAACGCGGCCATCGTCGTCATCATGATCGGCCGGAAGCGCACGAGGCAGGCGTCGTGGATCGCGCGCACGGCGTCGGTCCCGTCGCGCCGCTGCGCCTCGACCGCGAAGTCCACCATCATGATCCCGTTCTTCTTCACGAGGCCGACGAGCAGGATCACGCCGACGAACGCGATCACGGAGAGATCGCGGCCGAAGACCATCAGGGTCAGGAGCGCCCCGAACCCGGCGAACGGGAGCGCGGAGAGGATCGTCAGCGGGTGGATGAAGCTCTCGTAGAGGATCCCCAGGACGACGTAGATGAACAGGACCGCGATCAGCAGCAGGAGCCCGAGCCCCCGCTGCGAGGCCTCGAACGCCTGGGCGGTCCCCTGGAACGCCGTCGTCATCGTGGCGGGGAGCACGCGCCGCGAGAGCCGCTCGACCGCGCCGACCGCCTGACCCAGCGCGACCCCCGGGGCGAGGTCGAACGAGACGGTCACCGACGGGAGCTGTCCGGAGTGGCTGACCGTCAGCGGGCCGACCGACGTCGAGACGCTCGCGACGGCGTCGAGCGGGACGAGATCGCCGCTCGCGGAGCGCACGTAGAGGAGCGAGAGAACCGACGGGTCCTCCTGGAACGGCCGCGCCAGCTCGAGGATCACCTGGTACGAGGCGTTCGACGCGTAGATCGTCGAGACCTGGCGGAAGCCGTACGCCGAGTAGAGCGCGTCGTCGATCTGGGCGGCGGTGAGCCCGACGGCGGAGGCCCGGTCCCGGTCGATCGTGACGTTGACCTGCGGGTTCCGAAGGAGCAGGTCGGTCGTCACGTCGCGGATCTCGGGGAGCTTGCGGAGCTCCGCCTCGAGCTTGGGGGCGTTCTCGTACAGCTCGCGCGTGTCGGTGCTCTGCAGCGTCAGCTGGTACTGGCTCTTGGTCAGCCGGCCGCCGAGACGGATGGCGGGCGGGTTCTGGAGGAAGACCCGCATCCCCGGGACCTTGGAGGTCGCCGCGCGCAGCCGGTTGATCACGACCGAGACACGGTCGCGCTCGGCCCGGGGCTTGAGGCGCATGAAGAGCACCCCCTGGTTCGATCCCCCCGAGCCGCCGCGGTTCCCCACCGTGGACATGAACCGGTCCACCGCGGGGTCGCGCATCACGATCGCGGCGATCTCCTGCTGATGCTTCGCGATCGCGTCGAACCCGACCCCTTCCTGGGCCTCGGTGAAGGCGATGATCTGCCCGGTGTCCTGGTCGGGGAGGAACCCCTTCGGGATCGCGGCGAACATCCCCACCGTCGCGGCCAGCATCACGAGGGTGATGACGAGGATCGCCGCGCGATGGCGGAGCGACCAGACCAGCCCGGCGTCGTACCAGCGGAGCGCCGCGTCGAACCCCCGCTCGGTCGCGCGGTAGAGGCGTCCGTGGCCCGACGCCCCCTCCGGCCGCAGGAACCGGCTGGAGAGCATCGGCGTGAGAGACAGCGAGATGAAGCCGGAGATCAGGACGGCGATCCCGATCACGACGGCGAACTCGTGGAACAGCCGCCCCATGATCCCGCCCATGAAGAGGATCGGGATGAACACCGCCGCCAGCGAGACGGTCATCGAGACGACGGTGAACGCGATCTCGCGGGAGCCGTCGAGCGCGGCGGCGAGAGGCGGCTTCCCCATCTCCATGTGGCGCACGATGTTCTCGAGCACGACGATCGCGTCGTCCACCACGAACCCCATCGCGAGCGTCAGCGCCATGAGCGACAGGTTGTCCAGGCTGTACCCCAGGGCGCTCATCGCGATGAACGTGCCGAGGATCGACAGGGGAAGGGCGAGGGAGGGGATCACCGTCGAGGAGACGTTGCGCAGGAACAGGAAGATCACCAGCACGACGAGGACGAGGGTCAGGCCGAGGGTGACCTGGACGTCGTGCACCGATTCCCTGATCGACTCCGAGCGGTCGTTGAGCACGCGCAGCTCGGCGGCGGCCGGGAGCTTCGCCTGGAACCCGGGGAGGAGCTCCCGCACCGCGCGCGCGACCTCGACCGTGTTGGTCCCCGGCTGGCGCTGGATCGCGAGGATGATCGCCCGGTCCCCCATGAACCAGGCGGCGGTCTTGTCGTTCTCGACCCCGTCCACGACCTCCGCGATCTCGTCGAGACGCACCGGCTGGCCGTCGCGGTAGGCGACGATGATCGGCCGGTACCCCTCCGCGCGAAGGATCGAGCCGCTGCTCTCCACCGTGTAGGTCCGGCTCGCCCCCCACAGCGCGCCGGTCGGCAGGTTGGAGTTCGCGTTGCGCAGGGCGGCGGCGACTTCGTCGATCCCGATGCCGCGCGAGGCGAGCGCGCTCGGATCGACCTTCACGCGCACGGCGTACTTCTGCGCGCCGAAGATCTGGACCTGCGCGACCCCCGAGACCTGCGAGATGCGCTGCGCGATCATCGTCTCCGCGTACTCGTTGAGGTCGTACATGGCGAGCGTCTTCGAGCGGAGCGCGATGTAGAGGATCGGCTGGTCGGCCGGGTTGACCTTCTGGAACGAAGGGGGCGTCGGCATCGCGGGGGGGAGCGTCCGCCCCGCGCGCGAGATCGCCGCCTGGACGTCCTGCGCCGCGGCGTCGAGGTCGCGCCCGAGGACGAACTGCAGCGTGATCTGCGTCGTCCCCTGCGCGCTGGTCGAGTTCATCGCGTCGAGCCCCGCGATCGTCGAGAACTCCTTCTCGAGCGGTGTGGCGACCGAGGCCGCCATCGTCTCGGGGGACGCCCCGGGGAGGGCGGCCTGGACCTGGAGCGTGGGGAAGTCCACGTTCGGCAGGTCGCTGACCGGGAGGAGGCCGTGGGCGACCCATCCGAAGGCGAGGATCGCCAGCATGACGAGGGTCGTCGTCACCGGGCGGCGGATGAACAGGGACGAGATGCTCACGATCCCGCGCTCGCGACGACCTTCGCGCCGGGGACGACGCGGAGCTGGCCGTCCGTGATGACCGTCTCGCCGCCGTCGAGCCCCGAGGCCACGACCGTCTCGTCGCCGATCGCCCGGTCCACGGTCACCGGACGGATCGCGGCGGTGCCGTCGCCGCCGACCACGAACACGAAGCTTCCCTGCTGGCCGACCTGGATCGCGGTCGAGGGGACGACCACGGCGTTCACCTGCTCGGCGAGCGCGAGATCGACCTCGACGAACTGCCCGGGCCAGAGCCCCCGGTCGTCGTTCGGGAACTCCGCCTTCAGGCGGATCGTCCCGGTCGCCCGGTCCACCTCGTTGTCCACGAAAGTCAGGCGCCCCTCGTGCCCCTCGCCGCCCGTGCCGCGCGACTTCGCCGTGACCGGCAGGGCCCCGGCCGCGGCGCGGGCGCGGATCTCGGCGAGGTTCTTCTCGGGGAGCGCGAAGGCGACGTTCACCGGCCGGAGCTGGACGATCGTCACGAGGGGCGGGTCCTCGCTCGCGCGCACGAGGTTCCCCTGTCGGAGCATGACGCTCCCCGCCTTCCCCGTGATCGGGGACGTGATCGTGCAGTAGGACAGCGCGAGCTTCGCGTCCCGCACCTCGGCCTCGTCCGAGCGGATCGTCGCGGCGAGCGAGGCGGCCTGCGCGGTCGCCGCCTCGTACTGCTCCCGCGTCACGTATTCCTTCGCGACGAGCGTCTCGTAGCGCGCCGCGTCGTCCTGCGCCTTCTTCAGGAGCGCCGCGTCGCGCGCGAGCTCGGACTCCGCGCGCGCGAGCGCGACGCGGAACGGCTCGGGGTCGATCGTGAAGAGCGCCTGCCCGCGCACGACCTCCGCGCCGTCGGCGATGTGGACCTTCAGGATCGGCCCCGCGACCCGGGAGCGCACCGCGACGCTCGCGACCGGCTCGACGTTGCCGATGCCGTGGAGCGAGACGGCGACGGTGCGCCGCACCGCCTTCCCGACGACGACCGGGGCCGGCGGCGGCCCCTGCGGGGTCTTGGCGGCGTCCCCGCCGCAGCCGAGGGTCAGGAGGATCGCGATCGCGACGGCCGATCTCATGGGAGCGCCTCGGGGCCGGTCAGCCGGCCCGTGCTGAACAGGAGCCTGGCCGCGGCGACGAACCAGTCGGCGCGCGAGGAGATCTCCTGGGCCCGCGCGCGGGCCAGGACCGACTGCGCGCTCAGGAGGTCGAGGAACGTGCCGACCCCCTCGCGGTAGCGGCCGAGCGCCACCTCCTCCGACTGCGTCGCGCTCGCGAGCAGGTCCTTCGCGGTCGCGATCCGGACCGTCGCCGTCTCGAGGTCGGTCCAGCTCTGCCAGACGTCGTCGATCACGCCGCGCTCGACCCGGCGCGCCTCGGCGGCGGCCCGCTGCTCCTCCTCCCGCGCCTCCGCGATCTCGTACTTGTTGCGCAGGCCGTTGAAGACCGGGATGCGGAGCGTCAGCCCCACCGACCAGGTGTCGATGCTGGACACGAACGTCTCGGGCCGGTAGTAGTTCCGGTTGGCCGCGCCGTCGAGCGAGAGCTTGGGAAGCCAAGAACCCCGCGTGGTCCCGACGTGCGCCTTCGCGGAGAGCCACGCCTCGCGCGCGGCCGCGAGATCGGGGCGCGACGCGAGGGCGCGATCGATCTGCGCCCGGACCTCGCTCCCGAAATCGACCGCGGGGACCTCGGCCGGAAGCTCCCCGACCTCGAACGTGACGTCGGGGGAGACCCCCATGCGGGTCGCGAGCGCCCCTTTGAGGCTCGCGATCGCGCCGGAGATCGTCTGCACGTCGAGCACCGCCTGCGACAGCGCGGTCTTGGCCTGGAGGACGTCCGCGATCGTCGCGAGGCCGGCGTCGCGCCGCCCCTGCGCGGTGTCGAGCCCGGTCTGCGTCTCGTCCTGCGTGATCCGCGCCGCGGTGAGGCGCGCCTTCGCGTCCACGTAGGCGACGTACGCCTCGATGGTCGTGAGCACGGTCGCCTGCACGGCCGCGCCGTGGGTCCAGACCGCGGCCAGCGCGTCGCGGCGCGCCTCCTCGATCGTCCCGGCCCGCTCTCCGAAATCGGCGACGAGCCAGTCGAGCGTCGCCCCCGGACCGTACGTGGTCTGCCGGTTCGTGAAGCGTCCCCCCTGTACGGCGGTCTTCGCCTCGGTCGCGCCGAGCGTGACGTCGAGGCGCGGCCAGCGATCGCCGCGCGCCGCGCCGAGGGCATCCACCTTCGCCCGCGCGTCGCGCCACGCGATCTGGGTGCGCGGGTCGTTCCGCAGCGCGACGTCGAGCACGTCCGCGATCTGCAACTGGTCACGGCGGGCGAGGATGTCGGGGGGGATCGGGGTCGTGTCCGGCGGCGGCGCCTCGGGATAGGTCCCCGGCGTCAATCCTCGGGACGGGGACTCCGGCAGCGGAACGCTCTCGGCGTGGGAGGCCGTCGCCGCGAGGAGCGCGGCGGCGATCGCGATCGAGACCGTCCCGGGGAACGTCATGCGACTTGGGATTATCGCAAGCTCGGGAGGATCGCGCCCGATCAGGCGATCCCCAGGTACGCCTTCTTGACCTCGTCGCTGGCGGCGAGCTGCTTCGCGTCGCCGGACATCACGACCCGCCCGACCTCGAGCACGTAGGCGCGGTGGGCGACCTGCAGGGCCATGTGGGCGTTCTGCTCCACGAGGAAGATCGTGGTCCCGTCCGCGTTGATCTCGCGGATGATCCGGAAGATCGTCTGCACCAGCTGCGGGGCGAGGCCGAGCGACGGCTCGTCGAGGAGCATCACCCGGGGGCGCGCGAGGAGCGCGCGGCCGATCGCCAGCATCTGCTGCTCTCCCCCCGACAGCGTCCCGGCCCGCTGCTTGAGCCGCTCCGAAAGACGCGGGAACAGCGCGAACACCCGGTCGCGGTCCTTCGCCACTTCCTTGGGGCTCGTTCGCGCGAACGCCCCCAGGTCGAGGTTCTCGTCCACGGTCAGGTTCGGGAAGATCCCGCGCCCCTCGGGGACCTGGGCCAGCCCGAGACGGAGGATCTTGTGCGGCGCGAGGCCTGCGAGGTCGCGCCCGTCGAAGACGACGCGCCCCTCCGAGCAGCGGCACACCCCGGAGACCGCGCGCAGGGTGGTGGACTTCCCGGCGCCGTTGGCGCCGATCAGGGTGACGATCTCTCCCGCGTCGACCGAGATCGACACCCCATGCAGCGCCTGGATCGCGCCGTAATGGACCGACAGGTTCTCGACCGACAGGAGCGCCATGGCTACGACGCCGCCTCGCTCGGCTCGCCGAGGTACGCCTCGATCACCTTGGGGTTCTTCTGGACGTCGGCGGGGGCGCCGGATGCGATCGTCACCCCGTAGTCGAGGACCGTGATCCGGTCGCAGATCTCCATGACGAGCCCCATGTCGTGCTCGATCAGGAGGATCGTCATCGCGAACTCGTCGCGCAGGCGGCGGATGAGCGCCGCGAGCGCATGGGTCTCCTTCGGGTTCATCCCCGCGGCGGGCTCGTCGAGGAGCACCACCTTCGGGTCGGTCGCGAGCGCGCGCGCGATCTCGAGGCGCCGCTGCGCGCCGTAGGGAAGGGAGCGGGCCTCCTCCTCCCGCTTCTCGTCGAGGCCGAAGAGGGCGAGCAGCCGCCGGGACTTCTCGAGGATCGCCGACTCCTCCGCCCGGTGCGCGGCCGAGCGCAGGATCGTCGGGAGCAGCGCGTGGCGCCCCCTGAGGTGGCAGGCGATCCGGACGTTGTCGAGCACGGTGAGATCGGGGAAGAGGCGGATGTTCTGGAAGGTGCGGGACATCCCCGCGAGCGCGATCTGGTGCGGCTTCAGACCGATCAGGTCCCGCCCGGCCAGGCGGATGATAACGGCGTCGGGACGGTAGACGCCGGTGAGCAGGTTGAACACCGTGGTCTTCCCGGCCCCGTTCGGTCCGATCAGGCCGTGGAGGATGCCGGCGGGCATCTCGAGGTCGAAGTTCGCGACCGCCTTCAGCCCGCCGAAGGAGATCGACGCCCCCTTGATCTCGAGGAGCGCGCTCACGATCGTCTCCGCCTGAGCCACGGAAGCTCCCACACCTCGCGCAGGCCGAGGATCCCCTGCGGCCGGAGGATCATCATGAGGATCAGCGCGAGCGCGTAGATCGGCATGCGGAACTCGGAGAAGCCGCGGAGCGCCTCGGGGAGGAGCGTCAGCACGATCGCGGCGAGGACGGCGCCGGACACCGAGCCCATGCCGCCGAGCACGACCATGATCACGATATCGAACGACTTCTGGAACCCCAGCTCGCGCGGGTTGAGCGACGTCCCCACCTCGTGCGCGAACAGCCCCCCGGCGATCCCGGCGAAGGCGGCGGCCAGCACGAACGCGCGGACCTTGAGCCGGGTCGTGTTGACGCCGACCGCCTCGGCGGCGATCTCGTTCTCGCGGATCGACAGGAAGGCGCGTCCCAGGCTCGAGAACTTGAGCCGCAGCGCCACGAGCAGGGTGACCGCGACGAAGACGTAGACCCAGAAGAGATCGGTGTAGTAGGGGAGCCCCGAGAACCCGAGCGAGCCGCCGAGGCTCGTGGCGAGCGTCGGCCACGAGGCCGCGCGCACCTCCTCCGCGGAGGTCACGACGTCGCCGGTGCGCTGGAGCATGACGCGGAGGATCTCCCCGAATCCGAGCGTCACGATCGCGAGGTAGTCGCCGCGGAGCCTGAGGGAGGGGAGGCCGACGACGAACCCGGCCGCCCCGGCGACGGCGGCTCCCGCGAGGCACCCGCCGACGAACAGGAGGTCTCCGCCCGAGAGCCAGCCGGCCTGGACGCGCGGCGCGCCCCAGATCAGGTACGAGCCGTAGTAGGTGAAGCAGCCGGCGACGTAGCCGCCGACCGCCATGAAGCCGGCATGCCCGATCGAGAACTGGCCGGTGAACCCGTTGACGATGTTGAGCGAGACCGCGAGGATCACGTTGATCCCGATGTCCATCAGGAGCTTCACGGCGAACGGACCGATGATCGGCCCCGCCGAAAGCTGCATGGCGACGGCGAGCGCCAAGCCTGCCGCGAGCGGAGCGAGCCCCTTGATCACACCTTCTCCGCGACCGCGCGCCCGAGGATCCCGCTGGGGCGGACGAGCAGGACGAGGATCAGGATCGAGAAGACGTAGATGTCGCGCAGGTGCGGGGACAAATAGGCCGCGCCGAACAGCTCGATGAACCCGATCAGGATCCCGCCGAGCATCGCACCCCGCACGTTCCCGATCCCCCCGATGACCGCGGCGACGAAAGCCTTGAGCCCGAGCAGGACCCAGGTCGCATGCGCCGGCTGGTTGAGCCCCGGGTACTTCATCGCGTAGAGGAAGCCGGCCGCCGCGGCGAGCGAGGACCCGAGCACGAAGGTGAACGAGATCACCGCGTCCACGTTGATCCCCATCAGGGCCGCGACGGTGGTGTCGTGCGACACGGCGCGCATCGCTCGCCCCAGGCGCGTGTGGAAGATCAGCCGGTCGAGCACGAGCATCAGCGCGAGCGCGGTCCCTGCGCCGATCAGGTCCACGAGGTGGACCTGGACGCCGGCGACGCTTCCGAGCACGCGGTCGGCGAGGACCGACGGCATCCGCTGGGGCTGCGTCCCGAAGGACCACTTGAGCTGGCCGACGTTCTGGAGGAGCAGCGAGACGCCGATCGCGGTGATCAGGACGTTCAGGCGGGGGGCGCGGCGGAGCGGACGGTAGGCCAGCCGCTCGATCGTGAACCCGGCCGCGCCGCAGGCGGCCATGGCGGCGAGCAGGATCCCGACCGCCGCGAGCACGGAGGGCTCTGCGTCCGCGGCGGCGTACCCGAGCCCGACCGCGAGCGTGTAGGAGATCCACGCGCCGAGCACGAACACGTCGCTGTGCGCGAAGTTGATGAACTGGAGGATCCCGTACACCATCGTGTAGCCCAGCGCGATCAGCGCGTAGAGGCTCCCGACGGCGACGCCGTCCATCAACGTCTGGAGGAACTTCGTCACGATCCGAGGCTACTGCGGCGGCTCGATGGTCGTGACGTACACCGGGATGCCCCCCTTCATCTGGACGATCACCGCGGACTTCTTCGCGTCGCGGTTCTCGTCCATCGAGATGATCCCGGTGACGCCCTTGAACCCCTTCGTCGCGGCGATCGCCGCGCCCAGCGTCTTCCCCTCCAGGGACTCCGCACGGTCCATCGCGTCGAACAGGAGACGCGCCGCGTCGTAGCCCAGCGCGGCGAGCCCGTCGGGGACACGCCCGTAGTCCGCCTTGTACTTCTCGACGAAGTTCTTGACCTCCGGGCGCTCCTCCTGGAAGGAGTAGTGGTTCGAGTAGTAGCTCCCCTCGATCGCGTCCTTGCCGATCGCCGCGAGCTGCGTGGAGTCCCAGCCGTCGCCGCCGAGCATCGGGACCGTGATCCCGAGCTTGCGGACCTGGATCGAGACGTTGCCGGCGTCGGTGTAGTACCCGGGGACGAAGAGGACGTCGGGCTTCGTCGCGCGGATCGTGGTCAGCTGCGCCGAGAAGTCCTGGTCCCCGCCGGAGTACGCCTGCTCGGTGGTGACGATCCCCCCCTGGTACTCGAACGCCTTCTTGAAGTAGTCCTTCAGCCCCTTCGAGTAGGCCTGACTCTGGTCGTAGAGGATCGCGGCCTTCCCGGCCTTCAGCGTCTCCCGCGCGAACTTCGCCTCGACCCATCCCTGGAACGAGTCGAGGAAGCAGACGCGGAACACCATGTCGCCGATCTGGGTGACGGCCGGGTTGGTGGACGACGGCGAGATCATCGGGACGCCGTACTGCTGCGCGACGCGCCCTCCTGCGAGCGAGAGGGTCGAGGCGACCTCGCCCAGGATCGCGGTCACGCGGTCGTCGGTGATGAGCCGCGTCACCGCGGTCCCCGCCTCCTGCGCCTTGCCCTGGTCGTCGTAGGTCTTCAGCTCGATCGTCTTCCCCTTGACGCCCCCCGCGGCGTTCCGCTCGCGGACCGCGAGACGGATGCCGTTGTCGGTGGACTGCCCGAACGTCGCCTCGGAGCCGGTCATCGATCCGTAGTGACCGATGAGGATCGTTCCTCCCGCCGGCTTCGGGCCGCCGCCCCCGCCGCCCGCCGGGGACGCGGCGCTCCCCGCCCCGGCGCCTCCCTCGGCGGGCTTGTTGCCGCCGCAACCGGAGAGACCGGAGACGAGCGCGAGCGTCAGGGCGATCGTCGTCGGGATCCTCGTGACGTTCGAGTTCATGGGACCTCTCTTTCGGGGCCGGATTATCGGTTGCGATCCGGCCCCCGGTCAACCGCGCCGCCTGGTATAAGGCGCGCGGATGGTCCGCCGCGTCCTTTTCCCTCTCGCCGTCTTCCTCGCCGTGCTCGCGGTGGTCAAGATCGGCTTCGCGCGAGTCCCGTCGGAAGGGCTCCTCCGCGAGGACGGCCTCTTCCCGCTCTGGGCGCGATGGGAGCGCGGGGGCGCCGCGCGATGGTTCGTCCCCGTGCTCGCGGCGGCCGTGGGCACGGGTCTTCTCTGGCGCCGGGGCGCGATCGACCGTCTCCCGGCGCCCGCCTTCCTCACGGGGGCGATCGCGCTCTTCGCCGGCGTGGCGTGCGCGCTGTCCCTGACGAACGGCGGGTTCCCGGCGGGGCTGACCTGGCCGCTCACGCGCGACGAGGACTACGGCCGCGACGTCCCGCGCTTCCGCTCGATCGCGGAGCTGGGCGCGACCTTCACCGCGAGGCAGGCGGAGCTCTCGCTGCACGGCAGGACGCATCCGCCGGGACCGATCGCGGTGATGCTCGCGCTCGAGAGGCTCACCGGGGGAAGCGTCGTCGGGGCCGCGCTCGGGCTCGTCGCGCTCGGAGCCCTGACGATCCTGCCGCTCCACGCGCTCGCGCGCGATGCTCTCGGGGAGCGTGGCGCGCGGCGCGCCGTGCTCCTGTGGATGACGGCGCCGGCGGTCCTCCTCTACGGGGCGACCTGCATGGATATGGTGTTCTCGCTGCCCGTCGCGGTCGCGATCTGGCAAGGGGAGCGGGCGATCGCCTCGGGGCGCGCGCGGCCGGCGGTGCTCGCGGGGCTCGCGATCGGCGCGAGCCTGCTCCTCACCTTCGCGGCGGGGGTCGCGGCGCTCGCCCTCGCGCTGGTCGCCGCGTCGCGGCGCGGGTTCCGGGTCCTTTCGATCGTCGCGGGGGTCGCGGTCGCGGTCCTCATCGCGGCGCGGCTCGTCTGGGGGCTCGACTGGTGGACCGCGCTTCGCCAGGCGGCACGGCTGGACGCGGCCGATTGGCCCGCCTGGTCGTCGGCCCGCTACTTCGTCTGGACGCGGCTGATGGACGTCTTCGACGCGCTGATCCTGTTCGGCGCCGCGCTCTCCGCCGCGTGGGCGGGGCTCCTGCGGCCGGGGCTCCCGTCCTCGCCCGCGTGGACCGCGTGGGCGCGAGGGGCCGCAGCCGCGTCGGCGCTCGCGTTCGCGCTCGGGGCGTTCAAGATCGGGGAGACGGGGCGGATCCTGATGTTCCTGCTCCCCGCGGTCGTGGTGCCCGTCGCGAAGCTCCTCGAGGACGACGACCGCGCGATCGCGATCGTCGCCCTCGCGGGGCTGGCTCAGGCGCTCGTGTTCGAGGCCGTCCTCGATACCCGGTGGTGAGCCGCGATCAGTGGCCGTTACAGAAGTCGGCGCAGGTCACGACCGCTCCCTTCACGCAGAGCACGTCGGCCGGACAGCCGATCTGGCGGCACTTCACGTCGGAGCACTTCGGGAGCTTCTCGGAAGGGGAGGCCAGCGCGGCGGCGCCGGCGGCGAGCGATCCGAGAACGGTGACGATCAAGGCGGCCTGGGCGATGCGTCGATTCATGATCTCTCCTCTCATCGTGCGGTGAGGACGGCGTCGGCCCGCTTCACGACCCCGTCACGTCGAAAGACTACGGTGACCTTCGCCCCCGGGGGGAGCGATTTCAGCGCCTCCGAGAATTCGGCGAGCGTCGCGATCGTCCTGTCCCCCAGCCCCACGATCACGTCCCCCTCGCGCAGGCCGGCGGCCTCCGCCGGGGAGCCGGGCGTCGTCCCGCCGATCCGGACGCCGGGCCCGGCGAACGCGTAGTCGGGGACCGTTCCGAGGGAGGCCCGCCGCTGGGCGCCGGAAGCCGCGGCGGGGGACGCGCCCCCGATCGCGGCGGACAGAGGCCGATCGCGGGTGGCGAGGTAGGCCACGCACTCGCGCGCGACCGCGGCGACCTTGACGAGGCCGTCGCCGTCGATCTTGTCGGGCGTATCCCCCGCCGCGTGGTAGTCCACGTTCGCTCCGGTGAAGAGCTGGATCGCCGGGACGCCGGCCTCGGTGAAGCTCGCCTGGTCGCTCCCGCCCGGATCCCCCGCGACCCCCTCGACGGGGACGCCGGTGACGTATCCCGCGCCGTTGACGATGTGGATCCATTCGCCCGCGGTGCCGGTGCCGAGCACGAGCAGCTTCCCGGTCCTGAGGCGCCCGACGGTGTCGAGGTTGACCATGCCGATCGTCTTCGACGCGGGCCACGGGGCGGCGCGCGCGACGTAGCGCTTGGAGCCGAGCCGGCCGGTCTCCTCGTCCGCGAACGCGGCGAACACGATCGCGCGGGGCTGCGGCCCGGCGGCGGCCATCTGGCGCGCGAGCTCGAGCAGCACGGCGACACCGCTCGCGTTGTCGTCGGCTCCGGGGCGCACGACGCCGTCGGCGCCGGTCCCCAGGTGGTCGTAGTGGGCCCCCACGACGACGCTCTGCTCCGCCCACTCCGGCTTCGTCCCGCGGAGGACCCCGATCACGTTCTTCGCGGCAGGGTCGGGCGGGAGGAGCTCGAGCCCCGCGGAGCGCATCGCGGCCGCGATCGAATCCGCCGCGCGGTCGAGCTCGGGCGTGCCGGCCCCGCGCCCGCGCATCGCGGGGGAGGCCAGCTCCGCGACGGTCGCGATCATCCTCTCCTTGGAGAACGCCGGCGGGAGCTCGGCGAGCGCCGGGCGCGGCGCGAGGGTGCCCATCTTCGATCCCTCGACCAGCACGGCGCAGAGCGGCGAGCCGGTCACGGCCCACCGCTCCTTGGCGACGTTGACCGGCTCGTCCCCCTCGAACGCGAGGGACGAGTACTTGTGGTAGTGCGGGAGCTTGCGCGCGAGCCCGGCGACCTGCGCCGCGCGCTGCGCGGCGACGAACGCGACGACGGCCCCGCCCACCCCGGGGCGGCGGGCGACCAGCGCGATCGCGCGGTCCCCCTGTCGTGCCGGCGCGACCGGGTACGCGGCGAGGGCCTGCTCCGCGACGGCGAGGAGCCGGTTCTCGAACCCCACGATGAACAGCGAGCCCGTAGGGGGAGCCGACGCCAGCTCCGCGTCGGTCACGATCCGCATCGGCGCGGCGCGGCCGGTGTTCCACGCGACCGCCATCGCGCGGTAGGCGGCGAGCAGGTCGGCGGGGGCGCCGGCCGGGAGAACGAGCGTCGCGGAGGCGTCGCCGAACGCGCCGGAGAGGGCGGGGGGGACCTCCTCGGGATCGAGCGCGCGGAAGAGGTCGAACTCCGGATCGACGTCGAGGCGCAGCGGCCGCGCGGGGAGCGTCAGGTCGAGCGGCGCCGACCGCCCGGCGGCGCGCACGACCGTCTGCATCGCGGCGTCGCGCCCTTCGAGCGTGACCGCGAGCGGGACCGCGAGCGCGTAAGGCTCTCCGTCCTGCGATTGGTCGATCGTTCCGGTGAGCCGCCAGCCCCCCGCCGCCTCGGTCGCGCCGACGGACGTCAGGCGGAGGCGGGGCGCGCCGGTGCGGTCGACCCAGGGGGCGAACGACGCGGCGAGGTCGCGCCCCGCGGCGGCCTCGAACGCCGCGCGGACGTCCTGGAACGACGCGCGCCGGAACTTGCTCGACTGGAAGAGTCCGCGCAGCCCGCGGACGAAGACGTCGTCTCCCAGCTCGCGCCGGAGCATGTGGAAGAGCATCAGCGCCTTGCCGTACCCCACGGCCTCGGTCGAGGGGCTGTGGCGCTCCCGGAACTCGCGAAGCGGGAAGTCCTTCGCCGAGGAGACGTAGTCGCCGTACTTCTGCAGCGTCTCCTGTCGATACGCGGCCCCGCCCCCCTTCTGCTCCGCGAAGAGATGGTCGGCGAGGTACGCGGTCAGCCCCTCGCTCCAGTTCCCTCCCTCCGGCGCGACGTAGACGCCGTTGCCCCACCAGTCGTGCAGGATCTCGTGCGGGTAGGAGGTGGTGAGGATGAACGGGAGCCGGATGACCTTCGATCCGAGCAGCGTGAACGACGGCATGCCGTACCCGGTCTCCCAGAAGTTCTCGACCAGCGCGAACTTGGAGTAGGGGTAGGGCCCGAGGAGCCTCCCGTACATCGCGACGTAGCGGCCGGTCGCCTCCAGGTAGGAGGCCGCGAGCGCGTCGTCGCGCTCCCGCTGCAGGACGATCGCGTCGATCCCCTCGAGCCGGCGCGCGGTCTCGGTCCACGGGCCCGCGACCAGCCAGATCTCCTCCTGGGGGTCGTCGGAGACGAACACGACGCGCGTCCTCTCGGGCGTCCTCTCGTGGACCGTGCGGCGCCCCTGGCTCATCGCGTCCCAGCCGGCGGGGAGCGTGACCTCCAGCTCGAAGGTCAGGAGCGACCCCGCGGGCGGGGGCGGATACCAGCCCGAGGCTCCGGAGAGGAACACGCCCTCGCTCTGGATCGTGCCCGTCGTCTCGGCGAACCCGCGCGCGTAGTCCTCTCCCTCGCGCGCGATCGGCCTCTCGATCAGCTGCGACCGGTCGATCGGCGTCACCCGGCCGCTCGGGTCGCGGAGCGAGCCGCGGAGCACGATGCGATGGGCGGCGGGATCGAGCGTCGCGCGGAGCGTGTAGCGCGCGGGCTCGGCCGCGAGCGCGGCGCCGGAGACGAGGAGGAGCGCGATCGGGATGGGGCGCACGACCGACGATCCTACACTCCGCGGCTTGACCGGCCTACGCCGCGGGGCTACCATCCGCCGTTTCCGCCTTGAGGACAAGGCGATGCGAGCTTGGCTTTCGCGGCACGGGAGAGTGGGACGATGGGTGGTCGCGCTCACCCTCGTCACGGCGGGCCTCTCCGTCTTCGGATGGCGCCAGATCTCCAACGCTCGCTACACGAACATCTACCCCGCCGACTACGTCGGACCCGAGACCTGCGGCAAGTGCCACAAGACGAACTTCCGCTCCTGGCAGGAGCACTCCCACAAGAAGATGAACCTCGCCGCGAGCGAGGAGACCGTCCGCGGTGACTTCTCGGGCGTGACGGTTCCCTACGGCAAGGGGAGCATGCGCTTCGAGCGTCAGGGGGACGCGTTCACGATGGCGGTGCTCGTCGGGGGGCGCGAGATCCGCAGGCACAAGGTGACGCGGACCGTCGGCTCGATCTACATGCAGTACTACATCGGGACGCAGATCTCGGGCCCGGAGCCCCCCGACCACCTGACCTACAAGCTCGAGAGCAAGCTGCCGTTCGCGTACTGCTACGCGCTGAAGCGCTGGATGCCGGAGTACTACCTCGACTCGACGGTCGACGCGGAGCAGGGGTACCAGGACGGCTCGTTCTACGTGGACGCGCCTCCGCTGCACAACTGGAACGTCTCCTGCATGACCTGCCACAACACCTACCCGTACGTCGCGCGGCTCTGGCACCAGCCGCCGCCGAACGAGAACACCGGGATCTGGCAGGGCGGCTATCCCCTGGCTGCGGTCGAGACGTCGCTGTCGCGGGACCACGAGGGTCGGATCGACATCCAGGACTGGCACATACGTGCGCTCGATCCCGCCGAGCTGGTCACGCTCGGGATCAGCTGCGAGAGCTGTCATTTCGGTGGGCGCGAGCACGCCAAGAACGGCAAGAAGATCCGGTTCGTGCCGACGAGCCCGCGGCTCACGGTCCACCGGCCGGGCTCGTCCGAGGCGGTGAAATCCAATCGCAAGGACCCGTACGTCGTCAACTCGATCTGCGCGCAGTGCCACAACTCCGGGCTCGAGCGATACCCGAAAGGCGGGAGCTGCGTGATCTCAGCGAGGCGTTGGACATGGCGGCGGGGGCCTGCGCGAGCGCGATC
>Ga0075418_10002305_pt1 | contig 21807 bp, 14 predicted proteins | sample SoiMetdeltSBSDD2_FD_81776 | JGI IMG/M metagenome (GOLD analysis project Ga0075418, IMG submission 81776) | Bulk soil microbial communities from a Populus tree surrounding site in Tennessee, USA - Soil MetaG P. deltoides SBSDD2 | ecosystem: Environmental > Terrestrial > Soil > Tree plantation...
GAGCTGCAAGCGCGCTGCATCGCAGGACCTGCCTGTGAAGTTGCAAGCGATTGCAGCCCAAGCCCTGTCGAAGGTCTCTCCGAGTTTTTTCAGCGTGTCGGGATCGTAGGTGACGCTGCGGCCGTAAGGTGTGTGTGCATGACAGAACCCCAATTCCAGCGCTTGGCCAAGAGTGGGGGTTAGTCGCAGCGCGGTCTACGTGGGCGCATGGGCATCCACAGAATTCTTAAAGCTCGAGCTAGGCCATTGGCCCGGACTTTTTTAGTGGGGCCTGTCGTGTTCCGCGCGAATGAATTCGCGCCGAGCATACCTGCGGCTCAGAGAGGCACCTGGGACCTCCAGGGCCCTCCTCAGATTGGCTTCGGCGCTCACAGGATAGCGCGCGGCGATCTCCCAGCTGGGGGCAGGTTGAGCAGAACCGGTACTTCTGGCCACGCCTTCAAGAGGTCGGCATCGGCATAAGCCGTGTAAAACAAAACGGCACCCGGCGGTGGAAGAGCGCCTGACAGACTTCCAGGCTCTCTTGGTTGCCCAACCTGACATCAATCACCGCAGCAGAGATCTCATTGCGGCTGATGAGCCGGAGGGCTTCCTTCGCATTGGTACCGGCGATAATCGAAGCAGTCGAGCCGGCCCGGCCAGGTCACGCAGCTCGGCGGCCCTGTAAGTTGGCCGCCCTGTGGGTGGCCCAGAGGTACCCACGTGCCCCAGCCCGACCCCGGCCACCTTGCCTCCCAAGCCCGGTGCCACAAGGTGTTGTCGACGTTGCGAACAAAGCAGTCGAGCCGCCCCGGACCCCAACTCACGCACTGCCGATGCTAGACTAGAGCCGCACCCTAAACAAAGGTCGCCGACATCAAGGCCGTCCGAGTGCCGGCGCGTCTGGTGGACGTCGTGGAGAAGCCACCGGAGAGTGCCGCGCAATCCGGGACTGCGAACGTCGAGCAACCGAGGCCGGCGCCGATCGAAGCCGAGCCGCCGCCGCAAATTCCATAATCGCGACGGCGCGACTCGTCGACCCCACTATCCAGGCGCGGAAGCCGCAGCGAGTCGACTGCCGTGTCGTTCTCGATCATCTCCAGATTGGCTTCCCCTGAGGGGAGGGAAGATGTATAGGGTTGGGGGTAATAGCCGCTGCGCTGACGTACCAGACGAGTACCAAGTTTCAGCGGCTCCGAAAGGGCGGCACTCTAAGCCCTTGACATCAAAGGAATCGGAGCGTAGCGCAGCCTGGTTAGCGCACCAGTCTGGGGGACTGGGGGTCGGGAGTTCAAATCTCCCCGCTCCGACCAAATAGATCAAAGACTTAGCGTGTTCTCATCGGCGATGTTTGGCAAGAACACGCCAAATGTTTTGCAAACTCAGTGGCGGTTCGTCCTTCGTTCGTTCACGGCAGTGATGGCTCTGCTAGTTAGATGCTGAGTGGGGTGTGCAGCGGGTCCAAGAGGTCGCTGGTTATGCTTCGTGGCAGCAATGCAGCTGCCCGTCGCCGCTAAACCCCGTAGAACTCGCTGCACAGTCGGCGCGCCTCTTCCTGCGATTTCGTGCCTTGGCGCTTCTCGGACGCCTCCCGTCGGCGCGCGTGCATGGGGCGTCATCCAGCGTCCGAGAAACATGCACATTAGTGGCACTAGTCTCCCTCTGGTAGCCCCGCCCGCCCCGCAGCGCCCCCGCGACGGAACACCCCGTTGAGATTGATGAGATCGCGGCCCAGTCTATGGGAGTTTCTAAGCTCCAAACACGCGCTTCAGTCAGTTACGGCTACGACGGCGGTGGCCTAGCACGACGCCCTTGAGCGAGATGCCGACTTCAGGCACACCATCTAAGATCATAAACACACAGGCGAATAAGGGTGCTCACTCCACATTACGCCTCCATACTGGGAAGCTGGCAAGGAAGCGTCCTAGTGAAGTTGGGACTGAGTCTATCCGCGATGCCTAGGTGATACTCCCGTCCGCGAGTCGCAACTATGACCTCCACTTTGCAAGGAAACTGGCCATTATTTCCGAGAACCTGATACGCGCCTCGTCTGGAAGATTTGGATCCTCAATTACCAGTCTGTGCGTGTTGCGGATTACTTCAATGTGCTCATGAGACAACTCTTTCCGGAACGGCTCCACTCCGGCAACCAAGCCCAACGCTTCGTATATGTCGACCAGCGTCTTTGGCGTCGGTAAATTGGCGCTCAGTGGAGGATCGTAGTATTGGAATATTCGTCTGAGTTCCGCGAAGGACTTCATATTCATGTTCCCGCTCAGGTTGGCTGTTTCAATCTGCTTGATCCGCGCTTCGTGAAAGTCCTGATAGTAACGTAGCCGCCGCATACGCAGCTTGTGGTCCTCGATCTCGCGGTGATGTCGGTCGATCCGCTTCGCCGTGTCCACCTCCATGTCGATCTCCCGCCTCTGCTGGTTGATCTGGGCGAGCGACGTCGAAATGAATTGCACGGCGATGCCGGTGAGGAGAGTGAGGACAAGCGCCATGAGGCTGAGGGTATCGCCTAGTCCGCCGGGAGATCCCGCTGGCGCGGCGGGCACCGAAACCGCATCACTTTCGGTCTTCACAGCTCCCGTCGTTGTGGCCCGCGTAGGGCCGCCTTCCGCGTAGCGGTAGGCTGCCATGCCCAGACCAATGCCGATGAGCACACAACCGGACAGGACTAGCGCCAACGGGGTTCGCGAGTACGATCGGCGTTCGGGATCGCGGTATCCATCTTGAAATTCGGAGCGGACAAGCCACAATCCGTACCCGCCGACAACGAAGATCCCGCCGAGAACGTACATACCCCAGCCCGAGCCGGGCCCTTTCCCGGCATCGATGGGGCCGACCGCCCGGCCAACATGCCACAGCAGCGCGGTCGCAGCGCTCAGCAGTAGCGGCAGGGCAAGCAGAAGCAGGCTCTGCGGCAGAAACCGACCTCTCCTTCCGCTCGTCACCGGACCACGCAGCTCTGCAGCGACCAAGAGCAGGGCAATGGCCAGCCCTGTCAATGCGGCCGATCCCGTAAGAACAACAAACTCGTAATCCCTACCGCCGAGGGCTGCGGCAATCTCGCCGATCTGCCCTGCTTGCGCCTTCCCCGACATCACACCTTCCCACCACAAGACCCATCAGGCTCGCATACACGCAACCTCGCCCTTATCCTTTCAATGATCTCCGTTACCGGAAGAGTTTTTGCGATAACGAACAGCTCGTCTCCCTTTTCGAATAGATGCGCGACGTTTGGGTCGAGCGCTGATGGAATGGCGGTGAAGTAGATGAACTTGACGTTCTTGTCGATCCGGTCTCGTAGATAGCGGGCGAACGCCTGGCCGCGGTTCGTTGGCGCGATTTTCAGCCACCTGAGGTACGGCTCAAGTTCGTCCAATCCTTCCTCGTCGGCCGGAATGTGCAGGTCGATCACGTGCAGGTCGAAATTACTCCTCGCGTCGGATGCCCTTTTGATTTCGGCTACCGCCAGCCGGAGCGTGTGGACAATGGTCACCTCATATTCTTTCTTCAGCATCATGACGATCGGCAAGAATGGGAAGATGTCGTCATCCAGTATCAAAATGCGAGATTGCATGGCAGCGTCTCTCCCCCGTTTGGCGTATCTATGTCGTCGGCCAGACGAGTCGGGCCTCAACCGAATTGTTCCCCGCATTCTTCACATCGAGCTCGACGTTCATCGCGTTGGCCCATTTGCGCGCTGCGGCCAGACCGATGTGAACGCCCGATCTCCGCTTATGGCGGGTCTGGTAATAGGGTATCCACTTGTTGGCATCCGCATCCTCCGACATGTGGCCGCGATTGACGATCCTCAGCTGCCATTTGCCGTCCTCATTGGTCGTCGAGGTGACTGTGACCGGTGCGCCGCTTTCACCATGGTGGATGGCATTGTGAACGAGTATTCTGATGATCATGCGCATTGCGGTCTCATTCCCGTGAACGCTGGCATCATCGCCCCTGAGCTCCAAGATGATTTTGCAGCCGCGAGCGGTGGCCATAGGCTCGAAATCCGGCACCTCTTCGCGCACAACGGCGTCTGGCACGAAGACCTTGCTATGTGCGCCTAGCCTGGGGTTCTGCAGGTCCATGAGCGCCTGTGTCATATCCAGGCTGCGCTTCAACAGGCTGGAGGTCGCCCGGAGGCCGTCAGCCTTCTTGACCTCGGGGTGCTCCTGCGCAACTCGATCCAGCCAGTTGCGGGCGCCGACGATGTTGGTTCGCAAGTCGTGCACGAGCACATTCTCCCAATTGCGGCGGTCCTGCTGCTCGGCCGCAAAGCGCAGAGGATGGACAAACAGCTCCACGAGCTGGCGCAATATGTTGATGCGGCGCATGCGGAAGTGAAGGGGCTCGTGGTGCCTGAGCTCCAGGGCTCCGAACATCGTCTCGCCAACGCGCAATGGGATGCCCACCCGCGACCCGGTTGCCTCGCGTCCGCCGGCCTCACCCTCGCTCTCGAAATGCGGCAGGAAGATTTCGGTCTTGTGCCGCCACGCCAGCCCCGCTGCGGGCTGAAGACTCTCGTCGAGGCACGCGCCGTAGTGAAGGTGGTCCGCCAGAGACCGCCCGCCCCTCTGCCGTGGCCCAGAAGCCAGCGCCAGCAGCTCGGGCACACGGTCGGGGTGGGGCGTCCAGAACAGAACGCCGTCGTCGGCATCGCAGATCTCCAGGGCGTGCCTGACGAACAGCTCAGCGAACGCACTGGGCGCCGTTTCGATCATTTCAAGCGAGTGGGCCTCCTTGTAGAGTTTGCGGATGCGTCGCGTCGCATCCATCTCGCGGTTGTTCCGTTCCCGTTGCAGCATGTCACGTAATTCATTGCATGCCATAAGCAGGGGCACCTCCGCCCAGCGCATGTCGTCGATATCGACGTTCTGCCGCTCGGGATGACCGTGCCTGTCGAGCTCCAGCATGGCCTCGGCGTGGTAGTGCGTTCGGTGCCCTTCAATTCGCCGCAGGATCGGAACTACGACCTGCGCGTATTGGTCGTCGTTATAGGTCGTGGAGGAGAACGACGCATCGCCCCCATCCTGCTGGTTGGCGCTCGAAAGCCGGTAGATCAGCTTTTTCAAGTCGGCGTCATTGGTGTCGAACAACGAAAAATGGTCTGGAGGCGGCACGCCGGGCGCGAGAATGGGCTTGCGCTGCCGGCGGCCCTTCGGCTTCGGATAGTTTCCGGTCTGGTGAGGGTACCAGTGCAGAAGGGCGACCTGGGTGTCATAACTGATCTCATCGTGTCCGCTGGCACGCCGTGGCACGCGGTAGCGCTCATAATAGCGCATTCGCGTGAAACCGATCTGCTGGAGATTCTCGAACAGGCCGGCAAGAAAGGCGCTGCGGGCTCTCGAAGGGTGTCGATCGGGGCGGTTGTCGATCGGGTATGCAATCTGCAAAGCAAAATTGTCGGGACACGCGACTTCTTCCAGCCGATACGGGATGAGGCGGTCGTCCGCCGAAGACCCCAATTGAGACAGCGTCCGACGCGGCACCAGAAACTCGCGACCACGTTGCGACCTGCGGTGAGCTTTCGTTCCGTGATGTGCCCGGACTGGATTCGGATCGGGCTCATTGAGCCCCCAGCTCCAGTGCTGGTTGCTGGCGAGGATGTCTCCACTCCCATCGATCAAGCGCACTGGCAGCTCAAGGAGGCGGATGTCCAGCTCGACTGTCTGCGGCGGCGGTGTGCGGCCGATCGGAAGCAGGTTTAGGAGGTCGTCGCCGCTGATCGGCTTGACGGCAAAACCACGAATGTCGAGGCGGTGCTTCAATGTCTGGCGCCAGTTGGAAAGTATGCCTTCGCATATCTCGGCGGGATAACGGAAGCCCGAGAGCAGGAAAGCGGGCACCGGACGAGCGTCGCGCCACTGCATGCCGCGCAACGCCTCTCGCAAGACCTCCAACGCATCGACCTCGTCGCCACTCTGCGTCTCCCACACCAAATCGATGATCACGCCGTCGGGCCGATTGCTGAACACCGCTCGGATCGCGTCGATGTTCCCACCGTTGGAGGCATTGAGAACCTCGGGAGCCAGAACCGAGACATCTTGGCGCTCGAGCTGTCGCACCAGCGCGTATCGAACGCTTGGCTTGTCCTCGAGCAGTATGAGCGTGATCATGTTTCATTCCTGTCAACACGCGCGCCTCCGAGGAGCACGGGGAGCCGGATGCAGAACGTGGCGCCGAGCCAGCGAAGCCGCTCGAAGCACTCGAGCTCGCCGCCAGCGGCACGTACGATGTTGCGGGAAGCATAGAGGCCCATGTTGGCGCCACGCCTCATCGTGCCCGGCTCGAACGTCTCGGTCACCTCCGCGGCCGTGAGGCCCTGACCGTTGTGGCGCACGTAGATGTGCAGCGGCGTTTCGGCGTCATCCGTGAGGCGCGTCTCGACCTCGATGCGGCCCCAGACCTCGCCACTCGTGTGGTGGCAGGCGTAGTCGATCAGATTGACCAGGGGCTGCTCCAGCACGATCGGTGAGATCGGAAGCTTGAGATCGTTGAGCTGCTCGTCGAGCCTGATGGCGATCCCCGTCTGGGACTGTGGATGCACGGACTTGCGGAAGACGCGCATGCGCTTCGCGGCTTTGTCGACCACATGATTTACGTCGAGCTCTTCCGTCCGAAACTTGCTAATCTGGCACAAATCGGCCGTGGCGATCGTCACGAAGTTCCTGAGGCCATCTTCGAGCTGACGCGTTTCGTCGGCTGCGACGTCGAGCTTCGCCCTAGCAAGCTCTGCGAGGATCCTGGCGGGAAAAAGTTCTAGCTCCTGAGCCCTATTGCGCAGCTCGTGTAGCGTGACTGCAAAAGCCCGCCCCACGGTGGCGAACGTCTCCGTTGAGTCGACATGTTCGGTGATGCGGAACAATTGCAGCAGATGCCGCATGTGATCGAACTCGTACTGTAATTCGGACAGTAGCCGATCCACGAACGGGGCAGTGTGGAAGAGCACGACGATATGAGGCTTCGCGTCGCGCTCCAGCAAACGAAAGGCGCAGAAGTGGAGCCCGTCGCGGAGTTTGGGGGGAAACAGGTCTGCAGCAGGATCGAGTGGAGGAACATGGCCGCTATCCGGCCGACTGTCGTCGGTGGCGCTGGGCGGATCGAACGTCCACCCGGCATCGAGCGCAGCGACTGCGGCCGTTACCGCCGACCACAGGAGCCTCGGCACCACTCGTAAGATGACACCGGTTTCGAAGGGGCCCCACAACGCCTGCATGGAGAGGACCGCCTCGCGATCGCGCCTCAACCATATGGCACCCAACAAATTATAGCGCTGGCACAGCTTTGCCAGGTAGTCCTCCGCTTCCCGCGTGGCTATGCTCGCAGTCCGGTATCCCGTCCACAGCTGGCTCTTGCCGCCCGGCAGCAGGCGGTCGTGGGCCCCATTTCTGGGCAGGGTCTCGCCCATGATCAGGTGCATGATCCGCTTAAGACGGGTCGGCTTGGGTTCGAACGCCACGCCGAGCTTCTTGGCAACCTCCTCGGCCTCAACGTGGGCCGACCACAGGACAGGGGTCCCGCCAGATACCCTGGTGGTTTCGATTGCGGCCTCGTAGGGCACGCCATGAAGATCGACAAGAACGAGTGGCTGGGAGGCCGACTTCAGCAATTGCTGCAAGCGGGTGAGATCCGAGCTGCCTTTGGCGTTCGCGCCGTATCGCTCTACCCAGGCGCATAGGAGGTTCGTCGAGGTCTCATCAGCACCAAAAACGATCAGGGATCGCCCAGCGAGCTTTTCTGTTCGCGTGCTCGCCACCGTCGCGCTCTCGGCGGCTCCACTCTCACCAGTCGATTTCGAGGACGCGCGGCGACTTTCTCCCACGAGATGGTCTGCGAACTTGTTGCGCTCGGTTTCGGCCCGCAATCGCGATAGCGCCGCCTGGACATCCAGGCGGATCTCGAGGTGGCGGGCGATGACGCTCGCAACGACTGCGGCAACACGGTCACCGATATCGAGGGACGCATTGATTGGTCGTTTCGCCCCGCTCGGCAACCTGTCGCTGTGCAACTGAGCCTCGATCGCGAATGGGCAAGGCGGTTCGTCGAGCTCAACCACCGCGAACTGCTCGCTGGGCATTCGAACGACAGTGCCGTACACGAGCTCGCCCGACTTGGGCATGTCGCCGGTAAGCCACGGGTTCTCGTCACGACCCCACACCTCACCGAACCAGTTGCGAGCGGACTGGCCCGTCAGGAATACACAGAGCTGTGCACCCGACTTCGGCTCACGCCGATATTTAATGTTGCGATGGCGGACGCACACCCTGTCACTGCCATCGAGTGGCTCCTCAAGGCGCAGTAGCCAGTCGCCGTTCTTCGATCGCGAGACAAATTCTGCAGGTTGATATCTTTCGGTGACCGCGTGCCCCCACCGGTGACCACTCCGGACAGCCATCTGACGACTACTCCTACACCACAGCGTTAGGAGACGGCACGACGCAGCGGACGACAATCTCGGGCGTTTGCCTAAGGTCACGCTAAAGGCAAGTTCGGCAGGGCGCTGCCTTTTGTTAGCCCGTTGCCCCTCCGGGCGTCAGGCTGACGCTTCGACCATTATCGGACGTGGACCAGCCGCGCAACCTCCGCCGGCGCCGCTCGACTTGGGGTTAGGAACGGCTGCAGGAGCGAATGAAATGTATGGATCATGGAGGGACAACTTCCTCGAACTAAGGGCGAAGGAACCACATACCTACGACGCGACAACTCGATGGTGTTGCCCCTGGTCAAAACATCGTCCAACTTCAAGACGAAGATTGCATAGACCGTAATCGCGAGGCCCTGCAGGGTATTGATACGCAGTATGCCCATCACTGCGCCGATCTCGATTCCCAGCAGCAGCTGAAGGATACGCCGGATGGCAGCATCAGTCGCGTACTTCACGAAGTGCAGGGGGCCGGACATCCGACGCCCGATGCTCCATGTGAGCTCGAGGGTTCCGGCCAAATGGAAGGCGGAGCTAGTCTGGTGCCCAGCGGGACCGTTGTAGGCTGGCTGGTGCCAACCTGCATCGGCGACCCTCGGAGCGGCTTCCGGCATCATGCCGTCGGCACGGCCCCGCTTCGCCAGGCAGCCGGTGCCACCACGTGACCCGGTGCCCCGAATCGGCCTGAGCATAGGAAACGTTGAGGTTGCGGGCCGGCTGTGCAATGACCGCAGCCAGTTTTCCAAAGCGATTCCAAAAGAGCCACTCGATCTATCCCAGAAAGCGCCAAAGAAAAATAGCTCCGGAAACAAACAATCCGTAAACCAACCCCGACTTCGTAAATCTCCAGTTGTTCCAATCCCTAAAATCGCTTGCCATGCTGCGCAGGACGGCGGTGTTCCGCCGGGTTGCGTCCGATTGAACTATTAGGCCGGTGACCTGTATTACGTCCGTGAGCGCCTTGATGCGTTCCTGCGCACCCCTAAGGCGGTCGCCAGCCTTTTGAATCATGCCAAACGTTGGTCTCATTTCGCGATCCGCGAACTGTTTATAGTCTATCCACCCATGCAAATTACCGATCTCCAATGTCTCGACCATCCGATTGAAATCATCCACGAGGTACGTCGCGTGCTGTATGTCTTGCAACACGTGGGCACTTCCCCTAGGGCCCATCCCCTCCATATCCGCCGTGATTTCGATCAGCTTCTTTTCTATGCTTTCATTGAGCAGGCTTAGCAGCTCGTAGTATAGCCGTTCCTTTTGGTCGGCGCTAATGTCCAGCGGACCGTCGAACTTTGCTGGGTCTCGCGCGATTGCCAAGATTTGATCATTCACATACTGTTCGAGTTCATCCAAGCTGCGCTCCAGAGCGTAACGGCTTGGTCTAACGTCGAGCTTGACATTAAACTTGTGCTTCAAAAATTCGCGGCGGTCGTTCCAAAACTTCAAAATGTTATCAAGCTCAGACGTCAGGACACCTAAATAGTGATAGCAATTCTGAATTATTCCCAGATTTATTAGAGCGAATATTCTTATTGTTTCGAGCGAATTTATTCGCTCGATAAATCTCCCGATCTGTTGCTTATTAGGCTCTCCCTTTGACAGAACAAGTAAGCGCTCTGGCCAATGACGGGTAGTCGGCTTCGAAAGCGGCTGCCGCATGGCATTGACTGACACATCCGCTCGAGTGGCCAAAGGGGATACGAAGATAGCACGCGAATTAAGAATGGCGCAGCCGACCCAATCTCTATCAAGCACGCCAGGACTCATTTCTTCCAGGAACGGTCCAAGCGAACGGAGCACCACTTCCGCCTCGCTACTCTCCTCGTCGAATAGGTCTACCGGTCCCAGCGTGTCACCTGCAGCACGTTCAGAAGGTTTCCAGGGGCGCTTTTGAAACCCCGATGATTCGTCGCCCCATGGAGCAATGCTATTGAGCTCTCTCAAGCGAGCTATCTGTGAACGACGCGCCTCATCTGCAGGCGTATACAAGCCCCGGTGGGAAAGTAGCAAGCCGCGATGATTTACAAATACCACGCCGAACTTGAGTCCCTCAGAACCAAAATTTGGGAGCTCGAAGCTGAACGCACCCTGAAATTCCTCCCAGATTTCCTCATAGAGGTATTTTACTGCGGTTTGTAGCTCATCCGAGCCGAGCCGCAGTGCACTTGGAATGGCGGGATCGTCTGAAGATATTCGCTCCGGTGCATCGATCGCTCCTGACTTAACATGGCCAAGACTCGCCTTGCGTATGGAGTGAAGGATTTCCCCAATTTTTCTTTTTCGCGCGCCGCAGGTGGATAGCTCATCCGCATCGAGTATCTGATGGCCGTCGAATTGCTGCGCGATATCCATATAGAATGTGCATGTGACATGATCTTGGAAGCTCTGAAACTGGACCAGAACGCGTGTTGCGCCGTCGATCTCTTCTTTCGTAGATTTGCTCGCATCAAGGCGTCTGTTGGGATTATCCCTGTTTGCGCCATCCAGCCACCATAGCTCGAAATTCATACCTTGCGGCAAGAAAGCCTCGAATCTCTCGAACGGGTCAGCGTCATCGTTGCGGCTAGCCGAAATAGGTATTTCGTCAAGAGTTATGTCGCGCGGTGTGCTTGACGAAACCAGCCCCCTGTCTTGCAGGTGGCGCAAGAAATGAGAAATTTCGTGGAAAAAGTTTCGGTTGTGATCCACATATTTTTGCACATTCTTCTTTGTCAAGGCCTCTCTGTATCCGCCGTCTCCTTCGATGCGCTTTCGCCAAATTGCTAGATGCCAAAACAATGTTGGGGAACCAATACTCGGGGCTGGGCGATTCCGACCTTCAGTCAAGAGGCGGCCGTAGTGTCGAGTTGGTCGCCACAAACGCAAGTCATCATTCAAGGCTTTATCGGTCATGACGCACGCCGCGCCAAGATCCTGCACGTTCCCAGCGTCACTGCGTTCCCCAGGGCGCTCGAGCTCCTGCCCAGTCTGAGCGGGAAACAGAATGTGTTTGATGATATCGTGGGTGCCTGGATTGAGTTCGGGATGGTGTCTGGCGGTTTTCATGAGCTGCAAGGGCGACTTGCTTACCCAGTGGACGCGAGCGTCGCGAAAGCGGCCACTCTCTGGGCGCCGCTTTTCGTCGTATTGATCGCCCTTGCGGCTGGAGAGGCCATATGTGTCGCGGAGTTCGTCGGAGAGCCACCAGCTGAAGTTGTCCGATCCGAGATCTGCGGACACTACGGCATTGCACTCTAACCAGATAGGCTCCGCCCACGCAGCCCATTCGAAGTTGGGAAGGGCGATGGGGAGAAATCGCTGAGTGGAGATGGCGTGCCGCATCTCGCGGAGGCAGTACTCCGAGGTCAAGTACTCCTTCGACAACAACACTATGACAACGGAGCAGTCCTCGATGGCGGCACGTATTTGGCTTTCCCAGTAATCGCGGGGGTGGACGGTGTCCTTCGGATAATCCCTCGATACATCGTACCCAGTCGACATCAATAGTTGCCGCAGGCTGGCGGCGAACTCGCGATCCGTCGGCTCATGGGCGTGGGAGATGAAGATGTCATTCATGTTCGTCACCGCATGTCTTTGGGGCAGCCGGAGTCATCCTGGCCGAGGCGGGCGAGTGCGTCGCGGGCAAGCACGGCGTGCGCCCACTCGATACGCACTATCATTGCGTGGAGCTGGGCGGTACCGTCGACATGGGGCATACGCTTGCCGATGTCCTTTTCAACGACGAGCCATAGGCGATTGCCGCGTCCACAAGGCGGGTGGCCTGCATGAGGTACTGCTTTTGAGAGGCAGCGGGCTTCTCGGCATGAGCCGCATCGAAACGGTTTTGTTCCTCCCTCCACAGGGCGAGGCCAAGCTCACTTGCGGAAAGGTAAGGAGGTGCGTCCTTGGACGTGCGCAGCTGCTCCTTGTAGGGGCTCGACTTCTTCCAGATGAGGAGTAGGGGCATGCGGGCTGAGGGACTCTTCAGCAATCGGTAGTGCTTGTCGAGTTCCTTCCTGGTCTCCTCGGTGCGCTCAATAATGGGATGGGGCCAGATGTATTCCCGAGGTATTGGCGGTAAACGTTATCCATCAAGAGCGTGGCCTCGGAATTGGCCTGAGCTATGCGGAATTGTTCATTGGTTAGTTCGCCGAGGCCAAATTCGTCGAAGCGCGGGACGGGAGATCGCTCAAACAGGACTTTTCGATCCATGGGGATGGTCGAGCCTCAGATCGCCGCAGCACGGTAGCAGGCATGCGGGCTCGACACGGTGGAACAATTTGTGGACTAGCTTGTGGCGCAATCGGCGGTAGAACTTGAGACCGGAAACTGAGCCCCGTGTTGGGCTGTGTAATGTTCGTTATGCGCACAGGATGGCGCGAATTAGTGTCGGCTCCATGGCAACGCTCAACTGTGGAGACATGCATGCCCGATAAGATGGACGGAGCGAAGACGAAGGCAGCGCCGGCGGCGGAATTGGTGCGCGCCCTCGCGGCGTGCGAGGCGCCGTTGGCGAAGGATGGCGAGCTCGGCGGTTTGCTGAAGCAGGTGAGCTCCAGCCGTCTGGGGACCGGGCGCAAGGTCGTGACCGAAGAAGAGGCGGAGAGGCTCGGGATCTGCGGCTCCTTCGAGGACCGGCGGCGGAGTGCGCTCGATCCGGCCCAAACGGTGGTGGACGAGCTGCGAGGGAGTGGTCTGGTGACGCGCACCTTGTATTTGGTGCGCGACGCCGCGTTTGGGCGGAAGCAGATCGAGGCGGCATTTGCCGTGGCGCTGAACCCGGCGGCGCGGGCGGCGGTGCTGGCGCCGGTACCGATGGCCGGAAACGCCAAGCTGTCGGAGGTCGTTCAATTCCGCCTGCGAACAGCGGCCGCGCTTCTCAATCGCTCGTATGATGATGAGTGGCAGGTCTACGTCTTGAGCACGGATGGGCGGCTGAACGACCGGGATGTGCTGGAGCCGCTCGGGGTCCGGTTCGCGAGCGAGGTGTCCGCCAAGGATCTGAGCAAGCTGGTGGAGCAGTTCGGCGCGGTCGTCAGCGTTGGGGTGCCGGCGCCTGCGGGCGAGTCGTTGCCCCTGCCGGGGAATAGGAAGCGCGTGGGGCTCGGCGTGGTCGTGAAAAGTCTCCTACGCCTGTTGCCGGGTTTGCCCGAGGGGCGGCTCAAGGCCAACATCGAGGTGAACGTCGGTGCGGGCTCCGCGGCGGCGGACCATGCGATGGCGGACCCAACAAGCAACGATGCCCGCTGAGCGTGCTCAGATCAACCCTGTGGCAAGTGGAGTGTGCTGTCCGGGCTCACTGCGGAGTATCTCGGCGCGCAGCAATGACAGGTAAGGGTCACTGAACGCCGGTCGGGCACGGATACCAAGTGGTTGAGGTAGCTGTCGGCCGCCTCGATCATCTGCTGCTTGCCGGGCTTTTCGCTGGGGTGCCAGGAGAGCGAGATGGTCATCACCGGCTCCTCGCACGGGCGGCCGGAGAGGCGGGCGCCGCTCTGCAACTTCAGATAATCCTGGTCGCGGGCGGTCGCCACCCCCTCACGCGCCCCCTCGATTCACCTGGGAATTTGATCGGCGGAGCCTTACGAATGCGCTGATCTCCTGGGACCCCAGAGGGCGCCGCTCGGTGGACAGGGATGGCGCCACCCTAGGCTCACCGCCGGGATTGGGCCGCGCGGGTGCCACATCTTGGGAGTGTATGTTGGGGGAATCATTGAGTGGGAACCGTGGTTACGCCGCCCTCACCCCATGCGCACAGCCAACCTCGGTGGCACGCCCTGCTCGCATCACGACTGCTGGGGCTTGAGGAGCTGCGACAGCGGATCTGGGAGCAGGGCCAGCGCAGTGGGACGCCCGTCTGGGTTTCCGAGGTGGACGCCAAGGATGAGTTAGCGGGGAAAGACCTGGACTATATCCAGGTTGCGTGCCTGAAACAGGTCCGCGCGGCGCCGAAGTTCATCTGCTTGCTGGATGGCTCCTTCGGCACCACCTGGAACGAAGGGCAGATCTCGATCCTCGAGCTTGAGCTGGCCACGGCTGCCTTCAGCAAGCGCGACATCTGGATTTTCCGTCTTGCCCCCTTCGACAATGCCGATCCGCGCATCGAGAGCTTGCTCAAGGCGATCGGGATTGCGTGCCCGACGGCGCGCATAAATGGTCCCGTGACGGAGGACCAGGTGCTGGCGAGCATTGCCTCGATCCTGGAACCCGTTGGGACAGTTCCGCAGACACTGCGAGTGGGACCACTCGTGCAGAATCTGGCGCGCAGGCGCTCGCCGACGCTGAACTTCAACCTCCACATGCGCGACGTGCAGTTCCTGAATGGGACTTTTGCGCCGTTGTTCGACGGTGCGCCCGACAAGGAGGTGATCGTCCGGTTGCTGGAGCAGGCATCGGCGGAGAGCGTCACGCCGGACAAGCTTGCAAGGCTGTGGATTGCCATCCGCCACCTGTCCGCGGCGCCGTTCTCCGACACGCGATTCGAGGAATACTTACCGCTTTGGGAGACGGCGCTCGGAAAATGGTCGAGTGCGTCGGCCTGGTACGCACTGCACGGTCATTTCTTCCTGGGCCGGCTTGCATCAATCAACACGCTTTCGACGATTAGGATGCGGATGCCGGAGCACATGCAAAGACGGTTGGGGCCGCCGTCAATCTTTGCCAATGCCGGGGCGGCTGCGAGTGAGTACTACTCGATTGCGAAGCTGGTGCCGTCACGCCGGCAACGGCAATGGCTGCTCCGCAAGGCGCTGTGGAACTGCAATGCCGCACTGAGCGAAGCGGAAACATCCGACTCTTCAGGGCTGCTGGACATCCGAGGGCACGTGAAGATGCATATGCTCAATCCGATCGGTGGCCTATGGGACTTCAAGCGGGCTCTGGCGATCCGGCGCAGCCAGGCCCAGCGCGCCGACCGCATCGGTGAAAGCGAGGTGCATCTCGGGCGGGCCTACGCCTATTTCCGGCGGCATGCGAAGGCCGAGCGGTTGCTGCAGGATGGGATTGCCAAGCTGCGATCCACCGACAATCACCCTTTCACAGTTCAGGCGCTTCGGCACCTTGCGGTGTTCTACGGACGGATCGGGCGCACAAGGGAGGCGTTATCCATGCTGCGGGAAGCGCAGGGTATTGCCCGGCAATACGAGATCCAGGGCCAGCTGCAGCAAGTCGAGGAAGAGTTACAGGCGCTGGGGGAAGATGCGTGAGCATTTGCCGGCACATGATTGCCGTGCTTCGGATCAGACCAATGGTACCACTGGTGGAGACCGGGTGAACCTGGAGCCGTCAAGACTCAAGGTATTCATCTCTTACGCGCGCAGCGATGGCAGTCACTTTGCCGATTGGCTGGAGGCGGCGCTGAAGAGTAACGGCTTCGACGCCTATATCGACAGAAAGGATATTGCACCGGGCGAGCCGTGGAGGGAGCGGCTTGGGCAGCTGATCTGGTCGGCGGATGCGGTCGTTTTCGTCGTGACGCCGAGGTCCGTCGCCTCGGAAATCTGCCAATGGGAGGCCGAGGAGGCCGCCGCGCATGGCAAGCGCATCGTGCCGGCGGTCCTTCAACCGGTGCCGGACAAGCATGTACCAGCGCAAATATCGCGAGTGAATTACATCGTCTTCCATCACCCGTCGGCGAGAGGCCGGCGGCAGAAATGGGAGGCCGGCGTCAGAGACCTCTGTGCCGTCTTGCACGACCATATCCCGTGGGCGCGTGAGCAAACGCGGCTCGAGGAGCTCGCCTTAGGGTGGGAGCTGGGCGGGCGGCCCGAGCATCGGCTCTTGGCCGTTGACGCCGTCGTGGCTGCGGAGGAATGGAGGGCGAAGCGTCCGGCCAACTTTCCTGCCGTTCCAGCCGCGACCGAGCAGTTCATCCGAGCCTCGGCCGGCAGAACGCGCTTCACCGCGGACGAAGCGCTGTTTGCGCACGATTTGTTCGCGTCCGGAGCTGGAAGGCGGGCGCAAAAGGTCGCGCGAAACTTCCTCATTCATTGCCTGCGGGAGGGGTTGCCCCTCGGACGCGCCGAGCGTGCGGCGGCGGCGGGACGGCCGCTCGTCGACCTCTACGGGGATTTGGTTGCTGACGGTCCGGGCGGCGTGGCATCGGCAGCGTGGCGCCGGCTGGCGAAGATCTGCGACCGGCAAAGAACGGTGCCTTCTGGAGTGACGTCGTCGGGGCTGTTGCGGGTGATCTTTGACCCGGCGCAGCAGCAGTTCGCCGAAGCCGCTGCTTCAATGCTGCGGCATTGCCGTCTCAAGCTTAGGGAAGCCCACGAGGTTGCCCGCTTCATAGATCCATTCTCCGAGCCGGCCTCGCAGCAGCCTGGGCCATGGCCGCAGCTTCAAGGGCGCTTCGAGCTGTTCTCATACTTGCTCGACGCCATGTTGCTTTCGGACCAGTTGGATGTGTGCAGCCTCCTACACGGGCCCGAGCTGGGCCTTGCGAGCGATGCCGATTGGTGGGCGATCTACTATCGTGCGCTCCTGCGCGAGATGTTGGCGGGTCGCGTCGATTGCGGGAAGGTGCGGCTGCGCTTTGCACAGGGAATCCAGGCATCGAGGTCAGACATCGAGCAGGCGATCGGTATCTCGATGGCGTTGTCGGAACAACCTAGGCTGGCGAAGGAATGGTCCGGCACGCTGAATGAGCTCATCGTGCTGTTGCGCCGGCATCGCCAACGAGCGCAGCGCCCGGCGCTGCTCTTGAGGCTCTATGAGCTTTTGACGCCGATTCAGCCGAAAGGCGCCTTTCTAGAGATTGCAGCCGCGGCAGGTACCTTCGCCAGCAGCGAGCTGCAAGCGAAGGCGGCTCGCGCCCTCGGCTGCTCTGCGCAGACCGAGGACGATCTCGTGTTCTTGCTGGATAGGTTCTGCTGGGAACGGAGTCCCGCGCTGAAATCCCTTCTCTTCCAGGCGCTGGTCGAGTCGACGGCCACATTCAGGAATGCGGCTGTAGGCATGGCTCATGTTGCAGCTCAGGCTGCGAGCGCATACGACGTCGAAGCGGCGAAACATGCGGTGCATCAGTTGAGTGCGTCTCTGCAGGCATCGGTATTGAAAGCCTTGGTCGCCGGCGAGGCGCTGCCCAGCGCGTGCGGCGAGTTGCGGGTCGGTCTGCTTGCGCAGACGTTGATTCCGGAAATTGAAGGGCTGGCGGCCAAGGCGCCGGAGACGGCTTTCGCGGCTCTGTCTCGCTTGTTTGCAGCCGCAGTGCCGGAGGCTATCTCAGCTGCGCAACTTGCCGGTACGGAATTTTCCGTCAGTCCAGTCTGCGTCGATTCCCCGGCTGAAGTTGTGCTCGCCGAATGGGACCGGTTCTGCACTACGAAGAGACCGCCGGAGTGGGATCGGCTGGCCACGGCCGAGGCTACGCAAGCGCAATTCAGGTGGGTGAAGTCTCTGCTCGATGCGGAAGCGCGCTCGGAGACTGCTGCACGCGCCCCTGCCCCTCTCGGTCGGCTCGCCGCGGGACTGGAGTCCGGTACCGAGCGGGACGGCCTGGCCGACCTGCATGGCCGCCTCCGAGAGTGGTTCGTGCGCTTCTACGATTTGCCAGGCATCGTGCAGGAGCCGCACCTTCCAGCTTATCGCGACCTTGTCACGGAAGATCCCTTCTTTGCCGCGATCGAGGCGCTGTTGGACAAGGCGGGTATCGCGGAGGCGATTGACGCGCTGGAGCCGGCAACAGGCCTGTCCCGATCGGCTACCATCAAGGAGACCGTTGCGAATTTCCGCGCCGCAGAGGCGAGTTATCGTTCGTCGGGGGCGATCGAGCAAGTCGAGGTAATCGTCCGCGCGATGGTTCGCGTGCTCGGCAAAGCCGCCGTGAAAGGCGGCGACATATTCCTGATGCGCGCTCTTGCGCGCAACAATGTCACGCTGGTGCCGGGAGAGACGTACGCGGCCTTCGAGGACAACCTGGCAGCGGCTCTGGCGCGGGCGTATCGGGAGAATCCTGGCGCGCTGGTCGACAACTTGGCTCGCGCCACTTTGATGGACGAGGCGCGTCTGAAGGTATTGGCGTGCCTGCAGGCCGAAACGGGTGCTGTGGCGGCGGCTTTGGCGGAGCGTCTGGATGCAATGCTGGGAGAGCAAACCATGGAGCGGGCAGCCTTGTCTGCCTTCGCAGTGCTCGGGGAAACCGCTGCAGAGGTAGCACTCGGGCTGGCGCGGCGCCATCTTGCGCGGGAGACGCAACCACGAGTCCGGCAGCAGCTGTTCGAATATGTGCTCCGCAGTCCCCTGCCCGAGGATGAGACGCTGGCGTTTCGGAGCGCACTCGCCGATCGCGAGCTGCGGGGTTTGCAGGGCGATCCAGAGGCCCTCTCAAGGTTGTCCCGCGAGTGAGATACATTGGAAGGTGTGGTGTCGGATGTTTTGCAAACGCCCAGAACGTTCGAGGAATCTCGGAGAGAATTCAAAACATTTCTCGCGAGATTTCAGCAGCTTTATATGATCATGCCTACCTGGGACTGGGGGGTCGGGAGTTCAAATCTCCCCGCTCCGAGCCCTCAGCGGCGTGATGGCTATCCCTGCCATTTGCCGGCACACCATGTTGGAGGCTCGGGAGCGAGGCTGAACCTTCGCCGCTGTTGGGGCGTTAGACAGCGTGGCAGAATGGACTTGGCGTGGGAGACAAGCTTTTGCGCGTCAGGAAAGACGCGCCAAGTCCAGAACGCGCCGTCCTGGGTGCGCGCTATTGCCAGATTGTCGTCGTCCGCGAACCATGTCGCTTCGAGAATTCCGGACGACTCGCCTCCGCAGCGCGCAATGACGGCGCTCTGGGCGATGTCGACGAGCAGAACCTCTCCATCGCTCTGAGCAATGAGGGCGCGGGTGGCCTTGGTATTGAAGGCGACGGAGCGAACCCCCCAATGGGGGACGGGGATATCGGCGATCGGGGAGTTCGACCCCGGGCGCGCGAAACGGATCGCGGTGGTCCTGCCGTCGCTATGCTGGCTCCACTGGATTGTTGCGGGCGGAGACCGGCGGTGTGTGGGCAAGGGCGGAGGGGCGTCCGTGACTCGCCGGGCGCAGCCGAAGGCAGACCAGATGAGCACCGTGAAATCATTGGCTAGAGTGCGCGTTCCGCGGCTGCGACATAGGGCCGTCTGCGCTTCCTGGCTTCTACCGCATCGGTGTCGGGCAGCGCTTCAAGCGCAAGGAGTATGGCGGTAGCCGCGTCGCCGCGCGCAATATGTTGGTCAGCAATCTCGGCAAGATTGCGGGATTCGGCGACGAGGGCGCGGTGCAGCTGCCGCTCTGAAGATTGCCACAGAAGCCAGAAGGCCGAAATGAGCGCCAGAGCGACGGAGAAATAAAGGCTGAGCGTGAAGCGGCCGGACGCCGAGCGCCCGAAGAGCGCTGTCGAGCATGGTGGGCTTGTCAGGCCGGGAATCGCAATGGGTGACATCGCTGCCCTTGAGGAGGGGGAGCCACCATTTTCGCATGAATGCATCCTGGTTCTCCTGCGCGGTGTTCTCGAAGTACCCGCTATGGCTGAGGTGGTGGTAGCGATTGAAAGAAAGCTACCCTCAAGTCCGTGCAGGCCCAAGCGGCCGGCCATGCCAACACCGAGGACGAAGAGCGTCAGGATGAGGACGCTGTCAGGTGTTCCGCAATCGTTGATCAACCGCGCGCTGCCGTCGGCATGCTTGAGGAATTCAGCAGCGTTGGTCTCGGGCAGGACGGCAGAGCCGGCGAAGATGACCGTGCCGAGCCGCGTCTTCTTGTGCGGGTCAATTCGCTTGAGCGCGCTTCCGCGACTAGGTAGGTGCCGAAACTGTGAGCAACGATGTTGATCTGATCGGATGAGCGGTGCTCGAAGAGTGCGGCAAGCTCGCCGTGGAACCTGCTGACGGCGAGCAGGCGCAGAAAGGGCACGAGGAAGGAGAAGAGCGTCAATACGCCGTACTCGTAGTGGTAGACCGTGACGTCGCTGCCCGCGTCGGAAGCGAGCAAGGCCTCAAGCCTGCGCTGCCAGCGGCCATACGTACGGATGCCGTGAACAGTAACGATGGTGCGCGACATGAGCGGGACGGCCGAGCCTAGTGTGCACGGTCAATTCGGCTCCGGCGGCGGCGCACGTCAAGTGAGGCGCGCGAGCGTGCCGCTCGCTGAGCTGCCCTTCCTTGAGGCCCTGGCGCAGCATCGCGTGGAGCAGAGCCTGCTGTACAAACGGCGGACAAATCGGGAAAATCCGGGCAATCTTGTACAACAGTTCTCGGGCAATATCAGCTACTTGTGCCGATCTTTCCAGCTTCCCAAGCCGAATGTCGAGGGTTCGATTCCCTTTGAGGAGCGCCCCTACGGTCCGTGTTTCCGCTCGGCGGCCCAGCCTTCGGATGTTCAGAGCGGCCGGGCCGTCATCATCCAGCCGCGCGGAGGAAGCGCGACGTCATCGCGGAAGGCGCGGCGAGCGAGCGCGAGCCGGCGGACAAAGCGGCCGTCCTGTTGGATCGGCCCGATATCGATACAGACGATGTGCGGAGCCTGGAAACGGGCTCGCTCTTGGTGACATCATGCTTAACTTCCCTCCGGCGCACGGCTGACGCGGCCGCACCGTCAGGAGGAGTACGGCCGGGCGGAGTTTGAGGTAGGTGGCGCTGGCAACGGTTCGTGATCCGAGCTGGCGAAGCCCGCCCGTGATCAGGGGCGCTGATGTTTTTCAAACCCTGGGAACATTCAGGGAATATCGGGTTAGTTGCAAAACAGTTATTGTTGAATATCATTGACTTATAGCGATAGTGCCTATCTGGGGGTCGGGAGTTCAAATCTCCCCGCTCCGACCAAACAAAATCAAAGAGTAGCAGACGCCTCTTCCATCGTTGTGCAATTGACCTCCAGTTTCCAGCTGAACCGTTCAACCCCCAGTTTGGAGCAACTTGTGGTCGGGCGCCGCTGATATGGAAATGGCCAAGTCGCTCAATATAACAAGCGTTGGCTCCTTCTGGCAGTGCGGCTAGGGCCGGCGGGAGATGGACGCTGCTGAAGTCTTCGGCGCTGCAGCGATTCCGTCAGGTAACTGAGTTACTTGTACCGTGTCGGTGAGCCAGGGGGCATGCGTGCTCGTGACCCTGCGGCGAAGTCGTTGATCGCGCAATGTCGTCCGTATTCGGGGGCCTACTAACGTTCGTCCATCGCAATGGCAGGCGCGCTCTTCACCCGCGCAGACGAAGTTGCTCGCGAGCACTCTCTCTGGCACGTTCGCTCATCGAGCCCTGAAAGTTGCGAGCTTGCGCTTTTCTCTCACGGCCGAGCCAGGCAGAAACGCGCCATGCCTGTCTTACGGCCCGTTCAAGAGGCACACCGTGAAGAAGCCAACCCGCCGCGATGCCCTCCTCGCCACGGCCGCCATAGGCGCCGTTGCCGCCACCCGCGCCGAGGCGCAGACCGCGCTGGCACTCGAGAGCACGCCC
>Ga0075418_10002306_pt1 | contig 21806 bp, 15 predicted proteins | sample SoiMetdeltSBSDD2_FD_81776 | JGI IMG/M metagenome (GOLD analysis project Ga0075418, IMG submission 81776) | Bulk soil microbial communities from a Populus tree surrounding site in Tennessee, USA - Soil MetaG P. deltoides SBSDD2 | ecosystem: Environmental > Terrestrial > Soil > Tree plantation...
AGTGAGCCTGTCGGGACTCGAACCCGAGACCTACGGATTAAAAGTCCGTTGCTCTACCGACTGAGCTACAGGCTCAATTTGTCTTTTTCTTATTGGTTCAAAGCGCCGGATTTCACGTCGCCGCGATTGCTTTGACCGGGCGCTGCGGCCCATTCTAAATCCGGGTGGAGATCGCCGAAACCCGTCGATTGAACTGGCCGCCCTGGGATACACAAGGCGCTGCAATTCGTTGGAGGGTCCGCCAACTCTGATGCGGCCGACCGCAGAACCTGACGAGAGTTCGGAGTTCACGGCCAAGTAGCAAACGGTCGGCTGATCAATTGCGCTGGTTCCGGTCGAATTAGCGCGGCCTGGTCTTGCGCTTTCGCGATGCTGCCTCCAGGTCCAGCATTCTCCGTTTGAGCGAAATCCCAGACGGGGCGGAAAAACCGCCCAGCGATCCCGCGGAGCCGATAACCCGGTGACACGGCACTACGATCGGAAATCGATTGCGAGCCATCGTATTGCCCACCGCCCTGGCTGCACCGGGAGACCCGGCCTTTGCGGCCAAGTCTGCGTACGAAAGGGTCTGACCGACCCGAATCCGCCGGCATTCTTTCACCACCCTCCGCTGGAACTCGGTCAAATGCGAAAGGTCCAGCGGCACGTCGCTGAAATCGTCGTCCGTTCCAGCGGCATAGGACTGAATGCGCTCGGCCAAGCGGAGCACAAACTCAGGAGGATTGCTCGAAATGGCGCATATTGCGCTGGTTGCAGCCGCGGCCGCCTGTGCCGACGGGTGTCCCAAGGTGAACCCCTCGAGCGCCTGCCCGGTCCAGCAGACGGCGATCCAGCCTAAATCGCTTGGGAATACATAGGCTTCGCTTCGCTGGCTGCCTTTCGTCGCCGGTGCACTTGCCCGGTGTTTAGCGGGGCGTTTGCCGATGGTTTGAGCCACTTTGACACTCCGTTGGATGGGTACCTATACTTGAAACAAGTGGTTCGCGGAAAAACCGCCGCGAGAGTAGCGGCGGCTGGTAACGTTGAATTGTAGCCGCCTGTGCGGCGGCACAACAGCGGAAGGAGCCTGAGCGTTCTCATGAAACAGCGGAAGGAAAGGAAATCGCACATGGGTCGCTATCACACCTACAGTGACGACTACTATGTGAACATGAATCTGAACACGGAAATGGAGCTTCCGCAGACCCGCGACGCCGTTCTGCACTACTTCGAGCAAGTCAAAAAACACTATCCGGCGATGCGGAACTTCTACAGCCGCGAACGGGGCGAGTTCGTGCTGGAAGAGGACAAGGACCGCGGCGACTACCGCTGGACCAGCGTCGAACCGCGGCGAATCTGTTCTGGCTTCGTCAACCCGCCGAGCGCGGATGAGGCCCTTGCGCAGCATGCCATTGTCCTCGACATCGTCCCCTACGCCCTCTCCGTCAGCCCGCTCGACTGCGAATCGCTGAACGTGATGTACGGCTTCGATTTCACCTACCGCGGCAATCACAACCAGTTGCTCGTGGACGCTTTGGGTGTCTTGCCCGCGTTCGAGAAGATGACCGAGATTCCCGGCGCTACCGTGCTGGCGGCCGAGCCGTCGATCCAGTTCGCCCTGGATGAGGAATGCCGCACGCAGTGCCGGCTGAGCATCGAATCACGAACGAGCGCGTACCACGTGCGGACGAAGGAGTTTCCCGAGGAGCAACTCAGCGTGTACTTCACGGCCCGCCGCTACGGCAGCCTGGAAAATGGCGAGACGTTCGTCTCCGCCATGAATCGGTTGGCGGAAATCTGCCGCGAAATCGTGGACGGTTATGTCGTGGAGAACGTGCTCCGTCCGCTCCAGCAGACGATTGCGATCAGCTAGCAGAGACTCACGTAAAGCGCTCGCGTGGCGAGTGCAGATGGCTTACTGCCATTCTTAAACCCGCCCCTCCGCGCGATGGGCGAGCTTAGTCGTCGCTGCTATTTGCCCGCTTTCTCACCAGGCACTTGATATCCCTCCCAGAGCGGATCAATTTGCCGCTCTTCGATCACCGGATCCACGAGGCCATCGATCCCCGGCACGATCATCTTGGGAAGCACGACTCGCTGCCCGGCTGGATCGCGAAAGAAGGTCCTTGGCAGATTGAGGTCCGATTCCCATTTCGCGAGAGCCTCCCACAGGGGCTCGTCGCTGCCCTGCTCGTCGACGGGGCGGCTGAAGAGGGGAAGTTTCGTGCCAAATGCCGGCTTGCCCGCGGCATCGTAACCGATCCCCTCGATGATGATGTTTTTGACTGTCACCAGCTCGACCCATTTGTCGATCGGGAACTTCTTCAAGTGTTCCTTCATCCGCGGCGTCAGTTGATCCTGAGGAACGTCCTTGCCGACCGTTTCGGCGTCGGGGCCGAGCTTTACGTTGAATTCCAACTTGAGCTTTGCCTCCGGATCGACGCGATAACCCTGCTGTGCCATCGCATCCGCCAGGCCGGCTGCTACGGCCTGCTGAAATTTTGGGGGCACTCCGGACAGGACGACGTTGACTGTGATGCCTGGATGCCAGGCAAAGGCGGCGGGATCGCGAAAGATCGGATCGTACGCCGCGGGGGGCAGCGTGGCCGCGGCCAGTAGTGTGTTTGCCGTCTTGAGCTCCTCCGCGGGCGCTGACTGAAGCTGCTGCACTTGCGCTGGATCGGCAAGAACTCGCACTGTCCACAGCCGTCCGTCGGGGGCTGCTCCGGCGGGGATCGAATCGGCCCGCCCTTCCTGCGCCAGGATTTCCTTGACGCCCAGATGAAAAAAGGTGTGGCTGCACAGCAGTAAATTCTTGCCGCACCAGTGCAGACGATTCTCGGCCAGCCGCTGCTGCACGCGCGCGTATGTTTGCTCCACCGAATCAGACAATTTGCCGGTCGCCAGTTCCCACACGCCGATCAAAGTATCGGCCCGGTTGTTTGCCAGAGCCAGAGCGACTTGAGTGCCGCCGGGCTCCATCGCGATCGTCTGAGCGCGCCAGTCGGCGGGGAGTGGAATCGAGCCGGCCCGCGAGCCGTCCGCTGCCGCCAGGAAAACGAGCTCTTGGCCGACGACGCCGGCCAGCCATTTTCCGCCGGGTGTCATCAAGGGCAGCCACATCTGCTGCGACGCGGTGGCCGCGACCTCACCGCCGGGCAGAGCGTGCAGCCGCAAAATGCCGTCCACGTGAATCCACATCCGCTCTTCGCCTGCAAAGGCGATCCAACCGATGAACTTCGTTGTCTGCGGCACTTTGAAGTATGCGACCCTCGCTCCTTCCTTCGACCACACCCAGACCCGCTGCCCGATCGCCACCGCCAGCCGATCCCCGGAGGGGGAAAGCGCGACAAGCTGCGCCACGCCGTCATTGCCAGGCTGAAGCATTTCGTCATCCGGCGTGTCGGTCTGCCACAAGTGCACGCGACCAACTGGTTTTGTCTGCGTGAGGTCGCAGCGAACCCAATCGAGCGCGTTTCTGCTATTTGGTCCGACGACACGGTCGATGACTGCCGCCTGGGCCGCATCGGGGCGGGCGAAAGCCGCGCCGCCTGCGATGCGCAGCTCGAGCGCGACATACGACTTGAGATTGGCCGCCGGTTTGACTTCGTCGGCGGTAACCTTCCATGTGGCCGGATCGGCCGAGGCCAGGGCCACCGACGGCACCCAGGACTTTCCGCCGGGCTTGGGTTCTCGCGCCGGAATCGTGATGCCGCCGCTGACGCCGGAGTTTTTGGTCGATTTGGCCCCCGGCTTGCACCCGTTAGAAATCGCAGCGGCGAGCACTACGGTAATGGAGAGAACCAGGAATCGCGGGGGCATGGAAAACTCCTGCGAAGAAGCACTTGTCTGAACTTCCAATAGCGTTTCCGATGGAGGCGCGCTTGTAAAGACGACGGTGGCCAGCACTTGCGGCACCGACCCCTCGCGTCCATGACCATCCGTCGCCGACCTACGTCTTAGGACAGGTTGAACACCTGTCCCAAGTCAAGCCGAGTCCCAGGCCGTCGTCGTCGCGCGTTTGGACTTGTCCCGCCCGCTCATCTGGTCTTCCACGGCTTGACGTGCTTCCAGCACGTGCGTCACGATCGACTGCATACGGTTTTCGTCTACGTAGGGGGATAGGACGTACGACTTGAGCGCCACGATCGGCTCGCCGTAGTCGCTGGCCCGGTAGCTATCCGTAAAGCCGATCGCTACGCCCCGGCCGGCGAGGGCCTCGGCATGCACTCGCTGGTAGATGCGGCGGTTGAATTCGTTGAAAGTTCGAAGCTGATCGCGGAACGACGGGTCGCTCCGCTCTCGCTGCTTGACCCGAAACGTATCGACGCCGCTGGGATAGGCGCGAAACAGCGTCACCGGGCCGAAATTCTCCTCGTTTAGCACCGACAGTTCCGGCCGGCCGACGATCAGCTCGCGAAGGATCTCAGCCATTTCCACCGCGTGCCCGATCAGCGCCTGGAAACCCTCCTGGCCCAAGAGCAGCAGGTTCGCCAGTGCCGCCATCACGCCGCCAGCTCCCCGCGACGTTTCCAGCGAGAACATGCCGGGGTGGTACTGCCCCGTGTGATAGAGATACGGCATCGACTCGCGCTGCCGCGACACGAGGCGGAAATCATTGCGGTCCTTGAGCACGAACAGCGAGGAGATGTACGGCGCAAAGCCAGTCTTGTGGAAATCGACGCCAATCGAGTCGGCCTTCGGCAAATGGACGATGCGGTTCTGGGCCGCGGCCAGCGCCCGCACTGTGCGGCCACGAAAGCCGAGCGGATTAGTCGCGAAGTCGTAATCGTCGAACACGCTCCAGGCCCAGCCGATCACCGAGTCGGCGTGCACATGCGGCGTGTAGTCCAGAGACAGCTCGCTTGTCAGCCGGTCGCGCAGCTCCACGATTGCCGCCAGGTCGTCGATGCCGAACGCGTCGGTCGTTCCCATGGTCGCCACGATCGCGGCAATCCTCTGGCCGGCGGCAACGGTGCCGCGAGTGGCCTGTTCGAGGGCCGCAATGTCGATCGAATTGTCCGCGTGGGTGCGAACTTTGATGACGTTCTGCTGTCCCATTCCCAGCCAGGCCGCCACATTGAGGCAGGCGTAATGACTTTGCTGCGAGCACAGCAGGACGGGGCGAGCCGCATTTCCCGCCAATCCGTTTTCGAGCACGCCCCCGCAGGCTTTTTCCAGGCCGACTTTGACCCCGTACAGCAGCGTTCCGGTGCCGCCAAACGTGAACAGTCCGCCGGCCTTTGCCGGGTCATAGCCCACAAGCTTGGCGACCATCGATGCCACCCGCACCTCGGCTTCCGAGAACCCGCGGCCGCTTTCATCGGTGCAGAGATTGGGATTGTAAATCGACGGCAGCACGACGCCGATAATGCTGGCGATCGACGGATGCGCGACGACGTTCACCTGGCTGCGGGGATGGCCGAAGATCAGCATCCCATCGAGGCACCGGACCAGCTCGGGCAGAACTTCCTCCAGCGTGCGACCGCGGACGGTCACCCGCGCCTCGCTCGCGGCCGCGTAGTCCGGTTCGCGGGGCGTGCCGAGAATGGGCGCCTGCGACTTCAGCGAATCGACACGATCGAGCGCTTTGACCAGCGAGAATACCACGTAACCGTCGTGGACCGGATCGGAAACCGGCGCGGGAAACGCCTGACGCAACGACGATAGTAACTCGTGATAGCGGGCCATGCCGGACTCCGTCTGGTGCGGCCCGGCGCTTTACCGGTCGCGGCGCGGGCGGCGTCCGCGACTGCGGTCGCGGTCGCGGTCTGGTTGCCGCGACGAGCGGGCCGCGATGTTGGCATCGATGAGAATGCCGACGGTCTCCGCCCAAGTCGGTATTTTCTTGTGCACGGCATGCTCGCCGGCATGATCGTTTTCGGCCTCGATATCTTCCATTTCGTCCTCTAGGTCGGGCTCCTGCGGCGCCAGCTCCTCGGGCGAGCGAGCTTGTACCTCTTCCTCGCGCGAGCGTCGGCGAGGCGGCAGCTCCTCGGCCGCATCTCTTGGCGCAGCTTCGCGATCGCGGCCCCCGCGCCGGCGACGCCGACGGCGAGGCCCCCCTTCGACGCGCTCGTCGGCCGGCGGCGGCAGAGTCGCTGCGGACGATTCGCTGCCGGAGTCAAACAGCTCGGGTTCCAGATCGAGTTCGGGCTCTGGCTCCCGATCCAGATCCATATCGAGTTCCATCTCGGGGACCAGTTCGACCTCACGGTCGATGTGCCGCTCGGCTGGGGGACTTGCCGTCCCTTCCTCCCGCCGTCGGCCGCGTCGTCGGCGACGCCGGCGGCCGCGCCGCTGGGGTTCCCGGTCATCACGCGGCACCTCGCGCGAAACTTCGTCTAACTCCTCGTCGGTCGCCGCGGGGGGCAATTCGATTTCCGGTTCCGAGCCGAAATCGGCGTCCAGGTCGATGTCCGGCGCGACATCGTCCACAAAATCGCGACGGCGCTGCGACGTTGGGAACGGCGGCTCTTCAGGTTTGTAGCGCGGCTTGAACTCCTCCAGTGGGTTTCGTTCCACGTCCGGCAGTGGGTCCCTTTCGGCAACTGGCGGACGTTCAACCGGCGCCCTCTCGGGCGGCGGTGGCTCCGCAGCGGGAGGTGCGGGCTCCTCCGCTGGAGCTAGTCCCAATGCTCCCAGCAAACTGTTCCAAGTGCTCTTGGTCGGTTTGGCGGCAGGCTTTGCTTCCTGCCGGAGCTTGGGACGCTCGCGCGGTGGAGGCGGGGGAAGGGGTGATGCCGGGGCTGGCGTTGCAGCGCGAGTTTCTTCCGCCATGGACGAGTCAGTCGTTTGCGGCCTGGCAGGCGCAGCGCCCTGCACGCCGATTTCGTCCAATAGCGCGTTCCAGTGGTCCGTTTTCTTGGGCTCTGTCATGGAAAGGTGCGAACAAAAGACGCCTAGGGGATTGCGAGGCGCGAAATCTGCTGCCTCACCTCATTTTTGTCGAAACCTTAAGTATATCGATTGGGGCTAATCGTGGAAAGTCCTTCGCTGACAATAGTTTACGCTTTCGCAGCAATGGCATACCCTGACCATTCAACGCTGCCTGGGTAATGGCAAGGCGTAGAATTGGCTGGCTCAAGTTACCGATGAAGATCGAGAGGTTGTAATGGCTCAGGACACTGCATTAAACCGCGTCACTGACAGCCCTTATGTGGAATTGGTCGAGTTGAAGGGCCACATCATCGACAGCCTGATTCTTCCCAAGGTGCTGGACTGTATTACCGCGGCAGGCGGGGCTTTCAAGATCCAGAAGATGACCATCGGGCAGGCACGGGAGGATGCCAGCTACGCCCTGATCGAAGTGGCGGCCCCCAGCGAGGACAAGCTGGACCAGGTCGTGGCCACAATTGCCGACCATGGTGCCGTGCCTGTCGTGAACCAGGACTGCCGCCTGGTCGCGGCCGACGTCGTCGGAGCATTTCCCGAGTCCTTCTACAGCACCACCAATCAGCGAACTGAGATTCGCCTGGATGAGGAATGGATTGAAGTGAATAACCAGGAGATGGACTGCGGCATCTTTGTCGATGCCGCCGCCAGGACCGCAAGCTGTCGCGCCATGACCGACGTCAAGCTCGGAGAATTGTACGTCGTGGGCCATGCGGGGGTGCGCGTCCACCCGCAGCAGCGTGAAACGCAAAGCCACGGATTTGAATTCATGTCGAGTGCGGTCTCCACGGAAAAACCCAAGGGGGTCGCGATCCGACAGATTGCCCAGGAGTTGATCCGCAACCGGCGGGAGGGAGGCAAGACGCTGCTGGTCGGCGGACCCGCCATCGTGCACACCGGCAGCGACGAGCACCTCTGCAAGCTGATCCGCAAGGGATACGTCAACCGGCTTTTTGCCGGAAACGCCCTGGCGACGCACGACATCGAGCAGGCGCTATTTGGCACCAGCCTCGGTGTCCGGCTTGATTGCGGCGACATCGTCGAAGCAGGGCACGAGCATCACTTGCGGGCCATCAACCGCATTCGTCGGCTCGGCGGCATTCGTCAGGCGGTCGAGGCCGGAGTGCTCAAGAGCGGCATCATGTACGAATGCATCAAGAACAAAGTGCCGTTTCTGCTCGCCGGCTCTATTCGCGACGATGGGCCGCTGCCGGAGGTGATCACCGACGTGCTCGAAGCGCAACAGAAGATGCGCGAGCAGATTCGCGACGTCAGCTTTTGTCTGATGGTGGCGACCACGCTACATTCGATCGCCGTCGGCAACCTGCTGCCGGCGTGGGTGAAAGTCGTATGCGTGGACATCAATCCGTCCACAGTGATCAAGCTATCCGACCGGGGCTCGTTCCAGACCGTGGGCCTGGTGACCGACGTTGAGCCGTTTTTCCGGGCGCTGGTGAATGAGGTGCAGCTCCTGGAGTAATTCAAGCAGCAAGCATGTTACGAAGGCGTTGCGCGGCGCGGACCGACGGACGCGTAGAATGCCGGCAGATACAGGGGGAATTCGAATCCTGGGAGCCGGTCATGCAACGCAATCTTGGTGTCCTGGCAGTTGTGCTGACTTCGGCGGCGTTGGCACAGGAGGCGCCCGCGCCGCAGCTCGACGTCGCCAAAGGGCGCGTCGTCGAACGGCCAACCGAACAGGTCGTCGGCCAGTTGTCTTCGCCCGTGGATCATGCTCCGGCGCCGGCAGAGAAAGCCGCCGATCGTACGAAGCGAGTCATGATCGAGCCGGCCGTTGAAAAGCTGGTCGGCGACGCTCAGCCGCCCGATGCAGCGCCGACCGAAGTGCCAACCGAGGCGGCAACCAACGGTGCCGGCGACAATCCGCATGTCGAACCGGGCAAGGTCCAGTGGCACGACGGTGTCGCGGCCGCAATGGCTGCCGCGAAGAAATCGGGAAAGCCGGTGCTGGTGTTTCATCTGCTGGGCCAACTCGACCAGCGCTTCACGTGAACGAACGCCCGCCTGGCGAGAACCGTGTTGTTCTCAGACGACCAGGTGGCCGCACTGATTAACGAAAAGTTCGAGCCGGCATGGCAATCGCTGCGGCCGGTGCCGCGGGTGACGATCGACTTCGGCAATGGCGCGGTTGTGAAGCGGACGCTGCACGGCAACGTGGCGACGTACGTCTGCAATTCCGATGGGACAGTGCTCGACATCCTTCCGGGGATTTACGAGCCCAAGACGTATGCCCGCGAGCTGTTGGGGCTGGCAAGGTTATTTGGCCGGTCAAAACGAGGGAGCGTCGGCGCTGACGCGTTCTGGCGGAATTATCATCGCTCGCAGGCTGAATCATTTGCTGCGGCCTCAAACCCGGCGGCCAGCACGCCCACATTCCGGGGCATGTCGATTTTCGGCACCGAGCGCCCCACGCGCCGCGCCATTCGGGGGGAACAGCCGCCGACAAGTGCAGCCGGCACGTCACTGACTGATTCCCTGGCAGAGGACACCCGGATGAACGAGACGACGCGGCGGCTGAAGATTCATTTGCGTCTTGCGAAATCGGACGATGTCACACCTGATGCGATCAACAAGTGGCTCTACCGGGAAGTCCTCGGCACCGATCTCGACGATCCGTATCTGGGCCTCAAGGAGATGCTCTTCAAGAACTATCCGTTCGTGGAGGAAGATGCGGATGATTAATCGGGGTTACCGAAAATCCCGCGACTTGACCGTCACATCTCCCAGCCGCTGCGAAAAATCTTCGATCCGGCTGACGACGACGTGGATCACCGAGTCCCGCTTCTGAAGAACGCCGTGGACGATCCAGGCGGGGCTGGTGCGGGCTGCCGTGTAGTAGCGCTCCCAGATCGGCTGCTTGACGACCAGGTTGGCGATGCCTGTCTCGTCTTCTAGCGAGACAAACGTGATTCCCTTGGCCGTGCTGGGCCGTTGCCGCAGAATCACCAGGCCCCCGACCTTCACGCGGCGGCCGTCGTCGATTTCTGCGAGTTGCTCGGCCGGCGTCACGCGGCAAGCGGCCAGTTCGCGGCGGAAGAACGAGACTGGATGCGCCTTGAGCGACATGCCAGCGGCGCGATAGTCGGCAAACACCTGCTCGATCAGCGACATCCGCGGCAGCGTCGCCACCGGCTCATCATCCGACAGCCCAGACAAGAGCGGCATTTCTTTCTTCTGCCGCTCCTGCCCCAATGCCAGCCACAGCGCATTGCGGCGATCCAACTCCAGGGAGCCGAATACATCGCCTTCTGCCAGTCGCGAGATAATGGCCTGCGACAGCCCCGTGCGGCGGACGAAATCGTCCAGCGACGTGAACCGACGGGCGGTCCGCGCTGCGACGATCTGTTTCACGGCCGCTTCGGGAATCCCGGTGGGCAGACGGAAACCAAGTCGGATGGCGGGAGACTCAAGTCCCCGGTCGTTGCTGCCCTGTGACTGTGGACTCATATCTATCGTGCTGTCCCACTGACTATGGTTCACATCCACCGGCAGCAACTTGACCCCGTGCTGTCTTGCGTCGCGAATGAGCTGGGCCGGAGCATAAAACCCCATCGGCTGGCTGTTGAGGATCGCCGCGCAGAACGCCGCCGGGTAATAGCATTTGAGCCACGACGAGACATACACCAGCAGCGCGAAGCTCGCCGCGTGCGACTCGGGGAAGCCGTATTCGCCGAAGCCGCGGATCTGGTGGAACACGCGATCGGCGAACTCCTGGGTCAGGCCGCGCTGGAGCATGCCGTCGATGAGCTTCTTGTGGAACTGGTCGATGATCCCCGGCCGTCGCCAGGCTCCCATCGCTCGGCGGAGTTGATCCGCTTCCCCCGGCGTGAAACCCGCCGCCACCACCGCCAACTGCATGGCTTGTTCCTGAAACAGCGGCACTCCAAGAGTTCTCACAAGAACTGCTTCGATTTCCTTGTTGGGATAAGGAGGAATGGCTTCCTCGCCCTTGCGCCGCCGCAGATAGGGATGCACCATGTCCCCCTGGATCGGCCCCGGCCGCACGATCGCCACCTCGATGACCAGATCGTAATAGCGCCGCGGTTTCAGCCGCGGCAGCATGCTCATCTGGCCCCGGCTTTCGATCTGAAAGACCCCCATCGTGTCGGCCTGGCAGATCATGTCGTACACGCGCGGGTCCTCCGCCGGCACGGTAGCCAGCGTCAGCTCACGACCATGATGCCGCTTCACCAGGTCGAAGCACTTGCGGATCGCCGTCAACATTCCCAGGCAGAGGCAATCGACCTTGAGAATTCCCAGCTCATCCAGGTCATCCTTGTCCCACTGGATCACCGTGCGGCCTTCCATGGCCGCGTTCTCGATGGGCGTCAGCTCGCATAGAGGCCCGCGGGTCATCACCATCCCGCCAACGTGCTGCGACAGATGCCGGGGAAAACCGAGCAGCTCGTTCACGAGGTGAATCAGCCGCCGCCCCATGTCGGAGGCCGGATCGATGCCGACCTGGGCGCAGCGATCGGCCAGCTTGTCATCCTTGGCATAGCCTTCTACCTGCTTGGCCAGCGCATCGACCCGGTCGAGCGAAAGGCCGAGGGCTTTCCCGACGTCGCGGACGGCACTCCGCGTGCGGTACGTGATGACGACGGCGGTCATGCCGGCCCGCTCGCGGCCGTATTTTTCGTAGATGTATTGCAGCACCTCTTCGCGCCGCTCATGCTCGAAATCGACGTCGATGTCCGGGGCCTCGTTCCGCTCTTTGCTCATGAACCGCTCGAAGAGGACCTCAATTCGACCGGGGTTAACGCTGGTGACGCCGAGGCAGAAGCAAACAGCAGAATTGGCCGCCGAGCCGCGCCCCTGGCACAAAATTCCTCGCTGCCGGGCAAAGCGAACGAGGTCCCACACGGTGAGGAAGTACGCCTCGTATTTCAGTTCCTGAATCAGGATCAGCTCGTGCTCGATCAGTCGGCGGACTTTGTCGGGAATGCCGCCCGGATATCGCTCGTGAGCTCCTTTCCAGGCGAGGTGCGTGAGATACGCCATCGGCGTGAAGCCATTGGGAGCAAGTTCCTCCGGATACTCGTAACGCAATTCATCGAGCGAGAACGCGCAGCGGCCGGCGATCTCCAGCGTGCGGCGGACGGCATCAGGTACGGCGGCAAAGGCGGCGACGATTTCTTCGATCGGCCGCAGGTGGCGCTGGGCGTTGGGAAATCGAGCCGCCTCGATTTGCGCGACGGTCGTTCCCAGCCGCGTCGCGGTCAGCACTTCGTGCAGCGGTTGCCGGCTTGGCATGTGGTAATGAACGTCGCCGGCAGCGACCAGCGGCAGTTTTGTCGTTTTGGAGAGTTGCTCGAGTTCTTCGAGAAGATGTGCGTCATCTGGTCCGCGGAACAGCTCGGCGAGCATATAGCCGCGGTCGCCAAAGATGTCGCGATAGGTACGGAGTGCAGAATGCAGAGTGCAGAGTGCAGAATTTCCGACATCGGCACCTGCCGCACTCTGCACTGACACCACGCCAGCAATCAGACCCGCGGCATTCTGAGCGATGTCATCCAGCGTGACCTGACACTCGCCTTTGGGCGCTCGCCGCCGGCCGATGGTGATCAGTCGCGAGAGGCGGCCGTAGCTGGCGCGGTCGGTCGCCCAGAGCACAACCGGCGGGGCATCGGCCGGGTGCATCTCGGCCCCGATCAGCAGTTTGAACCCGATCTCCTTGGCCGGCCCGTGTGCCCGCACGACGCCCGCGAGGCTCTCGCGGTCAGTCACTGCCAGTGCCGAGTAACCGAGTTCCGCGGCGCGGACCACCAACTCGTCGGCGTGCGAGGCGCCTTCGAGAAAGGAGAAGTTCGTTTTGCAATGCAGCTCGGCGTACATTCGTAGGACAGGTTTTCAACCTGCCGTGTCTTTTGTGGACAGGTTGGAAACCTGTCCTACGCAAATAATCCGTGCATTCCCCAGGCCCCATCTTCCAATCGCCGAAAGAGCCAGAATCGCTCCCCCTCTGTGGTCTCCACGCGGTAGTAATCGCGGCGCACCGAAGGCCCGCGCCACCAGCCGGTCTCGATCCGCTCCGGCCCAAAGTTGCGAGCCACGCGATGCATCTGGCCGCGAAAGCAGAAACGGATCGGCGGCCCGTCGGGCACGACCGACATCACTTCCAGAATCACCGGCGGATCGAGCAGCTCCAGCGGGCGAAACAGAACGGAAGTACGAAAGTCTCCAGTCCCGAGTCCCGAGTCCGGAGTCGAGATATGCCCAAGCGACTGGTGACTGGGGACTCGGGACTGTGGACTTGCCCGCCGACGCTTCGGATTAGTGGTTCCGGTCAGCGGCACTTCACGAAACGCTTTTTCCGGGAGCGGATCGCGAGCCAGCTCCGGCCGCACAACCGCATCCATCCCCAGCCGGCCGCTCAGGCGATCGATCAGCAAACTCAGCTCGCGAGTCCCTTCGAGTATCCTGCCGCCAAATAGCTCCGACTGACGGCATTCCAGCGGCGCGCTTTGTGCAACCTGCACCGTGAGCCGTCCCACCGGCCCCGGCAGGCGCCGCTGCTCGAACTGCATTCGCACCAGCTCCCACAGATGTTTTGTGACCGCGCTCGGGCGATACAAGCCGACTTCCAGCCGCAGCGGCGCAGTGCCGGCACAATCGAGCCGGCAAACGAGCCGCACGGCTCCTTCCTGCCGCTGCTGCATGGCCCCAGTAAGCCGCTTCAGAAGCTCCTGGAAAATTAGCTCCAGACATTCCCAGTCATCGCGCGGCACATCGAGAATCCAGTCCGCTTCATATGACGGCGACGGATGATGCGGAGCGATCACTTCTCCCGCTTCTCCCAGCAACTGCGCCAGCCGCAGCGGCAACCGCTCGCCAAATCGGGACGCCAAAGAATCTCGCGGCAATTCCATAAGTTGTCCGATCGTTTTCACACCAAGCTGCCCGAGCAGATCGACCGTTTCGTATGGCACACGCAGTGCGTGAATTGGCAGTGATGCCAGGGAACTTCCGCCAAAGGTCAGCGCCCACGCGGCGCCCACCGTCTCGGCGATTGCCAGCTTCACGCGATAGCTTTGACTGACAAATTGCTCGCGGGCAGCGGCAAGCAACTGTTCTTCGCCGCCGAAAAGGACGCCGATGCCGGTGACGTCGAGAAAGAGAGCGGAGAGACCGCTTTCGTCCGTAGTAGGCATACTCCGTGTGCTGTCGTTGCGGAACGGGACACGGAGTGTGCCTACGGACTCTACCGTCTGCCAGCCGACGAGCGGGCTGAACCGTTCGCACTGCTCAGCCAATCTCGCTAAGGCGGCCAGATCGGCGGCCGGGTCGTACAAGTAGGTAGTAGGCACACTCCGTGTGCCGTTGCTGTTCACGGCACACGGAGTGTGCCTACTACTTATTGCGCGGCTAACCAGCGCCTCTGCCTCCGCCAGCGGCATTCCCGGCCGCACGCCGCAGGCATAGGCCACCCGTGAGCAGGTGACGAGGCACTCCCCGCGGCGCGAATCACGGGCGTAAATGAGAATTGGTGGGTGAGACTGAGCTTGCGAAGCCACGGCCGTGCCGCTAGTTCGGCACAGGTCTCCTGACCTCGCCGAAAGCACCGACCGCAGGTCTCCTTGTCCCCTAGCAGATGGGAGACCTGCGGTCGAACCGCGGGGCGGGGTCGGGAGACCCGCGCCCAACAGTGCGCCACCTCTCCCCTTACGTTCAGACTGCAACGAGACGACCAGCCGTTGAAGCGGCCAGTTGGGGAGCCGGACGCAGAGGATGCGTTTCATGAGAGGCGCCCTCGCTTGCGCTGCGGGTTCGTATGTGCCCCATCCACTCGTCGATTTCCAGCTCCACCGACTGCCCCGGATGACTGCCGCGGCAGCGGGTCACTTCCACGTGCAGCCGCCAGCTGCCGGACGACGGCCGCGGCGAAACGACAAGCTGCACGTCGGCCCATGATGGTTGCCCGCGGGCTTGCGCCGAGCGAACGAGCAGCCCCAGCGTCCCACCGCTTTCGGCCGCGAGTTGCAGACGGCGAAAATCTCGCGGATCGAGCTGCTCGCGCCTGGCCCACACAGCCGCCACGCCCCGGCAGCGCAGCGCCTGGTCGATGGCCCACAGCTCATCCGCATCGCTCAGGGGGTGAACCACGATCAGCCGCAAAAGATCGATCCCAAGGACCGCGGCGGCAGGTGGGTAAAAACGCCGCTGCCGATCGACCACGACCAGCGACTTCCCGTCGCTACACGCCTGGCGGGCTGCCAGCAGAGCGAGCGTCTGTGCACCCCCCGCGGAAGCGGCCGCGAGCCATTCCGTCACGGAGCCGCGCCGCAGCCCCCCCCGCGGGAGCAGGGCATCCAGCGCAGGCACGCCCGTGGAAAGAACGTCCGCATCCTCCTCGGGCTGACCGCTCTCTACCGCGGCAATCTGCCGGCGGAGCTGATCCAGGGAAGCTGGAGGGACGGCGGCGATCGGGGCAACCATCATAGTAATCACCTTACGTTCATTACTATACATAATATATGTAATGTTCGGCAAGTAACTAAGTTTAAGTTCAGCAGGGTGGCAACCCATGCCGCCCTTTCGAAAACCCTCGCCTTTCCCCTCGGACGGGGTACAATTCCCGTGCCGGGGCAGATCCAAAAGCAGCCAAGGGAAATCCAGCCATGAATCTGCTCCAATTACTGCTCTTGCTGTTGATTGCCGGCGTTTGTGGTGCGCTGGCTCAGTCGATCGCGGGTTACTCGCACGGCGGCTGCCTGACCAGCATCGCCCTCGGTTTTATCGGCGCCCTGCTGGGAACCTGGCTGGCTCGACAGGCGAAACTTCCCGATCTCTTCACCATCCAGGTCGGCAATACGCCCTTTCCCATCCTCTGGTCGATCATCGGCGGTGCTCTCTTGGCCGCCCTGATTGCTTTCCTGACCAGGCCGCGAACGACAGTCTGAACGATCCCTTCGGCCATTTCTCTCGACGGCAACCTGCCTCATGGCGTAAGATAGAGGAGGTTATGCCCTGGGCACCTGGAGAATCGATCATGGTGGGACGGAATCTGTCACTGACCGCTTGCGGCTTGCTCCTCATCTTCGCCCCTCTCTCCCGGGCTGATGAGCCGGAGAATCCCTCGCCCAGGCTAACACCGTCGGCCCTCGAGCTGCGCGGCTGGGTACAGCAGCTCAATGCGGATGATTACGACGCCCGCGAAGATGCCGCGAGGAAGCTCACCGAGGCCGGGCCAGCTTCTATCGAAGCACTCGTCGAGGGTCTGGCCAGCGATCAGGCGGAAGTGGCTTGGCGCTGTGGGGCGGCACTCGAGCAGATCGGCGTTGAAGGAGACGAGAAAACGATCGATCTGATCGTCAAGCATCTGGATGCGGCTCAGGCCAAATCGGGCAAGAAGGGAATCAACTCCCTGGCTCGTGATCTCTATGCACGGCAAAAGCAGTTCCGCCGTGACCGGGCAGTCGCTCAGATTCGCAAGCACGGGGGGCAAATAGCCGGCATCGGCATCGAAGGTGGCCTGGAAGAAATGGCAATCGCCCCGATGATAGGACCCGTCATGATCTTTGACGGACCGGCGATTGCACTGGCCGAGCCACTCCCAGCTCCCGTGGCCGAGCCAGCGGAAGTGGAGGCCCCGGCGGCGATGGGCATTTTTGGTGAATTCGCCAGGGCGATCGCCAGGGTGCTGGCACCTGATGTGGTCAGGGTCGAGCGTGAATTCGCCGACCTGCCGGCGATCCCGGTGCCGGATGCGCCGGCCTTGCCACTCCCGCCGGTCGTCGAAGAAAGAGCACCAGTCGAAAAGCCGGCAGAGGAAAAGCGCCCGGAGGCAAAACCCGCCGAAGATACTGCACTGCCGGCCGTGGAAGGAAGCGAGCCAGCGCCTGTTGCAGAAATCGAGGCGGCGGAGGTGGCAGTGGCGGAGGTGGCTATCGCAGGCGGCATGGCTGCCATGGATATCGGCAGCGACTTGCCCGTGGAGAGCGGCTGGGCGCAACTGGCGCTCGACCAGAACTGGCGCGGCGGTGACGAGGGACTAGCAGTTCTGGCCGATATGCCGGAGCTTTCCCAGATCGAAATTCGCGGAGCGCGTTTGACGGACAAGGCACTCGATCATTTCGCCAATTTACCGCGGCTGGGAATGCTCAACATTCATGCGAGTCCCTTTAGTCGCGACGAATTGCTGAAGTTCCATCGGCGGCGCCCAAACACCATGGTTTATGCCCGTGGTGAAGCCATGCTGGGGGTCAACGCCGACTTTAACAGTTCACCTTTGCTGCTTGCCAGCGTTTACGATGGTTCGGGGGCGTCGGACGCCGGACTGCAAGTAGGGGATATCATCCACCAGCTTGACGGCGTCAAGATCCGTGACTTCTCCGAGCTGACGATCTGCATCGCGGCCAAGAAGCCCGGTGAACAAATCGAGGTGGTTTACGAGCGCGGCGGCAAGAAGCACACCGTTCAAGTCGAGCTCAAGAAAAGAACGGTAGACAACTAAGCGAGCCCGGATTTGGCCGTACGCTGCTGCCTGGCACTCGCTCTATACAATCGAGTAGCCCCCATCCACCCGCAATATTGCACCGGTGATGAAGGCCGCGGCATTCGAGCAAAGAAAGACTGCGGCGGGGGCAACGTCGTCCGGCGTGCCCCAGCGAGCCAGCGGCGTGCGGTCGATGATTGCCTGCCGCCGCTCGGGGCTATCTACCAGCGGCTGTGTCAGCGGTGTTTCGATCCACCCGGGAGCCAGCGCGTTCACCCGGATTCCCTGCGGTGCCCAGGCGATCGCCAACGATTTGGTGAGCTGTGCGATGCCGCCTTTGCTGGCGCTGTATGCCGGCACCAGCCCGCTTCCGAAATAGCTGAGCATCGACGCGATATTGAGCACGCAGCCGCGGCTATTAGCAAGCAGCGGCAATACCGCCGCGCACATCCTCATCGCGCCATTCAGGTTGACGTTGATCACGTCGCAAAACACTGCTGGATCGTGCTCTGCGCCGCCGCGGCGAATTGTGCCGGCGCAATTGACCAGGATGTCCAGGCGCGTCAGCGAGCCGGCGAGTTGCTGCACCTGGCTGTCCGAGCTGACATCCAGAGTCACCGCGCTAATGGCTTCTCGCGTGATTTCAGCGGGCAGTTCACTTTGAAAGCGTCGGATTTCATCGTCGGTTAGCCCGGTGGCCACGACGTGGCAGCCGTCCTGGGCCAGCGCCAAGCTGATCGCCCGTCCAATGCCGCTGACACCGCCGGTAACGAGGGCGTGACGCTGGTTTCCGGCAGGGTCGCTCATGAGACAAGATCTGGGATGGGGATAAGACGCCGAGCCATCACCGTACGCTCTGGGGCCGCCATTTGCCACCCTGCCCTGCCTCCGGGCGGATTCCGGCCTCACTACCGACGATTTCCTCGCTAAATCTGTTAAAATCGTCAACAATTTACATGGTGATGGATAAAAAAGTCCTCTTGACTCCTATTCTCCGCACACCCCAGCGCTACGATTCCATCGGCACGCTCGACGGATGCGTCCACACCACACGTGTAGCGGCAGGTCAACGCGCGCGATCCGCGCGGCCAGAGCCAAAACGGGCGTAAACCGGCCAAGAGACAAGTGTTTCGGCAATAAAACCTGCGGGGCGATTGCCCGGGCACCGGCGTTGCTTTCCCTTGACGATGCCGCACCAGCGGCCGCCGACAAAGCCCACCAAGAGATACACCCAGGAATCCGCAGCGATGGCCAAAAAGCCGAGCAAGTCAGATTTTCGCGAAACGATCTTGAAGGGAGGCAAGGGAAAGGTAAACGGACATCACTTGGGCGAAGAAGACCGCGTGGCCGTCCAGGATGATGTCGGCGACGAGACGCCGGCAGGCTTTGACGACGACCTCCCAGTAGGCCTGGAGGAGGACGAAATCTCCCAGGAAGCCGACGGCGATGATAGGGTGGATGCCACCGACGATCCCGTCCGCATGTACCTGATGCAGATGGGCGCAATTCCGCTGCTTAACCGGGCCCAGGAAATCTCTTCTGCCCGCCAGATCGAGCGCACCAGGCTCCGCTACCGCCACAGCATGCTGGCCACGGACTACGTCCTGCAAGGGGCGGTCGAGGCCCTGGAACTTGTCCGCGACGGTAAGCTGCGGCTCGATCGCACGATCGAGGTCAGCGTGACGAACCTGTCCGAGAAGAAGCGGATCATGAAGCGGATCTGGCCGAACGTCGCGACGTTGCGACATCTGCTCCGCGCCAACCACGCCGATTACCGCGTTGCCGTCAGCAAACGGCAGTCGATGGCAGCGCGTCGCGCCGCCTGGAAACGACTCGTGCGCCGCCGGAACAAAGCGGTTCGCCTGATCGAGGAAATGAATCTTCGCAACAATCGGCTGCAACCGCTGTTCGAGAAGCTGGGGGAAATCCTCACACGGATGCAAACCCTCAAGATGCAGATTCGCGAGGCCAAGGTCCATGGATCGTCCGGCGGGCGCACGCGAGGCGAACTGCGCCGCGAACTGGTGAGGTTGATGCGCATCACGCTGGAGACGCCAGCCACGCTGCAATATCGGATCGAACGGACGGAGATCTACCGTCAACGGTACGATGCCGCCAAACGCGACCTGTCGGCTGGCAACCTGCGATTAGTGGTGTCGATCGCCAAGAAATACCGCAATCGGGGCCTGTCGTTTCTGGATCTGATTCAAGAGGGAAATACGGGGCTGATGCGGGCCGTGGACAAGTTTGAATACGCTCGCGGCTTTAAATTCAGCACGTACGCCACCTGGTGGATTCGCCAGGCGATCACGCGAGCAATTGCCGACCAGAGTCGCACCATTCGCGTGCCCGTCCACATGATCGACACCATGAGCAAAGTGCGATTGGTGACGCGGCAGTTGGTGCAGGAGCTGGGGCGAGAACCGACGGCCGAAGAGACCGCCCGCCGCGCCGGGCTGTCGCTGGATGACGCTCGCTGTATCCTCAAGATGTCGCGGCAGCCGCTGTCGCTCGACCAGCCGGTCGGCGATCACGACGACAGCTATTTTGGCGAGTTCGTGGCCGATCATCGCGACGACGATCCGCTCTATGACACGCACCAGCAGGCCCTCAAGCATCAAATCGAAGAGGCGATGCAGAGCCTCAACTATCGGGAACGGGAAATCCTTCGCCTCCGATACGGCCTGACCGACGGCTACGCTTATACCCTCGAAGAGGTTGGAAAAATCTTTCAGGTTACGCGAGAGCGCGTCCGCCAGATCGAGACCAAGGCAGTCCGCAAGCTGCAGCAGCCCTACCGCTCGAAAAATCTGGCCAGCTTTGTGGATGGCGTGGAGACGGCCAGCGAGGAGCAAGAAGCCGAGGGGGAAAACTAGGGGGTCCGGCGAGCGCTGCCGCCCGAAGGAAACTCCGCAGTGCACGAAGGATGGCGACGCCTGGCTTGCAGAAAGCGGCCCAACTGCTTGCAGAATACCCTCGGGTGGGTGCATGATATTCGGCTGTCAGGTCGTCCGTGACTTGCGCCGGTCATCACCCCATCCGTTCTGCGGAGTCTTGCCATGTCCCGCCGTGCTCCTGGTCAACTTGCTGTAGGGCTCGTTTTTCTCGCTGCGACTGCATGCGTCCATGCGGACAACTTGCCGCTCGTCGGCGGTATCGAAGCTCAGCCACTGAAGGCCCAGACGAAACGGATTTCCGAGGCGCTCGCGTTCCTTGGCCAGCCGCTGACGGAGGCGCAAGCGGCTGCACTCAACAAGGCCGCAGCGGACAAAGACGATGCCGCAGCAATCGTGGCAATCCAGAAGGTGCTCGATCCGCTTTGCCTGGCGGGAGTGAACATCAACCCGGAGAGCCGCGTGAAGGTCGCTCGTGGCGCGGCGGAGGCGGAGCTGGTACAGCAAGGGTGGCGGGTATTTCTGGTGAAGGTTCACAACGAGGCCGGAGTCACCGGCCAATTGCGAGCGAGCAGCCCCAATGCGGCTCCGATCTACAAGGCTCCATCTGGTTCGCCGCGCCCCAAGCAAGTGATCAATCCCGATGACATTCCCGACCGCTGGCTCGACATCATGTCGTTCGAAAACCAGCCGCTCGCAAAAAACCTGTCCGGTCTGGGACTCGAGTACCGACTCGTTCAACTCTTCAGCCGGGATGCCGGCAAGCGGGAAGCAAAAATCGCCTTCGACGTCGGTCAGGGTACCCAGGACCTGGGCTTTCGCAATGAGATCAACGTGCTATTTGACGTCGCCCCGGCAGTCCCTGTGAAACTGACCGTCCTGGACGACGACGGCAAGCCGACGACGGCTCACTTCGTCATCCGCGATTCGCAGGGGCGGGTTTACCCGGCCCAGAGCCGCCGCCTGGCCCCCGACTTCTTCTTCCACGCGCAAATCTATCGCCACAGCGGCGAAGAAGTGCTGCTACCACCCGGAGAATACCAGGTCACCTACGGCCGCGGGCCGGAGTACGTGGTGCTGCGCAAGGCCATCAATGTTCCCGCCGACAAGGAGCACGCCGAATCGTTCCGACTCAAGCGGTGGATCAAGCTCACCGACCACGCCTGGTATTCCGGCGACCACCACGTTCACGCTGCTGGCTGCGCCCACTACGAATCGCCGACCGAAGGGGTCACGCCGCAGGACATGATGCGGCACATCCTGGGGGAAGACCTCAATATCGGCTGCGTCCTGTCTTGGGGACCGTGCTGGTATCACCAGAAGCAGTTCTTCGAGGGGGATGTCCACAAACTTTCGACGCCGAGCTATGTCATGCGGTACGACGTGGAAGTCTCGGGCTTCCCCAGCCAGCACGCGGGGCACCTTTGCCTCTTGAGGCTGAAGGAAGACGACTACGAGTATCCGCGGCCGGTTGAATTCGACTATCAATTCGGCGCGGAGAAAGGGCACTTCAAAGGGACGAAGACCCAGAACATCGGCGAATGGCCCACGTGGGATCTGCCGATCCTCGAGTGGGGTTCCAA
>Ga0075418_10002307_pt1 | contig 21806 bp, 16 predicted proteins | sample SoiMetdeltSBSDD2_FD_81776 | JGI IMG/M metagenome (GOLD analysis project Ga0075418, IMG submission 81776) | Bulk soil microbial communities from a Populus tree surrounding site in Tennessee, USA - Soil MetaG P. deltoides SBSDD2 | ecosystem: Environmental > Terrestrial > Soil > Tree plantation...
AGGGCCAGCGCTACCTGACGCTCGTCTCCGACCTCGAGAACGGGGAACATGCAGCGCCTTACGTGAGCCCCGGGGAGCCGAAGCCAAGCTTTCTGGACGAGCGCCCTCCGGCAAACTCACGGTGCAGCGCTTAGCGCTTGCAGAGTTTGCTGTTAAAGGACGACTGAGGAAGATCCCGGTCAGGGAAGCACCCTTGGGGCAATACCCGAGTCCCGGTCACGGTAGAGCCGCATCGATCAGCAGCCGTTGTACGGACTGCGTGGAGACCGGCCCTCTCGTCTCATCTATCCTGCGGCACCGCATGACCCTCGTCACGCTCGACAAGATCGTCCGCCGCTTCGGCGCCGACCCGATCCTCGACGGGCTCTCGTTGCGGGTCGACGAAGGCGACCGCATTGGCGTCGTCGGCGACAATGGTGCCGGCAAGACGACGATGGTGCGCATCCTCGCCGGCGTCGACGACCAGGATCTCGGCCAGCGCAACACGCGCCGTGATCTGCGCATCGCCTACGGGGCTCAGATGCCCGCGATGCAGCAGGGCACGACCGTGCACGAATTCGTGATGCGCGGCACCGGCGAACACACAGCATTCGAACGGCGCATGCGTGCGCTCGAGGCCAGCATGGCGGGCGGCGACGAGCTTGCCCTGCGCGAATACGGCGTGCTGCAGGCTGCGTTCGAGGCCGGTGGTGGCTACGACCGGAGGCACCGCGTCGAGAAGGTGCTCGGGGGTCTCGGCTTCCCGATCGAGGATCTGCAGAAGGACGTGTCGGTCCTGAGCGGCGGCGAGAAGTCGCGCGTGCAGCTGGCGATCCTCATGACGACACCGGCCGATCTGCTGGTGCTCGACGAGCCGACCAACCACCTCGACCTGCAGGGCATCGAGTTCGTCGAGGACTTCGTGCAGCGTTATCCCGGTGCCGTCGTCGCCGTCAGCCACGACCGGTGCTTCCTCGACGCGGTCGCGAATGCGATCGTCGAAGTTGCCGATGGCACAGCCCTCCGCTGGAAGGGCAACTTCTCGCACTACAGCCAGCAGCGCGACCTCGCCTTGTTGACGCAGGCGAGGGCGTTCAAGACCCAGCGCGAGTTCGTCGAGAAGGAGATGGACTACATCCGCCGCAACATGGCGGGCCGCATGAGCGCGCAGGCCAAGGGGCGGCTCAAGCGCCTGCAGCGCCTGCAGCTCATCGACAAGCCGAAGGGCAACCGCGCTTCGATGCGGGTCACGTTCGGCGCTTCGACCCGCGGCCAGCAGGGACAGGCCGCGATCGAGTGCGAAGACCTCCTGGTCAGGGCCGGATCGCGCACGCTCGTCGAACACGGCGAGCTGCGCATCTGGTTCGGCGAGGTGACGGCGTTGCTCGGCCGCAATGGCGCGGGCAAGACGACGCTGCTGCGCCTGCTCGCCGACATCGAAGAGCCCGCGGGCGGTGCGATCCGGCGCGCGCACAACCTGCGCATCGGCTACTTCAGCCAGGACGTGAACGACCTGCCGCAGCAGGGCACCGTGATCGATGCGCTGCGCGAACTCGACCGCACGGTCGACGAACGCTCTCTGCGCGACCACCTCGCGCTGTTCCTGTTCTGCGGCGACGACATCGAGAAGCCGGTCAGCGAGTTGTCGGGCGGCGAGAAGCAGCGGCTGTCACTCGCGCGTTTGACGCGGGCGCAGTTCGACCTCTTGTGTCTCGACGAACCGACCAACCACCTCGACGTCGCAGGCACGGAGGGCCTCGAACAGGCGCTCAAGGAGTTCCCGGGCACGGTCGTGATCGTCACGCACGATCGCAAGCTCGTCGAAGAGGTCGCCGACCGCGTCGCCTGGATCGAGCATGGCCGGATCCGCACGTTCGACCAGGGGCTCGCGCAGTGCCAGCGCGTGCTCGCCGAGGAACGTTCGGCGGCGCGCGCCGCGGAGAGCGATGCGCGCGACAAGGCGGTGAAGAAGGCGGAGGTCGCGGAGCCCGAAGCGAAGAAGGCGATCGAGACCGGCAAGGTGCGGAACCCGCTGATGTTCGGCAAGCTCGAGGAACGCATCATGGCGCTCGAAGCAGAGCTCGAGAGCACGCGTGCTTCGATGCTCGATCCTGCGAACTACAGCAGCGCCAGCAGGATGAAGGACCTGCAGGCAACCGAGGCGCGGCTCGAGGCGGAGCTCGCGGCGGCCTACGAGCAGTGGGAGAACTGGCAATAGGGCGCGGCTCCGCGACCCTCAGGGGTTCTGCGGCTCCGTGGTTGCACGCTGCGGCGCGGGCAGTCCTCCCAGCGTGGCGATGAAGCATGCGCGAAACGTGCGGCCGCCGTTGGCATAACTGATCACCGAGTCCGACTTGGCGAACCGCCTGAATCCCGAACCGGCATGGGTGTAGTACTTCTCGCCTGATCGCAGCTTGTCGACGAGCGCGCGCACGTCGAAGCCGGCACCTTCGTCGGAGACCTCGAGGAAGGCACCCATCTTGGTCACGATCACCTCGACAGTGATCCATTTGTCGGGGTGCATCTGGTTGCCTCTCTTCCAGGCGTTGCCAACCGACTTCTTCAGGGGCGAGAGCAGATCCCGGTCCAGCATCTGGGGAGCCACGTTGGCGAAGCGAGCCGACAAGGCGGCGTTGAGAGGGGGTAGGATCTCCTCCCGTACCCTCCCCTTGACGATGACGCGGGCATTGGCACCAGTGAGAAACTCCGGGGACGTGAGGGCCGCGACCGAACAGACCGCTGGGATCTCCTCGGAGGCGCCGATGTCCCTGAGCATGCGCTCTCTGGTGTATTCCAGATCGATCATGTTTTCTCTGGCCGTGGGATTGCCGTTCTCATTGCGGGCCCCTGCGTCCAGCCCTCTAGCCTACCACTCGAACACGCGGAACACTCGCATCGACCCGCGGCGAGGCCTGTCCTCACATCCCTGTGAAGAGGAGATTCAGGCCATCGCAAGGCCGCCAGGAGGCTGTGGCTTGCCCCACCCCTTTGCGTTCTCGCGCCGCGCGATATCGTGTTTCACGCGGTGGGAAAGAGATCCAGCATGCCAATAGGCCCACCACTCGAGCCAACGCCGCTCCGGGACTCCGTTCCGGAGGATCCAGCGCACCAGAAGGAGTCAAAGCACCCGACCGAGCAAGGAGGTCGACCGGGCGCAGGGCGCCTGCCCTTGGCCACATTCTCGGATCGGCGGGACGTGTTCGAGCGCCTGCTCGATGCCGACTTCATGCTGCCGGTGTTCCAGCGTGAGCTGTCAGGTGCGAGCGCTGCGCCGATCCGGGTGCTGGGTTGCAGCATCAAGCCGGCCAAGACCGTCAGCTCGCGCAAGAACATCCGCGAACAGCGAATGCGGTTGGTCTATCGGCTCGACCTCGAGCTCGAACCCGGGACGCGGCGCGAGTTGGTCGTCTGCGGCGTTGCACCCGTGGCCGCGGACTTTCCGGGACCCGAGTTGGAACAGCGCTGCGAGAACCTGCGGGATCACCCGCTGGCTGCTCCGTTCCGGCGTCTCGCGCTGCGGGTAACGAACCTGGAACTCGGCCTGCTGCTGTTCCCGGTCGATCCGGGGCTCCCGGCCCTCGCGGAGGTCACCGGAACGGAGGCAGCTCGTCTGTTCGCGCCGCACTTGCCCGAATGCCAGGCGGGTGCACGGATCGAGCGGATCGAGTGCGAGCTCCGCCATTACAAGCCCGGCGAACGCGCCGTCCTGAGAGTGCGCGCGACGCTGCTGTCAGCCACCAACGTGACGCAGCGCACCGTGTACGCAAAGTTGTTCGCCGACCAGCAGGGAGCCGTATGCCATGCCGAGCTGCGAGCGCTGTCGGCCGCGGCCCGGCGTTCGGACTGGCTGAGGATCCCCGAACCGCTGGGCTACGACGCGGAGCGGCGCATGCTCGTCATGGCGGAGGTCCCCGGTGGGCGCGATCTGGCCCAGTGGATCCACTGCATCGAGAACGAGCAGCCACTGCCGCCCGGCGTCGATCTGCAGCGGCTGGAGCACTGCCTGCTCACCGCGGCAAGGGCGCTGAGCACCCTGCAGCGCAGCGGCGTCGAACCCTCCGCGCGGCGCACTTTCCATGACGCGCTCGCTCCGCTGCGGAAGGACTGCGCGCTCCTGCGCGGGGACGCGAACGCACCGCATTCCCCGCTGGTGGCTCGAGCCCTCGCCCTGGTGCAACGACTGGAGTCGCTGGCTCCGCTCGAGGAGTATCTCGTTCCTTCGCACGGAGGTTGTAAGCACAAACAGACCATCGGCGACGAACGCGGTCTCGCGTTCGTCGACTGGGACGGATTCTGCCTTGCAGACCCGGCGCTGGACGCGGCCACCTTCCTCGCACGTCTGCGCCAAGAGCCCGTGACGACGGGCCGCGGCATGGAACTGGAGCGGCTGGCGGAGTCATTCCGCCGCGTTTTCTGCACCCTCTCGCCCGAGGCCGCGCGGCATCTGGCTCTCTACGAGGCGCTCACGCTGACCGAGCAGATGCTGCGCTCGTTCCGGCGGACCTCACGCGACGGCGCGATGGCGGGCACGATCGAACGCCTCGCGAGCGCGGCCGAGCAGCGGCTCGCGGGCTGCTGAAACATCGCCGCGATCGACGCCGGCGGCTTTCAATCGCGTCGCAGCCAGCGCGTCGCGCGGGGATTCCAGAGCGGGTCGACCGGCAGCGCGTTGCCGGCGATCTCGTGCCACGCAAAGACCTTGAAGTCCTGCCCACCCCGCTCACTTTTGTCGTCCTGGCACACGAGCGCACCGCGCGGCAGCAGTGGGCCGAGCCCGCAACTCGTAGCGCAGACGCCGTCGGTGCCGGTGACCTCGTCAACGTTCGTGCCCGCGATCGGATCGAAGATCGCACGCAGGGTGTTGTCGCCGTCGCGGTCGAACAGCCAGAAGCGATTCTCGCCTTGCATCGAAGCGACCAACGCGCCCTTGCCGTCAGCGGCGTAGACCAATGTCAGTCCTTCGACATCGGGTTTGAAACCGCCGCGCTTGCCGGCGCGAGCAACGCTTCGCCGGTCGCTCTTGGCAGTCGGATCGCCAGGCTCGGCACCGTAGCGCCAGATCGCGACGTCTTCCTCGGCAACATAAAAGACTCCCCACTCGTCGTCGGCGACGCAACCTTCGAGCTGTTTGCCGACGTGGAAGCCGCGCACGAATCTGGCGTCGAGCTTGCCATCCGCGTTCGGCACGAGCCGCCACTGCTCGACGTCACCGGTTTTCGAGGTCGCAAATGCATACAGCGTGCCGTCTCGGGCACAGCGGTAGAGGCAACAGCCGTACGGCTCCTTGCCGCCGAATACGGGCAGCACTGGACCAGCGGACGTCAGCTGGCCGTCGGCCGGATCGATCCACCACGCAGCCAGCCCCACACCCGTACCCCGCACGCTTGCCACGGCGACGTCGCGCGTCCCGCCAGCGACTTCGATGCCGTAGCGCACGTCGACGTTGTTCGGCCTCAACCCCGCGCCCACAGTGGTCTGACGGCGGCCGTCGAGGCTGTAGACCTCGAGCCCGTCCTTCTTGTTGGCGCCGAGGATCAGACTTCGCTCGGGGTCCGTCGGGTGCACCCAGATCGCGGGATCGTCGGCGGCATCGCCCTCATGTGCGACGGGGTCGGTGGCAGTCACGGGCGCCGCCTTGACGATCGTCGGCGAACCCTGGGGCAGCGCGTAGGCTGAGAACGTCGCGGCAAGAGCGCACGCGACACCGAGGTTGCTGTGTTCCAACTGCATGAGAGTCACATTGAGCCGGCAGCGCCTACGTCGTCAATCCCGCAAAACTCGCAAATCGACGTCAATCAGGTAAAGCACGTAGTCGACGTAAGCGACGCATACGCTGTGAGGCAACCGTGGGAACCGGTGCGTCTACCACAATTTCGAATCCACGCTACGATGCGCAGTCGACCCCCGGAGTCGCGCCGTGTTGCGGACGCTTCGACGGCTCGCACGGCCATGCGGATCGCCTACTTGTCGACTGATTTCGGCGTGCCCATCCTGGGCACGAAAGGTGCCTCCGTCCACGTGCGACAAGTCGTCGAGGCGTTGACCAGACGAGGGCACGAAGTCCTGGTCCTGACCCCGAACACGGGGGGCGCCCCGACCAGACCGACGAAGTTCGCGATGACGTCGCTGCCCTTCGACGAAATCCCCGCGCTGCTGCATGACCAGTTGAAAGAAGAAGCGATCTGCAGCGGCAACCGACTGGCGAAGGACCTGCGCAACGTCTTCTACTCGCTGTGGGTCGAGGACCGGGCCGTTCGATTGCTCGCCGAGTTCCAGCCGGACGTCGTGTACGAGCGTTACGCGCTGTTCGGCACGGCGGGGCTGGAGATCGCGCGTCGACTCTCCGTGCCGCTGCTCGTGGAGGTCAACGCTCCGCTGGTCGAGGAACAGCGGGAGCAGCGTGGCCTCTGCCTGACGCGCGTGGCCACGGCTGCGCAGCGGCTCGTCTTCACGCGCGCAGACGAGTTGATCGTCGTATCGCGCTGGCTCGTGCAATACGCAGAGTCCCATGGCGCCCTGCCGGCGCACATCACGGTGGTCCCCAACGCCGCCGACCCGCAGCTGTTCCGCCCGGCGATCGAACCTTCCGAGATCCGCCGTCGACTTGGCTGGGGCGACAAGACCGTGCTCGTCTTCGTCGGGGCGATGAAGCCCTGGCAGGGCGTGCCGCGGCTCGTCGATTCGCTCGCGACCCTGGGTCCGGCTTTCCGGTTGCTGCTCGTCGGCGACGGTCCGGACCTCGACGCGGTCCGCGCGCGCGTGCGCGAACTGCGGTTGGAAGATGCCGTGCACTACACGGGCGCGGTGCCGCACGACGAAGTGCCCACCTGGCTCGGCGCGGCCGACATCGCGCTCGTCCCCTACGAGGCCACAGCAGCCCAGTATTTCTCGCCAGTGAAGCTGTTCGAGTACATGTCGATGGGACTTCCGATCGTTGCCGCGCGCATCGCGCAGACCGAAGAGATCCTCGTACACGGCGAGCAGGGCTGGCTCTATTCGTCGGCCGACCCGAACGAGCCGGCAGCGACCCTGCGAAAGCTGGCGGCCGACCTGCCCGCCGCGAGGAGGATCGGTGCCTGCGCGCGACAGCACGTCATGGCTCACCATACCTGGGAGCGGAACGCCGAGCGCGTGGAACAACTCGCGCTGCGAGCGCTCGGTCGCGCGCGCAGCATCCCGGCGAGGCAACTATGAGCGGCAACGGAAGCGACAAAGAGACGCCGCCACCGTCTCGGCGCCCACGATCGCTGCTGCGCCGGGCCTCGCGCTTCCTGCTGCCCATCCTGTTGCCGCGTTGGACGTTGCTGTTCGTGGCCGCCATGGCCCTGCTGTCGACCGTGATCGTCGAACTCTTCAAGCCGTGGCCGCTGAAGTTGGTGTTCGACTATCTGCTCGCGAAGAAGACATTCCTGCCCGAGTGGGTGGGCGTTCCTGCTGGGAGCGAGGCGACCTGGATGCTGGTCGTCATTTGCGCAATGACCCTCGGGTTGGCGGCGCTCGCGGCGCTCGCCTCCTATGTAAAGGAATTCAGGCTGCAACGGCTCGGGGAGGAGATCGCGTTCGAGCTCCGAGTGGCCTTGTTCAGTCATCTCCAGCGCCTGGGCCTCGGCTTCCACGACTCCAGTCGACTGGGCGACATCATCACGCGCGTCACCGAGGATACGCGGTCGGTGCGCGACATGGCGACCACGTCGCTGCTGCAGACGTCCGCCGCGATTGTGACCATCATCTCGTTCCTCGTGATGATGCTCATCATGGACTGGCAGCTCGCCTTGGTGGGCCTGATCACCGTGCCGATCCTGTTGCCGGCCGTGTATTACTACCGCGGTCAGATCGAGCGGGCTTCGCGCAAACGTCGCGATCGCGAGAGCGAGCTCACGTCCGTGACGCAGGAGACGATCAGCTCGATCCGCCTCGTGCAGACCCTGGGCAGCCAGGACAAGCAGCGGCGCGCTTTCGACCGCGAGAGTTCCAAGAGCGCCCAGATCGGCCTGGAGGTGGCCCGGCTCGAAGCGGCCTACATGCGGACGATGGACTTCATCGGCGCGATCGGCACCTGCGCTGTCATTTGCCTCGGCGTCCACCGCGTCTGGGCAGGCAGCCTGATGGCCGGCGACCTCGTCGTCTTCACCTACTACGTCAAGAACATGTTCGGGCCGATGCGCGACCTGGCCAAGCAGAGCGCGAAGATCGCGAAGGGCAAGGTTGGACTGGAACGCGTGATCGAGGTGCTCGAGCTGGAGCCAGCCGTGGTTCAATCACCCCACGCCCACAAAGCACGGCTGATAGGGCGCATCGCCTTCGAGAAGGTCAACTTCGCGTACAAGCAGGAACAGGCAACCCTGCACGACGTGAGCTTCGCTGTCGAACCCGGTCAGGTAGTCGCGTTGGTCGGCCACAGCGGCGCCGGCAAGAGCACGATCCTGTCGCTGATCTCCCGCCTGTACGATCCATCGACCGGCCGGATCCTGCTCGATGGTCACGACCTGAAGGACCTCGAGCTGGATTCATTGCGCGAACAGATCAGCGTGGTCCTGCAGGAATCCATCCTGTTCCAGACGAGCATCCGCGAGAACATTCTCTACGGCCGCAGCGACGCTACTGACGAGCAACTCACCGACGCCGCCGCGGCAGCCGGCGTCGACCAGTTCCTCGACCGGCTCCCGAACGGCTACGACACCGTGGTCGGCCCCCGCGGGGCAACGCTGTCCGGCGGCGAGCGCCAACGCGTGGCCATCGCCCGCGCCATCGTACGCAACGCGCCAATTCTGATCCTGGACGAGCCCACCACGGGACTCGACGCAAAGAGCGAGCAGCTGGTCATGCGGGCGCTCACCCAGCTGATGGCAAATCGGACTCGGACCACACTCATGGTCAGCCACAAGCTCAGCTTGATCGAACGGGCCGACAAGATCCTCGTGCTCGACGGCGGACGTCTTGCCGAGTCGGGGACCCACGCGGAGTTGCTGCAGGCCGGAGGTCTCTACGCCAAGCTGCGGGCCGCGGCCAACGATGCCACAGCACTCGGAAACGGATCACCGCTGATCGGATCCGGTCAGCTCGACGAACCGCGTGCCACGCCGTGAGAAACCGATGAACACCGAAGATCCTCTGCAGCCGGACAGTGACGACGACCCCGACACCGATGACGGGGGTGTTACCGGCGTCCTGGCGCGTCGCCTCGAACAGTTGCGCGACGCCAATTGGGTGCACTCGGTGCTCGAGTCGGCGCTTGCACAGATGATGCCGACCGGGCCGCGCGTGACCGCCCACGACATCGACTACTGCAAGATCAAGCCCAACCGCGATATCAATGTCGCGCTGCGCGCGCGCCTCGGCAGTGACGGCGGTGCCCTGTCCCGTCGTCTGTCGTGCACGTTCTACGCCTCTCCGGCAACCTGCCGCATGAAGCATGCGGAGGACGAGCAGCAGGAGCCGTCGGCGTCGACGCGACAGCAACTCCTGGCCGCTGGCTTCGTGCGTCCGGTGGCCGTGCTCGACGAGCCGGCCATGATCTTGCGCGCCTTTCCGATGGACCCGGCCCTGCCCGGTCTTGCGGCGGCCACCGACCCAGGCGAGATGCTGCCTCTGTTCGCTTCCCGGCTGGAGGCCTGCCGGCAGACGGGCGCTTCGCCGCGCGGATTCACGCACGAGATCCTGCACTACAAGCCGCGACGGTCGTGCGCGATCCACTATCGGATCGATCTCGGCGGCGATACGGCGCGGGTCTACGGCAAGTTGTCACGCGACGAGCGCGGCCAGCACCACCACCAACTGTTGGCCTCGGCCTTCGCGGCGGCGTCGGCGAGCGGCGGGCTGTGGCGCGCGGCGCGGCCGATGGGCTACGTCGAGCCTTGGCGGCTCCTGCTCCAGGAGGCCGTTCCGGGCCGGGACTTCCGGCTGGTGTTCGCCGAGCTCACGCCCGATGACATCACCGACGCGCAGCTCACGCAGGCGGGGCGGCTGCTCGACGGAATCGCGCGCGCGATCCGCGGGCTCCAGCACGCCCCGATCGTGCCCGGAGCGATGATGACGTTCGAGCGGCTGCTTGCGGCGCAGGAGCGAAACCTGCACTACATGACCAAGCTGCAACCCGAACTCGCCGGCGAGCTGGCGGCGATTCGCACCGAAGCGGGTCGCCTGCAGCGCGAGACCAAGTCGGGTGACCTGGTCTTTGCGCACGGCGACTTCGCGCACGGCAACCTGCTGATCGAAGGAGACCGGATCGGGATCATCGACTTCGACAAGGCGGGAGCAGCGGAGCCGGCCTACGACGTCGCCTACTTCCTGACGCACATGTGGTCGTTCGGGCTCCGACACACCCGGCGCATGCCCCACGTGCAAGCACTCTGCCAGCGCTTCCGCGCCGCCTACCTCGCCCAGGCCCCGGAGGTCACTTCCGAGCGGCTCGCCCTCTACGAGGCGCTCGACTTCGCGGCCTACGTGCTGCGCAACTTCCGCAAGCAGAGCCACCAGGACAGCTGGCTCTCGTGGGCCAAGGGCCAGGTGGCCGCGGCGTGGGATCGCCTGGGTGTAGCAGCGGGAAGGAAGGGCGCCTGAGTCGGCGCGCCCGCGGACGCGCTACGCAGGCCGCGCGCGGTTTTGATCCTGATGCTGGTGCGGCACGTCCCCCAGAGTTGCCAGCTCGTCCAGCAGTGTCGCCGTCGCGTTGGCGACGCCGTCGAGGGCCGGCAGCCGCGGCGGTGAGGAAGCCCGCGGGCCGGCAAGAGCCTGCTCGATGGCCTGCGCCAAGGTCGCCGGGTCGAGCTTCGTGGGTTCGATTACATCGACGAGGCCGCGCTCGGCGAACAGACCGGCGCGCATGGTCTGCTCCGCGCTGGGGCCGGGACGCGGCACGATGATCGCGCGCCTGGCGAGGCGCAGGATCTCGCTCATGGTGTTGTAGCCGGCCATGCTCACCACCACGTCGGCGGCGTGGATGTGGCTCAGGGTGTCACCGACGCTGGTTCGCACCTGCACGCCGTGCCCGCGGGCGCTGTCGCGCAACGCCCTGCGTTCCTGCTCCGGCATGAACGGTCCGGTCACCATCACCATGGCGAAGGATCGGCGCGTGCCGAGCAGACGCGCGGCCTGCAGGCAGTTCTGCATCAGGGCGGACCCATCGGCGCCGCCGCCGGCCATCACCGCAACGATCGGCTCGTCGCCGAGCCCGAGCCCGTCGCGGACGCGACGCGGCTCCTCGACTGCCCCCATGTTGCAGACGTAGCCGCAATAGCGCACGCGATCGCCCATCGCCGCGGCGATGCGGTATTCCTCGGCGGTGGCGAAGATCTCCGGCGCGCCATAGATGAGCACCCGGTGATAGTGGCGCTGCATCGTTTCGTACACGCCTTCGCGCTGCCACACCTCGCACGTGACGGCGGGCCGGTCGATGATGTCGCGCAGGCCGAGCACGACGCGTGTCGGCAGGCCGCGACGGCCGATCGCCTGCAGCGCCGGCAGGAGCTCGCGGTTCGCCCCGCCCGGCATGTGGTCGACCAGCAAGAGCCCCGGCGCGAGCCGCAGCACGATCTCGCGCAGCATGCTCGAGCGCAGGGCCAGGACCTGGTCGTAGTCGATGCTCATCTTGCCGGCGCGGAACACCCCGGCACCGACCTTGATCACAGTCGGCAGCTTGACGAAGTCGATGTTGGGACCCAGCTCGAAGAAGGGCGCCACGGGCGAATCGACGACCAGCAGGACCGAGAGATCCGGGCGCTGCGCGATCAGCGAGTTGGCCAGATTGGTCAGGCGCCGCAGATGCCCGAGTCCGAGGCTGTCCTGCGAGTACATCAGGACGCGACCGCCGGCAGTCACCGATCTGGTCACCGCTACCCCTTCAGGGCCGCCAGCGGCCGCAGCCGCACGACCGGCCGCATGAGATCCTGCGAGGTCATCGTCTTCACGACCTGCGCCACGTTCTTGAAGGAGCGCGGCGCCTGTCCGGCGATGTTGTCGGAGTGGTAACGATACAGGCGCACGCCGAGGTCGCGGATCTCCGCCTCGACCGCCGCAGCATCGAATTGCGCAGCGGCTTCGATCTTCTGCATCACGCGTCCGGCGCCGTGTGGACCCGAGTGGAAGGTCCGGTCGATGCCGGGCAGCGGCAGACAGATGTACGAGTCCATCCCGAGGCAACCGGCCAGCGGAACCGGCAGGCCCAGATCGGCGAGCGCGGGATCGGGGACGTGTCTGCCGGGGAGAATCGGATGACTGGCACCGTGGCGGTGCACCCAGTAGGTGCGATCGCCGTGAACCTCGGGCAGGATCGTCTCGTGGCCACTGTCGCACACCAGTTTCAGCTCGAACGATGGATCGCCCAACACCTCGCGCATCGTCTTGCGCACGATGCCGGTCATGGCCGCGCGGTTGGCGAAGCCGACGTGCATCGTTCCGGTCAGGCACGCGAGGAAGCGCTGGCCGAGCTCCGAATCCACTGGGAGCGACCACAGCTCACTGCCACCCTCCGGCCGGTGCAGTTCCTCGGCATCGCGCAGCACCTTCTTGAGGATCTTCTTGCCCAGGCGCCGCGAGTCCGAGTGCATCATGAACATGGCCGCGCCGAGCTCCAGCCCGAGGCGGCGTGCCGCTACCGGATCACAGATCTCCGCGATTTCCTGCAACTCCAGGAAGTGGTTCCCGGCTCCGAGCGCGCCGATCGAGCCGCGGCACTTTTCGATGGGACCGCGCGGCAACGCGGCGCGGATCGCCTCGCGATCGAGTCCGAGGTCGAAGGTGCCGCCGCTCTCCGTGCGCAGCAGTTCGTCGGGTGGCAGTCCGAGCGGCTCGACGATCTTCTTCAGCCCATGGACCAGCAACTCCTCGCAGTCGGCCTCGCCGAGCAACGGCGTTTCGTGCTCGTCGAGCGGGACGTTCTCGAGCAGGCGGCCGAACAGACGGTCGATCACCGCGGGCGTCAGGTCTCGCGCCGGGATCGAGGTCACCATCGAGCGCATCCCGCAGTTGATCCCGTCGTCGATTGCCCGGGGCAGCACGACGTCGCTCGTGACGACCACGGTCCCGCTCGGCGTCGGGTTGGCGCTCTTGTAATGCACGTCGGGCAACACGGCGATGTATTGCTGCACACCCGGCAGCGCGGCGAGCTCCAACAGCTGACGGCGCGTCGGCGCGTCCGGGAGCAGTTGCTCGCCGAGGAAACAACGGATCGGCACGTCTGTCCCCGAGGGCAGATCGATTGCCTGATGTCGATTGCTGGTGGTCATGCTGGTGGTATCGAGTTTCATGGCGACTCCGTCATGAGCGGTCCTGGCTGCTGCTGCAGACACTCGAGCACCTGCTCGACCACGGGCTCCACGCCCGCCGACCGATCGATGCCGAGGGAGAAACACGGGGTGCTGCGCACGAGCCGCAGCAGAGGATCTACGGCCGGCTTCGGCTCGCCGGCCCAGAGCAGATCCAGGGCGGCCGTGTACCAATTGAAGTCGTTGAGCTCGAGCGTGAGGTGATTGGTGGCGCGCAGCAGATCGTAGGCGATCGCCGGCGGCAGGGCCTGCACGCATCCCGGCGTCGAGAACTTGGCGAGGAACAGCCGTGCGACGCGGACACCCTTCGGGTTCGGATCGCCGGGCGGCACGAACATGTGTTTCTGCTTCAGCGGCCCGGCCGCCGCATACGACTGCAGCTGCTCGGCCAAGTCGCCGAGCAGTCGCAGGCTATCGTCGGTCAGGCGAATCGGCTCGCAGACGGGATAGATGTGCTCGCCGTCGCAGAACGCGAGGTTCTCCGTGAGCAGTCGCATGCCCGCGCGAGCCACCAGGGCCAGGCAGGTCGTCGACTTGCCGGCGCCGCCCGGTCCTGCAATCAACACGCCTCGGTCACCGTCGGCGACCGCGGAGGCGTGGATCAGTTCCCAGCCGCGCGTGCGGCGCAGCTGCCAGGCGATCGGAAAGAACGCCAGGTACTGGACCATGTCGAAGAACTTCTTGCCCTCGTAGTCCGTCCACTTGTCGAGCTTCTTCTGCGTGGGCAAGTACTGATAGGCGACGTCGAACACGGGGCGGCTGCCGTCGCGGCGGAAGCGCAACTGCAGGTTCTTGTCGCGATAGGTGTCGCTCCAAACCAACTGGTCGGCACCGATGTGCATGCGCTTGCCGTAGGCATCCAGGCCCGTCACGTCGAACATCCTCTCGCGGGCCTCGCGCTCGGACGCAGGCATGACCCAGCGCCCTTCGACCTCGAGATCGGCGTGCGTCCACGGCTCGCGGACGTGGTCGCCCAGCAGCGTGGTCGCGTAACGCAGCAGCGGCTCGTGGTCACAACGCAAGTTCAGCGTCACGCCGTGCATCAGCACGCCGATGGTGTTGGAGCGACTGCTCATGACACTCGCTCCGCAGCAGGGCGCAGGATCGGTCGCCGGGCCTCGACCTTTGGTGCCGTCGACAGGGCCAGCTCATTTGCCACCAACACGGCGTTGCGCCGCAGGTCGAAGCGCTCCTCCACGCGCGCGCGCGCGCGCGCACTGAGACCGGCGCGCAGGTCTGGTGAATCCAGCAGGCGCTCGATGGCGGCCGCGAGCGCCCCGGAGTCGCGCGGCGGCACCAGACAGCCGGTTTCGCCGTCGACGACGAGCTCGGTGATACCGCTCACGGGCGTCGACACGATGGGGACGCCAGAGGCGGCCGCCTCGACCAGCACGTTCGGGATGCCGTCTCGGTCGCCGTCGTCGGCGATCACGCACGGCAGTGCGAACACCGTGGCCAGCGGGTAGAGCTTGCGCACCTCGTCCTGGTCGAGCGGACCCTCGAGCACGACGCTGGTGGTCAGGCCGAGGTCGCGGATCTGTGCCGTCAGCTCGTTCCACAAGTCGCGGCTGCCGGCAACGATCCGGCACTGGAACCTGCAGCCCCGATCGCGCAACAACCCACAGGCGGCGATCAGGTGATCCAAGCCCTTCTTCTTCACCAGCCGGCCGATCGACAGGATCATCGGCGGATCAGCGAGCCCGTGCGGCCCGAAGCGGAAACGCTCCAGGTCCGTGCCATGGTAGATCTGCCGCAGGCGCCGGATCCCGCTCGGCGCGGCCAGCGCCTGCAGGTTCGGGACGTTGTACGCGGTGCACGTGAACACCACCTGCGCCGCGGCCAGCTTCTTGCGCAGCAGCTTGGGCTGCGACAAGTAGACGTCGCGCGCGTGCGTGGCCAGGCTGAATGGCATGCCGGTGATGCGGTGCACGATCCACGCCACCGTTCCGGGGTAGTGCGCGAAGCCTGCGTGCAGGTGCCCGACGCCGTCGCGCCGCAGTCGGCGGGCGAGTTCCCCTGCCTGGACGAAGCGCTCGAGCAGGTCGCGATCCAGCGAGCAGATCACCACCATCAGCGTTGCCAGCCAGCGCAGCGGATGGCGGCAGGCAAGTCCGACGTGCGCGCGCAGGTACGTCCACGCCGAGGCCCACAGCGGGTAGGGTAGATAGCTGACCTTGGCCTGGACGCGGCGGGCCAGCAGGTGCGTGATCGGCTCCTGTGGCTCGTTCATCGAGTAGATCCGCAGATCGACGCGCTGGCGCTCGAGTTCGAGCACCTCATTGAGGATGAAGGTCTCCGAGAGGCGCGGGAAACACTTCAGTACGTAGCCGAGCCGCGCGCCGCCGCCTGGTCCCGGTGCCGCGGCCGATCCGCCCGGCGAATCGGGGGCCGGCCTCTCCGGGCGGCTCATTGCTGGTCACCGGTGGCGGCCCGCTCGCCCGTGCTGGCCTTCACCGTCACTCTCGGAGCTTGTTCGTCACACCTGCCATTTCCCGACTCGTGCCCGTTGCGTTCATGCCCGTTGTGTTCATTCCCGTTGTGTTCATGCCCGTTGTGTTCATGCCCGTTGCGCGACACCGGCTCGGGCTTGGTCGGCAACACGCGCGGCACCTCGACGACCGACTCGCCGGCGATCCACCGTTCGAGCAACGCGAGCGCCTCCTCGTCGCGCATCTGCACCGGCGGACGCTTCATGCACACCGCGGAAGCACCCTGCAGCGGGCCGCCGATGCCGCGATCGAGAGCCAGCCGCGCGCAGCGGATCGCCTCGATCACGATGCCTGCGCTGTTCGGCGAGTCCTCGACGCTCAGGCGCATCTCGAGATTCATCGGTACGCCGCCGAAGCCTCGCCACTCCATGCGCAGGAAGCAGACCTTGTTGTCGTTCTGGAACGGCACGTAGTCCGAGGGTCCGATGTGGATCTTGTCCGCCGGGAGTGGAGTGTCGAGTTGCGACTGAACCGACTCGGTCTTCGAGATGCGCTTCGACTTCAACCGGTGTCGCTCGAGCATGTTCAGGAAGTCCGTGTTCCCACCAGTGTTCAGCTGATAGGTCTGCTCGAGTTCGACACCGCGGTCGCTCAGCAGGCGCGCCAGGGTCCGGTGGATGATCGTCGCGCCGACCTGGCTCTTGATGTCATCGCCCACGATCGGAAGACGCCGCGCGGCGAAGCGGCTGGCCCACTCCCGGTCCGACGCGATGAACACGGGCATGCAGTTCACGAGGGCGACGCCGCTCTGCAAGCAGGCATTGGCATAGTGATGCACCGCCTGTTCCGAACCGACGGGCATGTAGTTCACCAGCACCTGCGCCCCGCTTTCGCGCAGCACTTGCGCGACGTCGCACGGTGCTTTGTCGGCGGGTCGGAACGCGCGCTCCTCGGGATACTCGTACATGTGCGCAGGAACACCGTCGAGCACCGGTCCCATCTCGACGCGCACGCCGTAGTCCGGCAGACGCTCGTGGAACACGGTCGTGCAGTTGGGCAAGGCGAACGCGGCCTCCTGCAGCGGCCGACCCACCTTCCGGCGGTCGATGTCGAAGGCCGCGACGACGCGGATGTCCGCCGCCGTGTAGCCGCCGATTTCGGGGTGACACAGGCCACGGGTCTGCTCTGGCCGCGTGCCGTAGTACTCGATCCCCTGCAACAAGGAACTGGCACAGTTTCCAACGCCTGCGATGGCCAACCTGATCTGAGTCATGACATTACTCCGATGTTGGAGAGGGTCCCGGGTCGCGACGACGCTGGACCCCCTCCCGGAACACACAAGACGAAGTTGCTGCGGTCGTGAAGAACGGCCGGCACAGCACGGTAATACCGTACATGCGGATGCCGATCCATGTCAAGCCACCTGCTCTCTGCTCATGAAAGTGCGGTAAACGACCTCTGCCGTGTCGATTTGACACCAGTCCGCCTGTACCGCGGATGCCCCGCGCAGTTGTCGATCCGAAAAACATGCACACTTCCTGGAGGCGACCGGTTCGGTTGTTGGCGACCGTCACCTGAGACACGCCATACTCCGCGGCGCGGACTCTGCTGGCATCGGTAATCCACCCGAAGTACGGCATGGTATGTTCCTAGGTGGCTTCGGTTGTGCCTGAGTGACGAGAGCGTTCCTCAACGACGCAAAGACAACGGGGGACCCTACCTCGAACGGGAACATCTGACGTTCTGGGTGCGACGCCGTAGCGTATTCGGATACGAGGCAGTCGACCGCCGTCGATCGGAGATCCTTCGTCGGAGCGGAAGGCGTCAACGGATCGCAGAACAGCCGCCATTGGGTTTGTTCAACGACGTCAGCGAACTCGGAGAGCTCGAGAAGCGCTGGTTCGAGGAAGGACACCCTAGAGGCGAGTGGGTCATCGCGGCGCGCGACGTGCGATGCGGGAGGCGGTCGTCGCGGCAACGGAGCAGATGCGTCGAGCTCGTGCGAAAGGCCACCTCGGTCTTCTTGCTCTTGCGCAGGTTCGCTCGCTCGTCGGTGGCAGCCGAAGCAGACGACGACGGCACCCTGATGCCGAACGTGTTCAAGCTGCCACGGACCTGGCAGCTGCCGCCGCGTGCGCACGGGCACGTCGCGGCTGCGCAGCGTCGACACATCCGCTTCTGCTTCGAACGAACGAGGTGCGCGGTGCCCATCGACTCGGGAACGCCGACAGCCGGGCGCGCCAGCGACTCCGCAAAGCAGCGATCGGTCTTGCGATTGCAGGCGACCAACTTCTTGTGCACAGTCGCAAGTCGACCACCATCACTTCGTGGCGAGTTCGCGCAGCAGGAGGCTCACCCAAGAGCGACTGCGACTCGGCCTCGATGACGACCCGCTGCGGCTCCGTGGCTCCGTGGCTCCGGGGCACGGGGGTTGACCGCCCACTCCCTCATCGTGAAGATCGTGCAGGGAGACCCGTTTCGCCATGAGCCTTCGTTCTCGCTGTCTTGTTCTCACCGTCACCTGCATGGCGTTCCCGGTCCTGTCGTCGGCAGCATGTTCGCAGGGGCAGGAACCCGACAGCAAGAAGAGCAACACCGTGGATGCTCCTGCCGCGGTCAAGCCCAACGCAGAAAAGGAGGGGACTCTGCTCGAACTGGGAAGTCGGTTCGGCAACCCAAAAGCCCTGTGCGGCGAGGCCAGCTACGTTGTCAAGCGCAAGGTCGGCGTAGTCACCAAGGAGCTCAAGCTCGAGGTGGACAATGCCGCGGCCGGCACCACTTACACCGTGACGCTCGACGGCGCCGCGATCGGGAAGATGGTCACCGACGCAAAGGGGGATGCAAAACTCAACCTCCTCGAGAACAAGGAACAGCGGTTCCCCGATGGATTCGCGGAGCCCAAGGCGGGCTCGGTGATCCGCATCGGCGAGATCATCGATCTGCACCTCCATGCGCTGGTCAAGTTGAAGGAGCTCGAAGCGAGCATCGCGGGTCCGGACAAGCTCAGCGGCAAGGTGACCTTCAAGGTCGAGCAGCTCGGCAAGGACGTCACGCGGGAGTTCCAGGTGAAGATCGCCGGGGCGCCGGCGAAAACTACGCTCGCCGTCGCGCTGGCTGGTGTGCACGTCGGTGATGTTCAGGTCGATGCCGCGGGCACGGGGCGTCTGCAGCTCTCGAGCAAGAAGGAGTCGTTCCCGGCCTCCTTCCCGGAACCCGAGGTCGGCTCGACGATCAAGGTCGGTGAGCTCTTCGCGGGGGAACTCCGGGACGCGAACACCAACGAGAAGCGGCAGTAGGAGGACCGTGCGGGCCGCGGCAACTGGGCGCGCGCCGACAGTGGGTCAGCCGCCTTCGGTGCCCAGGGTCTTGGGGTCGAGTTCCGTCCACAGCCCCTGCTCGTTGACCTGCAGCAGATCGAGGTCGCGCTGGAGCGCCAGCTCCGCGATCCGATAGCGCACGCGCTCGAGCGAAAAGGCATTCTTCGAGTCGGTCAGATCGGTCTGGGCCTCCAGCACGTCGCGGGCCTCCACCCCCCGGCCCCCGGCCTGGAGCAGGCGACTGGTGACGTCCACCCGGCGCTGCGCGAGCTGGAGCGATTGCATCTGGATCTGCAGTCGCTCACGCGCCTCGAGCAGGACCCGGAGGTCCTCGCGCACTTCGAACTTCACCTGATCCTCGAGCTGCTGCGCAGCGCGGACCGTGCGCTCGAACTCGATCTCACTGTTGCGGAAGACGTTCCTCTCCGCAGTCCGCTCCAGCGGCAGGTTCAGCACGCCGAGCACGGAATAGCGTGCTTCGTTGGCGCGCAGCTGGCCATTCGGTAGGGACGCGTCGGAAATCGTGCGCCGCTCGCCAATGCTCCCGCTTCCGAGCAGGGTCAGGTCCGCCCGCAGCTGGTCGGCAGCCACCGCCACGCCGCGTTGGCCGTCGAGGATCCGGCCGATCGTGACCCGCAAGTCGAGCCGGTTGCGAAGCGCCACGATGACCGCCGTCTCCGGCGCCAGCTCGAAGGGACCACCGCCGACGCGGCTGGGCGGCGTGACCACGATCGGAGCATCGGCCGGGACGCGTGGCCTCTCGGTCGGACGAGTCGCGAACCTGCTGAAATCGACCAGCATGTCGAACTCCTTCATGTCGAGTTCGATGCGCGCGTCCACCGGCAGCCCGAGGCTCTGCTTGAACAGGTCCAGCTTCCCCTCGTAGGCGCGGATCGCCTGCACCCAAGTGTCGCGGGCCTTCAGCTCATCCTGCTCGGTCTGATCCACCTGGACCGAGTCGATTCTCTGGGCCTCCACCATGCGGTGGGCCCTTCGGGTGGCCTCGATCAGGTAGCGGTAGTTCTCGAGCTCGTTGTCGACCTCGTGGCGCAACTGCATGACGCCGTAGTAGTCACTGGCGATCTGCACCGCGAACACGCGCTTGAACCGCTCGAAGCCGTAGATCGCATAGATGACCTCGCGCTCGGCCTGCTTGAGCGGTTCGGTGACCACGAAGGTGCTCGATCCCCGCAGCAGCGGGATGCCGATGGTCGCATCGGCGAACGATCCCAAGGAGGAGTCATTGCCCGGCACGAGCAACTTGACCAGGTCGAACGCCAGGTTCAGGGTCATGAAGATGCCGTTCTCGAACCGCTTCGCCACACCCAGGCCCGCGGTGCCGAACGCTGAGGTCGTGTTCGGGTCGGCGCTGAGGTCCCGCTCGATCTCGCCATTCAGCAGTCCCGCCCAGGTCAGGCCAAAGCGGTCGCGCTCCAGGTCGAGGGCGAGGGCGGCCTGGAAGACCAGCTCCTTCTGCAGCTGGTACTCACGGCTGTTGCGGGCGCCGATCTGCAGCGAGTCGACGAGTGTGAGCTTGAGCGTGCCCGTTGTGCTCCACGGGATCGACGGCTGCGCAGAGTGTGGCTCGAAATAAGTGTCGTCTGGCCATTGCTCGATACGGCGTACGTCGTGCGAGCCGAGAGAAGCCGGGTCCGACTGCGGCAGCACTTGATCCAGCAGCAGTCGACGCCGCAGGGTGTCCGCGGGGGTCTCGATCGAGAACGGTTCGCTGTGCCCCAGCAGTGATTTCCGCGCTTTGTCGATGATCTCGTAGGAAGCGGTGTCTGCTTCTCGCCGATAGTCAGCGGGCGTCGAGCACGAACCGAGGATCTGCACCGAGGCCGTGAGCAGCATCGAGATGCCGAGCCGTACACGTCGCACGCCGTAGAGCGGCTGGACGACCAGCCGACAATCCGGGCACCACTTACCGTTCGATGTGTTGGGTGTGGATGTTGTCATGAGACGAGGTCAGGCCGGCGAACGGGAGACGGGCTCGTCCGCGACGACGAGACCATCCTTGATGCGGATGATCCGGCGGGCGCGCTGCGCGACTTCGAGCTCGTGCGTCACGATGATCACGGTCTTGCCCGCGGCATTCAGCGAGGCGAGCAGGTCGAGGATCTCCAGCGTGGTGCCCGAGTCGAGGTTGCCGGTGGGCTCGTCCGCCAGGAGGATCGTGGGGTCGCTGGCCAGGCTACGTGCGATCGCTCCGCGCTGCTGCTGGCCGCCGGACAGTTGCGACGGCCGGTGGTGGATCCGGCTGCCCAGTCCGACCATTTCGGCCAGTTGCCGGCAGCGCCGTTGGTGGGCTGCAGAGATCCAGCCGCGGTAGAACAGCGGCAGCACGATGTTCTCGAGCAGCGTGAGCTCCGGGACGAGGTTGAACTGCTGGAAGATGAAGCCGATCCGATCCGCGCGGATCTCGGAGAGGCGCGAGTCGTCGAGTCGCGAAACCTCCTCGTCGCCCAGGAAGTACCGTCCCGAGCTCGGCCGATCGAGACAGCCCAGCAGGTTCAGCAATGTCGTCTTGCCAGAACCGGAAGGCCCCATGATCGCGACGTAATCACCCTCCGGGATACCGAGCGTGACGCCGCGCAGTGCCTGCACGACCCCGCCACCCATCGGGTACTCCTTTCTCACGTCCTGCAGTCGTACGGCCCACTTCATGCGTATCTCAGCGCTTCGATCGGGTCCATGCGTGCGGCCCGGCGAGCGGGATACAGGCCGAACACGATCCCGACCACGACGGAGATGCCGAGTGCCAGGACCATCGACTGGATCGTGACGATGGTCTTCATGCCGGCGGCCCACTCGACGAT
>Ga0075418_10002308_pt1 | contig 21799 bp, 22 predicted proteins | sample SoiMetdeltSBSDD2_FD_81776 | JGI IMG/M metagenome (GOLD analysis project Ga0075418, IMG submission 81776) | Bulk soil microbial communities from a Populus tree surrounding site in Tennessee, USA - Soil MetaG P. deltoides SBSDD2 | ecosystem: Environmental > Terrestrial > Soil > Tree plantation...
AACGCACGTAACATTGAGACCGAAATCGGCGAACCCTGCTCCCGAGACCAAACCTACATAGCCGCTTCCAATGACTGTGATGTGCATTCCGTCTGAATTCCCTTTCTCAGTTCTTCATCTTCAAGGTTGAAATGAACGGTTCTGCAAATGCGAGGTGGTTCGAATGTACAAGTGGTTTTACGAACTCATGCAACTAGATATTAGGTTCAGTGCCGAATGCCCGAAGGCGTGCATCGACGTCGTTCAAGACCATTCCCAGGACATTTCGACCTTGTAGCATCTGAATCCCATCTTGCAGTGGGCTGGCAGACGACTGTGAGATCCGTGTCACGAGCACGACGGCATCAACCATCGACGACATCAAGTCAGCATCTGGTTCAGGCATCAACGACGGCGAGTCAAGAAAAACCCAATCGAAGTGCTTCTTCGCTAAAGCCAAAAAATCAGACATTTTTCGAGTGTTCAGAAGCTCAGTTGGATTCTCGACTCTGTTTCCCGCAGTCAAAATGCAGAAGTTGGAGAGGTCCGTCCGGGAAATGGCTTGGCTTGCCCGAACAGTTCCCTGCAGGACCTCAGACAGGCCATTCTCTTGACCAACGCCCAGCAATCGATGAATGGATGGCGCTCGGAGGTTTGCATCCACCAGCAAGATTCGTTCACCCAGCTCTTTCGAAATACTTATCGACAGGTTAGCTGTCGTTAATGACTTTCCGTCCCCAACGCCAACGCTTGTGAACAGGATGGCTTTCAGATCGTTGCTGCCAGTCCGAGCATCTGCCTTTGTGCGACGAAGCTTATCGCGCAGGCCGTCATAGGTTCGGCTAGACAAAGCGACGAGTCGTGAGTCGGGTGTTATCTTTCTTTCGACCAGAAGAGAAAAGTCACTTATGGAACCGACTGGGAGGCCCTCATTCTTTGGTGGTGCCAAGTCATGAATTGTTGACCTCAAGGGCGACTTCCCAGTTTCAATTGTCCCTTGAACTTCTTCCCGAGCCCCCGACGGTAAGATACCAGACGCTCGCCCATCTTTTTCGGCCCGCCGCATTGCTTGGTGAATCTTGCTCATCAGGATACCTAGCTGTGATCCTTCAACCTGTCTACGAACTGAACAAACAGATCAAACGACTCTGACTGACCCTTACGTGACCCCATATCTGGACTGCTTGATCTCGGCTCCGGAGCATCCGATATCTCCTTGGCCGAGATCGTGCTCACAGCCAACGGCGCTTGCGATCTGCGCGCGGTGATTCTCTTGCCATCTCCCAGCTCCAAATCATCGACTACCTCGTAAATCATACTGGTGTCGACGACCTTGGAATCACAGGCATATCCCGCCAACAGCGCATTGTCGCAGATGGAATTGATCAATCGTGGTATGCCGCCCGAGAAACGGTAGATCTCCGTAATTGATGAGTCGGGAAAGATCTGTTGGTTAGGCTGACCAGCAATTTCAAGACGAGTCCTGATGTATTCTTTCGTTTCAAAAAGAGTCAAGGGATCCAGGTTGCAACGCAGACTGACCCGCTGCTTAAGTTGTCTCAGCTCGGGGGAATTCAGCTTGAGGCTCAACTCAGGCTGTCCCACCAGAACAATCTGCAGTAGTTTTTCAGAGGCTGTTTCAAGATTGGTGAGGAGTCTTATTTCCTCAAGAAGTTCGGTGCTCAAATTCTGTGCTTCGTCCACGATGAGCACCGTGGCCTGCCCAGTTCGGTATCTTTCCAATAAGAGAGAATTCAGCTTGATCAAGACCTGACTCTTGGATCTCGTATCGCACTTCAGATTGAGATCTGCGAGGAGGTATTCGAAGAATTCGGGAGTCGAAAGAATTGGGTTGAAAATGAAAGCTGAAAGAATTCCGGTTCGCTCCAGAGTGTCCAAAAGCGCACTGATTAGGGTCGTTTTCCCAGTCCCAACTTCACCGGACAACACAATGAATCCCTTTCGCTCTCGAATACCGTAAACAAGATTCGCCAAGGCTTCACAGTGCTTTTCAGTGAAGTAGATGAAGCGGGGGTCAGGCGTTAGATTGAAGGGCCTTTCTCGGAGATTATAGAACTGCTCGTACATAACGGCCGCTCACTTTAGATAGTTTCAGTCGAAGATCGATGCGAATCTCGGCCTAGAACTTGCATGTCAGGTTGAACACTACCTGAAGGAATCCACGGAATTGACGCGAGAACCGGCACGCCGCATTGACGAATGACTTCCTCAAGGCTTGTTTTCTGCTCCACCTTCCTATTTCGCAAGGCAACTAATCCGATTGCGACCAAGGGTCCCCACAACAGACCAGAGAACTTGGCCACGAATCGATTGAGACTATTTGATGGAGTGCCGGGAAAGGAGGCAGGTGACAAGATCTGGAAACTCAGTTCCATTTTCGTTTTCGCGACCTTGGCCATTTCGACCTCATTCTTCTTGGCAAGCAGTTTCTGGTAGTGCAGCTTTGCGCTATCGTAGTCGCCGACTATCCCGCTTTGGAGAGCCCTAACTTTTGGCGCAGAATCGATCTTGGCTTGATAGATTGCCATCTCCTTGCGAATCTCCGCTTGCTGTCTCTTCCGCAGTTCAATTTCCTTGTTGAACTGATCGATCTTCACTTGCCTTTCAGCGAACGTGAGACTTGAAGGGTTCGATTGCTCCAAAGCATCTGCGGTTTGCGCGGCCACTTGAAGTTTGGAGTCTGGAGGCTCACTGCCAGGTTCCGATGACGGGCGACGTTCCGGCTGCGTGAGCGCTCTTTCCTGAGATGATTTCTGCTCCTGCAGCCCGTTGAGCAAATCCGCGTTCGACTGCAGTTGGAGGACGAGCCGATTGAGCGCAGCCAATGTTGCCGTCTGTTTCTCTAGGTGGCTCCCCAAGAAGCGAAGGTTAAAATCCCTAACCTTCTCTTCTTGTTTTGCCAGATCGGCTTCTGCTTTCTTGATTTCATCTGAGAGGCCCAACAGAACACGGTCTTCCCGACTGGCTGGACCTACAATCTCTTCGCATCGATGCGCAAGCTGACTGGTTACTCTTTGAGCAAGACCAGGGTCACTAGCTCGAAAGGCCAAGCGAACGACATCATCTCGGACGACTGAGGTGGAAATATCCCGTTCTATCGCTCTTAGAGCTTCAGCAAGAGACCCGCTTCGCCGTTCTCGCGCATACAAGCCATTCTCGACGATCACTCCTTCCAGAGAACGTTGTGTTATTTTCTCGCGGACTAATACCGCTGAATGATCCGAGTTGCGACTTCCAATTGTGCTACCAGCCCCATACAAAACCCGAATTTCACTTTCGGACCAATAAAGACCACCCATCAACATTTCCACGGCCAGGAAACTTGTTGCACACGAAGCCAATGATACGATCAGGATGAATTTGGAGCTTTCCCTCACTGTCGGAACAAGATTTGAAAATCTGAAATTCTCAATTCTCATGGGAATTAGGGGTCCGGCTCACTTTGGTTTTATCGACTAGCCTGGGCCCTAAACGGCTCTTCTGGAAGTCTCAAGCATCTCAGCTGCTGTGCTCAGCAGATGTTCAGAATCAGTTGCGTGAGTTGGAAAGCACGCGGCACCTACACCGAGCCTTGAACCGGAGATGCCATCATTGCCGTTGGAACCGAAATACTGAGATGTCCAGCAACTCACTCGATTGGCGACCTCGCTGGTGCTGCGCTTGTCACAGTTAAGCAAGATGACTGTGATTGTGTCTTCTCTGGTGCTCCCGATGATGTCTGTCTCACGTATCTGTGAGCTAAGCGACGTCACGACCTTTTCAAGAAAGGTGGCGGTCCTACCCAAACCTCGTTCTCTGTTTGCTGGAATGTCGACTAGGAGCACCGACGTGAAGCTCTGGTATCGCAGACTTCGCTTTAGCTCCAATTCCAGCAAATGCAAGAAAAAGTCTCGATCTTGAAAGAAGTTTCTGTTTGGCGTCCTCACGCAGAAATCCGCCTCTTGCTGATTCCACTCTGCTTGATCTTGTACAGGAGCGCCTTATAGCTGATATCCAAGAGATCGGCTGCTTTCTTTCGATTCCACCGAGTCTGTAACAAAGTATCAAGAATCAACTGCTTTTCTGCCTCCTGAGCAGCCATTTTGCCCACCTTCTTAAGAGAAAATCTCTGGTTTTGGGTGTTCGTGCTGCTGTCTTCAGTGGTGCTGGATTTAGAAACGATTCCGATGTCCTGCAGGGCGGACTCTTGGTTCTCAAGAACAACGATTTTCTTGATGATATTCTCAAGTTCCCGAACGTTTCCTGGCCAGTGATAGGAATGGAATACTCCGAGAGCGCTTTTGGTCAGAGGCACATACTTCTTGTCAAAAATATCTGCGTATTTACGCAAGAAGAAGTCCGCTAGTTCGGGGAGATCCTCCATTCGCTCTCTCAAGGGAGGCAGATGAATACTTACCACGTTGATTCGATAATAGAGATCCTCACGAAAGTTTCCGTTCTGCAATTCCTTCTCAATCTGTCGATTAGTTGCTGTGATCACGCGAACGTCCACCGAGACGTCCTCATCACCGCCGAGCCTGCTGAACTCGCTGTCTTGGAGCACGTGGAGCAGCTTAGCCTGAAGCGACGGGTGCATTTCGCTAATCTCGTCAAGGAAAATCGTTCCGTGGTTGGCGAACTCAAATTTCCCGGGCTTTCGCGTCACGGCCCCGGTAAACGACCCCTTCTCATATCCAAAGAGCTCACTTTCCAATAGACCAGACGGAATGGCTGCACAATTGACTTTCACAAACGGCCTATCGTGCCTCTTCGACCGAGCACAGACCTCACGAGCCACGAGCTCCTTTCCGGTGCCGCTTTCACCTCGGATCAAGACAGTAATGTCTGTTGCTGCCACTTGATCTATTATCCTTTGAACCTCTCGCATCTTGTCACTACGACCCAAGATGATTGGAGACTGCTCTTCAACTGAAACAGGATCAGAGGTTGAGTGGCTTAGTCCAGGTAAGGCGATTGTTGTTTCCATGACGTCTCACCAAGTCGATCGGATTTTGCGGAGCAAGTTTCTGATTCTCCTGCTCACCCAGAGTAATAAGCAAAAAAGTCTCCATACACTTTCTCAGTACCTTTAAAACAACTCAAGCTATTGAAACTATAAACCATATCAAGAATCCATCGCCTCCACTGAGAGCGTCCAAATAGAGAGGAAAGATTTTTCCATCAAGCCAAGTATGGAAGGCGATCGGCATCAGATGGCACAACTCTACCACTATTCTCAAATTATCTCCCCGATGGGGCTGGCGGAGAAGTCTGCTGGTTAGTTGGAGGTTTGATCTAGGGCCTCGCGTACAGCAATTTCGTGAAGCGAACCGAGATCTTGCGATTAGGATTGGCAACAACGTTCTCTAGACGAATGACTTTGGCGGGAAATCTGAAATCGTGATCGTCTGGCAAACCGACATCAGAACTTACTGGGGCTGGGATAGACACTAAGAGATCCGCCGAATGGGCAAGATCTCGTCCGGTTATGAGACAAGCTCCACTCGCGCTTACATTGACGGTGTGAGTGAGCTCGAAGAACTCATCGCCATTCTTATCAAGCCCTTTGATAAAGATTGGAACTCGAATGGGAAGCCTGTAATACTCTCGTCGATCTGGGATAGGCATCTGTTAAGCCCGCGCCGACTTGGGGGAGGGTAGAAAACACTCTAGGCAAGCGGCTTGGCTGATCCTGATGCACTTTCCATTCCACCAGGAGTCGATTGAAGTTGCCCTAACTATACGAATGTTTTCAATTGTTTAGACAGCTGATCGGCTGCCTTGAACATCATATTGCCGAAGAGAATCTCGAAAAGAGTCATTTGTTTCCTAATGATGGTAGAGAAATGGAACACAACTTACCAATTGTGTATGGCTCTCGCGGCTCGGCTTCGGCGAATTGAGTTGAACCTAGCTTCGGTCAGTAATATCGTCTTTGCGATGAGGGTGATGGCTAAACGAATGAAGGAGAAACGCCTGCGATGAAGCCCTATTTATATATTGTTGCTGTTCTCTTGGTAGGCGGGAGCATTGGCTATTTCATTGGACAGCGGACGGTTGACAGCCACACGATCCTTGACCAGTCGACCAGACTTCCATCTGATGACCGCTCGACAATCGAGACCCTGCTGAACCGCCAAAAGGAAGCCTATGCGGCTCACGATGAGCTCTTGTTGCTTCGAGATTGCCTTGCTGGCTATGTTGAGATTAATGCAACTACCGGAGAGACATACAGCCTGCAAACTGCAATCATCCGTCACCATGAGCTCTTTCGGGCCGGTAAGACTGTTAGCGTCTTGTTTGGGAATCTTGATGTCAATGTGATGCAGAGCTCAGCTCTCGTTCGCGGAACTTACTCGAAAACTTCAGACCAATATGAACAACAAGGATTCTCCGGACTCACTGGGCAGGTGTTGTGGTTGCTGTCAAAGAAGGGAGAGCGATGGCAAATAGCGGCGTCTGCTTGGACGGAAGAGAAAAAGCAATAGTAACCTAGATTGCGTAATCCGTGTATTCCGGAAGGGGTGGAACTTTCGTAGGTTCGACCAACATTCCAGCTCCGACCGTAGCGCTGGTGACTTCATCGACAACAATGAAACCGCCGAGCCGACGATTGCGGTAATATTCGTCATACACTAGGGGCGTGGCCGATCGAATTGAAACTCTGCCAATTTCATTCAACCCCAAGACTGAAGCCTCCTCGTCTTCCAAGGTCTCTACATTCACGCGGCAATGAATGGACGTGATCACTCCTTTGGTCAAGTTTGTAGTGTGCTTGATCAAATATTTTCTTCCAGGTTGCATTGGGGTTTCGTGCATCCAGCAGAGCATTGCCTCCGCTTCTTTCCCGATATAAGGAAGATTCTCAACCGGAACGATCAGGTCGCCACGGCTCACGTCGATCTCATCTTCAAGAAGCAAGGAGACCGACATGGGAGCGTGAGCAATCTTCATTGACTGATCCATTAACAGAATGTCCTTGATCTTCGATGATCTGCCTGAAGGCAACACCAATACTCGATCTCCAACTCGAAAGACGCCACTGGCAATCTGTCCTGCATAGGCCCGAAAATCTCGATATGCGCTGACCTGCGGACGGACTACCCACTGGATTGGGAATCTTGAGTCTTGCAGGTTCCAGTCGCTTGCGATGTGGACATCCTCGAGAAACGAAAGCAGCGGCTCACCTTGGTACCATGGCATCCGGATGGATCTCTCAACCACATTGTCTCCCAATAAACCGCTCATCGGAATGAAGCTAATATGCTTGATGCGAAGCCGAGTCGAAAAGATTGTAAACTCCTGACGAATCTTCTCGTAGATCTCCTCCGAAAAGCCAACCAAGTCCATCTTGTTGACGCACAGCACAAGATGGGGAATTCCCAACAGGGATGCGATATAGCTATGTCGTCGAGTTTGTTCAATAACGCCTTTACGGGCATCGACAAGAACCAAAGCCAGGCTCGCCGTTGAAGCTCCCGTCACCATGTTTCGCGTGTACTGTATGTGTCCCGGCGTGTCGGCAACGATGAAGCGTCGTTTCGGCGTCGCAAAATAACGATAAGCAACATCAATCGTGATGCCCTGCTCCCGCTCAGCTCGGAGGCCATCGGTAAGGTTGGCTAGGTTGACGGAGGATTCGCCGCGCTGTTCTCGCGCCCTTTCGAGGGCCTGAAGTTGATCCTCAAAAACTGACTTCGAGTCGTGCAGCAAACGTCCAATCAGAGTGCTCTTTCCGTCGTCGACGCTGCCACAGGTGGAAAACCGAAGCAGCTCGACCGATTTGCTCACGTTCGCCATTGCCGGCATCAGAAGTATCCCTCTCGCTTTCGATCTTCCATTGCCGTTTCGGACCGGCGGTCATCGGCTCGGGCGCCACGTTCCGTGATGCGTGTGGCAGCAATTTCCTCGATTATTTCACCCACCGTTGAGGCTGAAGATTCAATTGCAGCCGTCGAGATAATGTCCCCTACGGTTCGAAAGCGCACCGTCTTCCGGGCGACTGCCTCACCTCGGCGCAGGGGAAGTAGTTCGGAGCGACTCATCCACAGGCCCTCACGCTGGAACATTTCTCTTTCATGGGAAAAATAGATGCTCGGGATTTCCAAACCTTCGCGCTCGATGTACTGCCATATATCGAGCTCAGTCCAGTTGGATAGTGGAAAGACGCGAATATGCTGGCCCGGAGATATCCTTGTGTTGTAGAGATTCCACAACTCAGGGCGTTGATTACGTGGGTCCCACTGACCGAACTCATCACGAAAAGAAAAGACTCTCTCCTTAGCGCGTGCCTTTTCCTCGTCGCGCCGTGCCCCACCAAAAGCGGCGTCGAACTTGAACTCTTCAATTGCGCTGAGCAGTGTTGGAATCTGCAACCAGTTGCGGCTTCGATCGGCGCCGCCCGGCTCCGTCGCAATACCTGCTTCAATTGCATCCTGCACAGTTCGGACGATAAGTCTTTCCCCAAGCTGTGCCGCCCGGCGATCGCGGAACTCGATCACCTCAGGGAAATTGTGCCCTGTGTCTATGTGAAGCAAAGGGAAAGGAAAGCGCGCGGGACGAAACGCCTTCTCAGCAAGGCGCAGCATACAGATCGAATCTTTGCCACCCGAGAACATCATCACCGGGCGACGAAACTCAGCTGCCACTTCCCGCATGATGTGAATTGCTTCAGCCTCCAGCACATCAAGATGCGACAAAAAGTAATGTTCCATTCCAGCCTCAAACCCTACTGAGCCCATGGAATCCTCGACAACCAGATCCGGAGGGCCTAGCGAAATGTTCATTCTGAGACCACCTTACGGTGCAATCCACATTCCTTGTGCTCGGGCTGTTCCCACCACCAACGGCCGGCTCGAACATCCTCTCCCGCAGCTACGGCGCGTGTGCAGCACGAGCACCCGATGCTGAGGAACCCTTTATCGTGAAGTGGATTGTAAGGAATCTCGTTCTTCCTGATGAAGTTCCACACCTGTGGTCCCGACCAATTCCAGAGAGGATTGATCTTGACGATTCCAAACTGTTCGTCCCATTCGACAACATGAACACTTTGGCGAGTCAGGGCCTGATCCCGCCTAAGACCACAAATCCAAGCGTCGACTCCACTCAATGCCCTCGTCAAGGGATGGATCTTTCGTATCGAGCAGCAGAGCTTGCGATTCTCCACACTCTTATAGAACAAGTTAATGCCGTGGTCGGCTACCATCGCCTCCACTTCTTCAGTTTGCGGCGCAAACACCTCAACCCTGCGCGCGTATCGAGCTTCTGTTTTATCAATCAGCTCGTAGGACTCTGAGAATAGCCTTCCTGTGTCAAGTGTAAACACTCGAATGTCGGGCGCTACGTCGGATATGAGATGTGTAATGACCTGGTCCTCAGCGCCAAGCGAGGTTGCAAAACAAATCCGGCTCCTGAAGACTCTCGAAGCCCAGCGTATCACTTCCGAAGCGCCCATTGATGCAGCTAGCTCTCGCCAAGCGGCTATGGACTCCCTGTTGGTGCGATGGTTTCTGTTAGACGAGTCTGATGAATTCATTGGCGCAAAAAATCGGTCGTCAAACTAAACTTGACTAAACAAATAGGCTTAATCAATATATTGACTTCAAGAATCAGAGTCAAGCACGAAGTCGACGTATCTGGTTTCCACAGCAGAGTTTCTTGTTGACTGGATGTAGACCAACCAGTATATTGAGTATCTTGATTTTATTAATCATGTTAGTGAATTCGAGATGAAGCTTTCAACAAAAGGCGAATATGGATTGCTGGCCGCCATCGACTTGGCACTGCACTCAGGGCGTGGGCCAGTTCAGAGCGTGCAGATTGCTGAAAGGCAGGATATTCCTAAGCAATACCTCGATCAGCTCCTCCTCATGCTCAAGAAAGCAGGCCTAATTGAGAGCTCTAGAGGACGTCAGGGTGGTTACCAGTTGGCGCGGCCTGCACCAGAAATCACCTTGTTCGACATTGTCACCGCTCTTGAAGGGCCGATTGAGAACGTGAATTTCGTCGGAAAGTCCAAGCGCGGACAAAACCCATCCGAGAGAATTCTGAGAGACATCTGGACCAATCTCTTTTCCCATACGGTTGAAACGCTCAAGCAAAAAACTCTGGAAGAATTCTGCGACCGACACAGAAAAATTCAGGAGCAGTTCATGTATTACATTTAGGAGCTTGCGAATGGCCCACATCGCGAACAACGTTTTGGAACTTATGGGTCAGACACCCATGGTTCGTCTGAACAGAGTGACGCAGGGAGCAGTCGCGACGGTGGTCGCAAAGCTCGAGTCGCACAATCCTGCTGGAAGCGTGAAAGACCGAATCGGGATCAGCATGATCAACGAAGCCGAGAAATCTGGCGTCATCAACCAAGGAACCGTGATCATCGAGCCAACCAGTGGGAACACGGGCATTGCCTTGGCGTTTGTTTGCGCAGTGAAGGGATATCGCCTCATCCTGACTATGCCTGACACCATGAGCCTGGAGAGACGAACACTACTAAGAGCCTTCGGTGCAGAACTTGTGCTAACGCCGGGCGCCGAGGGAATGCGAGGCGCCATTACGGCAGCCGAAGAACTGGCGGCCAAAACACCAAACTCTTGGATCCCACAACAATTCAAAAATCCCGCTAATCCAAAAATCCACCGAGCCACAACGGCCGAAGAAATCTGGAATGACACTGATGGGAAAGTCGACATCTTCGTAAGCGGTGTCGGCACTGGAGGCACGATTACGGGAGTCGGCGAAGTGATCAAGGCACGGAAACCTGAATTCAAGATCGTTGCTGTGGAGCCGGTCGATTCTCCGGTGCTTTCGGGTGGTCCGCCGGGCCCACACAAGATTCAGGGAATCGGTGCGGGCTTCATCCCCGACATTCTCAACGTGAACGTCATCGATGAAATCATCCAAGTGACAAATGAACAGGCCATCCACACAGCCCGGCGCTTGATTCGGGAAGAGGGATTGCTGGTTGGAATTTCATCGGGAGCAGCTGTCTGGGCGTCTCTGCAGCTTGCCAACCGTCCGGAAAACAAAGGTAAGCTGATCGTGACTGTGCTACCCAGCACCGGCGAACGATACCTGAGCACGGCACTCTTTGCAGACTTGAACTCTCCACAGGGCTTGGCGTTGTGAGCCAGGAGAACCTGAACGGGCCACACCCACAGGTCGCCTCCTATTTACCATCTAAAGACATTTCAGACGAGGCATCCTCAATCACTGGGAGACCACTCTATCTTCATGATTGACCTGCCAACTCCAGCACCCGGGCTCATCCCAAAGCTGTCTCTGCGAAACGTCTCCAAGAACTTTCACACGAAGACGGGAAAGTTCAATGCGGTTCAGGACATCAATCTTGAAGTGCACGAAGGGGAATTTCTTTGCATTGTCGGTCCTTCAGGCTGCGGCAAGAGCACGGTCCTAAACATTATCGCCGGTTTGGAGAAACCGGATGGTGGCCAAGCGCTTGTCAATGGCAAACCGATCTTGAGTCCGGGCACTGACCGGGTTGTTATCTTCCAAGAGCTGGCACTCTTCCCCTGGCTGAGTGTCCTCAAGAATGTTGAGTTTGGGTTGAGGATGGCTGGTGTCGGCAGGAAAGAACGCGAAGAGAAGGCGCTTCATTTTCTGAAGATGGTTCACCTCACTCGCTTTTCACATTCCTACGTCCATGAACTCTCTGGAGGAATGAAGCAGCGCGTAGCGTTGGCGCGTGCACTGGCCATTGATCCTGAAATCCTCTTGATGGATGAACCATTCGCGGCTCTGGATGCCCAAACACGCGACATTCTGCACGAGGAATTGCAGGAGATCTGGGCTGCAACTCGAAAGACGATCATTTTTGTCACGCACAATGTCCGCGAGGCGGCCTGCCTTGGCAACCGTGTTCTGGTTTTCTCGACACACCCCGGACGGATTAAGCGGGAGTTCGAAATCGATTACGCGCGCCCACGCCATCTGGAAGATCCAAACTTGATCACTTTCGCCAAGAACATTCTTGCCGAACTGAAAGCGGAAGTGGAAAAGGTGGCCCAAGAGGAGTTGGACTATGATTGGAGGACTGGCAAGAAAAAGCTCGTTCTACGTGCTGGTGATCATGATTTGGGAAGTGGCATCTAGGATCGAGGTCTGGCCCAGATTCCTGTTTCCTGCTCCCAGCGAGGTTCTCCAGACGCTTCTGCAAGGGTTTGCCGACCGGACATTCATATTCGGCATTCTCGCAAGCTTGCGTCGAATCCTGCTGGGATACTCAATTTCTCTAATTGCCGGTGTGCTGCTCGGCTTGGGTATCAGCCGCAACAAATTTATCGCAGAAACGATTGGCTCGCTGATCCTGGGACTTCAAACGCTTCCTAGTATTTGCTGGCTTCCTTTGGCGCTGCTTTGGTTCGGGCTCAACGAATCCGCCATAATTTTCGTCGTTGTGATGGGTGCACTTCTGTCGATTACAACGGCAACAGAGAGCGGCATCAAGAATGCGCCACCGCTCCTAATCAAAGCAGGACAGAACATGGGAGCAAGGGGCCCACGATTGCTGTTCGAGGTCATCATCCCCGCGGCCCTGCCTTCGATCATCACCGGAATGAAACAGGGTTGGTCCTTCGCTTGGCGATCGTTGATGGCTGGCGAACTACTCTATGGCAGTGTCGGCTTGGGAAATCTGCTTACCGTTGGCAGGGAATTGAATGACATGAGCCAGGTTCTTGCGGTAATGCTGATCATCATCATCATCGGTCTCTGTGCCGACTATTTGGTGTTCACAAGGCTGGAAAGAGGAATGCGACGGCGCTGGGGATTTGAAGCGAGCTAGCTTGAGCAGAGGAGCGAGCGAGAGACTTGGCGGCCGTCGAGTAATTCACGCTCCGACTCGGCGCTTGCCGAGGTCGCGAATCTCAAAAAAGAGGTTGATCACTATCCAGAAGCCAACCGCTATACTAACCCAATAGTTTGTGCGACTAGCTGTCTCGGGCAGGTTGCGAAGGTAAACCACGATGATTCCCAAAACGATCAACGACGCTATGACGAGTGCCAACATGCCGGCTGCACTCAGCAACCTACCCACGACGCCCAGCGACTTCTTGATGGCTTGCCAGCGTCGGCTTGCCAGAAATCTTCCGCACATCAATCCAATCAGAAAACCTGGGACTGAGATCAAATAAAAGGTAGCAAAATCAATATTCATCGCAAGTCCGCGCAGGCCTCTTGGAACAGAGTGGCTTTTGGGATGAGTACGTGCTGCAAAATGAAAGGCCAGATGCTACCCAATTGAATGGTCCCAATCCACTGAAAAGTGGAAGTCTGATTGTGTGGAGCTGCAAGGCTCCGCCCTTGAGCCCTAGGGATTGAGAGGTGTCGGACTTGCAGGTGTGGGTGGATCTCCCGGAGTCTTTCCCTCAACCAGCAAGTTCCGGTCACCCGCGCCAGAGTTGCGCGTTGCCGACAAGTTGTCCTGGGAGCGCTGGATGGCGTGGATCTTGTTAAGGTAGACAAACGTTTCATGCCCGCGGTTGCGCTTCAGCCAGAGCAGCTCCGTCCTTTCTAGATTGCTGAGCGTCGCACGGCCATCAAGCTCCGCAATCCTCGATATGGGATGAAGCCAAGCCAATCCGAAGTTCTCCAGCCCATGACGAACGCGTTTGGGGCCTCCGTTGTAGGCCGCCCCAGCTGCATACATTTCCATGCCCGAGCCGATCAAAGCCGAATGGCTCGTTGCCAATCCCGCCAGATCGTGGTCGAGCAGGCAGATCTCCGCTTTGATCGCATTTAGATGTTGGCTGGTGGCCTCACGGAAGTCCCGAGGGATTCCGGTTTGCGGATAGCTGCTCCAAACCACGCTCATACCCATCGGTGTAAACTGCGTCAGGCCGCGGGCGCTCGCGTAGTTGCCGGTAAAGCTGTATGCGTCCTCCTGATTTGCGCCGATAATCACCAAGATCCGCTCCGCAAGACGTTTGAGTTCCGACTCCTGTTGTTCGTTAAACTCCCACGCGCCTGCTGCTATTGATCGAAAGCGACCGGGGTCCATCTGTTCCGTCAGAATCAAGTTGAAATAATCTTCATTACTAAAGCCCGGAGCGTTAGCTAGAGACATTCCGGGAAACGCAAGCGATGAAACGTGTCCCAGCTCCTGCCGCGCCTGTCGGATCTTTTCTAGGAGGTAATTCTTCCCGGCTTCGACCAACTCCGTCTGAAGCAACGCGCTGGAGTAGGGAGTGTAGATAATGGCATCTTGATTGAGAAATCTCTGCCGCTCCGGTTCCAGTGCATACAACATGGCAACCACGCCCGTGTAAGGAGGGTCGATGATCGTGATCGAAGAATTGAAACCGTTCCACCAATCGACTTCGAACCGCACATTCGGGTCGTCCAGAGTGAGTTTTCGATTCTGCTCCACACCCGAGACTATTTGAATCTCACCGGTCTTGAAATGAGCCAAGGCAAACTTCACATCTCGCCGTGCAGAGGACTTCCCGCCTGCGGCAATGTACCGAACCGTTTCTTTTTCGAGTTGCGACTTGGCTTCCTCAATCAGCTTAAGCAGAGCTACATCGGCGCTGAAAGGAGCCTCGCTGAGTGCTGGCATCGGCTTGAGTGAACGACTGATCTTCAGCCGTCTATGACGCCTGCTCCTTCGCGTGGAATTCTTCTGCATATTCTTCTTGGAGGTGGAGCTTGATGTGACGGCGCCAGTGCTACTAGAACTAAACTGGGGCTTGATCGTCTTTGCCCCAATTTCCGCCGTGCCGACAAGCCAGAACGCAACCAAGAGAATCAAAGCGCTTTGATATCTGAGCTGAACCTTGAATCTCGGAGATGAACAAGACCTATCAATTAACATTAGCCAACCCCCACCCCTCACTGCTCGTAGTTGCTCGACTCAACCAATCGCTGACTTTAGACAGAAGCCTCGCCGAGAGCCATGGAGTTTGCCGTCGACACCCTTAGATGTCGCAGCAACAGTGCCAAGCTGCCGCTACAAACAAAGATTTTCTGTCGGTTGAGAAGGTAAGACGCGTAGTCCGCCAACCGCGATCAGTCAATTCCCCGAGAAGCGCGGACAAACGCCGAAGGGGGAACTCCAGAGGATTGATCGGCAAGTCGACGGGCAATCTGCAAATGCACGGGTACAAACCAAAACTCTTTTAAATCGGCTGCTTCTATTAATCCAGAAAGATTGCGTGTCAAAGCAGCCCCAGTAAAGCTTCCGAAGGGCTCCTTGGCTGGCCACGCGTCATAAGGATGAACTTGAAGAATAAAGTAAGAATGGTCGGCAGCATTTAACTGCTTCCATTGGAGAGGCTGGCTGATGCATAGAGCCAGTACAAAGGCGCCGACCCAAACCCACACAACCGGAAAGAGGGGCACCAAAAAAACCCACCACTGGCGTCGCAAACGCCTGAGCACTGGCTCTGTGGGCTGAACTTCCTGAAATGCGCCTGTCCTCATAATTTTAACGATTCGCCTTCACCCAAATAATTCATCAAATTGTGTCGGAAATACTCCCGCCAGTCAATGCCCGTTTGATGCGTTAAGGTCGCCTCCTTACTATTCGGCCTACGAACCCTTCTTACTTAGGGTTCAACAGTGGAAAATGAAGTCCTTCTAGGTGTTGTCCCAAGTTCTCCAAGCCCATGTCGGACACCACTTAGCTTCGACCTGGCACCTACATGATCAGCATGCAATCGCCGTAGCTGTAAAAGCGATACTTCGCGTCGATGGCCTGTTGGTACGCGGTCAAGATTGCCTCGCGGCCTGCAAAGGCGCAAACCAGCATCAATAGTGTCGATCTGGGCAGGTGAAAATTTGTCAGAAGGCCATCCAGACAAGAAAACCTGAATCCGGGATAGATAAAGAGACGAGTCTCCCCCGTTTCTGCCTGGATGGTTCCATTGTGGCGCCCTGCTGAGCTCTCAAGAGCACGCGCCGCCGTTGTACCCACACCGACCACTCGCCGATTTTGCGCTTTTGCCGCATGGATGACTTGGGCGACGTCTGCAGCGATCTCAAAATACTCAGCTTCCATCTGATGATCCTCGATCTGCTCTGCATGGACAGGCTGGAAAGTTCCCAAGCCAACATGCAGAGTAATCTCGCAGGTTTCCACACCACGGTCGCGCAGCCTCCTGAGGATTGCAGGCGTGAAGTGCAACCCCGCCGTAGGAGCAGCCACAGCGCCTCGCTTCCTGGCGAAGATGGTTTGATACTCGGCTTTGTCCCTGGCTTGATCGGGCCGGTCAATGTAGGGTGGCAATGGGACGTGGCCCAATGTGTCGATGAGGTCGTCAAAGTTGCCTTGGTAAAGGAATCTGACCCGTCGCGATCCAAGCTCCCCCCGGTCTACGACCTCGCACTCGAGTCGGCTGCCAAATCTCACACGCTCGCCAACGCGCATCTTTCGGCCAGGTTTGACCAGCACTTCCCAGACATCATCACCCAGCGCCTTCAATAGGAGGACTTCAATCATCGCGCTTGGAGTCTTGTCAGTTGGATAACTCTGCGATGCCAAGCCGAGACGGTGTCCAAGCAAGCGGGCCGGGAAGACCTTCGTATTGTTAAACACCATTAGGTCAGCAGGCCGAAGGAGTTCTGGTAACTCTGCGAAAGCATGATGAGAGATCTCACCGGTTGCACGCCGTACATACATCAGCCGAGACCGGTCGCGAGGCTGTACTGGGTGCGAGGCAACAAGTTCTTTCGGAAGCGTGTAATCAAAATCAGAGAGATTCATGCCGAGATGAAACCACAACCGCATGCACTGGGCAACTCTAGTGTGCTAGAGTCGCCGCCATGAGCGCCCAACACGCCCTGATTTCTCCGAAGGCTGCCGACCGCTTGCAGGCAGGGCACTTGTGGATTTACAGAAGCGATGTGCTGGAGTGCGCAGCCAGTCCTGGTAGCATTGTCATAGTCAAAGACAAGAAGGGTCGAATTTATGGCCGAGCGTTCTACAGCTCCAACTCGCTGATCACATTACGTCTAATCTCCCAGGAAGACCGGGACATTGACAAGAACTTCTGGAGACAAAGGATTCAGCAAGCCAGCCACTTGCGCGAACGTGTAGTACAGAATTCCGAGGTGTTCCGCTTGGTTCATGGCGAAGGCGATTGGATGCCTTCCATTATTATCGACCGCTACGGCGACGTGCTCTCGATCCAGACCTTGAGTCAGGGTTCCGAGCAAGTCAAACCAGTTTTGACGGAACTCTTGCTGGAGCTGTTTGAGCCAAAGGCCATCATTGAGCGCAACGACAGCAAGGTGCGGACGCTGGAGGGTTTGCCGCAAATGATCTCGATCCTGCACGGCTCAGATCCTGGAGAGATTGTCTGCCGCGAGAATGGACTGCCGTTTTACTATCAGCTGCTGAGTGGTCAGAAAACAGGCGCATTTCTTGATCAGAGAGAGAACCGAGTGTGGGCGACGGCTGTGGCGCACGGCTCGGCATTGGACTGTTTCTGCTATTCCGGATCGTTCGCCGTGCACTTGGCGTCGGTTTGTGATGAGGTGGAGGCCATCGATATGTCCGAGCCCGCCGTGGCTCTGGGTCGACGCAATGCCGATTTGAACGGACTGAGCAAGGTTCAGTTTGAAACCGAAAATGTCTTTGATCGGCTAAAGCTGTATGACCACTTGAAGAGACGCTTTGACACCATCGTTCTGGATCCTCCAGCCTTTGCCAAGAACCGTTCACACGTAGAGGCTGCTGTGCGTGGCTACCGTGAAATCAATCTCCGTGCATTGCGACTGTTGAACCCAGGGGGAGTATTAGTAACGGCGAGTTGCTCCCAACTGATCGATGAAACTCTCTTCCTGAATCTACTGACCCAAGCGGCCTCCGATGCCCGGAAGAAAGTTCAGGTGCTCCAGAAGCGGACTCAAGGCCAAGACCACCCGTTTTTTCTCTCCATGCCAGAGACGTTCTACCTAAAATGCTTGTTCCTAAGGGTGCTGGATTAGTTTTTCCGGTACACTCCTTTGACAGTACTACGCGCAGATTTTATGCTATCCCTGTGCTAAATCTTTGCGAGGAGACGACCTCATGACTATCACCAAATGGGAACCCATTAAAGACTTGATCACACTGCAGGATCGCATGAATCGCCTCTTTGATGAATCGATGCGCGGAATTCGACCTGGCGAAGAAGCGCTTAATTCAGCTCTTTGGAGCCCGGCTGTAGACATCTATGAGACTGAGAACGAAGTGATTCTTAAGGCGGAGCTCCCGGAGATTAACCAGAAGGACATCGATATCCAGGTGGAAAACAACACATTAGTATTGCGTGGGGAGAGAAGGTTTGAAAAAGAGGCCAAGCGCGAGAACTTCCATCGTATCGAAAGGGCCTACGGTGCCTTTGCCAGATCCTTCACGCTGCCTGCCACGATTGACCAGGAAAAGATCCGCGCCGATTACAAGGATGGAATCCTGAAGGTTGTGATGCCAAAGCGCGAAGAGATCAAGCCTAAACAGATAAGGGTGTCTGTCACCTAAACAGTCCGGTGACTGGGACGAGCAGGCGTTGGAAATAGCCCACTCGTCCTTCGCAAGCCATGTAGTCCAATGAGGATGACATCCTCGATTCGGTTGGCAAATCGCAAAAGGAATCTGACTCACCATGCGTTACGACAAACTGACCATTAAGGGACAGGAGGCTCTGGTCGAGGCCGAGCGCCTGTCCGGCGAACAATCGAATCCGCAGATCGAGCCCGAACATCTCCTCAAAATTCTCCTTGTCCAGGAAGAGGGTATCATTCCGCCGATTCTCAGCAAACTGGGAGTGGCGCAGGGAACTCTCTTTAGCGAAGTGGAAAGGGTCCTGGCCAAACTGCCCAAAGTTCAAGGGCTCACGGGTCGCCCTATCTCCCCCAACCTGAGCCGGGTCTTCGAAGCCTCTTTTCGCGAGGCCGACCGCCTCAAGGACGAATATGTCAGCACTGAACACCTGTTGCTAGGCTTGGCTGAAACGAAGGGGACGGATGCCCACCGGATCTTGGCCTCCCACGAAGTCACTCCAGAGAGGATTCTTCAAGTCCTTGTTTCCATTCGGGGCAACCAGCGCGTCACGGACCAGAATCCCGAAGACAAATATCAGGCACTGCAGCGCTACGCACGGGATCTAACCGATCTGGCACGACGCGGAAAGCTCGACCCAGTCATCGGGCGGGATGAGGAAGTGCGGCGCGTGATTCAGGTTTTGTCCCGACGAACCAAGAACAACCCGGTCCTCATCGGAGAACCCGGTGTGGGAAAAACCGCCATTGTGGAGGGCCTCGCACAGAGGATTGTTGCGGGCGATGTACCGGAGAGTCTGAAACAGAAGAGGCTCGTGGCGCTAGATCTCGGTGCGATGGTTGCAGGTGCCAAGTTTCGCGGGGAGTTCGAAGACCGTTTGAAGGCCCTCCTGCGAGACGTTTCAGAAGCCGGTGGATCGGTGGTGTTGTTTATTGATGAGCTTCACACGCTCGTTGGTGCCGGTGCTGCCGAGGGATCGATGGACGCCTCCAACATGCTGAAGCCGGCGCTGGCTCGTGGCGAATTGCGATGCATTGGAGCCACTACCCTCAACGAGTACAAAAAGCATATTGAAAAGGACGCTGCACTCGAACGGCGTTTCCAACAGGTTTATGTCGGCGAGCCCACCGTGGAAGATACGATCGCAATCTTGCGCGGCCTCAAAGAGCGCTACGAGGTACACCATGGTGTCAGGATCAAGGACTCTGCGATTGTGGCTGCAGCCACACTGTCGCAGCGCTACATTTCGGATCGCTTTCTTCCAGACAAGGCGATCGACCTTGTGGACGAAGCTGCAGCGTCTCTCCGCATGGAAATTGACTCGCTACCGGTGGAGATTGACGAAGTGGAAAGACGAATCACGCAGTTGGAAATCGAGCGCCAAGCCCTGAAGAAGGAAGATGACGCAGTTTCGTTCGAGCGCTTGTCCGTTCTTGAACGCGAACTCGCGAACTTGAAGGAGAAGTCCGGCGAGATGAAAGTGCGCTGGCAAAATGAGAAAGAAGTGATCGCGCGGATTCGCGAACTGAAAGAGAAGATCGAACAAACCAAGCTGGAAGAGCAAAAATACGAGCGCGAAGGAAATCTGGGCAAAGTCGCCGAGATCCGATACGGAGCCAGAGTCGAGTTGCAGAAGCAAATGGATGTAGCTAATACGCGATTGGCCGAATTTCAACAGAACTCTCGAATGCTGAAGGAAGAAGTGGATGAAGAGGACATTGCCCAGATTGTTTCCAAGTGGACCGGCATTCCGATGACAAAGATGTTGGAAGGTGAGATCGGGAAGCTCGTGCACATGGAAGAACGATTGCGCGGCAGAGTGGTTGGCCAGGAACCTGCACTCGCTGCCGTGGCGAATGCGATTCGTCGCAGTCGCGCAGGACTTCAGGAGCACGAACGACCTGTAGGCTCATTCATCTTTCTCGGGCCGACCGGCGTTGGCAAAACAGAGTTGGCAAGGGCGTTGGCGGAGTTTCTCTTCGACAATGAAAAGGCGATGGTGCGGCTCGACATGTCGGAGTTTATGGAAAAGCACTCCGTGGCTCGACTCATCGGGGCGCCGCCGGGCTACGTGGGTTACGAGGAAGGTGGCTACCTTACCGAGGCAGTCAAGCGGCGTCCTTATTGCGTCATTTTGTTTGATGAGATCGAGAAAGCACACCCGGATGTTTTTAATGTCTTGTTGCAAATTCTAGAAGATGGCCGGTTGACTGATGGCAAAGGGCGCACGGTGGACTTTAAGAACACGGTGGTTATCATGACGTCCAACGTGGGGAGTTCCTGGATTCAGGAACTGGGCGCAAAGAACAAGTCCGAGATGGAGAATCAGGTCGCTGAGGCCCTACGCGCAACCTTCAAGCCTGAGTTCCTTAATCGGATCGACGACATCATTATCTTCAACGCGCTTGGTCGCGCCGAGATCAGCCGGATCGTTGATATTCAGCTAATGCGTTTGCAAAAGCTTCTGGCTGATCGAAAGGTTTCGTTGGAACTCACTGCTCAGGCACGCGAGCTTCTCTTTAAGGAAGGTTATGATCCCGCTTACGGTGCGCGGCCATTGAGGCGAGCTTTGCAGCAACTGATCCAGGACAAGCTGGCTTTGAAGATGCTCGACGGGGAGGTTCTGCCCGGCGACCATGTTGTTGCCGATGCCGACTTGGATCGCGGCGAACTCGTGTTCGAAAGAATGGGCAGCTCAAAACAAGCAGTAAATTGATTCTGGCAGGCAGTTCACCCGAATTTCTAGGTTGCGAAAGGAATGTCGTAATGACGGATGCAACACCTGATGTGAGTTCTCGTGAGACAAAGGACCTCAATGGAGGAACGCCCATTCCCGTGAAGGTCGTCAAGAAGGAGGAGCCAGTTCGGGTTACAGACCGAAGATTCTGGGCGCAGGATCAAAGCGCAACGAGCGAAATTCCGGAGTCCAGCTACTCCTTTAAGCCTGCTTATGTTGACGAATTAGAGAAGAAACTTGCGGACTCTCACAGACAGCTTGAAGAAGTCATGGCTTCTTTTCGCGAACATAAAGCAGAAACAGCCGCGGAAACACAGCGCGCCCGAGAGCGGATTCAAAATGAATACAACCGCCGGTTCTTGCAGGCGAAGGCCGACACAGTCAAGAAATTCATCGATGTTCTCGAAAACTTTGAGCGCGCTCTAGCAGCAGCCAAGAGCAAACCTGCCTTCGACAGTTTGCTGGAGGGAGTTCAGTTGATACGAAACCAGTTTCTGGTGACGCTGGGGGAATTGGGCGTGTCGGAGCTCGAAGTTGAAGGTAAGATCTTCAATCCAGAGATCGCTGAGGCTGTTGGCACC